>ENA-ORSG01001172-ORSG01001172.1-human-gut-metagenome-genome-assembly--contig:-NODE-1172-length-17458-cov-2.878527_pt1 | contig 17458 bp, 12 predicted proteins | sample MGYA00242189_ERZ509156 | MGnify/ENA primary metagenome ERZ509156 (study PRJEB26280, sample SAMEA2338666) | human gut metagenome | biome: human gut; feature: human-associated habitat; material: faeces...
GTTGCCGATGCCGACGGTGTCGATGTGGGAGTCGATGGCGATGATCTTGTCGCCCTCGCCCATAAAGCCCATGACGTTGCCCAGGCCGTCGACCTTGACCTCGTCATAGCCAAGGCTCTCCATCTCGGCCTTGATGCAGGCAACAACCTCACCCTCCTCGCAGGACTCAGAGGGATGGCTAATCATTGCGCGAAGAAAACGCGTCATATCAGCACGGTGGGACTCAGCAGCAGCCTTGATAGCGTCGAAATCGAGTTCTTTAGCCATTGTTCATAACCTTTCAAACGAAGGAATCTACCTGTGAGGTGGCGGAGCGATACCTATTTACTCCGCCCCAACGATTAGCAAGTGGGATATTCGCCTTCCCAAACAATGCGGCGATACTGGTCGGGATCGGTGTCGCCCTCGGTGGAGAAGCAGAGCACGGAGCTCGTCTTGTCCAGGCCGATGAGCTCCTTGAGCTCAGCGTACTCGGGATCGAGCATGAGGGTCTCGACCAGGCCGGTGGTCACTGCGCCGGACTCGCCGGAGATGACGCGCGGGTCGCCCTTCTCGGGAGCGCCCAGGGTGCGCATGCCGCGAGCGGTGACCCAGTCGGGGCAGGACACAAAAGCGGTGGCGTGGTTGCGCAGGATATCCCAGCCCAGAATGTTGGGCTCGCCGCAGCACAGGCCGGCCATGATGGAGGGCATGTCGCCGTCCACGATGCGCGGGTCGCCGTCGCCGGCGGCAGCGCCCTTGTACAGGCAGGCGGCAGGCGCGCACTCGACCACGACGAAGGTGGGCGGGTTATCGGGATACAGGTTGGTGAAGTAGCCCACCACGGCGCCAGCCAGCGAGCCTACGCCAGCCTGGACAAAGACGTGCGTCGGGCGGTTGATGGCCATCTCGCGCAGCTGCTCGGCAGCCTCGGAAGCCATGGTGCCGTAGCCCTCCATGATCCAAGACGGGATCTTCTCGTAGCCCTCCCAGGCGGTGTCCTGAACGATGACGCCGCGCTCGCAGGCGTCGGCCTCGGCGGCGGCCATGCGCACGCACTCGTCGTAGTTGACTTCTTCGATGGTCACCGTGGCGCCCTCGGCGGCGATGTTATCAAAGCGGGGCTTGGTGGAACCCTTGGGCATGTGCACGACGGCCTTCTGGCCCAGCTTGTTGGCAGCCCATGCCACGCCGCGGCCATGGTTGCCGTCGGTGGCGGTAAAGAAGGTGGCCTGGCCAAAGTCCTTGGCAAGCTGATCGGAGGTCAGGTAATCGAAGGTGCACTCGGCAACGTCCTTGCCGGTCTCGTCGGCAATATAATTGGCCATGGCAAACGAACCGCCCAGGACCTTGAAGGCGTTGAGGCCAAAGCGATAGCTCTCGTCCTTAACGCACAGGTTGGACAGGCCCAGGCGCGCAGCCTGACCGTCCAGGCGGGCAAGCGGAGTAACGGTATATTGAGGGAACGACTGGTGGAAGGCACGGGCCTTCTTCACGTGGTCGAGGCTCATGATTCCCAAGTGCTTGTCATCGCTCTTGGGCATCGTGTTGCCCGCCCACTGGATCTTATCGGCCATACGGTGAACTCCTTAAGTCCTCTCTTGCCGGCCCCCGCATACGCGTTTCAGCCCGATCCCATTCACACGACTGAACTTTTATGTGGATGCCAAACAAAATGTTTGTTAGTAATGTTCTATCACACTTTTTGATTGGTATATCTAACGAATTGTTTGTTGCCGTAATCGGTACTTTTTCGCCGCCGAACGGTCATGAATTGCCTTGTTGGTGGATTTGTTTGCGGTCATGTGTGGTTTATGGCACAGTGAGCCCAAACTAATTTTTAGGAAGGTACCCATGACCCCCGCACAGATTGAGTTTTACAAGCGCCTCGCACACGGTCTGGCGCTCCAATTTGGCCCCAACTGCGAAGTCGTCGTCCACGATCTGGAGACCGAGGACGTGGACCACTCCATCGTAGTGATCGAAAACGGCCACGTCAGCGGGCGCAAACTGGGTGACGGCCCCAGCCATATCGTGTTTGAGTCCATGCACGAGGGCGCCACCGATGTACACGACCGCGAGCCGTACCTCACTAAAACCACCGACGGTAAGCTGCTCAAATCGTCGACGATCTTTATCCGCAACGACGAGGGCAAGCCCGTCGGCATTTTGGGCATCAATTTTGACATTACGCTCATGAAGGCTTTTGAGCGCTCGCTCGATGCCTTTACCGGCACCGGCGGCACGGGCTATACCGAGCCAGAGCCCATTACCAAGAACATCGGCGACCTGCTCGAGGACCTGCTGCACGAGTGCGAGCAGTTTGTGGGCAAGCCCGCGGCGCTCATGACCAAAGACGAGCGCATTCGTGCCATTGGCTACCTCGACCGTCGCGGCGCCTTCCTCATTTCCAAGTCGAGCGAGCGCGCCTGCGAGTTCTTTGGCATCTCAAAGTACAGCTTCTATAGCTACCTCAATGAGGCCAAGGCGGCAGCCGGCGACAAGTAGGCACTCGCCTGGATTGCCCCTCCCCTTTTGGGCGCGAGTTCTGGAAAGCACGAATCCAAGACCGAGCCGCTTGGGAAGTTCCATATAATCGATGTCATTAGTATTTCGAAAGGATGGAACAGAATGGCGTTGAGCAAGGCATCATGCACCGGTCGCGGATTGATTCCGGCAATTGGTGGACATGTGCACCACATGTTCGATGAGAGTGAAGACGACCTGTTTTCGCTGAGCCTTGACGACGTGATGGATGATCGCCCGTGGACCGCCGACGAACTCATGGGCGGCGGCGCTCGCCCGTCAAGCCCCAATCCCGCACTTGCGCCTAAGACCGCATCTGCGCCGACTCCTGCGCAGTCGCCTGTTTCGACGCCCGCGCCTACGCCCGCACCCACTTCGGCGCCCACACCCGCTCCCCGCCCCGCAAGCGACCCGTCCGAGACGGCGGCATTTCTCGCTGCAGCGACGCAGGGCAAATCGGCCGACAGCACCGTTGTGTACAGCGCCCAGCAGTTGCCTGTTCCTGCGGCACGCAAGCCTCCGGTCGCAAGGCTCGATGAGCCCGTTGCCCATCAGGTTGCCTACGATTCCTGGGCTGCAGCCGATCTGGATGAGACCTCTACCGGCATGCCGGCGCTCGACGTTCCAGTTAACCCGCTTTTTGCCGCCAACACGAGCGCCACGGACAATGAGGGCGGTGCAGCATATTCCGATTATTCCGATGGCCATGCTGGCACCGGTCGCATCGAGACCGAGGATTATGGCACCGCATCGAGCGATTATCTCAACGATCCGTACGCTGCCACGCCTGCACCGGAATATGACACGGAGGCCGCGTCCGCGCCGGCGTATACCAAAAGCACGGGCGAAGAGCGCTTCGCCGATTATTACGCCGAGGAAAAGGCACTGCGTTTCTCGGAATTTCCGCAGGCAGTCAAGGTTGCCTTTATCGCCATTGTCATTGCCCTGCTCGGCGTCATTGCGTTTGAGGGATTTCAGCTGTTCCGCGGCCCCACCCAAGCGGAGTCGGAGACCCAGCAAAAAGAGGACGATAACCAGTACCTGGACATCAACACCCTCAAGGGCGACCCCAACGACGGAGACGACGAGTAGCGAGAGCTGAAGGCGGCCGCAGGATCCCGCATCCAGCACCGGCTTCTAAGTGCTGTTTTGTCATCCAGCTACACTTTTCCGGATAATTTGCCTATTGTATTTGACACTTTTCCGAAGTTTTAAGGTGCCTATTTCAACACTTTTCCGGATGAAAGCCGAATAATCACTTGGGAACCAACGCCGTTCACGCGTCATTTCGCAGGCGGCGCTTGATTTCTGTCCGTACACGTTGATAGACTTCCTCTTGCCCGCAGGGAGCGGGCGCGTTTTATCCAGAGTCGGGGTAGAGAGTTGGCTCCACGATCCCGACGCCAACCGGCCAAGAGGCACGGTGGCCCTGCCAACATCGATGAAAGGAGTCCGTATGGACAATTTCTCCGTGCGCAGTGAGCGCAACTTCCACAACCTGGCAGCCAAGCCAAAACGAATGCATCTTCTGGACGAGCCGAGCGGCTATGCCTCGGCCATGGTCAAGAACAGCCTCTCCCACCAGATGCGCTTTACCGTGCAGGTGCTCGAGGAAGAGCTCTGCGCCGCCGGCGACCCGCACGTGCTGCAGATCAAGCTGCTCGGAGATGACCCTCGTGAGCCGTCCAGATGGATGCTCTTCGCCGACAGCGTGTGCGTTGCGGACGGATCCGGCGCCTTTGCCCGCGAGTGCTTCTGCGAGGGCGCCGAGGTGTTTTTGGATCTGTGCCACGACGCCGTCGAGGCTGCCGAGCTGCGCCAGTGGAGTCAAAGGGAGTACGAGCTGCTGAGTGCCGCGCGCGGGATTGCGAGGGTGTAGGTGGGCAGATAAGCCATCGGCAATTCCGAGATGGCAAGGGCCGAGAATTAGATTCCCGGCCCTTGCCTAGCACTGCTTTATAAGATCGAGTACCGCGGGAATGTCATCGGCATTCCGAAGGGCAACATAGGTTGGTAGGCCCGGGCCAAATCCACCCTGCGTGCGTTTGTCCTGGCATATGTCCTCTGGATCCGTTAGATCATCCACACTCTTTGCCAGACCGACGGCAATCCAACCACCGTTGCTGGTCCTGCCTTCTAGCACGGCATGCAGTTTTCGCTTGCCCGATCTGAAGCCTACATAGTACTTGGCTATGTAGGACTCCCACGAAGGACTACCACTCAGAACGGACTCGCACACCTCATCGAAAAGCTTCTGGTTGAGTCCACCCTCGGCAAAGGTTGGATGGTTCTCTTGCAAGGTCCAAATAGGCGCCTCGTCAGACTCCCCGCGAGAAGGACGGTACTTGTCGACGACGTCTGCCGGAAGGTCGGGGTATTTCCATATCTCGCACGCCTCTTTCGCCAGCTCGTCCGCGCGCTGCCTAATCTCTTCCTCGCCCCATTTTTCATGCGAGGCGATCGACTTGTTTAGGTAGAGCGGGCTGCACTTAAGTCCCACGTTCGGAAGATTGAGCTTGTCCGAGAACGACCGGTTTGAGTACTCCTGGTTGTAGCCCGTCAGTGTAAGATTTCCCAAGTTGTTGCACAGCCTGTCGTGGGTGTCTTCCCAGTTCTCGCCAAGCGATTCCTTCCAGCCGTGCACATCATCGATCGTCTGGGGCATGACATGCTCGATTTGGTAATTGTCAGCCGAGATGGGCTCCTTCGGGTGGTGCCAGTTCTCCATGCGCTCCAGGTAATAACGCTTTTTAGAGAAGCGATTGTAACAGTCACGCGTCTTAAACTCCTCGACAAAATGCTCGTCAGTCGGGAAGTACGCGGTCATACCGCTGCTGTGGATAAGGAGCATCGCCGTAACGTACTCCTCTATATCATCCTGCTGCTCGAGATTGCGATACATGCCGGCAAAGAAATTATTTAGGCCCGTGGTAAGCCTGCCGCAAACCGCCCGCCTGAACAGGAACGACTCGATAGTCTCGCAGATGCGTAGGAACGCATTGCGGTCAATCCTGCCTCCTTCATAAACCGAGTAAAGCAGCATCAGCAAAGGCCTGACCGATTTCACATAAAGACAGGCAATCCTGCCGAACACTCGACGCAGGCCCTCGTCTTTCTCCTTGCCAAGGAACAACCTGGCATATCTTTGCGCATATTCGCGGAGCTCTTTCAACAGGCCCTCGGTATCCCCATCGTAGTCGTCAGCGAAATAGCGTTTGAACTCGTGGTAGGCCTCGTTTTCCTTCGGCATCCTATTGGGAACCTTGAGCCACAGCCAGTACCAGATAAACGCATTGAACTCTTCTTCGCCGCCTTTTCCGAACAAACACTCGAGCGGATGCCAGTAGCCCTCGTAAAGCTTGGTCTGCTCGTCGTTGGGAAGCGACATAAGAACGTAGTTACGAATGAGGTCAATAGGCGTGAGCGGCTTGCCCTTGGAGTTCATGGACTCAAATATGAGCTGGGCGTTATCAACGCCAGCGGTGAGCTTAGTGTCGATGACCTGCACACGGTTTAGCCCCGCCCAAAGCCTTGCCGGGTCAAATGATTTACCACGCATCTTCTCGCGGAAGAACGCATGGTTCTCGACAATCCGATCCGATTTTTCATCTGGCACGGGAGACCCAGACACGATGGAGAACAGCGTCTCTTTATCGTCCTGCGAAAGCACCAGCTTGTAGCGCGCCAGCCCGTTGTAGTCGTCATCGTTAAAGAGGTAATTTTTCCTCAACGCCGAGATCTTGAGATCGCCAAGGAAGCCGGCCTTGTCGGGATTACCCTCCAGATAGTCAGCCAAGGCAGCGATCATCAACGAAAACGTCGTCATGCGCTGCTGTCCGTCAATCAGAAGCACGCGCGAAATACTCGTGGCAGAGCTCTCGGACTCGGGGATATAAAGCATTGACCCCACGAAGTGCGATACGTCATCACGGCCCGCTCGCATGACGTCGTCCCAAAGCACTTCGCACTCTTTTACACTCCACGAGTAAACTCGCTGGTACACGGGAATGACGAACTGCATCTTCGCCACGCCCATAAGGTCGAGTAGATTTGCCTCGGTTGCTTTCATTTGCGATTGCTCCCTCTTCTTGTTCTTATGACCTTAAATGAGTCTTCGACGGGCGGCGGACGCTAAAGATGGGCTTGCCGCCCGACTATAAATCAAGGCTCGCCAAAGAAAAAGATTGTCCCAAGGTGTTTCTTGGCACAACGTTGTCGGTAGCAACCTTAGCCTTCCGACGCAAGAACGCTACCGATAGTCAAGCCTAGCCGCCTCGTCTCCCAACAACCGCTCAAAAATAATGCGAAGATCATCCTCGTCTAAATAACCGTCCTCAAGGTAGCCACCGTCGATGGCGTCGAGCATTATCTTCTCTTTCTCCTTTAGGCGCTCGTAAATCACCTTATCCAAGGAAAAGGGTATGCCATCGCTTTCAAAGATCGTGCGCATAAAGTAGTAGCGGGTCTTCTGATCATCGGGGAGTCCAAGACGATGAATGCGGTCCTTAGACTGCAAGAGATGTACGAGGTTATAGCTGTACTCAAAGTACACGGCGTCATGGCACACCGAATGCAGGGAGACAGACTCGGCAAGCGTCTGTGGATTGGTCACCAGCACCGTAAAGCGTCCGGCGCGGAAGTCGTCCAATATCGCGCGTCGATCCTCTTGTGGCGTTCCGCCGTAAATCGCCCGAGCGTCGACTCCCTTTTCGGCAAGTCCGCGCCGCAAATTGCTAATGCTGCGCACAAACAGGCACCACACCACAACAGGGCGGCCCTGAGCAACAATACGTTCAATTAGCTGCTCGCACGCCAAGAGCTTTGAAGTCGGCCGAGCTCGATCAATGGACTCGTAAAATGTTTGCGAGAAGTCAACATAGTCGATATCGGAGAACTCCCCCCAACCTGATCGAGCACATACTCCAAATCTTCTTGATCGATAGCCTGCTCGAGCATGGCAGGGTCGCTCTCAAGCTGCAGCGTACGGATGATACGCGAAAATGGGCTAGAACATGCACTGGACAAGATATGCAGAAGCGAGTTTTCGTCAGCAGTCGCTTCGACTTCCACGATTTCGTCGGGCTCGGGCGCAGGAACACCAAGCTCGTTCTTATTTGTGCGGCAGAAGAAAGGCGCAAGGCTTTTGTTTAGCTGCTCAATCTCATCCGCCCCGGGAGACTTAAGTTCACCCGGCTCATAGCCAAAAAAGGTGTCGTAGTCCTCGGGATAGAGAATGTGCAGCAGGTTGTAAATATCCTGGTAGGTATTAGGTATGGGTGTGCCCGTAAGTGCAATCACGTACTTCGCGCCCTCATTTGCCTCAAGTGCCGAGGTCGCGCGCCTACCCTTGATCGCCTTGATGCGATGAACCTCATCAAATACAACGAGCGTTTGGTTGGAAACGATGGGGTGCAGCTCCCTCACATAGCCAGCAAGGGCTTCGTAGTTGAACGTAAACAGATTGCACGAACCGCTGTCCAGCGAAAGCGCATTTCTGCGCCGCTCAGTCGACATTGCTGCTATATGCGGGTCTCCCAGCGAAAAACAGCGCAGGGGCAGTTTGTCTCCAAAGGATGCCACCCACTCCTTTTCCCATGCTTCAAAGCCGTTTTTTGGACAGACGACCACGATGCGCTTTGCAAGCCCCAAATGCCTTAAATATGCAAATACGCCGAGCACGGTTGCGGTCTTGCCCGCACCAGGCACCGAGAAATCGGCGGCGCGGCCGACGGCGGCCATAAAGAACGCATCGAGCATCTGCCGGTCGCGCAAGGGACGCACCATCGAGGCGTTCACTATGTCGCGGAACTCCCGGAAACGCGGCCCCAGCTGGGGGTCGTCGGCTATGCCCTGAGCAGTCTGGGCCTTAATGGCAAGACCCACTTCCGAGCGCTCTCGGATGTACGTCTCCGTAGCGCTTGCATACGCCTCGAAGCTCCGGTCAACCGCAACCTCAACGCCATGCTCAGTGGCCTCCTGCACCGCCTCGAGCATCTCCTGGCACTCGCGCAAGCCCATGGCGCCATCGAGCAAAATGCAGTCGCCCTCGGTACCCACCACAGCGCTTGCGGGATAGTAAAGCCAGGCGCGCCACACCGTCGAAGCCATGAAATCCGCAACGCTCTGCCCCTCGATACGCAAGAACATGCCTGGACGGGCATCGTCGTAGCCGACGATAATCCTAGGAGCGGTCATCGATTTCACCGATCAGCTCATCGGCCTTATTCCTCACGGCAACAAGGTTAACGCGCACTTTCGAAAGTTCGATTGCATTCAGTACGTCGAGCATCTCGGGAAGGATCTTATTAAGATCGGAGAGGCACTCGGCAGACTTCTTAGCCGGAGTATCCATAAGCTTGGAGCGGCGCACAACCTCTCGAGCCCTATCGCCCGCACGCGAGAAGCTATCGACCAGATCTCGGTCCGCGCGAAGCTCACTCACCTTTTCGCGAGTAAGGGGACCGGGCCCCATCTTCTCGAGCAACTCAGACATCGCCTGCTGCTCGGCGGCCTTAAAATCCGCCTCGGCAGGGGTGCCCGCCACGTTTCCAAAGTCTCTGACATAGCGAGTAATATCGCCCTCGGGCTGCACGACCATATTCGAGAACATCGCGCGCTTAACAAATTGCTGGTCGCGCTTGTTGCCATACTTCTTCAGGACACGGCCGAATTCGCCCAAGGGGCCGTCGACCTTAAGGGCGCGGGCGAGATGGTATTGCTCGGGAGCTTGGCAGAACTCGAGAAACTCCTCCATGAACTGGGCGCGGTCGACGAGCTTCTTGACCTCGGCTTCGGTCATGCCCGTCGCGGTTCCGTACTCGGCCGGAGTGATCAGGTGGTTCTTAACCACGTCGCGGTACACGCCGACAAGACGATCGACGGGATCATAGGCGACCTTTTCCTCCTCGCCAATTTGAATGGCGAGCTCCAGCAGCTTGATGCGCTTGGGGTCGCTGCCGGTGGCATCGTCGATGACGGCTGCCTCGAACCAGCCGGCCTCGTTGTTTTGGCGCGCAAGGCGACGAATGCACGTCAGGCGGCGGTTGCCGTCAATGACGCGGCCGTCGTTAAGCACGATGCCCGGCCTCAGCTGACCGCGGAGCGCAATGCTCTTCTCGGTCTTCTTAAGCGCCCCGGGGTTGCTCTCGACGATAAAGCCCTCGATGGCCCCGTTATACTCTTCGCGACCAAGCGCAAGCAGATCCGCATCCTGCGCGGCGTTGTACTCGCTTACCCACGTTGCGATGCGGTCGTTCTGGTCGTTGTAGAACAGCAGGTCGCACTTGATGCGGTAGATGTCGAAGTCGCGCGTCACGTTGTCGATGGAGTGCTTTTCTTTGCGTCCCGTCGGCAGAACGTTGCCGGTTGCGATTCCTTCCTCAAGCAAGCTCATTGCGTGCCTCCCTTTTCCATGCTTCCATGGATGAATAGTATGCGTCTCCAATGTCATCGTAGTAGACATCGGAATTATGAACGGTCGTCGTCAGGAGCGGCGCCGGACAGGCTATGCCAAAGTCGCTCGCAAGCAGACGCGGCAAATCGTCACGTTCGATTCCCTCATGGCGTGCAACAACCCACTCAATAAGGTCGGCGGCAGAGAAGCGTCCCTCGCCGCCGACAACAAACACTTTAATGCCAGCAAGCGTGCAGCTCCGAAATAGCCCAGCCACGTCGAGCAGCCCTTCGTAAAAGTCATCGGGCATATCCAACCCGTACAACGGGTGCACAGTCGCGCCACTCGCACGCAAGCTCGCTATGGTGAAGGGCTCTCCCTCGCGCGCATCAATACAAACCGTGGACGCATACGACTCAACGTCGGCCATACGCAGGCCCAACACGTCGTGCAGCCGCGTGAACGAAATGTAGCTGTCGTCTTCGTAGGCAAGCACGCGATGGTCCGAAAGCGCCTGGCGCAGCACGTAACGGAAGGCAGGATGTTGCCACACGGCATTCTCAAACCCGGTTTCGCCTTTCGCAAAGGACGGATGCGCCGCCAATAGCCGCGTGAAGTGGCCGTTCGGGGCGTCCCCTTCTTGGAAAAGCAGGCCATGGTCCTCGTAGTAGCCCGCGGCATCGATACCGCGATCGAGCGTCTCGGGCTGCTCGCCGGGAAACTCAAAAGCAAAACGTCGGCGAACAAGACCCACGTCACAAATCTGGTCGGCAAGCTCCCGAGCGAGGAAGTCCTCAAGGGTAAGCGCCTTGCATTCGACGTTGTCCCTCCCAGGCACCTCCGAGCAAGAGACCGGCACGTCCGCCGGGTGCTCAATAGACTTGACACCAAGCCACTCCGAGACGCTCACGTCCGCAGGCTCGGCGAACAGGTCGAGCCATATCGCGGCGACACCGGCGCTAAAGCCATATTCGCGCTCGTAGGCCTTCGCCAGAACGTTTTTGGGTTCGACCGCATGACGCTCGGCAAAGGCGCGCACCTGGCGACGGCGATCGACCACGCCGAATCCGACAGAAAGGTGGTCCCCCAGAGTGACGCCTTCGTCGGCATTCCAAAAGACTTGCTTCAGCTCGTCATAGAGCACGGCGGGCGTGGTGATCCCCGCGCGCCTCAGCTCATTGCGCGAGACGCGAAAGACTAGACGGGCGCACAGCTCGGTATCCTCACGCCGTGCCGCACTCACCGCCGCTCGCGCAGCCTCTGCACGCCCATCCTGTTGGCTGTCGACTACGTCCGCCACGCGCCTATGCCTCGCCCATCTTAGGCCCGAAGACGCGCTCGACGTAGGCGTCCAGCGTACCCTCCTTGGCAAGCTCCGCGGAGTCCGCGAGCTCGAAGTTCGAGACGCATCCCTGGCCCACCTCATCATGGAAGCCCAAGATGAAGTGCGTGGCGATCTCGTAGATGATCTTGGTGGGCGCGATGCCGAACACCTGGTGCTCCAGGATATGGTCCAAACGCTCGCGGTCATCCGGGAAGGCGGTCTTCATGCCCTTACTTCGGTACAGGCGCTTGATGATTTCGGTGATGTAGAGGCCCGACTTCATGTATAGGTCGGCGAAGGTATGGCTCGGGTCGTCGAAGCAGCCCGGGTTCTCCTTCTCGAAGAGGTCCACCATCTGAACCACGACGCGGCGCGGCGTGAAGATCTGATTGGTCTTCTGGGGTGGCACGTAGTCGAAGATATCCTCCGTCTGGGACCCGTCAAAGTAGTTGGCCAGGCGCTCGCGCAGGTTGATGAACTCGCTCACGGAGTCGTTGAACACGACCTCGTCGAAGAGGTGCCCGACGAAGCGCTTTACCTCGCCGGTCTCGCCATCGGTGTAGTCGCCGCCGTCGCGCAGGAAGCGGAACTCATCCACGGTGATGCTCGTGACGTCCTGGAAGACGTCGGCGGGGATCACCGTGTCGAAGTTCGCAAGCGTCGTGCCCTCCTCACCGTATGCCATGAGGAACGACGGGATGGTGCGCGAGAAGCCGCGCAGGTGGGCACGCACCTTGTCCTCGATGCCCTGCTTCTCTTCCTCCTTCTTCGTTGTCTCCACCTCGCGCACCACGGTCTCGCCGGCGCTCTGCACGAGCTCCTCGCGGGAGTCCTCGAGCTTCTGGTTGAGCGCCTGGAACGCCTCGGCCTTCTGCTCGTCATGCCGTTGGTTCACCTCGGCGCGCTCGGCCTCGCTTGTCGCCGCCTTGAGCTCGTCCTTGCGCGACTGCTCGATGCGGCGCGCCTGGATCTGGTAGTCGCCGACCTGGCGGTTGAGCTGGATGTCGGCGTCTGCCTGGATCTTGCGCTCGATCTGCTGTTGCTGGCGCGGTTTGAGCTCGCTGCCATAGCTCTCCTTGGCAGCCTGAACCAGAGGCGCGGTCACGCTCTGTTTGAAGGCCTCCTTGAGGTTGTCGAGCATTGCCCTGTCGTCGTCATCGGCTGCGTGTGCCTTCGCGATATCTTCGACCTGGCCCGAGAACTCAACGACGACATCGCCGTAGACCTTCGGCCCAAAGATGTCCGCCGCCTTGCCTACGACCTGCTCGTCGGGAATCTCCACCTCGCCCTCGTCGTTGATGGAGAGTTCATCGGCCGTTCCTTCGTCGATCTCGACCTTATTCTTCTCAACGTTCTGCGCCTTGCCCTGCTCGTAGGGATCGAAGCGCTGGATGATCTCCACGACCTCTGCCGGCGCGTGGAAGACACTCGCGATGTTCTGGAACAGGAAGTTGCTCATGAAGCCGCGCTTGACCACCTCGCGGGCGTGGATGCGCCTCGGCACGCTGAGCACCTGCTCGGCATCGAGCTCGACCATCTGGCCTTCATCGTCCTCGCCATAGACGGGGAAGAAGTTCAGCAGCTGGCGGATGTGGCGCTCGCGCGTCTCCACGTCGCCGCCGCCGCGCGCGGTCTCGCCGTACAGGTCGTTGGCGAACTGCTCGAAGATGGTGAGTGTGCGGGCGGGATCGAAGTCGAAGACGTAGGCGTTCTCCTTGCGCGCGTAGTTGCCGCCGCCCAGGTCGAACAGACACGGGTTCTGGCTGCGGAAGGCCGCCTGCATGTACAGTGCGGGGCTCGCCATGTTCGAGAGCATGAGCACGGCGGTCCACTCCGGCACGGTCACGCCCGTGGTGAGCTGGCCGACCGAAAGGGTGATGGTCCTGTCGTGGTCCTTGATCGCGCGGCGCACCTTGTCGAGCGACTTCTCGTTCTCGTCGTCGGCGTCGATCTTGCCGTCGCCAGCAGCGAGTACCACCTCGTAATCCTTGAAGACGGGGTGCGCCTGCAGTTTCTTGGCGAGGGCGCGGGCGGAGTCGACGCGGTTGAGCATCCAGAACGTATGGCGCAGCTCGTCGCGCAGCCCGGGTGTCGAGAACGGGAACTTCTCCTGCGTGGTGAGCGCGTCGAGGAACTTGTCCACGTCGGCGTCATGCACGAAGCCGCCGTTCTGCTTGGTCGAGAAGAACTCGTTGAGGTCGAAGGCGAACTCGGTCTGCTCGCCATCGATCTCCATGCCGCCGCGGGCCTCCTGCTCGACGATGTCGCTCATCTGGTAGGTGAGCAGGTTGAGCTTGGGGAGGTTGGCGTAGGGGTTCGGCTGCTCGGAGTCAGCGGGCCAGTCGCGCTTGGCCTGCTGCTCGTCGGCATAGGTCCAGTTGTAGATGGCGTCGTCGGCGAACTTCTCGTTTGCAATGGCCTTGAAGGGCGTGCCGGAGAGGTGCAGCGTGAAGCGGCGCTTAATGTGGTCGAATGCCACGTCGGTCTTGAAGGTGTCCACGCCCTCGTGTGCCTCGTCGATGATGAGCACGTCCCAGGTGAGGTCGGCCACCTCGTCGAGCTTCTGGTATACGCCGCCGAAGCGGATGGAGCCCTTGAGGTCCTGAAGGCTCACGAACTCGATGAACCCCTTGGGGCCTTCCGGGTCGTTGCGGATGGCGCGCAGGCACTCCTCGCGGCTGAGGCAGTAGGGCTTGCCAGCCAGGGCGTCCACGCCGCTGGTGAAGCGGTAACCGCCCTCCAAGCCCACGAACTTCACGTAGTCGTCGTACCAGGAGTTGGCGATGGCGGGGCGGTTGGTGACGATGAGCACCTTCTGCGCGCCGATGCTGCGGCAGAGGTCGTACGCGGTGAGCGTCTTGCCGAAGCGCGGTTTGGCGTTCCACAGGAACTCGCCACCGCGCGCACCATCCTCACCCCAATGGGCACGAGCATAGGCGCCCGTTTGTTCAACAGCACGCTCTTGCTCGGCGCGCAGGGTATAGGATGCCGCCCCGGGTGTGTCCAGCACGCCATCGGTATCGCGGAAACGGTAGAACTGCTGGTGTGACTCATCGCCACTAATCTTGAACCATTCCTTTTTGGGCTCGCGCTCGATGCCCTGCTTTTCCAAATAGGCATGAAAGTCGGTGTCGCGGAAGGTGCCCGCGCGGTGCTCCCACGTGGCGTTGCCGCTCCACTCCAGATGCCACTGAACATCGGCGGTGTGCGTCTGCTGCTTGATGCGCTCGCGCACGTCTTGCTCGGTGTAGCCGATTTTGGTCCAACCGTTATGGCGAGCGATCTCGGGCGTGGTGTAGGCGTAGATCTGCGGCACCGCAGGAGCGGTGGTCTCGATGATCTGGGAGATGTCGATGCTCGCCATGTCTAGTCCATCTCCTTCACATGGGATTCGATGAACTGAATCTCCTCGTCATCGAGGCCGTGCTTTGCGTAGAGTTGGCAATCGATGTCGGCCACGGATTGCGACCAGTCAATGTCGGAGTTAGAGGTGAAGTCCTGGAGTGGGACGTAAGCCCATTTTTCGGGAGGATTATGTTGCGTAGCTTTTAGTACGCCGAGCATGCAGCGAGCAAATTTCGTCTTAACGTACTTGATTGCAGCTTCAGATTCATCCTCTGTGTCAAAACTTCCAATACTGATAAATGATTCCGTATGCCCCATTAAGGGCTGCCCTATTAAGGGAGTGGAGAGGGCTTCGCCCAAAGCGCCGCTCCCGTTTGCAGCCGGCACAATAACCTTCCACTTCTTTAAGTTGCAAGGCTGATTAACGTATTCTGATCTAATGTATTTGCTGATGCGTTGATTGCTTTGACGCCCTAGGATTTGAATATATTCAAATCCGTCATCCGGCCTTTTGTCAAAGAATATGTCAGGGAGCCTATCGAATATATTCGTTGACATATCGTAAGGGTGCCCTTGGCTTAATCTGCTGATGGCTTCAGGATGTTCTTCATGCATTTTGTCGGTAAGTCTGTAAGCCGTCCTCGTAATAACTATCTGCGAAAGCGAACTAAAATGCGCGTCATGCACCACTTTTTTAATATTGAATTTAATTCGTCATAGGCTGTAAAAATACCAATTGCGCCATAACTCTGTTCTTTGTTTCTTAAAGTGATGGCTACACCACCTTTAATGTCCACGTTGCTGAACATTTTAGAGCTGTCTGATTCGTAGGCCAGAACCTTGAAATGTGGATCATCGAGCATTTTGCGGTTCCATGCCTTGGGTGTTGCGCCGGCATTAAACAGGAAACGTGCGGGATGCACCAGCTCAACAATATTGCCAACATCATAGGCTCCCTCCATGAATGCTGGGTAAATTGGAGCCGCTGAGTTTTTGTTATCGCCTTGGACCTGCTCCTGATAGGGTGGGTTTCCAATCACGGCATAAAACTTCTTTTCCATGGGACACGCCTTGCCTTTCAACGCAATGAACTCAAAGGGTTCGTCACCAATCCAGTCGTATAGAACACATAGAGGGACTGGCTTAGTCAGCTCCTCTTCTTCTTGTTGCTCTTCTTTTTCAATAGCCTCTTCGACCTCAATCGGAGGAAGATCGAAAAGCGCAGGCTGAACGAAATCGTTTTCTAGCCGTTCGCTAATATCGGATTGCGGATCAGCCGGTGCAAACAAAGGAGAATGAACAGTAATGCCCATCTTTGCAGTGGGTACGGCGTCGTTAAAACCATCCATTTGCCAGAAGTTCCAAGAAACAATCTCGGCGGCTTCATCCATTTCGGCTTCAGTGGGGCTCGTTCCCCAACGATTCATATGGTGTTCGCAAAACGTCTCAAAAACGTTGACGCGCGCAATGAGAAGGTTGTCGCCCTGATACTCAAAGCCGTACGTCGCACGCAACGCGTCGAGGGCACGGCGTACCCATTCCTTGCATGTCTTGGTTTTCTCGGTCACGATGCGAAGCTTCCGGTCTAGGAAGCCTACACGCTCACCTACGGGCAGCTCGTCGCCCGTCACAGCGTCGTAGCGCGAGCACACGAACGGCGCCTCGCCGCACGTGATCTCGAGCCGTGGCGCCTCCACATAGGCATGCCAACCGCGCCCCTTTGATTTTGGAAATTCAATCGGACCATCAGTCGTCGTCCATGCATTGGCGCCATCGTCCGCAACGATCTCAGCGTTAAAAATATCGCGACGGCCGAACCATGCCTCATCCAGATCGTTGTTCATCTGGTTGCACAACCATGCCGGCGAGAAAACCTCAGCGCGACTTTTGGTTCGCAGCGACCGCTGCTCAGCAGCCTTCGCGATGCGAGGTTTGATGATATGAACGTTTGGTCCCGTAATCTTCTCGACGGTTATCTCGTCGTCGCCCGTGTAGCCGTCACCCAGAGCTTCGTACTCGTTATCCGCCCAGATGATATTACGTCCCGTCGTACGGTCGCATAGCAATGTCTCAAGGATAGATAGCGAGTAACGATGGGCGAAAGCTTCTATGAAACCCGAGCCCGGGAAACTGACCGCGGCGCATGTGGACACCTCAGCGGTTACGGTTTCCGAATCGGCTTCCGTCATGTCGTGACACGTCCTTTTCTGGGCAGGCCCTTCACCGGCATACCCCCCATAATAAAAAGAGGATTAACATCTAGATTGCATGCATTTTATCAAAGATGCCATTTCGAGCGTAGCTGGGTGGAGACTAACCCTGATAGGTTCCCTATGCCATGCACCACAAAGCTTGAGCCCGCGCGCAACGTCTAATGCACGCTGCCGCCGCAACTGTCGACGCGATTTCATCGTCCGCCAACGCTCTCAAGACGACAATTGGATTGCCAGCCAACAAGCCCATCAACAACAGCAAGGACTTCCAGGCATGCTGCGACCGCTACAGATAGGCCGCAACATCCCAAGCAGTGATAATCCCGAGAACCTTCTCACTGGGCTTACCGCTATGCGCGATAAACACCATGCCAATGCGGTCAGCACGGCGCATCGCCACCGTGAACATCTCTGCAACCTCTGCGAGCGTTATCGTACGTGGCACGAACCTAAACGATTCAGAGGCATGAGCGTCCACTGGGAGCAGCTCGGCAAGCGAAGAGAATGTCGTCTCGCTATCAATGCAGACAATCTCTTCACCGTATAGGTAGGAGAGCAGCGTGTTCTCGCTGAACACACCGCGAACGATGCCATCCTCCAGGATAGGTACGTGGGTGTAGCATTTTTCCGCCATCTCGCGCAGGACGGGTCTCACGCAGTCCTCCGCAGTTGCCGAAA
>ENA-ORSG01001186-ORSG01001186.1-human-gut-metagenome-genome-assembly--contig:-NODE-1186-length-17240-cov-2.051207_pt1 | contig 17240 bp, 13 predicted proteins | sample MGYA00242189_ERZ509156 | MGnify/ENA primary metagenome ERZ509156 (study PRJEB26280, sample SAMEA2338666) | human gut metagenome | biome: human gut; feature: human-associated habitat; material: faeces...
GTTGTCACCGGCTGGAACAGCATCGACTGCATGTATGACACAGACCCGCTCTATGTGGGACGTGCCGGACATATGGGTGACCGTGCCGGAAACTTTGCGGTACAGAACAGCGATCTCTTATTGTCGTTGGGAAGCCGTCTCTCGATCCGTCAGGTGGGCTATAACTACCCGACCTGGGCGAGAGAGGCCTATGTGATCTACAATGATATCGACGCCGAGGAGTTAAAGAAACCGACGGTCCATGTTGACATGCCGGTCCATGCGGACGTCAAGGATCTTCTCGAGAAGCTGGAGCTCGTCCTCGACGAGGAAGAGTTCGATCCGAACGGCGGAGCAAAGGATAAAGAAGCTGTAGACTGGTGGATCAGACGCTGTCAGGAATGGAAAGAAAAATACCCGGTCGTTCTTCCGAAACACTACGAGGCCGGAGATGACGAGCCTGCAAATGTTTACGCGGCGATCAAGGAGATCAGCAGGCGCGGCGAGGAAGATCAGATCACCGTTGTGGGAAATGGCTCCGCGTGCGTGGTAGGCGGACATGCCTATGAGATGAAGAAAGGACAGCGGTTCATCAGCAACTCTGCCATTGCGTCCATGGGCTACGACCTTCCGGCAGCTATCGGTGCCTGGGTCGCAGACCATACAAAGGACATTATCCTTGTGACAGGTGATGGAAGTATCCAGATGAATCTTCAGGAGCTCCAGACCATCGTTCATCATCATATGGGAATCAAGATCTTCCTGATCAACAACGGTGGTTACCACTCCATCCGCCAGACCCAGAAGACCCACTTCCATGAGCCGTTAGTGGGAATCGGCGTGGACAGCCACGACTTAAGCTTCCCGAGCATGGAGAAGCTTGCGTGGGCATACGGTTATCCGTATGTGGCAGCCCACCACAACAGCGAGCTCGGCGAAGCGGTCGAGAAGACACTTGCCATGGACGGTCCGGTGATCTGTGAGATCTTCGTAGATATGAAACAGGGCTTCGAGCCGAAGGCAGCCGCAAAGATGCTGCCGGACGGAACCATGGTATCCGTACCGCTCGAGGATCTGGCTCCGTTCCTTCCGGAGGAAGAGCTGAAGGAAAATATGATTATTCCGTTAGTAGAGAATAAATAAGAAGGTTCAGTGTGCCTGGGACATGGAACTTAGAAGAAAATGCAAGATGGTTCAGAAAATTCCTACCCGTGTACAGTAACATCATGTACAATATACTGGCAATCGGGAATAAGATGGATGATTGATCAGTGTTAAATGAGGAAAGGGGCAGCAGAATATGAATATCATCATGACAGGTTCGACGAGCTTTGTCGGCGCGGCAACGGTGCGGGAACTCTTACGGAGAGGGCACACGGTGACCGCCATTGTGCGCCCCAAATCCTCAAAACTTGATACGATCCTTGAGGGAAATGAGGAGGCACTTTTATCCGGGCGTCTTCTCGTGACGGAAAATGATCTTTCCGAGCCGGAAAAACTTTTAGAAAAAGTGACAAAACCGCAGGACGTGTTCTGCCATTTCGGCTGGGGAGGATCCGGGAGCGCGTCAAGAACGGACAGGGCGCTTCAGGAGAAGAATATGGAGATCTCCCTGGAGACGATTCGGACGGCGAAAGCCCTAGGCTGTAAAAAGTTCCTGTTCTCCGGCTCCCAGGCGGAGTACGGAATGCACCAGGATCTGATCACGGAGAACACGGTCTGCGAGCCGAAATCCTTGTATGGAGAGGCGAAGCTTGCCATGCGGGAAAAGGGAGAAAAACTCTGTGATGAACTGGGACTGCGGTACATTCACGCCAGGATCTTCAGCGCCTACGGCCCCGGGGACCACCCGTGGACGTTAGTGGAGTCCTGTTTGGACACATTCTTAAGTAATAAGGAAATGTCCCTGGGGGCATGTACCCAGAAGTGGAATTTCCTCTATATCGACGATCTGGCGAGAGGGATGGCGGCACTCTGCGAAGCCCCGGAAAGTGCGTTTGAGGGACTTAAAAATCCTGTATTTAACTTCGGCGGTGCTGAGACAAAGGTATTAAAGGAATTCGTGGAGGAGATCCACGAACTCTGCGGCGGACAGGGCGAGAGCCAATACAACACCCGCGGGGAGAACGCCGAAGGTCTGATCAATCTGATGCCGTCCATCGAAAAGCTGGAGACGGTGACGGGATGGAAGCCAGAGGTCGATTTCAAGACCGGAATTACAAGGATGATCGCGCTCAGAAAGAGAACCATTTAACTGAACGAGAAAGCAATTCTGGGGTGGCAGAGAGGGCAGCAATCAGTTGAAAATGCAGACCGATCACAGATTGGGAAAAAATGCCGCGAAATACGTCGAGTATTGACAAAACAGAAAAAATGGTTACAATGATAAAAGTTAAAGACTAGGCAACAATTTAGAAAAAAAGTTCAGCAGATCGGCGCCCGCCGCACTGCTGAAAGAAACTGAAAAAGGTGCCCGAAGGTACCGGTCAGGTAAAATTTAAGGAAGAAGAAAATATAACATGAAAAAAATCAGCGTTTTGATTCCATGCTATAACGAGGAGGAGAATGTCGTTCCGATCAGCGAAGCTGTCATCGGCATTATCACAAAAGAACTGCCTCAGTACGACTATGAGCTGGTCTTCATCGACAACGACTCCACCGATAAGACGAGAGAACTGCTCCGCATGCTCTGCGCGAAGAATCCGAAGATCAAGGCGATCTTCAACGCGAGAAACTTTGGACAGTTCAATTCTCCATATTATGGAATCCTTCAGGTAACCGGTGACTGCGTGATCTCCATGGTGGCGGATTTCCAGGATCCGGTGGAACTGATTCCGAAGTATGTCCACGAGTGGGAGAATGGCTATAAGATCGTCATCGGAATCAAGACGAGCAGCAAAGAGAACCCGGTGATGTACTGGCTCAGAAGCTGCTACTACAAACTGATCCGGAAATTATCCGACGTGGAGCAGATCGAGCACTTTACAGGATCCGGACTCTATGACAGACAGTTTATCGAGGTCTTAAGAAACTTAAACGATCCGACCCCGTTCCTTCGCGGGATCGTTGCGGAGTTAGGCTTTAAGAGAAAAGAGATCCCGTACGAGCAGCCGAAGCGCCGCGCGGGAAAGACCCACAATAACTTCTATAAATTATATGACGCGGCGATGCTCAGCTTTACGTCCTACACAAAAGCGGGCCTGCGCCTGGCAACCTTTTTCGGCGCCTTCTGCGGCGGCGTGAGCTTTATCGTAGCAGTCATATATCTGATCATGAAACTCTTATATTGGGACCGCTTTATGGCAGGTATGGCACCGCTTCTCATCGGAATGTGCTTTCTTGGTTCTGTCCAGATCTTTTTTATCGGTCTGCTTGGCGAGTATATCATGAGCATCAATACCCGTGTGATGCACCGCCCGCTCGTTGTGGAGGAGGAGCGCATCAATTTTGATACACCGGCCGGTGCACAGGAGGAAGTATGAAGTACAGTGTTGAAGTGATGAGAGTCCGGGAGCAGACGATCCAGTTAAATGGCTGGGCTGTTGAGAGCAACCCGGATTCCGTGATCACCTACCGGGTCGAGGATGAAGCGGGACAGCCGGTGGAGGCAAAGATCGTTCCGACGAGAAGAGATGACGTGAGCCAGATCTATTATAAGAAGATCATCGACCGTGATCTCGGCTTTGATATCCGTTTTCCGTATGAACATGGAAAGAATTATTATCTTGTGATCTGCGGCGAGAAGAAGACGACCCGTGTGAAATACAGCGATATGACGATCCGCAGAAAAACCGGCGCGGCAAACCGCAAGGTACAGAAGCTCATGAACCTTATGAACATGGAGACAGTTCATGTTGCCTGGGACTTCTTAAAGGAAAATGGCCTGAAAGCCCTGGTCTTAAAATCCAAGCACAAGATCCAGGGAATTGACGACGATTACGACTACGCAGAGTGGTGGAATCTCACGAAACCGTCAGAGGAAGAACTGGAAGAGCAGAAGAAAAAGAAGTTCGATTATATGCCGAAATTTTCGATCGTGATCCCGGTCTATAAGACTCCGGAGAAATTCCTGAAGGAAATGCTGGACTCCATCGTGGAGCAGACTTACGCGAACTGGGAACTCTGTATCGCGGACGGCAGCCCGGCGGGTGAGAGTGTCGAGAATGTTTTAAAGAAATATGCGGAGAAAGATGCAAGAATCCGCTATCAGGTACTGGGGGAAAACCGCGGTATCTCCGGAAATACGAATGCCGCCCTTGAGATGGCAGAAGGTGATTTCATTGTTCTTGCGGATCATGATGACCGTCTGACACCGAACGCGCTCTTTGAGTGCGCGAAAAAACTGAATGAGAATGAAAACTGCGATGTCCTCTATTCCGATGAGGACAAGCTTGACATGGATGGGGATGAACTGTTCGACCCGCATTTCAAGCCGGATTTCAATCCGGACCTGTTGACGAGCGTCAACTATATCTGCCATCTGTTTGTGGTGAAAAAAGAACTGCTCGATAAAGTCGGCGGTTTCCGGCCGGAATATGACGGAGCCCAGGATTACGACTTTATTTTCCGCTGTACAGAGAATGCAAAGCAGATCTGCCATATCCCAAAGGTGCTCTATCACTGGCGCTGCCACCCGAATTCCACGGCAAGCAACCCCGAGAGCAAGCTTTATGCCTTTACAGCCGGTTCCCGTGCCATCATGGACCACTATAAGAGAGTAGGAATTGAGGCAGAAAAGGTGGAAAAGGGCGTGGATTACGGGATCTATCACACGACGTTTAAGATCAAGGATGATCCGCTGGTATCTGTAATTATCCCAAACAAGGACCACACCGTGGATCTTGACAACTGTATTCGCCCGATGCTGACGGAGGGAACCTATAAGAATCTGGAGTTCGTCATCGTGGAGAACAACAGTACGGAGCAGGCGACCTGGGATTACTACGAGAAGATCCAGAAGGAGTTCCCAAATGTACATGTTGTCCGCTGGGAGAGAGAGTTCAACTACTCCGCGATCAACAATTTCGGCGTACAGCACGCAAAGGGCGAGTATCTTTTGTTTATGAACAACGATATTGAGCTGATCGCAAAGAATTTCGTGGAAGAGATGCTTGGCTTTGTCCAGAGGGAGGACGTGGGGATCGCCGGAGCGAGACTGCTCTACGAGGATGACACGATCCAGCATGCCGGTGTTGTTATCGGTTTCGGCGGTATCGCCGGTCATACGTTTATCGGACTTCATAAATCTGAGAACAGCTATTTCAACCGCGCGATGTGTGCCCAGGATTACAGCGCCGTTACTGCAGCCTGCTTAATGACTAAAAAGTCTGTGTTTGACGCTGTGGGCGGATTTACGGAAGAACTCGCGGTGGCTTTCAATGATATTGATTACTGCATGAAGGTGAGAAAGCTCGGAAAACTTGTAGCATACGCGCCTTATGCGGTGCTTCACCACTATGAATCCAAGTCCCGCGGACTTGAGGACACACCGGAGAAGGTGGAGCGATTTAACCGTGAGATCGCCACCTTCGCGAAGCGCTGGCCGGAGATCCTGAGAGACGGAGATCCGTACTACAATCCGAACCTGACACTGAGAAAATCAAATTTTGCGCTGCGTGACCTGAAAAAGGAAAAAATCGGGGAACCATATAAACTGGAGGTACCGTTAGACGAATGAAGACAACGATCATAATTCCGAATTACAACGGACTTTCGTTTATGGAACCGTGCTTTGAGGCTCTTGAAGCGCAGACGATGAAGGATTTCAAGATCCTGGTGGTGGACAACGGTTCCACGGACGGCAGCGTGGAGTGGTTGAAGGAGCGGGAGATCCCGTCGATCTTTCTTCCGGAAAACACTGGCTTTTCCGGTGCGGTAAACGTGGGGATCAGGGCGGCAGATACGCCGTATGTGATCTTATTAAATAATGATACAAAAGTGGCTCCCCACTACGTCGAAGCGTTGGAGCGGGCCATGGACCGGTCGGAGAAGATCTTTTCCGTCAGCAGCAAGATGATCCAGATGTACCATCCGGACCTCATGGACGATGCCGGAGACATGTACAGCGTCCTCGGCTGGGCGTTCCAGCGGGGCGTCGGGCGTCCGGAAAAGCTTTATAAAAAGAGCTGCCGCGTCTTTACGGCGTGTGCCGGGGCAGCGATCTACCGCCGGGAAGTGTTCGAGACCATCGGATACTTCGATGAGATGCACTTTGCCTACCTTGAGGATATCGATGTGGGATACCGTGCGAAGCTTTACGGGTACGACAACGTATTCTGCCCGGAAGCTGTGGTGTACCATGTAGGCAGCGGGACAAGCGGATCGAAGTATAATTCCTTTAAGGTGAAGCTTGCCGCGAGGAATAATGTGTATCTGAATTACAAAAATATGCGCACCTGGCAGTTACTTTTAAATTCTCCGTGTCTTCTCGCGGGAACATTTGTAAAGTTCCTGTTTTTTAAAAAGATGGGGTTCGGAAAAGACTATGTGTCCGGATTCCTTGAGGGGATCAGAACATTAAAGAACTGTAAACGCGTCCCTTCCTTTAAAGGAAGAATACAGCGGGAGATCGGGATCCAGCTTGAGCTGATCGCCGGAACCGCAGTCTATGTTTATGAGTTTTCCAGGAGACAGGCGGCGAAGCTTGGAGCGAAAGCCTGAGATTCTTCGCCGGACGCTGTGGGGCCGGCTCAGTGCGGATAGGCTGAACGGCTGCTTTTATGCAAAATAAACGAATAATTTACGGAAATCTCAGATTTTCTTAAGAAATCGTTTATATGCAAATGGGTAAATTTTATGTATACTATGTATGCATATTTTTTATGATGGCGGTACTATGTCCGGGGGAGTGACCTTAGAAAGGCAGTCTGCCGGAGCATGGTATAGTTGAAAATACCTGCCGTGGGGAATTGGCTGGCGCAGCTGTGCATGCGCTGACCACGGAAAGAATTCTGACCGGCATGTTCCTTGGAAAACAGGGTGAAAATTATATGATCAAAGATAATCAGAAGAGCCTCAACCGTTTTCACGTTGTGCTTGACGCCTTCGTGACCGCATTCTCTTATCTGCTTGCGTGGTTTATCGTAATCGGGAGCGGATGGGCGAACCTGCTCGGAAAACGGACACTTGAGGTCGGTTTTTATTTTGGCGCGCTTCTTGTCATTATTCCGGCGTATCTGCTTTTGTACTCCTTTTTTGGACTGTACACGCCGAAGCGTGTACTCGGACGTAGAAATGAATTCGGAAAGATATTCAAGGCAAACACGATCGGACTCCTTATTTTTGGTCTGATCCTGTACTTTGGAAGAAAAGAGCCGCATCTCTACAACTTCTCCCAGAGACTGGTCGTATATTTCTATGTGCTGAACGTAGTGTTTATGACCATTGAGCGGAATGGAATCCGGATCGTGCTTCGTTCCATGCGCTCAAAAGGATACAATCAGAAACATATCCTGTTAGTTGGCTATTCCTCCGCAGCGGAGGGGTTTATCGACCGGGTAAACAAGAATCCGGAATGGGGGTACACGATCCGCGGGATCATTGATGATACGAAGGAACGCGGAAGTGAGTATAAGGGAGTAAAGGTCATCGGCTGCATCGAGGACCTCGACTATATTTTAGAGCAGAACAGTCTCGATGAGATCGCCGTCACACTGAGCCTGGGCGAGTATGAAAAACTCCGCCATATCGTTGCTCTCTGTGAAAAATCCGGCGTGCACACGAAGTTTATCCCGGATTACGGGAACATTATCCCGACGATCCCGTATATGGAAGATCTCCAGGGCCTGCCGGTGATCCATATCCGCCGCGTTCCGTTGAATGATCCGATGAATGCGATGGTAAAGAGAGCCGTGGATATCGTGGGTGCGATCGTGGGGATCGTACTTTTCTCCCCGATCATGCTGATCGTGGCAGTGCTCATCAAGCTGACATCTCCGGGACCGATCATTTTCTGTCAGGAACGTGTCGGCCTTCACAACCGGCTGTTTAAAATGTATAAATTCCGTTCCATGACGGTTCAGGATCCGGGCAAGGAGAAGAGCCGCTGGACAACAAAGGGAGATGCCCGTGTGACTCTCATCGGAAAAATAATCCGCCGTACAAGCATCGACGAGGTGCCGCAGTTCTTTAATATCCTGATTGGTGATATGAGTCTTGTGGGTCCGAGACCGGAACGGCCATTTTTCGTTGAAAAATTTAAGGAAGAAATCCCGCGATATATGATCAAGCATCAGGTCCGTCCGGGCCTTACCGGCTGGGCACAGGTGAATGGTTACCGTGGAGACACTTCGATCATTAAACGGATCGAGCACGATCTCTATTATATCGAGAACTGGACACTTGGTCTTGATTTCAAGATCATGTTCTTAACGGTTTTCAAGGGATTCATCAATAAAAACGCTTACTAAGACGAGGACAAATGACATGAATTATGAAGACGAATTAGACCGTTCCCGCGCCAGAAAGAGCAGACGGCGTGAGAGCGAGAGTGAGACGTCCGCAAAACGCCGCACTCACAGGACGGAAGATCTGTATTCCATGAGTGCTGACCCGGGAAGCCGTGCAGGCCGTGCCGCAGCAAAGAGCCATGGGGCAGCTTCCCACAATCACAGAAGACGGAAAAACGGAAACAAGAAGAAAAAGATCATCATCGGTGTTCTGATCGCCCTGATCGTTCTGGTCCTGGGGTTTGCCGCAGCGGTATACGGCTATATCCAGCACAACTTCGGAAAGATGAACGGACAGAATAATTTTGATATTGCGGACGTTCGGAATGAGAACATCTCTCTGGAAATGAGAGATAAGATGGAAAAAGGCTACTGGACCATTGCGGTATTTGGCCTGGACTCCCGTGACAATTCCACAGGAAAAGGCAACCAGTCCGATGTTATCATGATCGTGAACTTAAATCGTGAGACCGGAGAGATCAAGCTGGCATCCGTATTCCGCGACACTTACCTGAATGTGAGCGATAAGAACACATACAATAAGATCAACGCGGCATATGCGATGGGTGGTCCGGAACAGGCCGTAAAAGCCCTGAATAAGAATCTGGATCTCAACATCACCCACTATGTAGCGTTCAACTGGAAGGCAGTCGCAACAGCGATCAACATCCTCGGCGGTGTCGACATCGATATCAGTAAGTCCGAGTTCTACTACATCAACGCGTTCATCACAGAGACGGTAAAAGGTACCGGAATTGGTTCTGTGCAGTTAAAGAAAGCAGGTGTGAACCATCTGGATGGCGTACAGGCCGTTGCCTATGGACGTCTTCGTCTGATGGACAGTGACTATGCGCGTACAGAGCGCCAGAGACTTGTAATCCAGAAGGCATTTGAGAAGGCGAAAAAGGCAGACTTTGCGACATTAAACAGCCTGATCGGAAATATGTCCGCGATGTGCGCGACAAATATCAATATGAATGATATCCTTCCGATGGCGAAGAATGTCACGAAATACCATCTCAGTGAGACGACCGGATTCCCGGCAGCCCGCGGAGAGCAGAAGATGAAGATCGGCAAGCTGAAATTGTCCTGTGTTATCCCGCAGACACTCGTGAGCAATGTTACAAGCCTTCACAAGTTCCTCTATGGTGAAGAGGACTACAAGCCATCCAGCACGGTCCAGACGATCAGCAATAAGATCGCTGAACTTACTGGACTGAATAAGGCTGGCAAGGAGATCGATCATGTAGCGACGGATCAGGGATATATCCCGAAGGGCGAGACGGAGGCCACGACACTTTCCGCTGAAGAGGAGAGTAAGCAGGAGAGTCAGGAAGAATCCCAGATGGAGTCCATGCTCGAAGAATCCAAGAAGGAATCTGAGAGCGCGGGTGAGACTGAGACAGGACCGGACGGCAAGCCGATCGAGACTACATCAGGAGCTCATAACAGCGGCTATCTGCATGAGACGGAAACGGATGCCAACGGCAATGTGATCGCAAAACCGACCGAGAGCCATGCAGGAAGTCCGACGGACGAAGAAGAGACCTCCACGGAGGCATACAGACCGTCAAGTCCGCAGGATATGACAACGGAAGCCCCGATCGGCCCGGGATATGAGAAGTCGACGGCAGTTCCGGAAGCGACAACGAGTGCAGGTCCGGCAACCCCGACGGAAGGACAGAGTTCGGTAACAGTTCCGGGTGAAGGAAGTGTAGCGGCTGAAGGCCCGGCAGCCGGAATTTAAGAATAGAGGCCAGGCTCAAAGGTTATAAAGGAAATACAGGATATTAAGGATCAAGACGCATCGTCTGATTGATTTGGAAGAAATATTCCAGACTACCAGATGGTGCGTCTTTTTTTGCGTGCAGCGGGCCATATCCATACCTGTGCGATAACGGTACTACTGTGAAAAATCTCGACAAATGGCTGATTTTTTTGAATTCGCGGTAGTCCGGCACAGTGGAAAGGTTTTACCCGGCTATATTTTCAAACGAAAATCTGAATTTACAATTTACATAGATTATACAAAGTAGTTACCGAACCATGGTTTTTGGTTTCGGGGATTCGTGATAAAAATAATACTGTACAGAGAAAGAAAAAATAAAAACAAAGACCTTTGAGGAGGAGAAAAGAATTATGAAAACAAGAAAAGTAATGGCACTTGCAGGTGCAGGAGTATTAGCAGTCAGCATGATGACAGGATGCGGAAGCAGCAGTAGTACAGCATCCACGACAGCAGCGACAACAACTGCGGCAGCAGCAGAGACAGCAAAAGAAGCAGCGACAACAGCAGCAGAGAAAAAAGCAGATCTTACAGGATCGATCACAGCGGCAGGTTCTTCCGCATTAAAACCGCTGGTTGACGATGCAGCAGACATGTTTATCGAGAAATACCCGGACGTTTCCATCACGATCGACGCAGGAGGATCCGGCGAGGGCTTAAAGCAGGTTTCCGAGGGAACCGTAAATATCGGTAACTCCGATGTTGAGGCCTCCGCAAAGCTTGACGAGACACAGGCAAAAGAGCTTGTTGATCATCAGGTATGCGTAGTCACAATGGCTCCGATCGTAAACAACGATGTAAAAGAAGGCGGCGTTGAGGATCTTACAAAACAGCAGCTCATCGACATCTTCACAGGAAAGACAACAAACTGGAAAGAGGTTGGCGGACCGGATGAGAGCATTGTCCTTGTAACAAGACCGACATCTTCCGGTACAAGAGCAACCTTCCAGAAATACGCTCTCGACGGAAACGAGGAAGCTTCCAATACTTCCATGGAAACAGATGATTCCGGTGTTCTTCTTCAGAATGTAAAAGATACGAAGGGTGCAATCGGATATGTAGCACTTTCCTATCTGACAGGTGATGCGGGAGTTGCAACCGTAGCGATCGATGGCGCAGAGCCGACACTTGAAAATACATACGCTGGAAAATATCCGGTATGGACATTTGAGCATATGTACACAAAGGGTGAGCCGGACGAAGTTGTAAGCGCATTCCTTGACTACATCATGTCCGATGAGTACGGCGCAAAGATGGAATCCTTAGGATACGGCGTATCTTCCAAGATGACAAATACCGAGCATTAAGACAAAACTTAAGACCGGGCAGTGAGCCATGATCCGACCGTATGAAAGAAAAAGAGGACATGGACAAGAGAACTGCGAAACAAGGGCGGGGCAGACGAATCTGGCCCGCCCCGATATGATTTATGATAGAATTTGCTTCGAATATAGGAAGCAGGAGGACTTATGAAGAATGGTAAAGAAAAAAGCATGTTCGTCAGAGAATATCTGTGGCGGGATCTGATGACCGTCTGTGGACTGTTCGTAATTCTTCTGACGATCGTGATCGGCGCGTTCCTTGTATACAAGGGATCATCCACATTCCTGGTTTACAGACATTCCTTCCTGGAATTCTTAGGATCTGCAGACTGGGCACCGGAGGACAATATGGCAGGCGGCGGCAGCATCGGTGCGCTGATCTTCATCGTCGGATCGCTCTGCACCTGCGGCCTGGCACTTCTTATCGCGACTCCGTTTTCCCTGGGATCAGCGATCTTTATTACGGAGATCTCCCCGAAGTTCGGAGAGAAATTCTACCGCCCGGTAGTCGAGATCTTTGCCGGAATCCCATCGGTTGTCTACGGATGGGTGGGGCTCACAGTGCTTGTACCGGCGATCAAGACCGTGTTTGACCGTCAGGTGGGACATTCTATCCTGGCAGCGGGGCTGGTCCTCGCGGTCATGATCTTCCCGACGATCACAAGTGTTGCGGCGGATGCCCTTCACTCCGTACCGAAGGAATGCAGAATGGCGGCGTACGGACTCGGCTCCACCCGATGGCAGACCATATACCGGATCGTAGTTCCGGCGGCAGCGCCTGGAATCATTTCCGGTGTGATCTTAGGTCTCGCGAGAGCCTTCGGTGAGGCCCTGGCGGTTGCCATGGTCATCGGTCAGACAACAGCGCTTCCCACAAGCATTTTTTCAACGACAAAGACTCTGACCACCGAGATCGCGGCCCAGATGGGCAACGCCATGGAGGGCGGCGAGATGAAATCCGCACTCTGGACCATGGCACTGCTGTTATTCGCAATCTCCCTGTTCTTCATCTTCCTGATCCATCATGTGACAGCGGTAAAGCCGGAGAAAGAAGAAAAAACAAGCACTTCTGTGAAAACCAGCACGACCGCAGTGCCGGTAAAGCAGTTCGCAGCAAAGGGGGAAAATTAGACCATGGAAAGTAAGATCAGACGTTCACGCGGTGTGGACCGCGTTATGACAGTCATTTTCTACCTGGTTGCGATCTTCTTCTTCGCTCTTCTGATCGGCTTTGCGGGCAAGGTCATCATCGGCGGTCTCATGGGGGCAAAGCCGGAGATGTTCCGCTTCGCGAGAAAAGGAAGCATCGGAAACCAGTTGTTCAACACGATCTATCTCGTATTTATCTCCCTGCTGGTATCCATCCCCCTCGGTGTCTGCGCCGGAATTTATCTGGCCATGTATGCGAAACAGGGAAAAATGACAAAGTTTCTGAGAATGTGTATCGAGACACTTTCTTCCCTTCCGTCCATCGTTGTGGGCCTGTTCGGATACCTGGTATTCCTCGTATTCTTCGGAATGGGAAAGAGCCTGATGGCGGGCGCCCTCTCCGTATCGATCCTGACACTTCCGCTTATCACGACGACCACCGAGGATGCCATCAAGGGACTCCCAGCGGGATATTTTCAGGCGAGTTTAGGTCTTGGAGCGACAAAATGGCAGTCCATCTTCCATGTACTTCTCCCGGCATGTCTCCCGCGCATCATGACAGGCGTCATTCTGGCGGCAGGACGTGGATTCGGTGAGGCGGCAGCGCTCCTCTACACCACAGGATCCGGAAGCGACCTGCGCTGGGGCAACTGGAACCTGGCAGCCCCGACCTGCCCGTTCAACCCGTTCCGCCCGGCAGAGACATTGTCGATCCAGATCTGGAACCTTCAGGTAAACGGTCAGGATAAGGCACTGGCGAACACCGCCTCCGCGGTCCTTATGATCCTGGTTCTGGCATTCAGCATCGGTGCGAATGTGTGGAGCCATCATCTGAAGAAAAAGAGCTCCGGCGAGGCAGCGTAAGAAACATTCGGAAAAGGACCTCAATGACAGATTCTTGAGGGAGAAGTAATGAAACTCTGAGGATGGCATATGAGAGTTTTAGAGAGGAAAACATATATGACTGATATGAAACCGAAATTTGATATCGAAAAGCTGAATCTGCATTACGGCTCGTTCCATGCGCTTAAGGACATCAACATGCAGATCAGCGCCCATGAGATCACCGCGTTCATCGGACCGTCCGGCTGCGGAAAATCTACATTTTTAAAGACATTGAACCGGATGAACGATCTTGTGGAGAATGTAAAGATCGACGGAAAAGTGGAGCTTGACGGGCAGAACATCTTTAAGGATATGGACGCCATCACACTGCGCCACAAGGTCGGCATGGTATTCCAGCAGCCAAACCCGTTCCCGAAGAGTATTTACGACAACATCGCCTATGGCCCGAGGATCTTCGGGATCACGAGAAAGGCGGATCTCGACGAGATCGTTGAGAAAAGCCTGCGTCAGGCGGCGATCTGGGATGAGCTTAAGGACCGCTTAAATAAGAGTGCCCTGGGACTTTCCGGCGGACAGCAGCAGAGACTCTGCATCGCGAGAACCCTGGCGGTGGAGCCGGAGGTAATCTTGATGGATGAGCCGACCTCTGCCCTGGACCCGATCTCCACATCGAAGATCGAGGACCTGGCGATGGAATTAAAGGATAAATACACCATCGTGATCGTCACCCACAACATGCAGCAGGCGGCGCGTATCTCTGACAAGACAGCGTTCTTCCTGTTAGGTGAGGTCGTCGAGTACAATAATACAAGTGATCTGTTTGCGAACCCGAGGGACGAACGGACAGAAAGCTACATCACAGGGAGGTTTGGCTGATTATGAGAGACGCGTTTTTAAAGCAATTGGAAGAGCTGCATAAGATGCTGGCGGAGATGGGACTGCTCTGCGAGAAAATGATCGACGGGACTTACGAGGCACTGATGCACATGGACCGGGAGCAGGCGGCGAAGATCCTGCAAGACGATGCGAACGTGGACTTAAAGGAGAGCAAGTGCTTGAAGCTTCTCTTAGAGCAGCAGCCGGTGGCGAGTGACTTAAGAAAGATCTCTTCCGCATTAAAAATGATCACAGACCTGGAGCGTATCGGTGACCAGGCGGGCGATATCGCGGAGATCATCAAGACCACAGACCTCTTAGAGCCGGTAAAGGCGACAAGACTCGGCGAGATGGCAAAAGCCGTTGCGTCCATGGTCCGCGAGAGCATTGAGAGCTTCGCAAACGAGGACCTCAAGAAGACAAAGGAAGTTATCGCCTACGATGACGTGATCGACGATATGTTCTCCCAGGTGAAGAAAGAACTGGCAGACGGTATCTTAAACGGCGAGGCCACCCAGGAACAGATCCTGGACATCCTCATGATCGCCAAATACTACGAGCGCATCGGCGACCACGCCACAAATATCGCGGAGTGGGCAGAGTATGCGATCACTGGGGTACATAGGAACAGTGAGCTGGAGGAGCATCTGTAAAAAGAGAAAAATTCCGAAACTGGAATTAAAACTGAAAAATTGCTAAAAATGATCTGAAAGTTGAATAAAAAAGTGGAGAACCTGATCTGCAGGTTCTCCCTTCTTGTTTTAAGAGCAATAACGTTACTGTACACGGGTAGGAATTTTCTGAACTGAAAATTCCGTACGATACACTTCTGGTAGCAGATTTTGCCGATTTGGAATGCGAAGCATCGGCAAAATCACGTTACTGTACACGCATGCGTGTACAGTAACGCAATAACTGTGGATTTTGTCAGACAGCGAACATCTGCTTGCATAAGCATCCAAAATATGCTAAGATTCTTGCGTACACATGTTTTTCTGGGACGCACATATGGTAACGTGCCAGAGCAATCGATGAAACGTATGGTTTCGGTAATAAAAAAGAAATTTTTAGCTTGTGAGGTCTGATATATGGAGAAAAAAAACAAGTATTATGTGGTTCGTGACAAAGCGCTGCCGGAAGTCCTTCAGAAAGTCGTTGAGGTGAAACGTCTCCTAGAGACGGACAAAAACATGACGGTGCAGGAGGCGGCGGAACAGGTCGGTTTAAGCCGCAGTTCCTTCTATAAATATAAGGATGATATTCTTCCGTTTTCCGACAACACGAGAGGAAAGACCGTGACACTTGTGACCCAGATGATGGACGAGCCGGGGCTTCTGTCTGACCTGCTCCACATCGTTGCGGATTACCGCGCGAATATCCTTACGATCCACCAGACGATCCCGGTAAACGGATCCGCGACGGTAACGCTCAGCGTGGAAGTTCTCTCAGATACGGGAAATGTTGCCGGTATGGTTGAGGAGATCGAGCACTTAAAGGGCGTACAGAACGTAAAAATTTTAGGAGTGGAGAAATAGACGGATGAAAGCGGCAATTATGGGATACGGAACCATCGGTTCTGGCGTGTATGAGGTTCTTGACACGAACTGCAAAAGCGTAGAGAAAAAGGCTGGAGAGCCGATCGAAGTAAAATATATCCTGGATCTCAGGGAGTTTCCGGGAAGTCCTGTGGAGAAGCTTGTGATCCATGATGTGGAACAGATCGTAAATGACCCGGAGATCGGGATCGTTGTGGAGACCATGGGCGGAACAAAACCGGCCTACGAGTTTGTAAAGCGCTGCCTGCTCGCGGGAAAGCATGTGGTGACTTCCAATAAGGCACTGGTTGCGGCCCATGGGACAGAGCTGATCCGGATCGCCGCGGAAAAGAACATCAGCTTCTTGTTTGAGGCAAGTGTCGGCGGCGGTATTCCGATCATCCGCCCGCTTGTGGAGAGTCTCGGCGGCGAGGAGATTTTAGAAATCTCCGGTATCTTAAACGGAACCACAAACTACATCCTCACAAAGATGAATGAAGAGGGATGGAGCTTCGAGGAGGCGTTAAAGCGCGCTCAGGAATTGGGCTACGCGGAGCGCAACCCGGAGGCAGATATTGAAGGATATGACACCTGCAGAAAGATCGCGATCCTGACTGCGGTCGCAACAGGAAAAGAAGTAAACTACGAGGAGATCCCGACCCAGGGAATCACAAAAATCACTTCCATGGATTCCAGCTACGCGGCACATATGGGTGCGGCGATCAAGCTCTTCGGAAACAGCGTGAATAAAGACGGAAAGATCTATCTGGAGGTCGCGCCGGTCCTCGTGGACGCGAAAGACCCGCTGTATGCGGTGACAGATGTGTTCAACGGAATCCTCGTTGTGGGAAATATGCTGGGCGCGTCCATGTTCTACGGAAGCGGAGCAGGAAAGCTTCCGACCGCAAGTGCCGTTGTAGCCGATGTCGTAGACTGCGCAAAGAACAAAGGCAGAAACATCATGATGAGCTGGAGCGAGGAAAAACTGGACCTGCTGCAGATCGATGATGTAAAGAGCCGCTTCTTCGTCCGCGTGTCCGGCCACGCCGCAGAGCGCCAGAGTGAGATCGAGGAGCTGTTCGGAAAAGTAGAAATCGTAGCAGTTCCAAGTCTGTCCGAGGAGTTCGCATTTATTACCGGCGAAATCACAGAGCAGGAGTACAGAGAAAAAGCAGAGAAACTCGACGGAATCCAGAGCAGAATCCGCGCGAGAATTTAAGATCTCGAAATAGACATAACTAAAAAGACGTTTCCCAGCCGTAAAGCAAGGGGTGTGAAACGTCTTTTTAATTATCTTAAG
>ENA-ORSG01001195-ORSG01001195.1-human-gut-metagenome-genome-assembly--contig:-NODE-1195-length-17087-cov-6.200681_pt1 | contig 17087 bp, 16 predicted proteins | sample MGYA00242189_ERZ509156 | MGnify/ENA primary metagenome ERZ509156 (study PRJEB26280, sample SAMEA2338666) | human gut metagenome | biome: human gut; feature: human-associated habitat; material: faeces...
TTTTTACTACCATAATTTTTCTCCTTTATGTGTGATATTTGATTTGCAAATCACTTATTAAGAAGCATATAGTTTGAGGAATAGAAAACAGAAAGGGAATTTTTTATTTGTAAGTATCAAGCTGTACCAATAATTGAAGATTCGCGTTTTCATATTCATTGAAAACAGAGGAATCAAAAGTTTCCGAGTCGAATTCCGGTAAATACCAGAGCTGGCTCAAAAAATAAGCATTTAAGTCCTGATTTTTAAAAATGTATCCGTGTCTGGCATAGATTTCATTTTTTGCCAGATGAATGATTAACGGAGGGACATTGCTAAAGTCGGAAGCCTGATAATATCTTGTATCTGTAGCATAAATCGGGTAAATATTCATGGAAATATCCCGGACTTCCATTACATTTTCCATGTATCGGACATACTCCGGGTAAAAGGAGCAGTAGTCGTGATAGGTGTTCCGTTTTTGGAGTTCTTCCAAAATCTGGCTTTCGTCCCAGTCATCGCTGTATTTCTGCAAAGATTGTTCCGGTAAATCGTTTTCTTCTGAAGAGGAGGCAGTTTCACTGGTTTCTGTTATCGCTTCATCCATTTGTTCTTCTGTTGATCCATAGTTGTTGTATTTTTCATAGTCAGATGTCTGGGTATCTGTCTCGGTGTCAGATGTTATATTTTCTGATAAAAGATCGTTTTTCGTATCAGCCGTATGACCGCAGGCAGCAATCAATATGCAGCATGGTAATAAGATGCAAACTAAAAATTTTTTTCTCATGGTTAATTTCTCCCTTAATTTAACGTATAGGTTGCTGTGCTTTATAGAAATTCTTTTTCATAAAGTTGTTAAAATACAGATGTTATCTTATCACATTTAGCTTTGGTCGTATATAGTTTTGAAAGAATAAAAAACTAAAAATATAGTTAATACTTTCTTGCATAAAAAAATAAAATACTGTAAACTGAAAATATAGTTTACAGATTTAAGCATCATACACATTATCTTTAGCATATAGGAATATTTGGTTAAGTGGAAGATTAGTAGATAGGGGGAAAGCAGTATGAACAGTAAAATCAAAGAATATTTTGAAAATAAAGAGAATCGTATCAAGTGCGGCATCACAGGCGGAACGATCGCATTGGCGGTCATTATTTTTGTAGGAATGGTGTTTATGGAGGAAAATGAAACTCAAAATAATTCCATCGAAACTGTTTCGCAGACGGAAAGTGACACGCAGACAGAAGAAGAGACAGGATATTCTTTCGACGCGGGCGATCTTTACGATATGCGGCTGGATGCACAGACAATCGAAGATTATTATATGAAATCCTGTGGCGACCAGTTCAATCTGTACACGATCGATGAGGATGGTGTGCTCTGGGGAAGTGGGCATAATGAGTATGCGCAGATTGGACTTGGGTATGCGGACGAGGAATTTCATGAGGAAAAAAGTAAAATTGCGGAACACGTTGTGCATGTGGACTATTCCCAGAAAGATTTTGTTGTTTATCTGACGGAGGAAGGGAAACTTTATGGTCTTGGAAATGATTCTACCTATATGTTATTGCAGCATACAGAAATGCCAGTGGAAGATTTGGCATATCCGACAAAACGGTATGTCACCAGTCCGGCACTTTTGCTGGAAGATGTCAGTTATGCGAGGTGCGGACGTGATGATGTAGTTGCATTGAAAAAGGATGGTACAGTTTGGACATGGGGAATGATCTGGAATTATCAGAGTACGGGATATTGTATCACAATGCCACAGCAGATTCTGACAGATGTGAAGATGATCACAGGCGGATGGTTTAACCACGCCGCATTGAAGGAAGATGGAACACTCTGGACGTGGGGATACAACTTCAGTGGAAACTGCGGAACGGATAAAGCCACGATGATTGAAACACCGGTGCAGGTGGCAGAAGACGTGCAGCGCGTGTGGACAGGACTTTTGAATTATTCAGCCAAAGAGGATGATATTACCGATATGGAAGAATTCGGTAATGATTATGTGGATAATACGATCATTGAAAAAACAGACGGCACATTCTATGCATGTGGAATGGGTGTCGGCGACAAAAGTGTGGTATTGCCGCAATATTATGAAGTGTCGGAGCTTGACACAGTCTGCTCATCAGAGTTTCTTCCGCTGGACTGGGATGAAGAAATGTTGAACAGGAAACAAAGAGAATACATTGAGCGAAAGGAGAGCCAGAGCGAAGAGGCTGTTCTTGCAAGAAAAAATGAAGCTTTATTGGAAGAGATAGACAAAAACTACGATATGGAGAAACTGAAACGTAAAGTTCCTCGTTTTTCGGAGGATGATAAGATCAATGAGACATATTATAATGCAATCAAAACACTGGATACAACGGGATTTCTACCGGATGGGAGATACTGCTTTGGACATCAGAAGAGTAATGTAGATGTGGAACGTTTTCGGGAAGATATGGAGCGTGCTTATTGCCCGAACAAAGTTGCGGTGGCAGATGTGGACGGTGATGGCACTGTAGAATTACTTATTTTTACAGTAGGATTTTATATGGCAGATATAACAGAATATGTCTATCGGTATTCGGAAGAAAAAAATGGTTTTGAACTTGAATTTGCATATGCAGGGGGATGCGATTATTATGAGCACGGAGTAATTAAGGCAAGTCCGCTTCATTCGATGTATAGTGACTATCAGGACGGTTTTTGGCCTTATTCCGTATATCAGTATGATGAAAACAAAAAGGAGTTTGTGGAGAAAGTAAGTGTAGATCAGATTACTAATGTTCCGATTAATTCCGATGTTTTCCCAGAGGAATATGATAAAGATGGTGATGGAAAAGTATATATTGTCGGTCAGGGAGAATCCGTTAAATATTTAGATGAACAAGAATATCTTGCATGGAAAAAACAGATTTTCTGGATGCCGGAGATGAAAATAGAAAGCTGTGAATTAGGAGAAATTTTAAAATGAACATGGCAATGACTTTGTTATCGGCTTGTGCAGACAATAATTTAGGAACAGACACAGAGAGAGAATCAGTCATTCCAGAACAAAATCAGAAAGAAGATACAAATTTATATAAAAATGAGTTAATGGAAAAGACGACATTGTAATTGGAGCGATATATGAAACAGGAGCTGGACCGCAGGGAATGATTCCATATACTCAAATTCGCATTTATGAAGATATAGGAAGCGAATTTGTATATGATCAGGAACTTTGCGATGCGATTAATGTTGAACTTCCAGAGGACGCTACAGCAGAACAGGTAAAGGAAATAATAAATTAAAACATACGGTAAATTTTATAATTTATAAATCTACCGTATGTTTTTAGATGAATTTGTAAAAAATGTTAAGTCTCTGCGTATTTATGCAAGGAAATAATAGCCAGAAAAAGTAATTTATGGAGAAACACGAATGAGATGGTCAAATGAAATGTTCTATATTCTTCTGCTTAATTCATTCGCAGGTGCGATTGCTTATGGATTTTGGATAATAGCAAAAAACGGTATGGCAAAGAAGAAAAAATTGAAATATGTGTATCCAATGCTCGGAATTGTGGAAGCTTTTTTCATTTTTCCGGTAATGTTTGTTTATCTGAAAGTATCTACGCATGTTCCGGGAAGCCATGGATCATATTATGGAGCTTTATTTTTGCGTACACCGTTCATTTATACAGTACAGTGCGTGATAGCAGGGATATGGATTCTCGGCGTGATATTTAATTTAGGAAACTATATCAAGGAATATTGGAAATTTAAAAATATTTTGAAAAAAAGCTTTGCATATGAGTTGCCTGCAGATGTATGCAGTGAAATTTCGCAGGAACTTGAAATGAAAAGGAAGGTCACATTGTACCAGAACTATGCCGTGACATCTCCAATTGTTGTTGGCTGCTGGAATAAGAAAATTATTTTTCCGGTACAGGACTATGAAGAAAGAGAACTTGTAACCATACTTTTTCACGAGTTAGTACATATCAGACAGCATATTTTGGAAATGAAAAAAATAGGGATTTTCTTAAAATTGATTTTCTGGTGTAATCCGATGATGAACAGTCTGTTACGAAATATTGATGAGTGGGGAGAAATTGCCTGCGACAGATATGTGTGTTATGAAACTGCCTATCCGTACACGGTAAAGGAATATTATACCGTTGCTGTGGATGGACTGGAACAGTCACATATCTGGATGCCGCAAATGGTAACTGGATTTAAGAAAAAGAGTAATTTTAAAAGGAGATTATTGCAAATGAAAAATTACAGAAAAGAAAAGGAAATGAAATTTTTTGGAGGTGTTGCTTTAAGCCTTGTGCTGTGCGTTTTGTCAACAACAACAACTTTTGCAGCAGCAGAAGGATTTAAGGCTGGATATGAGAAGGTTTTTGATGATACGAAGGTAATGGTTGAGGAGAAGGCTGTAGAATATGAAGAGGCAGTGGAGTATGAAGAATCCTTTGATATGGAAAAATATAAGGATTATGAGATTGTGGAAAGTAGAAATACTTCCAATATTAGGGCAAATGATGTGGGACAGATCAAGGGAGAAACTGGAAAAGGAATGATTCAGGCTTCTTCCATATATGTAAAAAAAGGTCAGTCGATTAATATTGTGGTTTCTGTGACACCATCAGATAAAACAGTTCGCGTAGGTATTGTGGATAGTAATAATAAAATTCGTTTTGTGTATGGAAAAGGCACAATTACGCACGAGTTTGCAATCAGTGCTTCTGATTATTACAAACCGGTTGTTATTAATGATGCTACTTCTACAATCAGCGTGAATGGATCTTATTACATAAATTAAAATTATTTTCATTTGTATGTAAATTAAAGGTGGAAGTTTCGGAAAGAATGCAAAACATCTTCTTAATATCTGAAAGGAGATGATGCATTTGGAACAGGCATTAATTGAAGCTGCAACCACGCAGGGAATCTGGGTTCTTCTTTTTGTTTCGCTATTTTTGTATACAATTAAAAATAATGAAAAATTAGTGGAAAAGCAGGATAAAAGAGAAGAAAATTACCAGAAACTGTTGTCTGATATGACAGAAAAATACGCAGTTGTTGAAGATATCAGAAACAGCGTGGATGAAATTCAGAAAAAAGTCGAAATGCTTTCGACAGAACAAAAAGTATAGGAAAAAGATTGTTCTATATGGAATCAAATCACTTATTATCTGATGGATAGGTAATAAGTGATTTGGATTTTAAGGAATGAGGAAGGAAGAGGATTTATCCAAATCAATGGATGGGTTTGTGAAATGAATAGGATACAGCACAAAAAATGGATAGATACATTGGGAATAGGGCTGTTTATATTAACTATGTTATATATGTGCGGTTTGACATCCAATAAAGACGAAATAGAGATTGAACAAAATGTAGTAACAGAGGATACAATTCAACAAGAAGCAGATAATGAATTGCCAGCCGATTTTCCGAAAGATTTATTTTTTAACAGTGGAGTTGGTGGTTGGCGGACGTATTTACGATTAAACAGAGATGGCTCATTTACAGGAGAGTATTCAGATTTTAACGCATATGCAGAGGACGATTTCCCAAAAGGAACGGTAACGATATGTGAATTTGAAGGTAAGTTTACGAATATTCAGCGGATGGATCAGTATCATTATACAATGTCTTTAGAAAAATTAGAGATATTGGATATTCCGGAGATGTGGATAGAAAATGGATACAGATTTCTAAAAGAAGATGAGCCATATGGTTTGGAAAATGGTGAGAATTTTACTTTATATATGCCAGAAACGCCAATAGAGCAGTTGTCGGAAGACTTTCTGACATGGTGGCCATCGTGGTATTATTCGGAAAATGAACTTGTCAGACCAGATGAACTTTCCTGTTATGGGCTATGCAATGAGGCAATGCAATACGGATTTTTTTCTTATGAAGGAATGGACGCATTTGAGCCATATATAAGCAGATAGCACAGAACGCCAGAACCGACATTTGCCGGAACTGGCGCTTTTTTTTATCTATGGACTTATTTTAAAGTCCCTTTATGAGACTTTTATACACATTTTGTTGTCTAATATATGTAAGATAAAAAAAGAAGAAAAGCGACTGTCTTACATTCACTGCGCGCGTGGAGAAAAGCATTATGAAAAAACAAACAGATGATCTTGTGAAAAGAGCGAAAAGGCATGAGTCGGAAGCTTTCACAGAATTAATGCAGCTTTATATGACGGATATGTATAAGGTTGCGTATGCAATTTTGATGAATGATGAAGATGCCGCCGATGCAATCGGAGATACGATTCTGATATGCTGGGAAAAAATGAATCAATTAGTGAAGATACGGTATTTTAAAACATGGATGACCAGAATCCTCATCAACAAATGTTATGATATCAGAAAGAAAAATCAGAATCTTATTTGTTTGGATGAGTACGAGGAACCAGCAGCCTGCGATGAATATAATCTGGAATTAAAAGAGGCACTCGCAGCGTTAGATGAAAAATACCGGATTATTATGATTCTTTTTTACAGCGAGGGCTATCGTATCAGAGAAATTTCTGACATTTTAAAAATTCCTGAAAGTACTGTGAAAACACGTTTACAACGTGGACGGGAAAAGCTGGAAGTTTATTATAAGGAAAAATGAGGTGGGAATCATGTCAAAAAAAGTGAGTGAAATTTTAAATAGTGATATTCAAGTGCCAGAAATCGTTCAGAAAAAAGCAGATGTCGCCTTTTCACAGATTCAATCGGAAAGGGAAACTAATATGAGTAAGAAAAATTTAAAAGTAACAAAATTGTTTGCAGCAATGGCTGCCTGTGCATCGATTATCATTGTTGCATCCACAACAAACAACTATCTCAACAGACCGCAGGAAGAAAAAGAAACAACAGTGGCTGAACATACGACAACAGAAAAAGAGAATATGTTTACCATGAAAGTAATGGCGGCACAGGCAGAAGTGACGGCACAGAAGCCTGTAGCAATCGCACAAAATGACAGGTTTGGTTATGCGATTAATGGGGACAGCGATATGAATACAGCAAGTTATAAAATTGATATGCCACTTTACTGCGAAGGTGAGAATATAGAAAGTGTAACTTACAGTATCAACAAAGGATATTTTGAAATAAGTGAAAATATTACCGATGATTTTCAGAGTGCTGTCGAGAGCGGAAAGCCATTGGATGAAAATAGCAATGGGTATCTCAATCCAATTTTTGATGATAATGGAGAAATTGCCATGCAGCAGGAAGTAAACGATTTTGTTGAATACACAGTTTCCTATGAAAATCAGCAGAAAGAAGGAGTGTGGGTAACCTTTTGTAATGATGAAATTCCGTTTTCAGATTTTGACAGTATTGTAGAACAAAAGAAAAAAACACAGGAGGAAGTGGCAGTAGCATATCAAAAACTTGTAGATGGAGTGGTTATTACCTGTACTGCAAATTATAAAGACGGCACAAAAAAAGGAGTAAAAATTAATGTTGGAGCTGCAGCGCTGACTTATGAAGAAATCGGAATGAACGTGGACGGAATGACTTTACAAGTAGAAGGAGAAGATAAAGTAGAACTTCAGCCAACAGATAAAAGAGCAGTTTTTACGTTTGAATTGCAGCCATGACAGATAAAATCAGTATTATTTTTTAACAGTGGAGCTAGTGGCTGGCGGACGTATTTGAGATTAAACAGTATTGAAAAAGATATATATTTATTTTATAATAAATAAAACTAAAAAAATAATTTCAATATTATAAATGAGGCATGAATATGAAAAAAGGTATTAGAAGATATTTCATAATCTTGATTGTAATAATAGTATGTATTGTGACATTGGTGGACTGCACCAATACTCAGACGAGACAGGAAGAAAGAACATCTGCTAGTCATTTGATTATAAATTGGGAGAATGAAGTTCAGATTTTTGATGCAGATGCAATGGAAAATACTGGAATGGTTGAAAATATAGAGACGCTTGCCTGGATTGCACCACGAGGCGGAGCCGGGATTGACACAGTGGGTATTGAACAAATACAGTCACAGAATGAATACATTGTAGAAAGCAGTCAGTATCTGAATCAGGATAAAGAAATCATTAATACCGAAGGATTTGATACATGGGTAAGGGTTGTACAGGAGCAGGTGATGCCCACAAAAGAAACATCAGAGACAGGACATGGAGACTATCTGATCTATAAGCACGGAGATAATGGATATCTGGCAATACAGTCTGGCGAAGATCGCACAAAGTGGACAGTATGGGAATTACCGGGTTATGGGGAGTGGCTGGATAAGGAAGTAGCAATGTTTATAAGAATGGTAACTGGATTGTAAAAAATTAAAAAAGAGTTTACAAAAATCAATAAATTTTCTTCTTAATTATTAGAATAATATTGGATAAGAAAGAAGAACATAGAAAATGCTTCTTATGCGTTGAAAAACAAAGCAGATTCTATTATGATAAAGGGGAAACATGATTGATAATATGGTAAACTTGCAATGATTTTATACAAGCAATATAATATTGATAATGAATTTAACTAATAATAGTATAGCTGAGTAATATAAAATTATTAAGGTGGAAGAATAGGAAGTAATATGAGACTAATTTTAGAAAATGTTGGAAAAGTGCAAGAAGCAGATATTAAGTTAGATGGAATAACGTTAATTGCTGGAGAAAACAACACAGGAAAAAGCACAGTAGGGAAAATGTTATTCTGCATTTTTGAATCTTTTTATAAAATAGAAAGGCAGATAAGTCAAGAACGGATTAATACAATAGGACGTCATATTGCCAATTTTTATCATGAAACCTTTAATCGTGCAGGAAGAAAGTATTCTGTACATGATCTCGCAGCGGAATTTGTGCACAATAAGGAGCAGTATGTTGGAGATTCCAGAATCATTAGAAAAGCAATTGAAAATTTTTTTGAAAATCGAGAAATAAATTTTGATGCAATTGCATATCAGGATACATTAGAGCAATTAGCAGACAAAATCTATTCTGTCCTATTTATTGAAGATACAGAAATACGCAGGGCAATTTTGCAAAGAACATTGGACTCTGAATTTGGAATGAAAATAGGATTTTTAAATAATGAGAGTAATTATTCAAAAATTCAGCTGGAAATAAGAAACAGCAAGATCGAATTTGAAGTGATCAATAATGAAAACATAAATATTATACAGGATATGAGTTTGAATAAGGAGATTATCTATATAGATGATCCATTTGTATTAGATGATTTACAAGATTTATTGCCATATCGGAGTGTTTATGGTTTGAATCATAGAGACAGTTTACTGGATAAGATTGTAAGGGTTAAGGATACAAGAGATTTTGGTGCTCTAGATGAAATCTTGGTAAATAAAAAACTTGAGCGAATTTTTGAAACAATGAATGGTATATGTGATGGAGATTTAACTGTATCGGAAGATGGAGGAAACTATAGTTATAGAACAAGTGAACTGAATGGTACACTTGAAATGTCTAATTTATCAACTGGAATAAAAAGTTTTATTATTTTAAAAACACTATTAAGAAATGGAAGTATTAATGATAATGGTGTAGTAATATTAGATGAACCAGAGATACACTTACATCCTGAGTGGCAATTAAAGTTTGCAGAAGTTATCGTATTGATTCAGAAAGAATTTGGTGTAAATATTTTGTTAAATACACATAGTCCTTATTTTTTAAATGCAATCGAGGTATATGTAAAAAAATATGGGATTGAAAAGAAATGTAAATTTTATCTGACAGATGACAATGAGGGAAGAACCAATATTAAGGATGTAACAGATCAGACAGAACTGATATATGAAAAGTTGGCTAGACCATTACAGGATTTGGAGAATTTGGAGTATAGCGATGGAAACACGATATGATAAATTTGAATTTTTTAAGAATAGTTTATCTTCATTAAAAGAGACATCTAAAGATTCAGACAGCAAAGAGATCAGTTATATGACAGAATCAGATTTGCAAGTGGTAAATTTTGATAAAGTAAAAGAAAAATATGCAAAAAAATTAGGAGTATCAGAGACACCATGTTCGAATGATGCTCTTTATTTATCAGAAACAGGCAATTACTATTTTATTGAGTTTAAAAATGGAAAAATACAGAGTAATGTAATTTATAATGTATACAATAAAATATATGATAGTTTGTTGATATTTACAGATATAGTAGATGAGAGGGTTTCATTTTGTAGAAATAATGTAAATTTTATTTTAGTTTATAATGAAGAAAAGAATCCCAATAAAACTGACGTAAAAGAGGATAAATCTCGAGTAGCAATTGGAAAGCATTTTATGAAAAAGGGTGGAAAGAGATTTGTGCGTTTCAACCTTGAAAAGTTTGAAAAGTTATATTTTCATGCTGTATATACATATACAGAATCCGAATTTGAACAGGAATTTGTACAAAAATATAGTATAAATGATTAGTGTCTGCTGAACAATAAGGTATTAACGCACCGGATTATGACGTGCAGAAAATATATCAATTACTTTTGAAAAAAAACACACAGGACAGCTTAACATAGGAGCTGTCCTGTGTGTTTTTTCAGATCTTAGATGAAAAACCTAAGAATATTAATACTTTTTTTAATATTTCTATGAAATCATCCAATAAGAGAGTGAAACAGTTTTTCTCTCCACATTGCGGTGATTTTATGTCCATGCCGGAGGAGTCTTTCTTCATCTGAGCGGTATCAGGTAAAGAACTGTTGCCGGATACATTGGCAGATCCGGCTGTAGAAGCAGTTTCGGAAACCGGATCAGCCACAGTATCTGTAGATGAACCAGCAGCGTTTGTATTACCTGATGCCGGTGGTACAGGTGTGGATGCCGGTGGTACCGGAGCTGGTGGCACCGGGGCAGGATCTGAAATTACAGAAAAATCCGCCCTTGCCGTTCCGGTTGTTGATACAATGGCAATGTTGTGAGCTCCTTCGGAAAGACCGGCAAGGAAGGATGGAAGTAAAGTTATGATAGTACTTCCGGAGCAGGCGGTATAGTCTTTATCTTTCACTAATACTTTTTCATCTACCTTAACTTCGATTAAGTTATCGAACGGTGCGCTGGAACGAAATACTGCACCGGAGTTATTGTCTGGATTTTTGCTCACTTCTGCTTTGTCACCTTCCAGCATGACCGGTGGATTACCAGGAACCACAGGCGGTATTTCCGGTTCCGGTTTTCCATCAGGTGGAGTGACTGGTAATTTATCAATGATCTCACCAGCTTCTACTATGGCGTTACAATCTGTACATACCAGATCACCGGTATATCCATTTTCCTCCTGTGTTGGCTCTTTAAAGCCCCGTCGCTGGAGATTCAAATGGCATGTTGGATCTATTTCTCCGTATTCCATCCCACATTCTTCACAGACGGCTTTTTTCGTACAGGTCGCCTGTCCACCGGAATGGACATGTTGTTCCATTTCCCCTTCGATTTGAAAGGTAAGGACTTCCCCTTCTATAGCAGCGACAGTCACTTTGAGTTTGTCTGTAACCTGAAGCGAATCATTTAAGCCAAGGGCTGCATCAGATTTAGTGGATTGTGTACCGCCCATAACTTCCAGTGCCCAATTTCCCGGTTTTCCATTTAGATTGCTTGGAAAGCGGATGTCAGGTTGCGCAAGATAACAGACTAAACCGGATTTTATGTTCGATGTTTCTGAATTGGTCAGCTGCTTCTCTGACTTATCATATTTGCTGCCATCTGTTGAGAAGTTTCTGTATTCCAGATACAGTGTCCTGTTCAGTTCCGGAATGCCTGCTTTATATCCGATACAGTCGTCAGTACCGGTGGCTGTGCCGCTGAGCTTTACTTTGTATTCACCCGGTTCTGTGATCGTCTTTAGAGTACTGTCGTCTGTCCATCCCAGAGCCTCTTTTTCTTTGATCGAAAGTCCCTGTGGAACAGGTGAGATGGCATTTGCCATGGCAGACATGAAATAAACCGGCGTTTGACCTGACGAATTGTATAAATCCAGCAGACCAAATATATGCCCCATTTCATGGATCGGAGACTTCAATGAAACGATCGGTTTTTGATCATTGTTTGCCATATACAGAGTTGAGTAGTTATTTATGACCTGTACATAATATTGGCTTTGAAGCATCCTGCCATCGCCAAGATTGATCTCCACATAGTCTGCATAATCCTTATAGTTCCAAAGCGGATCAGAGCGGTTTATCACAATATTTTGTGTCGTGTTTTTATAGATAACTGTAATGGAATCGATCTTTCCATCCCGGTTTTTGTCAAGATCCTCATAACTGTATGTCTGGCTGCCATCGTAATTTGTAATGGGGTTTCCATCCTGGATCGCCTTGTTTATGGCATCAGACCAATCGGTGCGCAGCTCGTACATACGGTAGGCTTTTTCACCACTTGTTTTATAACCGATTGGATTATCTGCACTGTAACCGGCATAGTAACCGCGTTCATGTTTCAACTGCAGGGAACCGCCGTTATCAAACAGATAAAGACTATTCATGCGCAATTTGTCTGAGGACGCATTCCGGTAGTAATCGCCCACGGAATAATAGGCAGTGTTATAGGAATTGTCTATGATCTCCCTTACAGAGACACCTTGATAAATATCATTCACAAATTCATTCTCATCTGCAAATCTGGCAAATACGATTAAATTTGTAAAGTTTGGATCAGAAGTCTGTTCTGTATTCCCGACAGCTGCGCCCTTTACGGACAGAGAGCCAAAACCGACATTCAGCAGCAGACACATGGATATCAGCAATCCGAAAAATGTACATATTTTTTTCATACATAGTCTCCTTTTTGTCGTTGAATGTTGCATAGGTTTTTATAGTTTCTGGAAAAAAGGCGTAGAGCCGTTTTTTATTTCTTAAAATTCGCTCTTTTTCTTAAAGTCGGATCCAAAATTCTCTTACGGATACGAAGGGATTTCGGAGTAACCTCCAATAATTCATCGACATCGATGAAGTCAAGCGCCTGCTCTAAGCTTAAAATCTTAGGCGGAACTAAAGTCAATGCTTCGTCAGCGGAAGAGGAACGTGTATTGGTAAGGTGTTTCTTCTTACAAACGTTCAATTCGATATCCTCGTTTCTGGAGCAGGAACCGATGACCATACCTGCATATACTTTTTCACCAGGTCCGATGAACAAAGTACCACGGTCCTGTGCAGAGAACAGACCGTAAGTGACAGATTCGCCGGATTCGAATGCGATCAGCGAACCAAGCTGACGGTAAGCAATATCTCCGCGGTAAGTATCATAGCCATTGAAAATGGTGTTGATAATACCATTACCTCTGGTATCGGTCATAAATTCGCCTCTGTAACCGATCAGACCGCGGGATGGGATATTGAACTCAAGTCTTGTATATCCGCCGGTCAGAGGTTTCATATTGATCATTTCACCTTTGCGCTGGCTTAACTTGTCGATAACAGCACCGGTATACTCATCCGGAACATCGACATAGGCAAGTTCCATAGGCTCTAATTTCTTGCCGTTTTCGTCCGTGTGATATAATACTTCAGCCTTACTTACGGCAAACTCATATCCCTCACGACGCATATTTTCAATCAATACAGATAAATGTAATTCGCCGCGGCCCGATACTTTGTAGCTGTCCGGGGAATCGGTCTCCTCTACACGAAGGGAAACGTCTGTATTTAACTCGCGGAATAAACGGTCTCTTAAGTGGCGGGAAGTGATAAACTTTCCTTCCTGACCTGCTAATGGACTGTCATTTACGATGAAGTTCATGGAAAGAGTAGGCTCGGAAATCTTCTGGAATGGGATTGCAACCGGGTTCTCTACAGAACAGATCGTATCACCAATGTGAATATCAGCAATACCGGAAATAGCAACGATGGAACCAATATTTGCTTCTTCGACATCTACCTTATTTAATCCGTCAAATTCGTATAATTTGCTGATGCGGACTTTTTTCTTCTTGTCAGGATCGTGATGGTTGACTACGACCGCTTCCTGATTTACTTTCAGGGAACCATTGTCGATCTTACCGATACCGATACGTCCAACGTATTCATTGTAATCAATGGTACTGATCAGTACCTGTGTCGGTGCTTCAGGATCACCTTCCGGAGCAGGAATGTAATCTAAAATGGTTTCAAATAATGGTGTCATATCTTTTTTGTTGTTTACAAGGTCGTGGATTTCACGAACGGCATAACCGTCTCTTGCGGAAGCAAAAAGGAATGGGCAGTCTAACTGCTCGTCAGAGGCATCCAGATCCATAAATAACTCTAATACTTCGTCCACAACTTCGTTTGGACGGGCTTCCGGGCGGTCTACTTTATTGACACAGACGATAACCGGGAGTTTTAAATCCAGAGCTTTCATCAAAACGAATTTGGTCTGAGGCATAACACCTTCAAATGCGTCAACGACAAGGATAACACCGTTTACCATTTTAAGGACACGCTCTACCTCGCCACCGAAATCGGCGTGGCCAGGAGTGTCGATGATGTTGATCTTTGTTCCTTTGTAAGTGATCGCTGTATTTTTGGAGAGGATTGTGATACCACGTTCCTTCTCAATATCGTTGGAGTCCATGACACGTTCAGCAACTTCCTGATTCTCACGGAATACACCACTCTGTTTTAAAAGTTCATCGACCAGTGTTGTTTTACCATGGTCAACGTGGGCGATGATTGCTATGTTACGTACGTCTTCACGTTTCTGTTTCATAAAAAATCTCTCTTTCTTCTGTGCGGAAAAGAAATTATCTAGAAATAAATCCTGTCTTTTCCTATTAATATAGCTTATAAATTAACTCGAACCCATATATTCTATCACAATTTTATGAGAACGCAAGTAGGCAGCAATATTTTTTTTCAAAACAATATAAAAAACTTATCGACAAGTTACACGAAATTTTTTCTGGAAGGAAATGGTAAAACCATAGTTGTCAGGCAAATCACCGGTCGATTCCGGTGATAAGAGGAAGGGAGAAAAATTCATGGCAGATAAAATTTTTGAAAATAACCAGGTGTCAATTGTGGGAGAGATTGTTTCTGATTTCAGATTCAGCCACGAAGTGTATGGAGAGGGCTTTTATGTGGTAGATGTCGCAGTCAACCGGCTGAGCAATTTTATGGATTACATACCACTGATGATCTCAGAACGGCTCATTGACGTGAATGAGGACTATATTGGTCAGACCATATATGTTATGGGACAGTTCCGGTCATTCAACCGGCACGAGGAAAAAAAGAACCGTCTTGTTTTATCCGTTTTTGTAAGGGAACTGGAATTGTTAGATGAGATCGATGAGGATATCAAGACGAACCAGATTTTTCTGGATGGCTACATCTGCAAAGATCCGATTTACCGAAAAACACCGCTTGGAAGAGAGATTGCAGACCTTTTGATCGCAGTGAACCGCTCTTATGGAAAATCGGATTATATTCCATGTATCTGCTGGGGAAGAAATGCAAGGTTTGCATCCGGTTTTGAAGTCGGTGGGCATGTTCAGGTATGGGGACGTATCCAGAGCAGGGAGTATGTGAAAAAACTGAGCGAGACAGAGACAGAAAAGCGCGTGGCATATGAGGTTTCTGTGAGCAAAGTGGAATTTATCGAAGACGAAGAGTAGATGTTAACAGGGAAATTATTCCTGAGAGTAGATATTGACAGGGAAATCGTGCATTGACAATGGAATAAGATGGTGTTATGATTTACGCAATGAAAATATTGCTTGGTAGAGGTCGCGTGCTTTATGAGTCGCTTTTTGGATGTATCAGGAACAGTTGATAAGAAGCAAAAGGAAAGTACGCCGAAAGGGTATGCAGCCTGAAGGCATATTACTTGGGCATAAAGTGAAGAACTTTATGACTGTCATCTGAATGGAGATCATTTGAGATGGGGAGCTATCAGATTCTAGGCAGATCTGCAAAGATGCAGAATGCGTATAATATTAGAATTTTGAGACCGGCTCGTCAGCCGGTCTTTTTTTACTTTACTGTAGCAACATTTTTAACAAAAAAAAATGCAGTGCGTATAATGACGATAGGAGGAGAATGCAATGTCTATTTTTAAAGGAGCAGGTGTAGCGATCGTCACACCGATGAAAGAAAACGAAGAAGTCAATTACGAAAAGTTACAGGAACTGATCGAATGGCAGATCGACCAGGGAACAGATGCGATCATCATTGCAGGAACGACAGGAGAGAGTTCCACACTGACCATGGAAGAGCACAGTAAAGTGATCAAAGCAGCAGTAGAATTTGCAAAACACCGTGTACCGGTTGTGGCTGGTTCCGGTTCGAACTGCACAAGAGAAGCTATTTATCTGACACAGGAAGCAGAGGAAGCAGGAGCGGACGGAATCCTTGCAGTGACACCTTATTATAATAAATGTACACAGGGCGGTCTGGTACGTTATTATTCTGAAATTGCAGAGTGTACAAAGTTACCGATCATCATGTATAATGTACCTGGAAGAACCGGATGCAATATTCTTCCGGAGACAGCAGCAAAGATTTTTAAGGAAGTTGAAAATGTAGTAGCAATCAAAGAGGCGACAGGAAGTGTTGCACAGGCATCACAGTTAATGTATCTGACCGATGGCAGGATCGACCTTTATTCCGGCGAGGATGGAATTGTAGTTCCGCTTATGGCGATCGGTGCGATCGGAGTGATCTCTGTATGGTCAAATGTTGCACCTGCCAAAGTACATGGCATGTGCCAGAGTTTCTTTGACGGAGACTTACAGACTGCAATGAAGATACAGAGAGAGGCACAGCCGCTTGTCAGTGCATTATTCTCAGAGGTCAACCCGATTCCGGTGAAGAAAGCGTTAAACCTCATGGGAAGAGAAGTTGGAACACTTCGTTCTCCTTTGACGGAGATGACCGATGCAAATGCAGCCGTTTTGGCAGATGCGATGAAGGCATATGGCATTCTGGATTAATATAATGGAATGTACGCTTGGCGAGTATTCTATTATCATGAAAAATTGGAGCTGTTTCACAGCTCCTTTTTATGTATTATAATATTGTATAACTGCGAAACTCATGTAAAATGTAAATTTAGAATATGAAGATGAAACAAAAGCTTGAGAAAACACTGGGGAGCCGCCGGTTCTTGCTTGGCAGACAT
>ENA-ORSG01001212-ORSG01001212.1-human-gut-metagenome-genome-assembly--contig:-NODE-1212-length-16885-cov-3.645039_pt1 | contig 16885 bp, 16 predicted proteins | sample MGYA00242189_ERZ509156 | MGnify/ENA primary metagenome ERZ509156 (study PRJEB26280, sample SAMEA2338666) | human gut metagenome | biome: human gut; feature: human-associated habitat; material: faeces...
CGCCGCCAATGGCCGTCTGCGCCAGCTGGTCAACGACGGCGCGCAGAAGCTCGGCGCAAAGATCTTTTTGCCCGAGCTGAAATACTGCGGCGACAACGGCGCGATGATCGCCGCGCAGGGGTATTACGAGTTTCAGGACGGCAATTTAGCCGATTGGAGCCTGAACGGCCTGCCGACGCTGCCGATTGATTACCGGTAATTTTCAACAAAGCAACCGCCGCACGGTGTAAAACGTGCGGCGGTTGCTTTGTTACTCTCGCTTTCTTCTGGGCAGCCACGGCATGTGGTGCTGAATCTTGCGGGCAACTTTTAACATAAATTCGTTGTATTTTTCCACTTTCGGGGAAAGTTGCGTTTTAGGCGGGTCACGCTTAAACGCATCTACGTCAAAATACTCCTCTTTGGGACGGATATAGATATAGCAAGGTTTCACCGTATCCCATCCCGGGAAAAAGCAAAAGCTCGCGTCCAACAGGCGGTAATGCGGATGGGTAAACGCATACCAGTTGATGTGAGACTCATCGTGCCACAGTGCAATGATGCCCCTGTCTTTGTCCTGCCAGATACGCTTTTGCAGTGTGTGGCAAAATTTCAGATAGGCGTCCCGGTCACCACCGTTGATGCCGCCGCAGACGTAATCACGCCCCAGTCCCATCGGAATGTACGCCTTGCAGCGTGGATTGTGGTCATAGGTAAACTCATAGTTATACCGCCAGTAAAATGCCGGGTGCAGCACAAATACCATGTGTTCATGCTTCTCCGGGCGCGGCAACAACATTTCCTCGGTGATTGGCTGTTTGAACTCACAGTTGGCGTTGAAAAAGTAAATGTAATCGAACGCTTTGAGCTGCTCCTCGGCTTTCAGGAAAATTTCAAACCGCAGCAATGTCGTGTACGGCCAAGGCATGGGTTCCTGAAAAATCCGGTGGATGCGCGGGTTGTCTTCCTCCTCCGCCAGATGGTCGACATCGGTAAATACGAAATACTCGACCTCACAGCTTTTCAGCAAATACTTTTCGGCGCTTTCGAGAAATCCCGGCCACAGGCGCACGTATTTTCCCGTTGCAATGTACAGTACAGCGACCTTTTTCATTCAGCATTCTCCTTGCACAGCACGGCCTCCGGCAGACGGATGCTGCCCCAGTCCTTCGCGTTCCACTCAAGATGTCCGCTTGTGAAGGTGTCCACCATACGGAACTGAATGCCCGGCACCCAGTCCTCGACCGTGTGTGCGCCACCCTCGCCCGCTGTGAACAGCGTGAAATAGTTGCTGTACTTGCCTGGCGAGAGCACGCTCAAATCGTACTGCGCTGTGAACTCACTATCACCCTCATGCAGATTCAAATCATACAGACAGGACGTTGCCAACGGATTTCCCACCTCGTCACGCACCTCAAGCCGCAGTCCAACACGTTCCACCGATTCCTGCGCCTTGATAACGCAGTGTATCCGCACAGGCTGGGTACGTTCAATGGCCTCGACGGACGGCACCAATACCCGCACGCTCTGCAGACGTAGATTGTCACGTTTAAACCAGTTATCGCGCTTGAAATCGGAATAATCAACAAAATCAGCAGCCTGCGACTTGGTGGAGAGGTACAGCGCGATGCCCTCGTCCACGTCGCCGTCGAAGATGACCTTGCCCTTGTCCAGCACAATGCAGCGGTCACACAGGTCGCGGATCGTCGCCATGTTGTGGCTGACGTAGAGGACGGTCTTGCCGTCGCACCGGGCAGCCTGGCGCATCTTGGTCAGGCACTTTTTCTGGAACTTCATGTCACCGACGGCGAGGACCTCGTCCATGATCATAATTTCGCTGTCCAGATGGGCGGCAACGGAGAATGCCAATTTCACGAACATGCCGCTGGAATAGCGCTTGACCGGCGTGTCGATAAAGTCGCCGACCTCGGAGAACTCAATAATTTCCGCCATCTTGGCGTCAATTTCGGCGCGGGTCATACCTAAAATCGCGCCGTTCAGGTAGACGTTTTCTCGGCCCGTCATCTCGGGGTGGAAGCCGGTGCCGACCTCGAGCATCGAGGCGACGCGGCCATACAGGTCAATATCGCCGGAGGTGGGGGCTGTGACGTGGGTCAGCAGCTTTAACAGCGTGGACTTGCCTGCGCCGTTCGAGCCGATGATGCCGACGGCCTCGCCCTTGTTGACCGTGAAGCTGACGCCGTTCAGCGCCATAAACGTCGTGCCGATCAGGCGCTGGTCGGTGCCAATGAGGGTGTTCGGGTCCTCCTTGCCGCGCTTGCGGGCCCACCAGCTTTGCAGGTCGCCGCGCAGCGTGCCGCCGCCGATCTGCCCCAAGCGGTACTGCTTTTTCACGTTCTCGACGCGAATCATCAACGAATTTTCACGCATACTCGCGCCCCCTTACACCGTATCGACGAAGGTCTTTTCGACCTTGCTGAAAAGCGACAGTCCCAGCGCCAGCAGCGCAACGGTCCAGATCAGCGACGACGCCCACATGACGCCCGTGACCTGCCCGGTGCCGAAGAAGATATAGCGGAAGCTCTCCATCGGTGCGGTCATGGGGTTGATAACCATGACAGTGCGCAGGACGGGGTGGGTGATCATCGACAGCGGGTAGACGACGGGCGAGCCGTACATCCACAGCTGGACGCCGAAGGTCACAACGACCATCAGATCGCGGTAGCGGGTCGTCAGGCTGGACACGATGATGCCGCAGCCAAGGCCCAGCAGGCCGACCTGCAGCACCAGCGGCACGCACAGCAGCAGCATGCCCCAGTGCGGGCTGACCTCGCCTTTGGCAAGGTAGACAAGCAGCAGGATGAAAAACAGTGCAAACTGCACAAGAAAGTTGATAAGGCCGGAGATCACCGTCGAAATCGGCATGGCCAGCCGCGGGAAATACACCTTGCTGAAGATGTTGGAGTTCGTCGTGAACGTGCCCGACACCTTGTTGATGCAGGACGAGAAGAAGCCCCACAGCGCCGTGCCGGCCAGATAGAACAGAATCTGCGGCACACCGTCGGTGGACAGCTGGGCAATCGTGCCGAACATGACGCAGTACATGGCCGTGGACATGAGCGGGTTAATTAAGATCCACGCCGGGCCCAGCACCGTCTGCTTGTACATGACGTTGAAATCGCGCTTGACAAAGAGCCAGATCAGGTCCTTGTAGCGCCACAGCTCGCGCAGGTCGACACGGCTCCAGCCCTGGGCCGGGCCGTAGTGGACATGGTAGTTTTGCAGTTGCGTTTTTTCCATGCGTGGAACTCCTTAGGTTTTGTGTTTCAAAAAGGCTTGGTAGGCGGGCAGACCGATGCGCAGCAGCGCGGCGCGCAGACGCATCGAGCGCTGCCCCGTGGCCGCGGCCAGCGCGGTGTAGCTGTCGGCACAGGCGCGGCAGGCGGCGCGGTAGCGGGCCTGTTGGGCGGGTGTGGACAGGTCAAAGCACTGCTTTTCGGCAAGGTTCTGTATGGCGTCGTTCAGCAGCCCCTCGGCCCGCAGGGCATCGCCCTTTTGGGTAAAGTAGGCGCACCAGTCCAGCAGATACTCGGGCCGGTCCAGATAGGTGCGGCTCGACCCCTGCGCCATGATGCTGCCGCTGCGCTGCACGTAGCGGTAGCCGGGCGCGGCCAGGCAGGCAATGGTTTTGCACTGTGCCAGCAGGTGGGGCAGCAGGAACTGATCCTCATACCGTTTGCCCGGGGCATAGCGCAAGTGTTGGAACAGGCTGCGGCGGTAGAGCTTATTCCACGCCACAACGTAGTAAATCCTTGTTTCCGCCAGGGCAAAGCAGCGCTGCCAGACGCCGTCCTCGTCGAGGATCTCATCCGTAAAGCCGCTGAAATCCGGCTGCGGCAGCGGGCGGTTCTCTTCATCGACGTAGGTCAGGTTGAAGATGACCAGATCGGCGTCCTGCTGCCGTTGGGCGTCCACCGCGCGGCGGACGGCGTCGGGTTCTAATAAGTCGTCGCTGTCAACGAACAGCAAAAACTCGCCCATGGCGGCGTCGATGCCGGAGTTGCGCGCGGCGGACAGGCCGCCGTTCTCCCGGTGGATGACCTTGATGCGCGGGTCCTTTTCTGCCCAGGCATCGCAGAGCGCCGGACAGCGGTCCGGGCTGCCGTCGTCGACGAGGAGTATCTCCAAGTCCGCATAGCTCTGCCGCACAACGCTCTCCACACAGGCGTCGAGATAGCGCTCGACCTTATAGACCGGGATAATAACGGTGACGGTGGGCATGAGGGGGCTCCTTTTGTTGGCGGTTTTGTTGGGGAGGTGGCCGAGCGCAGCGATGGCCGGAGGGACTCTGCCCGTCACCCCCGCGCTCTCACATACATGGCAAACACGCCCAGCCCCGCCCTCAGTGCGGCGGCCCGCAGTTTCATCGACGCGCTCCCCTTTTGGGCGGCCAGCGCATTGTACACACGGCAAAGCTCATGTTTTGTCTCGGCAAATTCCGCGCGGTGGCCGGGCTTGGTCAAATCGTAGGCGCGCTTGTTGTCGTGTAAAAACAGCGCGGCATCGGTCAGCGCACCCTCGGCGCGGTCATACCAGCCGTTGCGCAAAAAGTATTCGGCGCGGTGGATGTCGCCTTTCGTCATGGCCAGGCGCACTTCATGGCGCGCACCGTCGGTGATGCTGCCCGCGTGGCGCAGCACATAATAACCCGTAAAGGCCATGCAGTAAACAGCGCTGCAATGTGCAATTAAATCCGGCAGCACGTAGTAATCCTCGTGCAGCAGGCCCACGGGGTAGCGCACGCCGTCAAAAAGCCTTGCGGCGTAGAGGCGGTGGGCCGTGCCGGTGAACTGGTTGATCCACGGCGTATGGAAGGCGTCCCAGAACGCATCTACGTCCAGCAGCGTGTCCTTCGTGAACTGCTCGTCGGCGGGCAGCGGGTGCTGTGCGCCATCCTCGGTCACGGGGCAGCCGTTGCAGATCACCAGCTCTGCGCCGGTGGTCTCCGCGCCCGCCAGCAGCTTTTCCACAAGGTCGGGCGCTATCGTGTCGTCGCTGTCCACCATCGTCAGCCAAGGGGCCGCGGCGGCCTGCACCCCGGCGTTGCGCGCGCCGGACGGGCCGGGCCCTGCCTTAGCCGGGTGCAAAACGCGGATGCGCGGGTCTTTTTTTGCCCAGGCATCGCACATTTCCGGGCAGCGGTCCGGGCTTTCATCGTCGATGAGCAGCAGCTCAAAGTCCTGGAACGTCTGCGCAAGGATGCTCTCGACGCAGGCGTCGAGGGTCGCCTCGGCCTTGTAGACCGGGACGATGACGCTGACGGCGGGCGTCACGCGTTGCCCTCCGCCGGGGTGTCGTCGACGCCGGGCAGGTGAATCAGGCTGCCCATGTACTCGTTGGCGCTCTCGGGGTGCCAGCGGGAGATGCCACTCTCGGTGGTGAAGGTCATCTCGCCGAACTTGATGCTGCCGTCATTGAGCGAGTACAGGTCGACGCGCACGGCAGTGTAGCCTTGGCTCAGCGTGCGGGCAATGTCCAGCATTTTTTCAAGGTTCGCCGGGCGGGGCAGATCGGCGTCCAGTTCCAGCGGCACATTGATGTTGAAGGGCAGCTGGTTCCAGTCGGTATCCAGAAAGAACATCCGTTCCTCCTTGTCGGTATAGCGCTCCTCAATATGCAAAATAATTTTCGGCTCGCCGTTGAAGCAGAAAATTTTGTAATCGTAGAGGTCGCCGCCGTCGTTTTCGATGAACTTTTCAGCGATGATGCGCGGCTTTATGTGGATGTACTGCACATCCAACCCGCCCATCAGGTAGCAGTAGTTCAGCTTAAGCCAGCCCTCGATCTTCCGCTTGGCATCCGCCTTATCGAACTTGGATTTATCCTGCACGGCGATGTTCCAGCCCGCGCCGTGGTTGACCTTCAGCATGAACTTGTCCGGCAGCTTGTCGAAGTCGATGTCGTCAAAGCGATCCCAGACGCCCAGCAGCGGGATAAGGTATTCCTCGCCGATCTTCTCCTTGACCCACTCGCGCACGGCATACTTGTCAACGAGGGGATAGACATCCTCGAACCCGCCGTACAGCTTGAGCCACTGGGTCTTCTCGCTGAAGGATTTGGGGTGTTCGAGGTCGAGCGGTGTGTGAGTGTAGTTTGTCTCCAAGAACCATTTTTTCAGCGCCTCGGGGTAGTCCTTTTTCTGCAGGCAGGCCCAGTAAGCGTAGTCCTTATTCGCGATCTTATGATATTTTGCGTAGGTATAGATATATTTTGCACTGATAACGGGGCCGTTGTGCAAAAGATACTTCAGCCCGCGTTTCGCATTGCGGGGCAGCCAGGTCACGGCGCGGCCAATCTTGTACGACGACGAGCCGTAGACGGCCTCCAGCTCATGCTGTAAAATGCGGGCCCGTTCTTCGGCGGTCAGTTCGTTCATTTCTTCCATGATTCAGCACTCCCCTTTTTCGGTTTTGATACGTGCCTCTTCCAGCATGGCCCGCACCTTGGGCTTCCAGATAAAATGGCGGCAGACCTTCGTGATAAAGAACCACACAGGGTTTTCCACCTCGCACCACAGGCGGGACAGCGCACTTTCGTTATTGTAGTTGACGATGCGGCGCAGACGGTCGGCGTGGTAGGTGTGCAGGTTTTCCATGTAGGTCTGGGCGTCCTGCGTCAGGCGCGGGTCCTTGCGCGCTTTATACAGGTCTTCGTACTCGCGCAGAAAGCGCACCAGCCCCGCCGCGTCGAATTTGCGGGTGATGCAGCGTTGCTCGTACAAAATCAGCGCCGTGAGGATGTCGTTCTGGTAAGGGCTGCGGCGGTGGTAGGTGCTGCCCTCGATCTGGCGGTAGTTGAACATGCAGTCTGGCAGATAGTAGATGTCGCCGTAGGGCAAAAACTGGAAGGTCAGCGGGTTATCGATGATGGGGATGCCGCTCTTGTACGGGTCGATGCCCTGCAGGCCGATGTTGCGCAGCAGCAGCGCGTTCGTGTGGATGTACAAAAAGCTCCAGTATTCCTCGGCGGTCAGGCTGCACTCCCGGATCGGCCGCTCGATGGGGACGGTCTTGCCGGTACTCTCCCAATAATAGCAGCCGTTGTGACCGCAGCCAATGTATTTGTGCTCGACGTCGGCGTCCAGCACGTCGACCTGCTTTTGCAGCTTGTGGTCGTCGGTGTAGAAGTCGTCGCCGTCCAGATAACTGACGTACTCGCCCTTGGCCTCGTAGAACAGCCGCCCACGGATGGCGTTCATCCGCTTGATGCGCTCGTTGGCCTCATATTTTGCGCCGGGGATGCGATCCATCACAAAAACGCGCACGGTATCGGGATATTTTTCTTCCCAGACGCGCAGCTTTTCGATCGTCCCATCGTCGGAGCCGTCGTCCGCGCAGAGGACTTCGACCGGGAAATTCGTCTTCTGTGCAAGTACGGTCTCCATCGTCTTGTCGACATAGGGTGCCAGATTGTAAAACGAGATCAGCACGCTGACCTTGGGCTGGTTCATGGTGGGTACCTCTTTTTTATCGTGTTATGGCAAATTTTGTAACCGCCGGGCGGCTTCGTGTAGATCGTGCGCCGGCTGCACGCCGTGCGCCTGCCAGTAGACGGCACTGCGGAAGCCTCGATCCAGCACGATCCACGGCAGCCCCAGCAGCTCGGCGCAGCTCTTGTCCACCTCGGTATCGCCCAGCATAACGTCGCCGGGGGCGATGCGGGGGCGCAGCAGCTCCGCCTTGCGGCGGTCAGCGTGCACCGGCGGCACGACCAAAAGCTCCACCGTTAACGGCAGAATGCCGCAGCGCGCCAGCGTCTGCCGCAGCGCGTCGGCGTTCTGCCGTGCCGAGATCAGCACGACGTCCCGCCCTGCTGCCCGCATGGCCTGCAAAAACGGCAGCGTGTCGGGGTAGACCGTGTCCAGCGCCAGATATTCGGGCTGCTCGATGCCAGTGCGCCAAGCATCGGCCAGCTCGGCGCAGGTTCCCGGCGCAAACCCGGCCAGCATCAGCCACGCCTTTGTGCTGTGGCCGTCGGCTTTGTAGCGCAGGTAATCCGGAGCGGCGGCAGGCCAGAGCAGTCCCCGCGCCGCCAGCAGGTCGCGCAGCAGTTTTTCGTGGCGGGCACTACTGTCCAGCAGCGTGCCATCCACATCGCAGTACAGCGTCACCGGATCACCACTTCCTGATAGACCCGCAGCACGGCTTTGACCGTGGGGTCGGGCTGCAGCCATGCGTCGGGCACGGGCTGGTCGCAGAGGTTCGCCCAGAACGCCCGCACCAGCTGGAACCCGGCAGCGGAGGCCATCGCCGTGCCCGCACCGATGCGCAGGTTGCAGTCGATAAGGTTCCACCGCCCGCGGTGCTGCATGAACTGCGCGCAGAACGCCGCCGGGCAAGGCAGCAGACCGGTCAGGGTTCGGATGTAGCCCTCGATTTCCGGCACGTCCAGCGGGCGCATCTTCGTGCAGACGCCGGACTTCGTCACGACACGCTCCCGGCAGAAAACCCGCAGCTTTCCCTGCGCGTTGAAGATTTCGGCGGTGATCTCGGTGTCGCCGCCGTCGCACTTTTCCTGCAGAATGCTGCCGGGGTGCGGCGTGTAGCCCTCGCCCCCGACCACGGTACGCAGCCCGATGGAGCCGCAGCCGACCTCCCGCTTTTCCACGTAGGCGCGCCCCTGTTCCATTGCCTCCGGCGCAACCAGCGGCGGGGTGGGCAGGCCGTGCGCCTGCAAAAATTCTGCCATGGTCTTTTTGTCGCTGAGCAGTTCCGCCGTGTGGCGCAGCGGCGCGGTGGAGCGCACCCCCAGTGCCTGCAGCGCCGGGGCGTCCGCTGCCCAAGTGAATAGATCCTGATCAATGAGCGGAATCAGAACATCAATATGATTTTCCCGCAGCAGATCGATAATTTGTTGTTCATACGCCGGGTCGGCCAGCGGTAGTACCCGGTGGAACGCCCCGCCCAGCGCCGCCGCAGGGACAAGCTCGCGCGGGTTCGTATCGCAGAGGTGCAGGCAGATCTCGTCGCCGAACGCCTGCTGCGCCACCTGCGCCAGATGCCAGCCGGTCGTGACCCCGGCGGACAGAAGCATAACATTCAGCACGGTTTACCCCTTCGCCTGTACGGTCTTCAAAAATTCGTCGTAGTCACGGATATAATCTGCCGCCTCGTAGTAGGAATCCGCCGCAACGCAAAGCACGGAGTTCTCCTGCTGCCAGATCATCTCGCGCCAGATGTTGTGCTCCACAATCAGTCCCTTGGCGGGGTCGTCCAGCAGCACCTCGCTCTTTTCGTGGCCGTCGTCCAGCCGGATGAGGATGCTGCCGTAGGGGCACCACAGCACCTGCCGCAGCGCCTTGTGGGCGTGGCCGCCGCGCTGGGTACCCTGCGGTGCGCCGTAAATATAGTAGATGCGCTTGATGTCAAAGGGAACGTCGTGGCCGCCCTCAAAGACCGAGAGCGTACCCAGCCCCTCGGCCGTAATGCTCTTCATGCTGATGGTCTGGATGATCATAGTTTTGCCTTTCTTTCAGTCAGACAGTTTGATAACGGCGGTGCCGTCCACCATGGCGCAGTACCCGTTTGCCGGGTAAAGCGGCATAGCCTGCACAGCCTGGGTCTCGCCCAGCGCGATCAATGTGCCGCTGTCCGCAATCACGGCGGCGTTGCTGCCCATGGCATGCTGGAACCACCACTTGATCGTGCCGTCATAGGTCACGGCGGAGTTCACCTGATGCAGGTCGCCCTCCTCATAGCGGCTGAACGCCGGGTCATGGTAGGCTAGCTAAGAATCGGTAAAGCTGCCCACGAAGGCCACCGGCGTTATGCCCGGCTCGTAGCCGTCCAGCTTGCCCACGTCGGCCATGATCTGCGTCATCTGGCGGGCGGTGTTGTCATAGACAAGCTTCGTGTAGACATACGCGCCGTTGGCGCAGAGAATATTGCGCAGGATCAGAAAACCGCAGAGTAGTTTGACGAGTACCCCACCCACTTTCCAATCAACGGGGGTAAGCGCTGCCCCGTCAAAAAGCAGCATCGGTACAAGATAAACAAGGAACAGCGCGTGCTGCATCAGGATATACACATTGCCGGATGCCAGCAGATGACTGACATTCAGCCCCAGCGGCAGCAGCGCCACCGCCCACAGCACTTGGGCAGCCATGCGCCCGCCGCGCCCACGCAGCCGCAGCGCAAGCCCCGCCGCCGTCAACACAAAAAGCAGTGCGGTGGCCGCCCGCATGCCCCGGTCATTCCAGCCGGAATAGCCGAACAGCGTCTTGAAAAAGTTGCCATAGGTCGCCGGGATACCCGCCAGCACCGCCGCAGGCCCCAGACGAAGCAGTTGCGTCAGGCCGTTGCCAGTGTCGGCCAATCGGTAGCCCGTGACCGCCAGCGAAACTTTGAGTGACACGAGATACAGTGCCGTGCCCAACGCCAACGCCGCTAAAGCGCACACCCCCTGACGCAGCCAGTGCCGCCACTCTGCGCCTTGCAGTGCACGTTGCAAAAGCAGCAGCAGGTACAGCCCCACCGCGAACTGGATGTAGGATTGATACAGCGCCAAGCAGCCGCACAGGCAGACCGCCGCACCCAGATAGCCCCACCGCCGGGGCAGCCGCTCGGTACACCAGACGGCGGCGCAGGCCAGCAGCATTGCCAGCAGGTAGGCGTCCGTCTCGTAGGTGTAGGTCGCCAGCTGTGCCGTGACCGAGGCGCAAGTTCCCAGCAGGCCGGTAAGCAGCGCCGCCGACCACTTTTTCAGGTGCAGCAGCGATGTGATGCAGTAGCTCGTCAGCGCCAGATACACGATGCTAAACGCGCCGATCAGCCACGGCGCAGCGATTTTTCCGCGCACGAGCGGGAAATACAGGTTCTGCGCCCAGCGCCCCAGCACATACATCGTCCACTGGGCATCGAACACCAGCACAGTGCTGTCATGGTTGGGGAACAGATTCGTGAAGGCGAACCCGTGCGCCAGCAGCATGCACACCGCTGCAGCCGCCGCTACCGTGCGCAGCAGCGCGGTATCGATACCCTGCAGCCAGTCGCGTGCGGCAGTCTTTGATTTTTGTAAAAGCGGCATCATTCGGCGGCGTTCTCCTTTTCCGCAAATTCGTACACAGTGCGCAGTTTTGCCGCGTCGCCGTTGGTCGGCGGTTGCCAGGCGCGCTGGGCTTTTTTGAAGGGGGCGTTCTGCGGCACGATGAGCCGCCCCACCAGCCCGCGCACAAGGCGGGACTTGCGGCGGTCGTTGAAGTAATATTCATAGGCCAAGCGCACCGTGCGGTCGCGGCGGTATTCCGCCCGCAGCACCTCCAGCATGGCGCGCCAGTCGCCCAGCATCCGGGCACGGGCGGCTGCATCGGTCGAGACGCCGCCGCCGTACTCGTACCAGACGGTCAGCCGGTCATATCGGGTGATGCGCACCCCCTGCACAGCGAAAAGTCGCAGGGAGAAATCCTCGGCCAGCCGCACATGGTCGGCCATCTTGTCCAGTGCCGAGAGGAAAAGCGTCCGCTCGTACACAAGCCCCGCGCCGCTGATCCCGTCGTCGTACAATAGCAGGTTTCGGCGGATGGCCTTGGCGTCGTAGTGGGCGGGGTCGTAGGGTGTGCGGTCAAAGGGCGTCTCGCCCGCCGTGGGCTGCGGCGGATCGGGGGTGAAGTAGGCCTGCCTGCCGAAGGCCACGCGCGGCTCGTCGGCCTGCAAGCGCCCCAGCCACCAGCGCAGCGTTTCGCTGTCGTAGAGGAAATCACCCGGTGAGAGCATGAGCACCCATCGGGTCGCGGCGGCGCGCACAGCATTCCGGGCGTTTTTCACGGTGCCGCCGTTCGGCTGCAGCTTCGTGGTCTGCACGTCGGTGATGCCGTGCGCCGCTAAATACGCACGGCTCTCGGCAAAATAGTCCTGCGCCGAGCCGTCGTCGCCCAGCACCACGGCGAAATCGCGCGTGTCCTGCATCGCCAGCGAAGCCAGCGTGCGCCGCAGCGCCGCAGCGTCAGGCCGGTATTGCAGGATGACAATGGTGATTTGCGGCACGTTCAGTTCGCTCCTTTCATCCGCCCCATTTTCCCGTTCCAGAAATCCACGGCACCTCGGAACGCGCCGTAGCTGCGGCCTTTTTTGCGGCCCAGCAGCTTTGTCAGGGCGTAGCGTGCCGCGCCGGTGAGGAGGGGGAGAATCGTTTTCAGCTTCGCATAGGCCGCGCTTTTGCCCTTGCAGGTCAGGTACAGCGTGTTGCGGGTGATGTAGTAGACCGACAGCATCCCGCCCGCGCTGCCGCCCGCCTTGTGGTGGATGACAGCATCGGGCAAAAACCACATCGGCACGCCGGCCTGCGCCAGACGAATGCAGTAGTCAACGTCCTCGCAGTACATAAACAGCGTCTCATCGAGATAGCCGACCTTCTCGATCACGGCCCGCGGTAGCAGCACGCAGCAGAACGTGATAAAGCTGACCTGCTTTTTTTCGGCAAATTCGGGGCCGTCCTTTTTGTGGCCGCCCAGGTGCTTTACCTTGCCGGTCTTGGGGTCCAGCTCACCGCCCGCAAACCAGATCTCGTCGGGCGGGTCCATAAACAGCATCTTCGGGCAGCTGACCGCCCCCGCGGGGGTCTCGGCCAGCAGCTTTTCAAGGAAATCCGGGCGGACCGACGTGTCGTTGTTCAGCAGCAGCGCAAAGTCGCAGCCGTCGTCCAGCGCACGGCGCATACCGATGTTGTTGGCCGCGGCAAAGCCGACGTTGCGCTCTTGCGGCAGGAACACCGTGTTCGGCGGCAGCTTATTTTGCAGCTGTGCAACGGAATCATTCGGCGACGCATCGTCGATTAAAATCACTTCAAAGTCCGTGAACGTCTGCTTTTGCAGGCTGTCCAGACAGACGAGCGTGTCCTGCCAGCCGTTATAATTGGAAATTACGATACCGACTTTCGGCATGGTTCACCCCTCAAACTCGTTCACGGCGTCGATGACCGCCTGCACCTGCGCGTCAGTCATGCCGTAGAACATCGGCAGGCTCAGCTCGATGGCGGAAATTTCCTCCGCCAACGGCAGTGCGCCCCTGCCAAGGCCAAGCTCGGCGTAAGCGCCCTGCAGGTGGATGGGCGTCGGGTAGTGCTTGTTCGTGCCGATGCCGCGGGCGTTCAAATGCTTTTCCAGCGCGTCGCGATCAGCGCAGCGCACAGCGAAAATATGCCAGACGTGGGTGCAGTCGGGCAGCTCGGCGGGCAGCGTGACCGCCGGGTTGTGCATTTCGGCCAGATACCGCGCGGCAATGCGGCGGCGCTCGGCGTTCATAGCGTCGAGGTGCGGCAGCTTAGCGGCCAGGAACGCGGCCTGCAGCTCGTCCAGGCGGGAGTTCTGGCCCTTGTAGACATGGTGGTATTTATAGTCGCTGCCGTAGTTGCCCAGCGCACGGATGCGCTCGGCCAGCGCGTCGTCGTTCGTCGTCACACAGCCCGCGTCGCCCAGCGCACCCAGGTTCTTGCCCGGGTAGAAGCTGAACCCGGCGGCATCCCCCAGACTGCCCGCGCGGCGGCCCTTGTAGGTCGCGCCGTGGGCCTGGGCGGCGTCCTCGATGACCTTGAGGCCGTGGGCGTGGGCAATGGCGTTGATCTCGTCCATCGGGGCGCACTGGCCGTAGAGGTGCACGGCCATGATGGCCTTCGTGCGCGGGGTCACGGCGGCCTCGATGCGGGCGGGGTCGATGTTGTAGCTTTCGAGCGTCGGCTCGACCAGCACGGGCGCTGCGCCCGCGTAGCTGATGGCCAGCACCGTGGCGATAAAGGTGTTGGACGGGGCAATGACCTCGTCCCCGGGGCCGATGCCCATGGCCTTTAAAATGAGCACCAGTGCGTCCAGCCCGTTGCCGCAGCCGACGCAGTGCCTGACGCCGCAGTAATCGGCAAAAGCCTTTTCAAAGGCGGCGTCCTCTCTGCCGCCGATGTACCAGCTGTTGTCCAGCACGCGGGCAAACGCGCCGCGCAGGTCGGCATCCAGCTCCCGCTCCATCGGGCGGAAGGAGACAAACGGCACGGTAACAGGAGTTTCGGACATGGAGTGACACCTCGTTTTTTATAACAAAGATTTGTTTGCGCGGTCAAAACGCACCCTGTAGGGGCGAGCATTGCTCGCCCGCGGGAAGCTCGTGGCTGCCCTGGCCGCAAACGGGCACGGGCAAGCAGCCGACACATCCGCAAAAGGGCGGACAAGACCTACTATATCGTCTTATTATACAACAAAGCGGATGATTTAGCAATAAAAAAGGGATGCCGCTTTGTGAAAACGGCATCCGTTCCGGGATAAAATTATTCGGCAGTCTCCCGCGGGGCGCGGGTGGCGCATTCGGGGCCGCAGCTGCACTCGTCAATGCTGACGTGGTCGGCGCAGCAGCAGCGCCCCTCAAGATGGCGGCAGCCCCTGTCGTCGCAGTGGATCTCGGTCTCGGGCGAGGCCGGCTGGTTGTCGGTAGCGACGTTGCCGCAGCCCCCGCTGTTGCGGTAGCTGCCGCAGACAGCGTCCCCGGGGCCGGTATGGCGGACGTTGATGCCGTCCAGGCAGCAGCAGCCCGCCTTGTTATGGCAGCAGTCATACTGGGCACAATCAAGATAGCTCATAAAAACACCTCCGTGCGCACAGTATGGGCAGGGGCGGGGGTGTTTATGCAGGGATATTTATTCAAAAGGGCCGCTTACATCAGACTACCGCTCGCGCCGCCTTGAGTGCCCGCTCATACTCCCGGAGGAAGGCGGCAAACTCAGCCCTGCCGGCAGCATCGGGGGTCATGGCAAAACGCCGGATTTTTTTCTCAGGGAACGCCGGGTTCCTGCGGGCGGGGATGCGGTGCTATAGCTTACCTGCACTCCTTCTTCATGGCGGAATAGCCGATCAGCACCGTCCAGACATAAGCGCAGGTTTTGGGGATCATCAGCATACCGATCATCGGGATCGTATCGGCCCACAGCACGACCGGGATATAGAAGCCAAAGCTCAGCACGATGATCAGAAGGCCCATCAGGGCAAAGGGGATGTTGCGGTAGATGCCCCAGGAAAGCGGGGATTCGGCGCTGAGCCACTGGTTCTGCGGCATCATGCAGAGGATGATGCGCACGGCGGCCAGCCCGTAGACGGCGGCGGTCAGGCCCTTCCGCCCCTCGACCTTATAGCGCTGACGCCACACATAGTAGAGCAGCACATAAAAAATTGTCATCGTGACCGAGGTGATCCACTTGCCGAGGCCCAGGGGCACGGTGTAGTTTTCCAGACCCGTGGTGCAGAGCGCCAGCGCACGGGGAATCAGATGGAAGGAGTCACCGGCGCCCAGCACAACGGCCATCAGGCCGAACAGCCGGAACTGCGGGTTGCCCTTACTCCCACGGATCATCAGGATACCGATGGTGATGACAGATACCAGATAGACGGCATCAAATACAGTTTCTACGATTGCTTGCATAGATCAGTTTCTCCTTTTTGCTGATAATTTTTTGTAGGCATTGTGAACATTGTTCAGTTTGAGGCATTTAAAATTCCCACACGCTGGTGGGAATGAAAAGCCGGTGGTCAATATAAGGTTCTGCGCACGACCTCCAGCACAGCACTGGGGTCATAATCCTGCCGCAGCAGAGCGGACAGCAGCTGTGAAAACAGCACCTCGGCAAATTTTTCTGCCGTGAACTGCTCATCAAAGGCATCTGGCCGTATCCTGGCATCCTGCTTGAGAACTGCGCACAGCCCCATGAGCATGTGGTGCCAGGCCTGTTGCATGTGGCGCTTGCCGTCAGCCTTTTCGTCCCGCATAAAGTCGAGCGAATGCAGTGTGAAAAAGCCGGGATACTGCTCATAGCCGTAGGCCATGCGCTCATACATCCAGATCACGCAGGCCTGCACATCCTGAAAGACAGCGGCATCCTCCGGGCGGTGGAATATCTCGCGCCAGACGCTTTCAACGGTAGCGCTGACCAGCTCCGCCTTGGAGTCAAAATAGTTGTAAATAGAACCTACCGATACCCCGCACGCCGCCGCAACAGAGCGGATGCTGACAGCAGACCACCCTTGCTCCTGGATCAGCGCACGGCTGGTTTTCAAGATCTCCTCTTTGGATGTGACGATCGTATTCATGGGCACCTCAACATGAACATTGTTCATTTACGATTTTTATTATAGCCCTGCACCTGTCCCCTGTCAATAGGAACGGAAAAGTTTTTTGTGAACTTTTTTCGCACTTTTCACTGTGAAGGCCCGGCCACGCAGAGCACGGCGCACCGCATTACCGCAAAAAAATCCACCCATAGAGAACTTTCGTAAGCTGTTTTAGCTACGTTGTTTTCTATGGGTGAATTTCATAGGTGAACAGTTTTTGTTCACACTCCGTTGGTTGGGTCGGCGAGGTTCGAACTCACGAATGCGGGAGTCAAAGTCCCGTGCCTTACCACTTGGCGACGACCCATTATAAAAGAAAAGGCCGTGCAGGAACGCGCCTGTACGGTCTTTGGTGGGGTGCCTAGAGAGATTCGAACTCTCGGCCTCCAGAGCCACAATCTGGCGCGCTAACCAACTGCGCCATAGGCACCACATAATGCGCCCGAAGGGACTCGAACCCCCGGCCCACTGCTTAGAAGGCAGTTGCTCTATCCAGCTGAGCTACGGGCGCTTATTGCGGGTTCATGTCCGCGAGGGACATACTGCGTAAGATATTATAGCAACGGAGAGCCGGGTTGTCAAGCATTTTGCAAAAACTTTTTTACAAATCCGGCGGGATTTTTCCCGTGAAATACACCTCATACCACTCAATAAAGCAGTAAAACGCCCAGAGCTTCGTCATAGCGTTGGTTTTTCCCGCACGGTGGGCGTCCAGCAGGGCGCAGAGCGCACCCGTGTCAAAAAAGCGCTCGGCTACCGGGCCGGTGAGCTTGGCCCTGACCAGCGCGTAATATTTCTCCTGCCGCA
>ENA-ORSG01001215-ORSG01001215.1-human-gut-metagenome-genome-assembly--contig:-NODE-1215-length-16845-cov-4.834961_pt1 | contig 16845 bp, 13 predicted proteins | sample MGYA00242189_ERZ509156 | MGnify/ENA primary metagenome ERZ509156 (study PRJEB26280, sample SAMEA2338666) | human gut metagenome | biome: human gut; feature: human-associated habitat; material: faeces...
GGTAGGGAGGGGGGAGTCGGAACACCCCTCCCTGCCTCTGGCCCAGCGGAGCGTCTTTGCACGCTGAAAGCAAGCAGAAAGTTGCCATAGCAGCAACGCTACATCTGCTGCTTCCCTTCACGCCCCTCTCGTGAAAAAGAAAAACCCGGTGCATCCGCAGACGCTCCGGGTTTCTAAAATTATAGATGCTGTCAGGAAAGCACGGCGCTTTCCTCCACCTTGTCCAACACTGCCAGCTGCAAGGCGTTCAGCATACTGCGCTGTGCGCCGTAGGTGTCGGCGTAGGAGCTGTTGGCGCTGTCGATCTGCTCCTGTGTGGGAGTGATGTCCAGCTGCTCCGCAATGGCCTGAAAGACCAGATCCTGCTTGGCCAGATGCTCAAAGTAAGCGTCGGAATCCGCCAGCATCGCGTCGGCATCGGCGTAGCCCTTGGCCTGTGCGTAGGCGTCCAGCTCCATGCCGTACTGGGTAGCCAGCTGAGAGTGGTAGTTCAGGAACATCCGGATGTAGTAGCTGGTGATCTGGGTGGGGACTTCTTTAAAGGTGGAGTTCGTGAGCAGGTAGTCCATCGCGGCGTTGTCCAGATTGTTGGCGTACAGGGCGCTGTCAAAGTACTGGCGCAGGGCGTCTGCGGTGTGCAGGTCGTCGCTGGCGGCAAAATTGGTCTCCACCCACTTGTCGGTCAGGGTGGGGACAACGCTCTGGGTGATGGCGTTCAGGGTCACGCTGAACACGGCCTCCTTGCCGCTGAGGGTGATGGTGTTGCCCTCGGCATCGGTGGAGTCGCCGTAGCCCTCCGGGAAGGTGACGGTCACATCAAAGGTGTCACCGATGTTGTGGCCGATGATCTGATCCTCGAAGCCGTCAATGAAGGAGTGGCTGCCCAGCGTCAGGTCGTAGCCGGTGGCGGTGCCGCCGGTAAAGGCTACGCCATCCACCGCGCCGGAATAGTCGATGTTCACGGTGTCGCCGCTCTGGGCTGCCCGGTCGGTGATGTTCTGGGTGGTGGCGTACTGGTTCAGCAAAGTGTCAATCTGAGTCTGGATCTCGGCCTCGGTGGGCTCGATGTCGGCCTTGGAAAGCGGCAGCGCGGACACATCCTCCGGCAACGTCACATAGTCCAGTGCGCGGATGCCGGTCCAGTGGCCGTTATCGTCCAGCCCCTCAGAATAATCGAAGCTGGCGTAGTCGAAATCTGACACCTTGCCGTAGATGGACACGCTTGCGCCGGATGCGGCAGAGGATGCCGTGGTGCCGCTCTGCTTTTTGAGCAGCATAAAGCAGGCCGCAGCTACGCACAGCACAGCAGCCACCGCGCACAGCGCACACAACAGGATCTTGGTAATGCGTTTCAAAAGAGATACCTCCTAAAAATAGCAGACCGTTTTCACGGAGAATGCAAATGTCATACCTTATTATTATAACGGAAAAATGCGAAAAGAAAAGATTTTTGCGAAAATTCCACAAATGCCGTCCGGCACAGGTATCACTTTTGCCCGCTTTGAGGCGGGAAATGCCGCAAAACCGGTGGAAATACCCGGACGGTTCTGTTACAATAAAACTGTATGAGCCTTTCCCTGCGGGGGAAAGCCTTTTGCTGAAATTGGAGGATAAAACCATGGATTACAATAAAGCAGCTCTGGAAATGCACGAGACCCACAAGGGAAAGGTGGGCATCGTGAGCAAGGTGGAAGTCGCCACCCGTGACGACCTGTCCACCGCCTACACCCCCGGTGTGGCAGAGCCCTGCCGCAAGATCAAGGAAAACCCGGAGGACGTGTACAAGTACACCTTCAAGGGCAACATGGTAGCCGTTGTCTCCAACGGCACCGCCGTGCTGGGCCTCGGCGACATCGGCCCGGAGGCCGGTCTGCCGGTCATGGAGGGCAAGGCCGTGCTGTTCAAGGAGTTCGGCGGCGTGGACGCCTTCCCTATCTGCATCGACGCCCACGATGCTGCCAGTGTCATCGCCGCCTGCAAGGCCATTGCGCCCACCTTTGGCGGCATCAATCTGGAGGACATCAAGAGTCCCGAGTGCTTCGAGATCGAGGAGACCTTGGAGCGGGAGCTGGACATCCCCGTGTTCCACGACGACCAGCACGGCACCGCCATCGTGGTCACTGCTGCCCTCATCAACGCCCTGCGGGTGGTGAATAAGAAGATGGAGGACGTGCACATCGTTCTGAACGGCCCCGGCGCTGCCGGTACCGCCATCATCAAGATGCTCATGACCGCCGGTGCCAAGGACATTATTGCGGTGGATCAGTTCGGCACCCTGTACAAGGGCTGCAACAGCGCCGAAGCCCACAAGAACTGGCTGGGCGAGGTGACCAACCCCCGCCAGATCAAGGGTGGCCTGAAGGAAGCGCTGGAAGGCGCAGATGTGTTCATCGGTGTGTCCCGCCCCGGCATCCTGACCACCGAGCTGTGCAAGACCATGAACAAGGACGCCATCGTCTTTGCCATGGCAAACCCCACCCCGGAGATCATGCCGGACGAAGCCAAGGCCGGCGGCGTGCGGGTGATGGCTACCGGCCGCAGCGACTTCCCCAATCAGGTCAACAACGTGCTGTGCTTCCCCGGCCTGTTCAAGGGCGCGCTCAGCGTCCGCGCCCGGGATATCAACAATGAGATGAAGCTGGCTGCTGCCTACGCCATTGCAGACCTCATCACCGATGCCGACCGCAGCGAGGAGAACATCATCCCCGGTGCGTTCGACCCCCGCGTGGCCGAGGCTGTGGCAAATGCCGTGGCAAAGGCTGCCCGCGAGACCGGCGTGGCACGACTGTAAGCGGAGGATACAGGCATGAGAACGATCTCCGCACAGAGCATTACGGATACGGTGGCGCGGCTCTGCATTAAAGCCAACACCCAGCTGCCGCAGGACGTGCAGGCCGCGCTGGAAAAGGCGCGGGAAGAAGAGCCGTGGCCGCTGGCAAAGAACACATTAGACCTGCTGTGGTCGAACCTTGGCGCTGCAAAGGAGAAAGACCTGCCCATCTGTCAGGATACCGGCATGGCCTGTGTGTTCGTGGAGCTGGGCACCGATGTGCACATTGACGGCAGCTTTGAAGCCGCCATCCACGAGGGCGTGCGCCGGGGCTACACCGATGGCTACCTGCGCAAGAGCATCGTGGCCGACCCGCTGCGCCGGGGCAACACCGGCGATAACACCCCGGCGGCCATCACGGTGCATCTGGTGGACGGCGAGGGCTGCCGTATCACGGTAGCACCCAAGGGCTTTGGCAGCGAGAACATGAGCCGCATCCAGATGCTCAAGCCCGCCGACGGCGTGGAGGGCTTTAAAAAGTTCGTGGTGGATACCGTAAAGCTGGCGGGCTCCAACCCCTGCCCGCCCATCGTGCTGGGCATCGGCGTGGGCGGCAGCTTTGACAAGGTGGCGTATCTTGCCAAAAAGGCGCTGCTGCGCCCGCTGGATATCCCCAACCCCGACCCCTACTACGCCCAGTTGGAGCAGGAGCTGCTTGCCGCCATCAATGCACTGGGCATCGGCCCGCAGGGCTTTGGCGGCAAGACCACCTGCCTTGGCCTTGCCATTGAGCAGATGCCCACCCATGTGGCGGGTCTGCCGGTGGCTGTGAACGTTTCCTGTCATGTGACCCGCCGCGCCAGCGCGGAGCTGTAAGGAGGGGAGAACGATGGAATACAGACTGACTACCCCCTGCACCGCGCAGGATCTTGCCCCGCTGAAAGCGGGGGATACCGTACTGCTTTCCGGCGTGGTGTACACCGCCCGGGATCAGGCACACAAGCGGATGATGGAAGCACTGGACAAGGGCGAGACCCTGCCTTTTGATCTGGAAGGCAGCGCCATCTATTATGTGGGTCCCACCCCGGAACGCCCGGGCGAAGTCATCGGCTCGGCAGGGCCTACCACAAGCGGGCGCATGGACGCCATGAGCCCCCGGCTGCTGGATCTTGGCAACAAGATCATGATCGGCAAGGGCAAGCGGGATGCCGCCGTCAAGGCAGCTGTGGTGCGCAACGGCGCGGTGTATCTGGCTGCGCTGGGCGGTGCCGGTGCGCTGATGGCAAAAAGCGTGCAGACGCTGGAAGTGATCGCATGGCCGGACTTGGGCTGTGAGGCGGTGCGCCGCCTGACCGTGCAGGATATGCCCCTGACCGTTGTGCTGGATGCCCACGGCGGCGACCTGTACGAGGAAGGCCCTGCGGCCTATCTGGCTGCGCTCTAAATTGCACCCTTTGCACAAAACAGGCGCGGCACAAAACCGGCAAAACAGCAGTTCTGTGCAGAAAAATATGGTTAGTTTAACAAAACTTGCTGCGAATTACTTGCATCAACCGCAAAAGTGTGATATCCTTTAACATACGACAGAGGGTACACATCCCCTGTCGGAAAAATCCCCCAGAGGGAATGAGGCAGGAGGCCGGACAAACCATGCAGATCCACCAATCCGCAGAAGATTATCTTGAAACGATCCTGATGCTGAGCCAGCGTATGGGCAAAGTGCGCTCCATTGACGTAGTCAATGAGCTGGGCTTTACCAAAGCCAGCGTGAGCATCGCCATGAAAAAGCTGCGGGAGAACGGCTATATCGCGGTGGACGGCGAAGGCAACCTGACCCTGCTGGAGCCCGGGCTGGAGATTGCTCAGCGCATTTACAGCCGCCACCAGCTGCTGACCCACTTCTTTGTGCAGCTGGGCGTGGACGAGCAGACCGCCGCCGAGGACGCCTGCAAGGCAGAGCACATCCTCAGCGAGCAGACGCTGGAAAAGATCCGCGAAAGCGCCCTGCGCAACGACGCCGCCCATCCGCAGGCAAAGTGATATGATTCCAAGAGACACCGGAACGCCGAAAGACGTTCCGGTGTCTTTTTTTGTATGAAATTTTCGGTTTGTGTTGCATATCTGTTACGGATTTGGTACAATAAATCTGTGCGGAAAAGGAACGTTGGAAGAGCGAAAAAGGGCCGGGACGGCGCAAAGCCGCCCTAGGGTAAAGGAGAGCGTTGCGGCATGGATGCGATTGCCCATACTCAGGTCAGTGTGGTCTGTCTGGTCACGCTGGCGGTCTTGCTGCGGGCGCAGCAGAAAATGCGGGATAAAAGTCTGCCCGGGCGGCTGTTCACGGCGCTGCTGTGGTCTGCCGGGGCGCTGACGATCGTAGATCATGGCAGTGCGCTGGCGCAGCTGGGCGCGTGGCAGGATCTGGGCATCCCCCTGACCTACCGGCTGAACGCCGGGGGCAGCATTTTGTTTTACCTGCTGGCGGCGTGTTGCTGCTTGCTGGTGTTTTTGTATGTGGAGGCAGAGCTGGGGCGTACATGGATGGAGGACGGCCGCAGGCTGGCGCTCAGCGCCGCACCGGTGGCGTTGCTTTTGCTGGCGCTGCTGACAGCGCGGGACGAAAACGGCTTCTGCTATCTGGATGCAGAGGGGCTGCGGGGCAGCACCCTGTTCTGGGGGGCGAAGCTGGTGGGGCTTGCCTATCTGGCGGCGGCCTTTCTCCGCTGCAGCTGGACGCTGAGCAACTGGAAGCAGGAAACACCCAAAGAGGAACTGAAGACCCTGCTGCTGCTCGCGCTTGCGCCGGCGGCAGGCTTTTTGCTGCAAGGCTGGCTGCCCGGGCGCGGGCTGCTGTGCTGCGGCATTACGCTGGGGCTGGTGTGCGTGTATGTGCTGGTGTTGCAGACCAAGTTCACGGTGGACACCCTGACCGGCGTCAGCAACCGCATCGTGGCGCTGCGGTATCTGGAAAGCGAACTGCCCTACTACCGCCGTCACCCCAACCGCTCGCTGCACTTCCTCATGATGGACATGGATCACTTCAAGCACATCAACGATGAATACGGCCACCTGGAGGGGGACGCTGCGCTGGTGCTGCTGGCGGGCATTTTGAAAAAGGTGTGCGCCAACTATAACGGCGTGCTGGCGCGCTACGGCGGCGATGAATTTTGCATCGCCTGCGGCTGCAACAGCGTGGAGGTGCGCACCCTGATCGCCTCCATCCAGCGGGAGCTGGACGCCGCCAACGCCGCCTCCGGCAAGCCCTACCAGATCGAGATCAGCATCGGCTGCGCCCGCCTTGAGCCGGACATCGCCACCGTGCACGACCTGATCGATAAGGCCGATCAGGAAATGTACCACCTCAAGACCCGCAAGCGCGGAATTTCCTAAAATAAAGAAAGCACCTGCAACCCTTCCCGTCTGTGCATTGGCACCCGAAGGCGTTCGCGGGTGCTTTTTCTTTGACCTGTTGAGAGCCAAGAAGCAACCCCGCAGTGCGGATGTTTCCGTAGGAAACAGGCACTGCAAATGCCGTTTTCCTCTACGACCCCTCCTGTGAAAAAGCAATTTCGAAACGCCCGCAGGCGTTTCGAAACTGCAAATCAAAATAATTCTTCCGCTGAAAATGGCTAGAGCGTAGCGGAAGCCATTCAAAATCATCCCGCCCGCGCTTTCTAAACGTTTTTTACCCTTCTGCCCTTGCATCCCGGGGTGGAACGCGGTATTCTTATAGAATAGACCGGAACCGCGACAGCACAGGGGAGGGAGACCACATGGACGCACAGGAGATCCGCGCATTGCTGGGCAAAAGCATCTTTGAGCGGGCACAGAAGTACCGCAAGCGCATCCTGCAAAGCAGCTGCACCACCAACGAGGACGGGGTGCGGCACCTGACAGCGCTGGTGCAGGGCAGCGGGCCGGACTGCTATTATACGCAGGTCTGGCTGCGGGAAAACGGCAGCTTTGTCAGCGCCTCCTGCGACTGCCCCTATAATCAAAACGGCGACGGCACCTACTGTAAGCACATTGGCGCGCTGCTGCTGCAGGACGCGGAAAAAAATCCGCCTGCTCCGGAAAAAAAGCCGGAGAGCATCCCCGGGGTGCAGCGGGGCGTGGCAGGCTTGAGCACCGAACCCCGCAAGGACAGTTACAGCGCCGGGCTGGATATGCTGTTCGGCCGCAAGTGGCGGGGCGAGGAGCCGGAGACCGACTATGAGGCCCAGCTGCTGCTGAAGCGCTACCAGCGGGAGGATGCGCAGCCCCAGCCCCAGAACGCCGCCCAGCGCACCGGCTTTGCTCTGCTGGAACCGGAGCTTACGCCGCACAATGGCCGTATCTGGCTGCGGCTGCGGGTCTCGGATGGCATCGGCAGGCGGCAGTATCTGGTAAAAAGCATCCCGCAGTTTCTGGATGCGATCGAGCGGGGCGAAAGCGTCAGCTACGGGAAATCGCTGGCCTTTGTGCACCGGTGGGACGCCTTTGCCCCGGATGCACAGCAGCTGCTGCGGCTGCTGCGCCGTCAGGTGAGCGCCCGGCAGGCGTTTGAAGCCGAGGGCACCATGCGCTCCGGCTGGGAGAAAGGCCCGGCGGGCAGTCTGCCGCTGACCGGCGAGGGGCTGGATGCCCTTGTAGAACTTTACGCCGCCGAGGGCGTCGTGGGCGGCTATACCCTTAAAGAGGGCTTGCCGGTCATCAGCCTGAAGGTGGAACGCCGCAAGGGCGGCGTGCAGCTGAGCTGCACCCCGGCGCTCAGCGGGGTGCAGGGGCTGGACTATGCCTATCTGCTGGGCGAAAGCACCCTCTGGCGGATGCAGCAGGAGGAATGCCGCCGGGTGCTGCCGGTGCTGGAGACCTTTGGCGGGCGCAGCTTGTTCTTTACCAGCGCGGACGCCGCCGCTTTTTGCAGCTATGTGCTGCCGGAGCTGGGCAACCGGGTCAACATCGTGGACCCCGACCGGCTGCTGCTGAACCAGATCCCGCTGGAACCGGTGGTGCAGTTTTATCTGGATGCCGACCGGGGGCTTACCGTCACGGCCTACCCGGTCTTTCTGTACGGAGAGGACCGGGTAGCCCCCGGCGAGCCGGTGCCGCCCGACCTTTTGCGGGATGCCCGCACCGAGAACCGGGCAAAGCGGCTGCTGGAAACCTATCTGGAACCCGAGACCGGCAAGCCGGGGCATTACAGCATTTCCGGGGAAGAAGCTCTTTTCCAGCTGCTGGAAGAGGGCATTCCCGCCCTGCTGGCCATGGGCGAGGTGTACCAGACCGATGCCTTCCGCAACTTACAAGCCGCCCCGCCTAAAATTTCGGTGGGGGTGTCGGTGCACGGCAGTGTGCTGGATCTGGAGGTGGACACCGGCGCGTTCCCGGTGGAGGAACTGCGGGAGCTTTTGCAGTCCCTGCACCAGAAAAAGCGCTACCACCGTCTGCGGGACGGCAGTCTGCTGCGGCTGGACGACAGTCTGGAAGGGCTGGACGAGCTGAACGACACGCTGGAGCTTTCCGGTGCAAAGTTGAAGGACGGCCACGCCGCCTTGCCGCTCTACCGCGCCCCCACGCTGGACTGGGCGCTTTCGGGGCAGAACGGCCTGCGGTTCGACCGGGACGATGCTTTCCGGCGCATCAGCCGCAGCTTCCACGCCGTGCGGGACAGCGAATATACCCCGCCGCTCTCGCTGCAAAAGACTCTGCGCAAATATCAGCGGGACGGCTACCGCTGGCTGCGCACGCTGGACGGCTACGGCATGGGCGGCATTCTGGCGGACGATATGGGTCTGGGCAAGACCGTGCAGGTGCTCAGCTACCTGCTGGCCATGAAGGAGGGCGGGCAGCAGCTGCCCAGCCTCATCGTCTGCCCGGCGTCGCTGGTGCTGAACTGGCAGGAGGAATGCCAGAAGTTCACCCCGCAGCTGCAAAGTGTTGCCATGGACGGTGATGCCGCCCACCGTGCCGCGCTGGTCGATGGGTGGGCGCAGGCGGACATCGTCATCACCAGCTACGACCTGCTGCGCCGGGACGAAAAACTGTATGCCGGGCAAAGCTTTTACGCCTGCATTCTGGACGAAGCGCAGGCCATCAAAAACCACACCACCCAGAAATACAAGGCGGTGTGCCGGGTGAACAGCCGGGTGCGCTTTGCCCTGACCGGCACCCCGGTGGAGAACCGCTTGGGCGAACTGTGGAGCATCTTCTCCTTTTTGATGCCGGGGTATCTGCCCCCCTACAAGACCTTCTGCGCCCGGTTTGAAAAGCCCATCGTGCAGGACGAGGATGCCAACGCCGTGCGGCGGCTGAACCAGTTCACCGGCCCCTTCATCCTGCGGCGCATGAAGTCCGAGGTGCTGCGGGAGCTGCCGCCCAAAACGGAGAATGTGCGCCGCGTTGAGTTGGAGACCGAGCAGCGCAAGCTGTATCTGGCAGCGGTGGTGGACGCCCGCGAAAAGCTGCGGGCGGCAAAGCCGGAGGACAAGATGACCGTGTTCGCCGTGCTGATGCGGCTGCGGGAGATCTGCTGTGACCCGCGCCTCGTGGCGGACGACTGGACCGGCAGCAGCGCCAAGCTGGAGGCCTGTCTGGAGCTTGTCACCGAGGCGGTGGCGGGCGGACACCGCATTCTGCTGTTCAGCCAGTTCACCTCCATGCTGGAGCTGCTGGCAAAGCGGCTGGACGAGGCCGGGGTGAGCCACTTCACCCTGCAAGGCTCTACCCCGAAGCCGGTGCGTGCCGAGCAGGTGCGCCGGTTCAATCAGGGCGAGGCAGACGTCTTTCTGATCTCGCTGCGGGCGGGCGGCACAGGTCTCAACCTGACCGCTGCCGATATCGTCATCCACTACGACCCGTGGTGGAACCTTGCCGCGCAGAATCAGGCCACCGACCGCGCCTACCGCATCGGTCAGCGCAACCCGGTGCAGGTGTACCGGCTGATCGCGCAGGACACCATTGAGGAAAAGATCGTGGAGCTGCAACAGGCCAAGCAGTCGCTGGCCGACACCGTTACCGGCGGGGCAGACGGCGCGATTTTGTCTATGAACCCCGAACAGCTGCTGCAGCTGCTGGGAGAAGAAGCATAAAGGAGTGTATCCATCATGAAGGTTTGGGATCTGCATTGCGATACCCTGTACGAACTGCGCCGCGCCGAAAAGGCGGGCGCACCCAAAAGCTTTTTGCACAACGATCTGCATATCGACCTTGAAAAATTGCAGCAGGGGGATTATCTGCTGCAATGCTTTGCGGCCTATGTGGATCTGGCCGACCCCGCTCCCGGGGCCGACCCGCTGGTAAGCGTGCTGGAAGAGATCGACATCTTCAAGCGGCTCATGGCGGCTTACCCGGAAAAGATCGCCCCGGTGTACACCGCCGCCGACCTTGAGCGCAACCGCGCCGAGGGCAAACTCAGCGCCATGCTGACGGTGGAAGAGGGCGGCTGCTGCAAGGGCAGTCTGGGCGTGCTGCGGCGGCTGCAGGAGCTGGGCGTGCGCATGATGACCCTGACATGGAACTACCCCAACGAGCTGGCAGCCCCCAACGCAAACCCCGGCGGGCCGCTGGTGGCCAACACCGAGACCGGTCTGACCGAGCGGGGCTTTGCCTTTTTGGAGGAGATGGAAAAGCTGCACATCACCGCAGACGTGAGCCACCTTTCCGATAAGGGCTTCTGGGACATCGCAAACCACAGCACCCGTCCCTTTGCGGCAAGTCATTCCAACTGCCGTGCCCTGTCGCCCCACAACCGCAACCTGACCGATGAGATGATCCGCGCACTGGCAGAAAAGGGTGGCATTGCAGGGCTGAATTACTGCGCTTCCTTTGTGGACGCAGACTCGGCACATCCGAAGCTTTGCCGCAGCACGGTGGAACGGCTGGCAAAGCACGCCGCACACTTCAAGCAGGTGGGCGGCATTGAGGTCATCAGCCTTGGCAGCGATTTTGACGGCATTGGCGGTCAGCACGAGCTGGAAACGGCGGCAGATATGCCGCTGCTGGCCGAGGCACTGCGCCGCGAGGGCTTTACCGAGGACGAGGTGGAGGCCATCTACTGGCGCAACGCATACCGCTTCTTTAAAAACAATCTGTAATAAAACGGCTTAAAATTGCAAAAAAATGCCCGGAGATGCCCTGCTGTGTGCGGGTGTCCCGGGCTGTGTATTGCCCTGCGAGGGGAGGTTTTATATGGTCTGAGGCGCGCGTCCCCTGAAAAAGAACAAACGACTTGGAAAGATAAGAGGAATTATAACAATGGGTATCACAATCTCGCCGTGGATGATGGCGTTTCTCATGCTGATGACCGGCTTTGCAGGCTTTGTGGATTCGGCAGCCGGCGGCGGCGGGCTGATCAGTCTGCCGGCCTATCTGTTTGCCGGGCTGCCGCCCCACTACACCTATGCCACCAACAAGTTCAGCGCCGCTTGCGGCACCACCTTTGCCACGGCAAACTTTTTCAAAAGCGGTGCCATGAACGTGAAGGTGGGTGTTCTTGCAGCCATCGGCAGCTTTGCGGGCAGTGCGCTGGGCGCGCACATCGTGCTGCTGCTCAGCGATGAGATGCTGCGCACCATGATGTTCATCATCCTGCCGGTGGCGGCGGTCATCATTCTGTGGCAGCGCAACCTGCCGGACGAGAACCGGGACGACGGCACGCTGGACCTGAAAAAGATTTTACTGGCGCTGGCCATCGGCTTTGGCATCGGTCTGTACGACGGCGTCATGGGCCCGGGCACCGGCACCTTTGCCATCATTGCCTTTACCACCCTGATGGGCTTTGACCTGCGCACTGCCAACGGCAACGGCAAGGTGCTCAATCTGGCCAGCAACTACGCCAGCCTGTTCACCTACCTGATGAACGGTCTGGTGGTGTTCCACATCGGCATCCCCTGCGCCGTCAGCAACATTCTGGGCAACCTGCTGGGCTCCCATTTTGCCCTGAAAAAGGGTGCCCGCTTTATCCGCCCCATGATGCTGGTGGTGCTGGTGCTGCTGCTGGGCAAGCTGATCTCGGACGCGGTGCTGTAAGGGCAAGGCGGGACGATTTGGAATGGTCTCCGCTTTGCTCTGGCCATAATCAGCGGAAAGAATATTTTATTTGTAGTTCCGAAACGCCTGCGGGCGTTTCGGAACTACTTTTTCACGGGTAAAAATAAAGTCGGGCAGCCCGCGGGCTGCCCGACTTGTTTTTGCGAATAGGTTTTATTCCAGCGTCAGCTCTTTATCAAAGAACGCGATGCCGAATGCGCCGGGGCCGGTGTGGGTGCCGATGACGCAGCCGATCTGGCGCACCAGCGGTGCGTCCAGATGCAGGTTGTCCTGCAGGTAGGTCAGCAGCGGCTGCAGCTCCCGGTGGTTGACGGTGTAGCCCAGCAGCGGGGTGTAGTCCGGGTGGATGCCGCCCATCTCGTCGATCTTTTTGAACAGCGCCACATACACGCCGGGCAGACCGCGTGCTTTACCGGCCAGCGCCACCTTGCCCTCTATGACGGCGAGGATGGGCTTGATGCCCAGCATACCGCCCGCCACAGCGGCGGCGGCGGACAGTCTGCCGCCCTTGCGCAGGTACTTCAGATCGTCCACGGCAGCTACCAGATGCAGGTGCTGCTTGGCCTTTTCCAGATCGGCGGCGATCTGGGTGATCGTCTTACCGGCGTCCCGCAGCTGCACAGCCAGCCGCACCAGCAAGGACTGCCCCAGACAGACGTTCTCGGTGTTCACGAACACCACATTATCCACGTTGGCAAGGTCGGCAGCAAGTCTGGCGCACTGACCGGTGCCGGACAGCGCATCGGACAAAAAGATGCCCAGCACCTCGTCCCCGGCGGCAGCAGCGTCCAGATACAGCCGCTCGAACTGCTCCGGGCTGGGCTGGCTGGTGGTGGGCAGCTTGCGGCAGGCTGCCAGATGGGTATAGTATTCGCTGGGGGTCATGTCGATGCCGTCCCGCAGGACGGTGCCGTCCTCCAGCGTCACGTTCAGGGGGATCACGGTCACGCCCAGCTGCTGCGCCTCGGCGGGCAGGATGTCGCAGGCGGAATCGGTGAGGATACGGATCATAATAATACCTCCGGTCTACCGGTAAAATACAGTATACGCAACGCTTTTATCAAAAAGGTTGGAAATTATTATACCACCATTTAGGGCGATGTGTCAATGATTTGCATAAATTTGCCGCGACAGAACGCCCAAACCTTGCGCACCCGGCGGCAGATATGGTACTATAACCGGGAACGAATCACAGCAGGAGGAGGGAGACCGACCATGCACAAGCTGAACCCCCGCACCGCCGCGCTGCTTTCGGCCTTTGGCTGGGCGGTGGGGTATCTGCTGGCGGGCAAGGTGCTGGCGGTGTTGCTGCCCGTGCCGCCCGGCGGCGCGGCGCGTTTCTGCCGGGTCTGCCTGCTGGCTCCGCTGGCGGAGGAAGGGGTGTTCCGGGGCGCAGTGCAGCGCCGGGCGCAGCCGCTGGGCAGGGGACAGGCTATTCTTTTGCAGGCGGTGCTGTTCGCCTTGCAGCACGGCAGCGCTGCCGCCATGGCCTATGCGCTGGTGTGCGGGCTGGGTCTGGGGTGGCTGGCCGACCGCACCGGGCATCTCTGGCCGGGGGTGCTGCTGCACAGCGCAAACAATCTGCTGGTGCTGGCGATGGGATGAGAGGATGGAATACATGACCGATTTTGAACTGATGGGTCTTGCGCTGGAAGAAGCCGCCAAAGCCGCCGCCTTGGGCGAGGTGCCGGTGGGCGCGGTGGTGGCGCGGCACGGCGAGGTGATCGCCACGGCGCACAACACCCGGGAGACCGAGAAAAACGCCCTGCACCACGCGGAGCTGCTGGCCATCGACGCTGCCTGCAAGGCGCTGGGCGGCTGGCGGCTGTGGGAGTGCGAGCTGTTCGTCACCTTAGAGCCCTGCCCTATGTGCGCGGGCGGCATCATCAACAGCCGTCTGCGCCGGGTGGTGTACGGTGCTGCCGACACCAAAGCCGGGTGCTGCGGCTCGGTGACCGACCTGTTTGCGCTGCCATTCAACCACCATCCGGTGGTGGAAAAGGGGCTGCGGGAGGCCGAGGCGCAGCAGCTTTTGCAGGCATTTTTTGTTTCCCTGCGGGAAAAGCGGGCGGGCAGACCCCGCTGGAAGCCCCCGGTGCCCGAAAACAGGGGAAAATAAGGAAAAATAGTGGGAACTGCGTAAAAAATTGCAGTTCCCACTTTCTTTTTGGGCTGGATTGTGGTATATTATTCAATGGAATCTTGTCGAAACCCATCGCAACTGCAGGCAGGCACGCCAAAGCACCGGACCTTTGCCGGACACATAAACGGAACGCTGCACTGTCTGGGGATGGGCACAGGGTTTTTCCGGTTTGGGCACTGCGCCCGGCCGAGAATACCGAACAGGAGGGATACACTCTTGTACGAGGACGAGTTTGAACTGACCTTTCAGGTGCCGGAGGAAGAGAGCGCACCGGAGCCCCTTGCCGCACCGGCCGCAAAGCCGGCAGCGCCGGTGGAGCCGGTCGCGGACGAGCCTACCCGCATCATGACGCTGGGAAAAACGGCAGCGCCTGCGGTGGACGAGCCCACCCGGGTGATCACGCTGGAAAAGCCTGCAGAGCCGCCTGCGGTGGAGCTGCCCGAAGAGCCTGCGCCGGAGCCTGTAAAAGAGCGGCCTGCCCCTGCCGCACCCGCTACGGCGCGCCGGGTACTGATCTCCGGCGGCGACCGGGGCATCGGTGCTGCCGCTGCCCGCGCCTTTGCGGCAGCAGGGTATCAGGTGGCGGTGCTCTACCATCAGAACGCCGCCGCTGCCGCTGCGCTGGAACAGCAGCTGCCCGGGTGCATCGCCATCCAGTGCGATGTAGCCAGCCGCGCCAGCTGTGAGCTGGCGTTCCATGCAGTGGAGCAGGCCATGGGCAGGGTGGATGTGCTGGTGTGCAACGCCGGCATCGCGCAGCAGAAGCTGTTTACCGACATCACCCCGGAGGAGTGGCAGCGGATGCTGGACGTGAACCTGAGCGGTGCGTTCTATTTGTGCCAGCTGGCACTGCCCGGCATGATCCGCCGCAAGCAGGGCCGCATTCTGACCGTGAGCAGTATGTGGGGCCAGACCGGCGGCAGCTGCGAGGTGCACTATTCCGCCGCGAAGGCCGGGCTCATTGGCCTGACCAAGGCACTGGCGAAGGAAGAGGGCCCCAGCGGCATTACCGTGAACTGCGTAGCGCCCGGGGTCATCGAGACTGACATGATGGCGGCTTTTACCGCCGAGGACAAGGCGGCGCTGGCCGAGGAGACCCCTGTGGGGCGACTGGGCACCCCGGAAGAAGTTGCAAAGCTGCTGGTCTTTTTGGCCGGCGAGGATGCCGGATACATCACCGGACAGGTGTTCGGGGTGAACGGCGGCCTTGTGATCTGATGCACAGGGCAATATTACAGGAAATTCCCCGGAGCGGGAAGGAGAGAAAAAATGGGCATGACTTTGAAGGAACTGTTGACTAAGGGCGAGGGCACCCTCTCTGCACAGGAGGCCAAGGCGCTGGCGGCACAATGCCGCATGGATGTAGACACCCTCTACACCCTGCTGGAGGAGCGCGGCATTAAGGTCCTGGAGGAAGAGAACGAGCCGAGTCTGGACGTGGACAGCATCATTGCTGAGGTGGAGAATGCCGAGAACAACAACGATGACATGGGCCTTGCCGATGAAAACGAAGAGGATGCCGAGGAGAACCCGGCAGACCTGAAGGCTGCCATGGACGAGCTGCTGGACGACCCGGTGAAGAACTACCTCAAGCAGATCGGTCAGATCCCGCTGCTGAGCGCCGAGCAGGAGGTGGAGCTGAGCCGCCGCATCCATGCCGGTGCCGAGGCTGCACACATTTTGCAGGCAGACCGCCAGAAGTACGGCGCACCGGAGTACATCAAGAAGAACAGCGCCCGCTTCTCCTTTGAGGAGGACGAGAACAGCCGCAGCTACACCGAGGATCTGGACGAGGACGGCGAAAAGTCTGCCGAGGATGCCGAGGAAAAGGCAGACGAGGAAAAGGCCATGGAGGCCGTGGAGAACGGCCCCCTGAGCGAGGAACGCCGTCAGGAGCTGCTCAAGACCCGCCGCGACGGCCTGAACGCCCGCCGCAGCCTGAGCGAGGCAAACCTGCGTCTGGTGGTGTCCATCGCCAAGAAGCATGTCGGCCATAATCTGGCCTTCCTTGATCTCATTCAGGAGGGCAACATCGGCCTCATCAAGGCCGCCGAGAAGTTCGACTGCGACCGCGGCTTCCGCTTCTCTACCTACGCTACCTGGTGGATCCGTCAGGCCATCACCCGCGCTATCGCGGATCAGGCCCGCACCATCCGCATCCCGGTGCACATGGTGGAGACCATCAACCGGATGCGTCAGGCCACCAACCAGCTGGTGTACCAGAACGGCCACGAGCCCACCCCGGAGGAGCTGGCAAAGGCCATGGATATGAGCGTGGAGCGCGTGCGCGAGATCCAGCGCATGGCACAGGAGCCCGCCAGCCTGGAAAGCCCCGTGGGTGAGGAAGAGGATTCCTCTCTGGGCGATTTTGTCGCCGATGAGAACGCCGAAGCACCCGGCAAGGCAGCCGACCGCGCCATGGTGGCACAGCAGATCAATCTGGCACTCAAGAGCCTGACCCCCCGCGAGGAAAAGGTCATCCGCCTGCGCTTTGGTCTGGATGATGGCCGTCCCCGCACGCTGGAAGAGGTGGGCCGCGACTTCGGCGTCACCCGTGAGCGCGTCCGCCAGATCGAGGCAAAGGCCATCCGCAAGCTGCACAGCCGCAAGTGCCTGACCCTGCTCAACGGCCTGATCGAGTAATACTAAAAAATAGAGACACCGGAGCGTCTGTGGACGCTCCGGTGTCTCTGCTTTATAAATAAAATTTCAGTACGAGCTCAGCCCAAGGCTTACGTCCAGCGCCTGATCCACCCGCTTCTGGTCGGCGGCGGTGATCTGCCCGGCGCGCTCCCGCAGACGGTGCTTATCCAGCGTGCGGATCTGTTCCAGCAGCACCACGCTGTCCTTGGCAAGGCCGGTGTCTGCCGCCCGGATGTTGATGTGGGTGGGAAGCCGGGCT
>ENA-ORSG01001227-ORSG01001227.1-human-gut-metagenome-genome-assembly--contig:-NODE-1227-length-16719-cov-5.211414_pt1 | contig 16719 bp, 10 predicted proteins | sample MGYA00242189_ERZ509156 | MGnify/ENA primary metagenome ERZ509156 (study PRJEB26280, sample SAMEA2338666) | human gut metagenome | biome: human gut; feature: human-associated habitat; material: faeces...
CAGGATCTCGCCTGGGCGGACGCTGTTGTTGCGGGACCGGGACTTTCCAAAAGCCGGACGGCAAAAGAACTGCTCGTTTTTACGGTGCAGCACACAGAAGTTCCTCTTGTTCTGGATGCAGATGCGCTGAACCTGATTGCAGAAGATGCAGAGATTCTTTCGGGCTGCCGAGCAGAAAAAATTTTAACGCCTCATGTAGGAGAGCTTGCACGGCTGCTGCACATGACCATTGCAGAATGCCAGCGTGACCCGGCAGGAAGCGCCGGAAAGGCAGCCGAAAAATACCAGGCCTGCTGTGTACGAAAGGATTCCGTAACCGTGACAGCAGAGGAAGGGCGTGAGCAGTATTACATAAACACAAGCGGAAGCAGTGCGCTTGCGACGGCGGGAAGCGGCGATGTGCTCGCGGGAATCACAGGCGCCTTTGCAGCAAAACGTCAGTGTGAAAAAAATGAGAAAAAAATCAGCCTTGCCAAAACAGCGGCACTGGCGGCATATGCGCATGGAAAGGCGGGAGAGGCTGCGGAAGAAAAAAGCAGTGCTTCCTATGTAACAGCATCCGAGATTATCAGAGGATTGCAGTCAATCTGAGCAAAGCAGATCAGAATCACGGGTTCCCAAAAGGACTCCGGGCGGACTTTTTTGAAGTGCCGGATGAAATTTGTGAATACCTCCGGAAAAACAGGCAATATTAAATACATGGAAACGATTTTAAAAGGCGTAAAATGCCGGATCGTTATCGTATGGGAAAGCAAAACGGAAAGAATCGGAGAGTGAGCACAAGTGGTAATCAAGCGTGGCGATGTATATTATGCCGACCTGCGGCCCGTTGTGGGAAGTGAGCAGGGCGGTGTCCGTCCGGTGCTGATCATTCAGAATGACACCGGCAACCGATACAGCCCTACGGTCATCGCGGCGGCGATCACCTCGCAGACGGGCAAGGCCCGCCTGCCGACCCATATTGCCCTTCCGGTGAACGAGAGCTGCGGCCTGAACCGGGATTCCATCATCCTGCTGGAGCAGGTGCGGACGCTGGATAAAAAGCGGCTGCGGGAACGGATGGGCCATGTGGAGGAGCAGGTGATGGAGAAGGTGGACACCGCCATCGCGGTGAGCTTCGGACTGCCCCATGACCAGTTTGTATAAGAGACAGAATACTGCCTCCCGGCGGGCGGAAACGCCCATCGGGAGGGATACGGGGAAATGTATAGCTCAAGCTATCCGCATGTACCAACGTATCGATCGGGAAGCTGATCTCGCCACGATCCGGATCGAACGCGACACGGCAGAGATTATAACGTACCTTATCATAATTCTCCGGCATCTTCTGGGCCGGGGCCGTACAGAAATAAAGCCATTTACCATCCGGAGAGAACGCGGGGAAAGTCTCGAATGCATCTTTTGTGATCAATGAGGCTTTCGAAAGGATTTCTTTGTTTTTCACGTCATACACCACCACATCGGACTCCAAGTCGAACACTTCCATCTTTTTCTCTTTCACGGAATGGAAAAACTGTTTGATATCATTTACCGATGTGGTGATATAGCGCCCGGAAGGATGCCAGAAAGGATACGTCATATTACTGATCGTCCCATTCGTTTTCGTATTCAATTTACTGATTTTCTTGTCTTGGACAATATAAGTTCCCCCATTCGCCGCACGCATATGGAACATCATCTGCCCCGGATCTCCCATACAGAACGAATGGCAGTTCATACAATTATAGCCGGTCATATCGTTACGGATAATCGGCTGTTCGTCAAACGACTCCAAATTCCGCTGATAAATACCCACAATATGCCATTTCTCGTATCCCGGCTCTATCAAACGGTATACTAAATGAGAGTCGATCGCTTGATCACTGATATAGACAGAGAATGGTGCCCATTTAGTCCACTCATCACCTATCTTCGTGGCGATCGTAACAAAAAAGGCTTTTCCACGGTTCGCACGTGTCAAGCGAATCCAATCCTTCATCTTAAAACGGATCGTATTTGTCCCATGATATTCAAATACTTCCGACTCACTACCTTCTATTTTCGCATAGCATTCATCCGCTGGTACATTTATCCGGAAATTCAACGGAGCTATATTATAAGGTATAGTCGTCCCTTTATAATCCGGAAAAATAGGAGGCGGGGACATACGTTCGTTCGTGACATTCGTAATGCCTTCCGGATGCAAGGACCAAAAGCCTAAATATACGACTATAGTGAGAACTTGTATTATTAGATATCCGATCACAAAATTTCGGACGATCTTTCTTTTCTTTGTATTATCCATGTATTATTGTCGTTTAGGAGTCGGGATAAATTGAGCGTAATAATAATAGGTATCACCAAACTGTTGCTTCAAGGCTGCCGGCGGCATAGAGCGTGCCACTTTCATGAATTGCAGGAAGCGATTCTGCACCTCCTGACTGATCGGGAAGCTCCGGAACGCCTCCGGATCTTTCTGTACGGCCGCGAAGAACAAGCAAATAGCTTCTTGATAAAGCACCGGGAATGCCTCACCCCGTTCTTTCATCAATTCCATATAATGCATAAAAGTCATCAAATCCTTATAAACCAAAAGATATCCCATCCCATATTCGAAAGCCGGACGGTTATCGGCATGATCGTCGATCAAAAAAGCCAATGCGTTCGGAAAGATCAAGGTCAGGTCCAAAGGATTATCGGTAATCGGAAGCATCGCCCGTTTTGCCGCTATCCAATCTTCCGACGCACAAGCCACGGAGTCCAATAATGGACGTTGAGCGGTTGCCCAATCCCGGTAATGCGGGTTCGATTCCAGTATCTTGATATATTTCTCCGCCGCACGATATTCGCCGGTTACCAGATAAGTCTCCACCAAACGCTTCATCAAACGAGGTTGCACGCAACGTTGTGAACTTAATACCCCCACAAAGGCGAAACGTTGGGCGGCGTTCACTTGCCCGACTTGCCAAGCCACCTCACTCGCCTCGATCAATCCCATCCGGCTTTTCGGATCGTGCGGAATAAAACCACCCTCACCGATCTGGGGGAAACGCATCAAATCGGAAGTAAAACGTCCGGTTTTCGACAAAGCCAAATTCAGATAAATCAAGGCATCCATATCCCGCACAGAATGCGCACGAGCGTGCGAGACAATCTTCTGCCATTCTCCCAGCCGTGCATAGTAATCATACCGATAGGCCTGCTCCATCGGATCTTTCTTATAGAGAATCCCGGCGACCATCGCTATCAAAAGAAAAACGTAAGAAACGATTCGTTTCCAAGATTCCTTACGGATGAAAACCCGGCTCCTTACATAATAAAGAATGAAAGCGATCAAAGGATACGCAAGCATGATATATCCTAAAGAATTAGGTATCGGATATTCGGGATGGCATAGATGTTTGCTGAAAAAAGCTTCCCGCATCGGAAGAATATAAACCGTACGCATGGCGATCAACGGTAGCAAACCTCCCCAAGCGATAGCGATAATGGCTACTCCAAAACGAGCCTTATCCTCTTTAGCACAACACTCATAAACCGCGATCAATAAGGCCAACAATAAATTAGCGGGTGCCGCAAAAAAATAAGAGCCCCCCAAAAACAAGAAGCCAAAGAGATAACGAAGCCAATCAATCTTGATTGAAGTATACAAATACGCAAGAACCTGCACGAAAGCGAGCATCGTCAACAAGGCGATTGACTCCTGCGGATAGATCCAAATTAAAAAAGAGGGAAGAATAGCCGCCAACATAGAGGCACGCACCCCACAAGCTTTTAAGTAAAGGAAAAAACAGCCGGAGATCAGTCCTAATAATAAAGCGATCACTACCGAAGCCCCATAAGGATGGATAAACGCAAGCGATAAGAACTCAGTCACATATTCATTCAATCCACCCGGTTCGGCCAATCGGTCTTGGAAATAACTACCGGTAGTCTGAAACATCATATACTGCTCCAGAAAACGATACCAATACCGAAAATTCAACTCTATGAATAGGAAACTACCTATAATAAAAAGGAATAGTATAATGGTATTATTGTTAACAAATAGTCTATTCTTCATTCTCCAACTGTTTTTCGGATCGTAAAGATAGAAAGTATATAGAAGACGGCAAAAGAAAAAGTTTAATTATTATATTGAACACGGAATACACGAAACACACGGACTGATACTATATACCTCAGTGTATCGCTGTGTGTTCCGTGTGTTCCGTGTTCAATCCTGTACTTACATCTGCTGCTCGCCGCCGCCAGAGCCGCCGCTCTTCACATCATCGTTATTGATACCGCGTTTTACTTTCTTGATAGCATCTTTCAAGGTACCGAAACGATAGGATACGCTAACTTGTAACATGCGCATCGTTCGGTAATTGGTCTCACGGCGGAAGAACGTATCGTCTGAAGAAGTGTTTTCCATCTTCATTCGTTTCCAGAACGGGTTCTGGAAAGACAACTGAACCGAGAGCTTTTTCTTCAAGAAATCCTTATTTACGGAGATTCCCGTAAAATAGAATGGAGAACGTTTACCCTGCAACTGAATCCAAGGAGAGAAATATCCTCCATGCAAGTTCAAGCGAAAATCCATCGGGAAATTAAACTGCGTACCGGCGAATATACGTCCGCTGAAACCACTGTTCGCCATATCATTCATATCGCTCTTCAAATCCGTATAATCCACACCTCCATTCATATAAATACGGAACAAAGGAACCGGGTTCCAATTTGCGTATACGAACAAGCCCGTAGATTGTTTCTTTCCTATATTACCATAAGTAGTCTGGAAAATACCCGGGTTCTTCGGATCGATAAAGGTATATTGCTCGATCGAATTATTCACGAACGTATAAGTAGCGCTCGCGTTAATGCTGAATTTCTGGGCGAACATACTATAGTTCAAGTTAATATTATTACTTTTCTCAGAGTCCAGATTCGGGTTACCGAAGGATATATTCTGCGGATCCGCATTGTTTACATAAGGATTCAAATACCAGATACCCGGACGCTGGATACGCATATTATATCCCAAGCGAAGCTGTTGTGCCATGCTCAGTTGATAAGAGATCGTAGCGTTTGGCACCACGTCGAAATAATGGGTGTCAAAATTCATATCGGGAGCCATCTCGTATTTCACATCCAAAGAAGTTCCTTCCGCACGGACACCCGCTTTCACGCCAAACTTATCAAACTTCATCGAATAGCCCAGATAAGCGGAATAGATATGTTGGGTATGACGGAAATGGCTATCCTTGGAAGTAACATCTTCCCATATATTCAGCGAATCGTTGAAAGCGGTACGATCTGTATTACTCCGGCTCTGGCGGAATATGTATTTCGCGCCAACCTCCAAGGTCTGGTCCTTCCATGTAGGAGTCGTATAATCCACCTGTCCGGTGTGCTCATTCGTAGAAGCCTTATTGATATTATTTTGCGGATAGCCGAGCCAAGGATTGTAATTCACGACATTCTCTAATTCCGTATAATCCTTACTATCATTCGGAGAATGGCTGAAACGGTAAGAGACCGTCAGCAACTCATCTTTCTTATGGGTAGAGTGCTGGTAATCCACGTTCACGTCCGTAGAACCAAATGTCTCTGTCGTTTCCGAGTTACGGTTATAACTGTAGACCGGATTATGATTGATATCCTGCATATTCACGTTATACTCCGAGAAACTTTTCATCTCGCCACGGAATAAGTTCGCGCCAACGGTCAATAGATTCAAAGAGTCGATCTCATAACTTCCCTCCAAATAACCGAATTGGAACGGTCCACGGCTCTTTCTACGTCCATTTTGTGTCAAGAAGTGTTCCCCGTCATTTTGCAAATCTTCCCGTACGGAGTTAGCGTCATTCCATGGGTCCCGCTCCCGATTATAGTTATAGTTGGCGGTAAGTCCTAATTTTCCGGCTTTTAGAGATACATAACCACCACCGCCTACACGCCCCAACGAACTACCGTTCACACGAACCGTACCAGTATATCCTTGTAGAGCATTTTTCGTTGTAATGATATTAATAATACCACCGATACCCTCGGCGTCATACTTAGCGCCCGGGTCTGTGATCACCTCTATGTTTTTCACGGAATTGGCCGGCATACTCTTTAATACCTCAGCAGGATTATTACTCAACAGGTTAGAAGGTTTACCATTCATGTAGATCTTGAAGTTCGTGGAACCTTTCAATTGGATTTGGTCATCTCCATCCACGGTTACCATCGGCACTTTGCGCAACATATCCAACGTATTGTTGGTCTGTGCCTCGGGGTCATCTTCCAAGCTATAGGTAAGTTTATCAATCTCAGCCTTCACCAAAGGTTTCTGCGCCGTAACCGTCACTTCCCCCAGCCGCTGGTTATCCTCCTGCATATATAACTTACCCAAATCCAAGTTCCTCTGTTTATCCGAGATCGTAAATATTTTCTCGGCAGGAGCTTTTCCTATAGATTGCATAGAGATGATATATTTGCCGGCGCTACTCAATGGTGCCTGAAACTTACCATCCACATCACACGCTAAAAGCTTGACCGGTTTCTCGGGGGTCTTCGCAAAAGCAATTCTCAACGTCGCATAGGGTACGGACTCGTTACTCAGCGAATCTAACACCTGTCCCTTAATTGAATAGGAACCGGTTTTATCAGCCTGCGCATACAGAGGAAGCGCAAGGAACAGTACCCAAAATAAGGCAAACAATTTTTCTTTCATACGTTCATCATCTATTACATAATACTATACTTATCTCTCAACTTTTTGTACTAAATCACACTGTTTACGATTGATTCGTACAAATAAAGACATTAATATACGTTCGTAAGCATTTTTTCCTCACAAAAAGTCTGAAAAAACTTTATTTTCATACAAAGACGAGCTTTGATACCGATAAGTTGCATATTTCCTCATCTATATCCTTTATGAACCGCTCTCCAAAGCCTTTACATCATCGTTCTTTATACCACGTTTCACCTTCTTGATAGCGTCTTTCAAATTACCGAAACGATAGGAGATGCCTATACCAAATGTACGCGTCGGAGAATAGCTGATATCTTGCCTATGGAAAGTATCGTCGTAGATCGTAGCCTCCATTTTCCTGCGTTTCCAAAACATATCGTAAAAATAGAGGGATACGGACAGTTTCTTCTTCAAAAAATTCCTACTCACATAGACTGTAGCGAAATTCAACGGCGAACGCCTCCCTTGCAGCTGTATCGCCGAAGAGATAAAGCCTCCATTCAGATTCAACCGGATATCGAGTGGTAAGTTAAACTGAGCCCCGGCGAAGACACGCCCGCTAAAGCCACTGTTCGCCATGTCATTCTTTTCGCTCCTCAAATCCGTATAGCTCAAGCTTCCATTCAAGTTAACGCGGAACAGGGGGATCGGATTCCAACTACCGTAAACAAAAAGGCCGGTAGTCTGCCTCTTCCCGATATTCCCGTAAGTAGTCCGGAAAATTCCTGGATCCGCCGGATCGATAAACGTATACCGCTCGATTGAGTTATCTATAAATGTATAAGAGATACTTGTATTGAAACTGAACTTTTGGGCGAATATACTATAATTCAGGTTCACACCGTTACTCTTCTCCGAATCCAAGTTCGGGTTACCATAAGAGATGTTCTGCGGATCCGCATTGCTCACATACGGATTCAGGTACCAGATACCCGGTCGTTGGATACGCATATTATATCCCAGACGAAGCTGCTGGCTCATACTAAGCTGGTACGATACGACAGCGCTTGGCACCACGTCGAAGTAATCGTTCCCGAAATTCATATCCGGTGCCAGCTCATACCTCACTTTCAAGGAAGTCCCTTCTGCCCGCGCACCAGCTTTCACCCCGAATTTCCCAAATTTCATCGTATATCCCAGATAGGCGGAATAGATCTGTTGCGAATGATCGAAATGGCTATCTGCGGGAGTCGCCTCCTCCCACATTTGCGATGTCTGGTTGAAGGCCTTACGATCCGTATTACTCCGGCTCTGACGGTAGATATACTTTATGCCCGCCTCCAAGCTCTGATCTTTCCAAGTAGGTGTAGTATAGTCAAACTGCCCGGTATGCTCGTTCGTCGATGCCTTATTGATATTATTTTGCGGATAGCCCAACCACGGCTCGTAGTTACGAATATCCGTCAACTCCGTATAATCCTCGTTATCGTTCGGGGAACGACTGAAACGGTACGAGAGAGTGAGTAGTTCGTCTTTCTTGCGCGTGGAACGCTGATAATCCACATTCATGTCAGCTGAGCCGGACTTGCGGCTCGATTCCGAATTACGATTATAACTATAAACGGGGTTCCGGTCGGCATCCAGCATCTTCACCGCATATTCCAAGACGCTCCTCGTGGTTCCGAGGTACAGACCAATCCCTACAGTCAATAAGTTCAACGAATCGATCTCATAACTACCTTCCAGATTCCCGAAATGATAAGGGGCTCTCGATTTACTACGTCCCACCTGATTCAGATAATGTTCTTCCTTATTATTCAGATCCTCACGCATGGAAGAAGCATCGTTCCAAGGCGTATTGTCACGGTCACAGTTGTAATTGGCAGACAATCCGAACTTGCCGGCTTTCAGCGACAGGTAGCCGCTCCCGAAGATACGCCCATTGGTGATGGTGTTCAAACTTACCGATCCCGTATAACCCTGCAAGGTGTTTTTCACCATGATGATATTGATAATCCCCCCAATTCCCTCGGCATCATACTTCACACCCGGCTCCGTGATAACCTCGATGTTCTTCACCGAGCTTGCCGGCATGCTTTTCAACACTACCGACGGATTATTGCTTAACAAATTCGATGGCTTACCGTTCATGTAAACCTTAAAATTCGAAGACCCCTTCAACTCAATCTTATCCTCACCGTCCACGGTAACCATCGGGACCTTACGAAGCATTTCAAGCGTATTATTGGTCTGTGCCTCAGGATCATCCTCCAGACAGTAAATGATCCTGTCGATCTCTGCTTTCACCAAAGGTTTCTGCGCCGTGACCGTAACCTCTTCCAAACGCAGGTTATTATCCTGCATAAACAGCACGCCGAGATCCATGACTTTCCGTTCATCCGAAAGGGTGAATACCTTCTCTGCCGGAGCCTTCCCGATAGATTGCATAACGATAATATACGTTCCGATGTTATTCAGCGGAGTCTGGAACTTCCCATCTATATCACACGCCAACAGCTTGATTGGCTTCTCCGATGTACTCGCCAAAGCGATTCTCAATGTGGCATACGGTACGGATTCATTTGTCAGTGAATCCAGCACCTGGCCTTTAACCGTAAAAGAACCGGCTTTATCCATTTGCGCATACAGCGGAAGCGCAAGGAACAGTACCATAAATAAGGTTAACAACTTTTCTCCCATACATGCGTCACTTATTACAAAACACAATATATTCCACTCATAACACTGCGTTTACGATTTATTCGTACAAATAAAAACATTATAAACATTCGTTGGCTATTATTTCTCACAAAAAGTCTAAAAAAAGAAATATATCATTATTTTTGTACATCTAATTTTCTAAATAACAACATTATGAGAACTATTTTTTGTGTATTAGCCACTTTGATGTTAGGCATAGCCGGTATGCAGGCCCAGAGTTTAAAAGCCATTAAGTTGAATGCTCCCGACAAGACCCGAGGCGCTTCGGTGATGAAAGCCTTGGCAGATCGTCATTCCGAGCGTGAGTTCGCCAACAAGAAACTCAGCCAACAAGATCTTTCCGATTTGATATGGGCCGCTATCGGTATCAACCGGGAGGATGGGAAACGTACCGCCGCTTCCGCTTTGAACAAGCAAGACATAGATGTCTATGTACTTATGGAAGAGGGCGCTTATTTGTATGATCCAAAGGCCCACCAACTAAACCCGGTAGTGGAAGGTGACCATCGTCCGTTAATCGGTGGCAAGCAAACCTCCGTGAACTCTGCCCCTGTTTGCCTGTTGATGGTTTCTGATATTTCTAAGTTCGGCAACGTGGGCACACCGCAAATGCGCGAGCGCTTTGGAGCGTTAGACGCAGGATTGGTCTCTCAAAACATCGCCTTGTTCTGTTCCGGATGTGGTTTGGTTACGGTTCCCCGAGGTAGCATGGAGGCTGATGCTTTGAAAAAAGTGTTGAAGCTATCCGACTCCCAAATCCCAATGATTAATCATCCCGTGGGTTACGCTAAATAACAGGGGTATCCCCATCGCCTCACGGCAGTAGTCCCATAAGCCAACACCACTACTGCCGTAGGCTTACGCCACTACTCCTTATGGGGCATGCCAGTAGTCACATTAAAAACACACGCTCCAAGCGAAGATCAAAGCCAGCAACGCAAAGATCACCACCAAAATCGTATTCCCCCAGCGAATCAGGAAAGAGGGTAAACGCTCGATAAATCCCTCTATATTAGCGATACGGGCTGCCAATAACAAGCGAGATTTATCAATCTCACCGTCATCCACGGCGATATTGCGTGCGATCGACTCTGAGAACAGATAACCGTCTTGCATCACTGCGCCACATTGGTCACGCCACCATAAAAGGCTGAAAGATCACAAATCATCTCCACCCACCCGGATATCGCCTTCTACCGGATTATAGTAGCCCAATAATAACTTGATCAAGGTTGTTTTCACCGTAAAAGAAAGTCTTGTTATAAATAGACTCTTCGATTTGAGACAGCAGAAATATCCAAAAAACATTTTTAGCGGTAGAGCCTATAAATGAGTTTCCCAGCAAAGGATACAAGGTTTGTTACGCCAACACGTTAAGCGGTATTCAAGACATATATCATATCTATTGGAGATTATCAGCTGGAACTTTCCACACATCAATTATTCTATAAACAAGAGCTGTTAAAGGTATTAAGCCCCAAAGATTTCAAGTTACTCTATCAGTTATCCGAACCATTGAATCAACCGGTAAGCAGAGAAAAGCTTTTCCAAGAAATTTGGGAAGGGAAAGAAACTCATGACAGCTTGAATAATAGTATCTCACGTTTACGTAAGTTATTGGAAAGGGATATCACGCTTTCAATAGATGCCGTAAAAGGAGTTGGCTATATATTACAAAAAAAGACCTATTCCCCTCATCGCAATTAAGGGAGGCTTATTGTAGATTTCTTTATACGTTCTTGTTCCCTATCGCATGATTCGGGAAAAACACGTATGACTTTTTTGAAAAACACGTACGACTTTTCCCGGAAACACATACGTGTTTTGAAAGAAAGATAGCAATGTTTTAAACATACTAATTCTCAACACATTATACACCTATGTCATTCGCTTGCTTATTGTCTGGAATTTGTCTTGGAATACAACGCATCCTTACTTGCCCTGTATTTACATCCACGTAGAGACGCAGCACGCTACGTCACTACAATTAGAGGACATAATGCGGTGAAAATCGAGCAGAAAAAGTCTTTCGCAAATCATACCATTTGCCGCATAAAGAGTTTTCATTATCTTCGCGGAAAATTAATAGAAATGTTATCGTTCTTTATCATACTTCCAATCCTGTATCTTGCAGGGAATATTTATATTTATCTAAAGGGAAAACAGGCTTTGAAAAGCCAGTCTACCGGAGTTAAAGTATTGTTATCCATTGTTTTTTGGGGAGGAGTTTTGTCATTCTTCAGTAGTTTTCTATTCAGGAACCTAGATATGCCGGCTTCTTTCGCTCAAACAGTTTCTCAAGTAGGAACAGGATGGCTCGTGTTCACTTTATACATGGTATTGGCCCTGTTGGTATTTGATATCTTACGACTTTTCCACCTACGTTTCAAATACTCATTCTATTTATCCTTATTCTTAACACTCAGCTTATTAGGATATGGAAACTATAATTACCAACATCCTGATACACGAGTTATCAACATGGTTATCAACAAACCGGCCGATACCGATGGACAGTCGCTGAAGGTCGTAGCCATTAGCGACATACACTTAGGATACGCTACCAACAAGACGATGCTTGCCGGATATGTGGATATGATAAACGCCCAACGCCCGGACATCGTTCTTATCGGTGGAGACATGATAGACAACAGTGTCGCACCTCTGCGATACGAGCATATGGAAGAGGAACTGTCCAAGATATACGCTCCATTAGGCGTTTATATGGTACCGGGTAACCATGAGTATATCAGTGGCATAGAGGAGAGCGAGAAATTCATAGCGCAGACGCCCATCGTACTTTTAAGGGATTCCGTGGCTATCTTGCCCAATCAGATCCAACTCATAGGACGGGACGACCGGCATAACAAAGGACGGAAAACTTTAGGTCAGCTTACCGCGAACCTTGATAAAAGCAAACCTGTTATCTTACTAGACCATCAACCCTACGATTTAGAGAAAACGGAAGAGGCTGGCGTAGACTTACAGTTTAGCGGACATACACATCGAGGACAAGTATGGCCGATGAACTGGATCGTGGATCATCTGTTCGAATTAAGTTACGGGATTAAAAAAATCGGAAATAGTACGATTTATGTCTCATCCGGCTTATCTTTGTGGGGACCGCCTTTCCGTATCGGGACGGACAGCGAAATGGTGGTGTTCAATATTACATTCAAAGAGTAAAGATGAAAGTATTTATTCAATCGATCGTAGCGCAGCTATTACTAAATCCGTATATTTTCTGGAGAGGATATCAAGCGCTTCCTCCTAAGAAAAGTTGCCGGATTCCTTTTATCTTGTTTTTCGTACTCGAACTATCGCTTTATTTTTTCGGATTTATTTTTAGGAATGAACTACCTGATAACGTGATAATCACGATCCAATACATCTGTAACACTTGGTATATAGCGTCCATTTATATCACTTTATCTCTCTTGGTACTTGAGTTGATCAGGCTCTCCCAACGTATCAAGCCATGGTTCCCCAAATGGATGAAAGGGCATTGGCAACAAACCAAGCTAACCCTGTTTTTTCTTATCGTATTCGGTGTTACCGGTTTAATGATTCACGCATACCATACGGTAATGAATCCGATTGTTAAGAACGTATATATCACGTTGCCCAAAGCCGCGGGGGATCGGGATAGCCTGACTATTGTCATGATGAGCGACTTACATATCGGAGAGGTTATCGGGAAGGACTTGGTACAAAAATATGTGGCACTCAGCAACGCACAGCATCCGGATATGGTGGTATTAGCGGGGGATATTATGGATTATGAATCCCGATTCGCGGAAAACGCCCACATCGAGGATGATTTAAAACAATTAAAAGCTCCGTTGGGCGTATATATCATTTACGGGAATCATGAATACCGGGCAAACCGGAACGCGAAATATCGTTGGTTGCAAAAGACCGGAGGTACGCTACTAATAGACTCGGTGGTCCAACCGGACTCAACTTTTTATTTGATAGGGAGGGATGATTTCATCCATAAGAAACGAAAATCGCTTCATTCGTTAATGGAAGGGGTGGATACCGGCAAACCGATTATCGTTTTGGATCATCAACCTTGGTCGTTCGCCGAGATGAATATGAATGGGGTGGATTTGGGACTGCACGGACATACGCATAACGGGCAGTTATGGCCTTATCCCCTGCTGATGAAACTTGTGTATGAATGCCCGTACGGATATTATAAGAAAGGACCTACGCAATTCTATGTATCTTCCGGCATTGGTATAGCAGGACCTCCTTATCGGGTGGGAACCGTCTCGGAATTGGTCGTATTGCATATCCGCTTCAAAGCCCCCAAACAGACTGGCGAAAGAGGGAAAAGCACGATGCCCATTCAAGGGAGCTGACAATGGGCATCGTAAGCTCGCTTGAATGGGCATTGTAAGGCCCTTTGAATGGGCATCGGCAGAAACCCGCCTATTCGGTACCCTTGGTGGCCGCTTCCAACTCAACCGGCACGCTCAATGTACGCCTGTATAAATCCGGATCGCCCAATACCTCCAACGCTTTCTCCAATACAAGATCATCTTTCAAGCTTTCTTGCAACTCTCCTCGTTGGTAATAATAACGTTTTACGATCTCGGCGGCCATTACTCGTTTCACCTCATCCTTGAAACGATCGAAATCTCTTTCCAGATTCGGAGTCAGCTTAGCCTCTAATTCCTTGAACGCAGTAGAATCCTCCTCCAGATACCCCTCGAACTCAGCCACTTCTTTCAAGTTCTTCAATACTTTCTCGCTTTGGCGGTCATACGTGAAATTCTTGGACTTGGCGTATTGCTTCAAAGCTTCGAAATCCTCATCGGAAACCGTAAATTCCTCGATGGGAGCGATTGTCTTATGCTTTTGTGCCCAATCCGTAACGAAGTCGAACAAGACCGTATCCGCCGCCAAATAATACATCATGGTAGGCACTTTCGGCTCCTTCACCTCAAACTCCGGACGTACGCCACCCCCATCACGAACCGGACGCTTCTTGGACGTATAGAATACGGAAGTCAAGCTATCCGGAATAGCCGCCACGCTACCATCCTCTTTCCGGTGCGAATAATCGATTTGCTGGATGCAACGACCACTCGGGATATAGTATTTACTCATCGTGATTTTCACTTTCCCATTATAAGGCAGGTCACGAGGAGCTTGCACCAACCCCTTACCAAACGAACGTTGTCCCACCAACACGGCACGATCCATATCCTGCAAAGATCCCGATACGATCTCAGCGGCGGAAGCCGTACCTCCATTGATCAATATAGCCAACGGCATTACCGTATCCAAAGGCTCCGTAGAGGTTCGGTACGTACGATCCCATTGCTTGATCTTTCCTTTCGTTGAAAGCACCTCGCTGCCTTTCGGTACGAACATACCTACGATTTGTACGGCACCTTCCAGCACGCCGCCGCCGTTACCGCGCAAATCCAGTACCAAAGACTTAATATTATGATTTTTCTTTAAATCCAAGAATGCCTCTTTCACCTCTTGAGCACTCTTGATAGTAAATGCCTTTAGATAAATATAACCGATACTGTCATTCTTAACCCCGTAGTAAGTAACTTGAGGTGTCGTGATCTGCTTACGGGTAATCTCGAACTTCCGGGGTTTCTTCTCGCCCGGACGTTGGATCGTCAAAACCATCTTCGTATTCGGAACACCTTTCAACAACTCGCTGACCCGGGAGTTTGTCGCCTTGGAAACATCGATCGTATCGATTGCCAAGATCAGATCGCCCGGCTTCAGACCCGCTAAATCGGCCGGCATTCCCTCGGTAGGCTCGGCAATCATCACGCCTCCCTCGTTGTTACGCTGACGGATCAAGGAACCGATACCTCCGTATTCGCCGGTCGTCATCAGACTCAATTCCTCCGTTTTTTGCTCAGGATAGTATTCCGTATAAGGATCTAAACCAGCCAACATTGCCTCGATTCCCCGCTGAACGGTTTTATCCACATCCACTGAATCCACGTAGAACATCTCTACTTCTTTCAATAAAGAATTGAAAATGTCTAGGTTCTTACTCACCTCAAAGCGGTTATCTTTTTGCGCCCATCCCGGCACTACGCTACTTGCGACGAACAGCAAGCAAAATAAACCTATAATTCCTCTTCGTTGAACCAATCTGTACATACAATATTTAGTTAATTAACGGCATAAATGTAAGGAATAATACGCCGCCTAAGCCAATATCCCTTTTACTTTTAACTTTATTTGTTCCCATTTATTATACGGAATCTCCGGGCCAACCACGTCGATCACATAGCCCGCCAACATCGATCCGATGCGTGCGGATTGTACCAAAGACGCTCCTATGGATTGACCGTACAAGAATCCGGCGGCGAAGTTATCACCGGCGCCTGTCGTATCAACAGGTTTGCCCCCCTCAGCCGGGACAGAATAAAATTGACCATGACTACCGATCAAGGCACCTTCCTTTCCCAATGTAACCAATGAGACCTCTACCAACTCAGACAAGGTATGTACGGCCTCAGCAGCCTTCTGCCCGGTAAAAGCCTCAGCCTCACTCTCATTAGAGAACAAAATATCCACATATTTAGGAATGATATCCTCCAGCATTCCTTTAAAAGCATTCACGATATTGAAGTTCGACAAATCCAGCGCTACTTTCAAGCCCAACTTTTTAGCCTTCTCCATCGTAGAACGAACCAACGGCTCGTTTACGAGCAAGTAACCTTCTATATAAATACATTGATATTTACTTAGCATCTCCTCGGTGATCTCATCCGGGGTTATTGTCGGGGCCGGGCCAAGGAAAGTCCCCATCGTACGTTCCCCATCCGGAGAAATCATCACCGTACAGCTACCTGTAAGTCCATCCGTCTTGATAAAATAGGAAGTGACACCCGCTTTTTCCAACGCATCCTCATAAAATCCGCCGATCGAATCATCCCCGATCTTACCGATAAAACCGGAATTCGCCCCTAAAGAAGACATCGAACGCATCGTGTTGCAGACAGATCCTCCCGGGGTTTGCGTACGTGGCAAGCCGGCTAAAGTTGTACGGATAGCGATCATTTGTTCCCTGTTAATCATATCCATAGCTCCTTTCTGTATCCCGATTTCCGATAGGACATCATCATTTTCAAGCCTCAATAAAACGTCAACCAAAGCGTTTCCTAAACCTATTGTATTCATTTTTTCGTAATTTTTTTCGCAAAGATATTGCATATTTCGAAAATACCCCGTACTTTTGCAGTGCAATTTCAGAAAGGGGTTACGGAATAACCTTTGAAAGAGCGAAAAATTCTTCCTTAGCTCAGTTGGTTAGAGCATCTGACTGTTAATCAGAGGGTCCTTGGTTCAAGTCCAAGAGGAAG
>ENA-ORSG01001229-ORSG01001229.1-human-gut-metagenome-genome-assembly--contig:-NODE-1229-length-16700-cov-2.473235_pt1 | contig 16700 bp, 12 predicted proteins | sample MGYA00242189_ERZ509156 | MGnify/ENA primary metagenome ERZ509156 (study PRJEB26280, sample SAMEA2338666) | human gut metagenome | biome: human gut; feature: human-associated habitat; material: faeces...
AAATTCACACTCCCCGCGGCCGATAAACAGCCAGTGCAAGTTTGAAGATTTTTATAACCCGGCTCAGCCCTATGTCTCGGTGAACGCTCCTTCCTTATATTATACAGGGTGCGCTGCCTACGATGGAAAGAAAGAGACCGGATATTATTATTCCTCTCTGGAAAATGGAACCTGCCATTTCTATCTGCTCGATCCGTCTTCCGGCTATCCAGAGCCGCCCGAACGCAAAGCACTTTCATTAAACGGGCGTTTGATCCGCCTGAACGAGGATACCTATGAATCGCTTCTCCAGACGATGGCGGACAGTCTCTCCTGGACGGTGAGCTCCCTGCGGAACATGACTTCTCCTTATATCATATCCGCTCTGCCGTATCCCGCCCTGACGCATGAGGTATTTCATCTATTAGCCGGATGTGCGTTTCTGATCGCCCTGGTGGATCTGATCTGGCTTTTTTACCATTCACTCCGGCACCGCCGGGAGCCGCTGCAGCTTTCCGATGAGGCACAGCAGGGGCAGCAGGATTCTTCCAGTGAGCAGCCGCGCACTTTGATTTCCCACCGCAGGAAAAAACATTGACAGACGATTCGAGCCATACCGCTTTCCCTGGCATAGGCTGAACCGTCTGTCTTTTTTCGGCTGCTATTTCGTTTTTCTCTATTTCAGCTTATCCGATTATGCTTCTATCTGAATACACCGCGCCCAGTGTGTCCTTGAAAGTTGTACTGCCTCCGGTGACAGCGGCCCATGGGCACACGCCTCTCTTCTCTTCGGACATCGCTCATAAAAGATACACTTCTCCGCACTCTGCTTTCCTTCCTCCGCATCCAGTTCCATTGTATCCCCGCCGATCGCCGCTTCCAGCAGAAGTTTCGTGTACGGGTGCGCCGGATGCTCATAGATCTCTTCTGCCAGACCTTCTTCCACAATCACACCCTTGTAAATGACCATGACACGGCTGCAGAGCCCGCGCACGACGTTCAGATCGTGGGAAATAAAGAGGATGGTCATCTGCTTTTCGGCGTGCAGCTTCAAAAGCAGGTTCAAAATCTGGGACTGGACCGTCACATCAAGCGCCGAAACAGGCTCATCCGCGATCACCAGGCGCGGATCCATGAGAAGTGCCACGCCGATGCTGATGCGCTGTTTCTGACCGCCAGAAAGCTCTCTCGGATGGCGCGCCGCAAAGGACTCGTCCAGTCCAACATTTTCAAGCATTTCCTTCACTAGCTGCCTGCGCTCTGTGCGGTCCCTGATGCCGCGCAGGCGCAACGGTTCTTCCAGAATCCATCCGATCGTCCGCGCCGGGTTGAGCGATCCCGCCGGATCCTGAAATACCATCTGCGGACGGACGCCGTCACGCACTTTCACCTCACCCGTATAATTGCCGTGAAGTCCCAGGATCGTCTTGCTGAGCGTCGATTTGCCACAGCCGCTCTCGCCCACGATCCCCACAATCTCTCCCTCTCTTGCCGACAGGTTCAGATCGTGAATTACGTGTTTTTTTCCTTTTTTGCGAAACAGACCGCCACGCACATCGTAAAATACGTTCAAATCCGTCAGGCGCAGGATCTCCCCGCCAGAGCTTTCCCCTTTTTCTCCCTCCGGAATCGACGCCACCAGATGGCGCGTATATTCATGCTTCGGATGCAGAAGGACGTCTTCCGTCTGCCCTTCTTCCACGATCTCGCCCTTATAAACCACGATCACACGGCTGCAGAGCGCACGCACAACATTCAGATCATGGGAAATAAAGAGAATCGACGTTCCCTTGGTCCGGTGGATATTCCGCAGAAGCTCCAGAATCTGTGCCTGAACGACACAGTCTAACGCTGTCGTCGGCTCATCCGCAATCAGAAGACTCGGGGAATTGATCATCGCCTGCGCGATCATCACACGCTGGCGCATGCCGCCAGAAAGTTCATGCGGGTATTTACCGCACAGCCCCTCCGGGTCCGGCAGACCGACTTCTGAGAGTGCCTGCACCACCCGTTCATGGATCTCAGCATTTCCGAGTTTCGTATGGATCCACAGGCTTTCCCCGACCTGCCGTTCGATTTTCAATACCGGATTTAAGGAGGTCATCGGCTCCTGAAAGACCATCGCCATTTTGCTGCCGCATAGCTGTCTCCGCTTTTCCGGTTTCATGGTCACCAAATCTTCTCCCTGAAAACAGAGCGATCCGGAGGCAATCTCGGCATCCTTCGGAAGCAGCCCCATCAGAGCAAGCGCACTCATGGATTTTCCTGACCCTGACTCGCCGACTACTCCGACGATCTCGCCTTTTCCGATCGAAAAGCTGATGCCCTTGACTGCCTCAAAGGTCGAATTTCCTTCTGGAAAACGGATCGACAGATTTTTTATCTCAACCAATGGTTCCATCTTTTCGCCTCCTTACTGCTGCATTGAGCGCAGCCCCTCGCTCACCATGCTGAATCCCAGAATAATCAGGATGATCGTCACGCCCGGTCCGATCGCGTACCACGGCGCATTGAACAGGTACGACTGCGCTTCGTAAAGCATTCTCCCGAGACTCGGCTCCGGCGGCTGATTCCCAGTCCCAGATAACTCATACTCGCCTCCGCCAGCACCGCATTGTTAAATCCGATCGCCGCCGCCGTCAAAAGGCTGACCGCCGCATTCGGCAGAATATGGGCAAAAATAATCCGGATATGCCCTGCGCCAAGGATCCGCGCACTCTTGACAAAATCCAGTTCCCGGCACCGGATCACCTCACTGCGGACGATCCGGGCAAAACTCGGGATAAAAAGGATTCCCAGCGCCAGAATGATGTTGTAGCTTCCCGGCTTCGTCAGGCTGATGAAGATAAGCGCCAGAAGAATGCTCGGAAACGATAAAAGGATATCATTGAAACGCATGATCAGGTTATCGAAAAAGCCGCCGAAATAGCCGGTCAGCGCACCGACGATCGTGCCAAACACACACCCGATCAGAACCGTGCAGACTGCCACAAAAAAGGTGCTGCCGCTTCCCGCCATCACACGGCTCAAAATATCGCGCCCGAAGTTATCCGTTCCCAGCGGGTGTGCTGCACACGGCGCCAGATTGACTGCCATGGAGTCCATCGTCGTCGTCCCATACGGCGTCCAGAACTGTCCGATCAGGGCAACTGCCAGAAAGAACAGCGTGATCGCGCCCCCTATCATCAGATTATAATTCTTTCGTTTCATTCGTCTTCCCTCTATTCTTCCGCCGTCCGGACTCTCGGATCCAAAACCTGATAAATCATATCAACCGCAAAATTGATAAGTACGACCACCGATGTGATATACAGCACGATCGCCTGCACAACCGGATAATCGCGGTTGGAGATCGAGCTGATCAGAAGTCTTCCGATTCCCGGCACGCTGAACACCTGCTCCGCCACGATGCTGCCGGCAAGGATCTCCGCGATTACCATCGCAAAGAACGTCACAACCGGAATCATCGCATTTTTCAGCACATGCCCGTACAATACCGCCGTTTCCGTATTGCCGCGGCTGTAGGCAGTCCGCACGTATTCCCGGTTCATCTCGGTCAGAATCGAGCTTCGCAGGAATTTCACCACCATCGCAATCTTCGGCAGCGCCACCGCGAGCGCCGGAAATAAAAGGTACTGTGCCGACTTTCCGAAATTTTCCGACGGTTCGATAAATTTACCCGGCTGGAACATATGAAGAATCAGTCCAAACACGTAGGTCAGGATCATGCCGAGAAAGAATGACGGCACCGCCATCAGAATCTGCGTCAGGCAGTTCGTCAGCGTATCGACCCATTTCCCGGCAAACCGGGCACTCAGGATTCCGAGTGGAACTGAAATCACCGTGATGATGAGCAGGGAAATGACTGCCAGAAGCACCGTGACCGGAAGCCGCTGTGCCAGAAGGGAGCGGACTGAGGTTCCCTCATACCGGTAGGACTCCCCGAAATCCCCCTGCATCGCATCGGTCACCCATCTTCCATACCGCTCCAGAAGTGGATCATTTAATCCCATCTCATCCCGCGCCCGCTCTAACTGCTCTTCCGTCGCGTCCTTTCCCAGCTTGGAAAGTGCCGCATCGCCCGGAATCACAGAAAAAGCGGTAAACGTCAGGAAGGATATGACCAACAATGTGATAATGAGAGTTATCAGTTTTTTTATAAAGAATTTCATAATTCCCTCCTGCGTTTACCGCTTCTTATTCTGTTGTTATTTCCTGGTTACTGTTCACGGGCAGGCACTTTTGGAACCGAAAGTGCCGTGAGAAAACGTGGTAGCAACAGGAATTTGCTGGATTGTAACTGTATATTTTACTGCTCTACCTGATATAACAGGGACATATCCTCTGCTGCCGTCGGGTAGAAGGTGTAGCCGCCAAACTTCTTGCTGACTGCTACGAGGTTTGCCGGATCTTCGATGTAAACGGCTGCCGCATCCTCTGCCAGGATCATCTGCGCCTTCTTGTAGTTTTCTACTTTTACATCGTCATCGACAGTTGTGTATGCTGTATTAAATACATCGTCGTACTCAGTGTTGGAGTAATGCATGAAGTTCTTCGCATCGTCTGTCACATATTTCTTGAGCCAGTCGCTCGGTGCCAGCGTTCCGTCAAAACCGATGACGGTCGCCTGGAAGTTGCCTCCCTTGTATACATCCTGCAGCCAGGTGCTCCACTCAACCTGATTTAAGGTCACGTTGATGCCGACCTGGGACAGCTCATCCGCGATGATCTGCGCGCTGTCTACGTGCTGGCTGTATGAGCTCGGAACGGTGATTTCCAGATCAAAGCCATCTGCGTATCCGGCATCTGCCAGAAGCTCTTTTGCCTTCTCCGGATCGTAGCTGTATACGGTCTCTGCTTCCGGCTCATAGTATTTCGACATTGCCGGAATCATATGGGAGCCGATGATGTGGCTCTTTCCGCCGAAAATAAAGTTGTTGATCGCATCGCGGTCTACCGCATAGCAGAGTGCCTGACGCACCTCTGTCTTGGAAAGCGGCTCGTAAGCGCTGTTTAAGTACATCGCATGGACGAGGTTCATGCTTCCCTGTACGATGTTGTAATCATCGCCCAGTGTCTCCGCCTGTGCGGCGGTTAAATATTTCAGAATGTCGATGGTGCCTGCCTGCAGCTCTACAAATGCGGTGTCCACATCGGCAATAAATTTAAATTCCACGCTGTCCAGGCTCGGAACGCCCTCCTGCCAGTAGCCGTCATATTTTTCCAGCTCCAGGTTCTGTCCCGGTGTGTAGGAAACATATTTGAATGGGCCGGTACCGATCGGATTGCCCACCGGGTCCTCGTTGGACTGCGGAATGATGGCAATCGTCATCATCGGAAGAAACTCTGAATAACTTTCTTTCAGGTTTACAACCAGTGTCTTGTCATCCTGCACCTCTACACTATCTACAAGCGAAGAAAAAGCGGAGGATTCGCCCTGAATCTCCGCATAACGATCGATGGAATATTTGACATCTTCGATGGTAACCGGTGTGCCGTCATGGAATGTGATGCCATCTCTCAATGTGAAAGTGTAAGTCTTTGCATCATCGGAAATGATATAATCGCTGGCAACAGCCGGAATAAATCCGCCATCGGAAGTAGGCTTTACAAGCCCTTCGTACAAATTGAAAACCACGTCTCTAGTTCCTGCGTCCGTATCTACATGGGGGTCAAGACTAGCCAGGTCCTGCGTCATGCCATACACAACGCTGCCGCCTGGTACTGGTGTTCCTTCTGAAAGAGTATTACTGGTCTCTGCTTCGCTGGACTCGCCAGCTGCTTCTGAGGTGCCTTCTGCTGTCTTGCTGCCTCCGCATGCACAGAGTGAAGCAGATAACAAAAGTGCCATTACGCCTGAAAGAAGCTGTTTCTTTTTCATATCTTTGTCCTCTCGATTTCGTAATAATCTCTCATTATTAAATTGTCTTAGCCATTATAGCAGATTTTCATAGAAAATCAACTTTTCCAACATAATTTAGGACTTTCTCACTATCTTTTAGGATGTTTTTTGTTGAAATTTACGAATTGATCCGGCTCGAAACTGTCAAAAATAAAAACATCAAACTGTTTCCGGTGCCTGTTTAATTCGCCCTGGTTTTTAATCGTCCACGCCGCCATCTTACATTTGTAGAAATAGCGCAGCATTTCCACCGGAAGCGTGTTGCTGAACTGGCAGTTGTACGCAATGAAATCCGGTCTGCAAAATCCGTTCAGCATACAGTATGTAAGCATCTCCCGCACAATGACCGGTGTTTTCAAGCCCTCGCCGCGGTGATTGGTCGCAAGCTGTCCGCGCAAAACATTTGGACGATGGCGCTTAAACCAGCCGAGTGCCAGCGGACTGAACGATTCGATGCAGTACTCACCCGGATAACGGTCTAAAAGCGCCGCACATTTCTCGCACAGCTCCCGGTGGACAATCTCCGCTTTCAGCTCGATGATAAGCGGTGTGCGTCCATCCGCCAGTTCAAGCACTGTCTCAAAGGCTGGTATCGTCTGGGATGAACCAAACAAACGATAGCTTTGCAGCTCTTCAAAGGTACAGTCGCGTATCTTCCGGTCAACGCCCGCCGCCCGCTTCAGATCCCAGTCGTGAAATACGACCGGAACCCCGTCTTTTGTCAGCTGTACATCCAGCTCGATCCCATATCCCATCTGGATCGCGCGCTCAAACGCCGGGAGCGAATTTTCCGGACATTCGCTCCGGTTGTCATGAAATCCCCGGTGGGCGATGTATTGCCGCTCAAATGCCTGCATTCTCGCCTTCCGCCCCGTCTCCGGCAGCATACTGCAGTAAAACAGAGATAAGAGCGATATCGTCACCATCCCTGGAATTACGATTGTCATATGTAAATAGCCTCTTTTCTTTCGTCACACAACGGCTCTGCGCCGTCCTACTAATCTTCTATCTCCCAATGCACCTGGCTTCCACCATTTCCTTTTTTTACCACCAGCTTGTGTCCCATCTCCTCTTTCAGCTCCGTCACGTGGGAAATGATGCCGATCAGGCGTCTTCCTCCGGACAGCTCCTGCAGCACCTGAACCGCCCGTGTTCGTGATTCCTCATCCAGGGAACCAAATCCCTCATCAATGAACATCGCATCCACCTTCACGCTGCCTGCCGCATTCTGGATGACATCCGCCATGCCGAGCGCCATCGCAAGCGCCGCCAGAAAGGATTCTCCACCGGACAGCGTTTTGACGTCCCGGACCCGGTCAGTCACAAAGCTGTAGACATCCAGGTCAAGTCCCACTTCTCCCTGTTTTCCCAGATCGGCCAGACCGCGGCATTGAAGTTCAAAGGTTCCTTTCGTCATCCGGCGCAGGCGGCGGTTAGCTGCCTGTATCATCTGGCGGAAATACTGGCGCTGTACATACGTCTGGAAATCGATCCGCGCCGCGCCGCTCAGTTTTCCGTCCGCCGTCTGGTAAAGCTCGCTGATCTGCTGTTTTTCCCGGTCAAGCTGCTCCCGTTCCTGCAGATACACCCGAAGTGCCGCATATGCATCCTCGTTGCGCGTCCGCACCGACATATGTTCCCGGTGAAGGCGCGACCAGCGCGTTTTTTCCTCTTCCCAGTGCCGAATCGCCTGCTGGATTTTTTCTTCCGGATCTGTTTCCGAATCTGCTTCCATATGTTCCCGGAGCGAAGATAAGCTTCCCTCCAGCTCCCGGCATTTTTCCCGGCACTCCTGTGCTTTCTTATCAGCCGCTGTCACCGCCTCTGCAAGTGTTTCCAGCTCCCGGCTGCACTTCTCAAGCTCCACCCGGAGTGTCCGGCTGTCTTTCCACTCCAGCCGCTTCGAGAGTTCCTCCAGCTCATTATGTCTCATCTGGCTCTCGATCGCCGCCTGCTGCACCTCACTTCTTTTAAGCTCCAGCGCAGCTTCCAGCTTCTTCTGTCCGGCTCCGTTCGCCTCCCGTTTCTGCCGGATCGTTTCTTCCATGGCAATCCGGTCAGTATAAGTGGTTTCCGCCTGCCTGCATCGCCGGATTTCCTGTGCCATCTGCCGGAGCTCCTTCTCCAGAGCATCCACATCCGGCTGGGCTGCCGGGCTGTCCTGATTTTGGCCGTACAGTTTTCCCTGGATCTCTATCCGCCGTCTGCTCTCATGTTCCAGCGAGATCTGCGCCTCCTGGCACGCCTCAGCGGCTGTCCTCTGCTTCTGATCGGCATCATCCCGCCCGGCACGCAGCGCTTCCACCTGTTCCTCCCGGATCGGCTCTGTCTCCAGACGGCAGGGAGCCGGGTGTTCCAGCGAGCCACAGACCGGGCACGGTTTTCCTTCCTGCAGCTCTGCCGCCAGAAGTCCCGCCTGCATCGCCAGAAAGCGGCAGGACGCATCCTGATACAACTGATCTGACTGCTGGTACGCCCGCGCGGCTGCCTGAAATTTTTCCTGGCGTTTTTCCAGTGACTTCCTCCATGTCCGCTCCGCTTCGCAGCATTTCCCTAACTCCTGCAAAACCGCCTGGCGCCGTTCCATCTGCTCCCGCCGTCCCCGGCATTCTGCCAGGGCAGCGCGCGCCTCTACCGCCTCCCGCTCCTGGTTTCGAAGTATTTCTTCCTGTGTACGGCACGTTTCCAGCTGATTCTGCATTTTTTTCAGGTTTTGGGTCAGAGCCGTCCGCTGATGTTCCAAAGTTTCATATGTCTGCCGTTTTTTCTCCTGCTCCGCATAGAGCGGAAGCGCATCCTGCATCCTCCGGATCTGATCCTCCAGCTCCGGTTTCCGGCTCTCATAGGCTGCGGCAGCTTCCCGGCGCCTAGCCTCCATCTCCCGTCCAAATGCTTCCAAACGGCTCTTTTCTTCCAGTACCCGTTTTTCCTTTTTCACAAGCTCCAGATGGTTCTGCCCGGCGGCAAGCTTCTGGATTGCATTCTCTTCCAGTCTCCCCGCCTCTTCCTCGCTCCTCCGGCTTTCCTCCGACAACTGATGCAGAAATGCAAGCAGTTCCGCTCCATTTGTCCGGTACCGCTCTTTCAAAGACTGCCATTTTTCTTCCCACTCCGGAGCTACCGCCTCCTCCGTTCTGGGAACCGTCACCTGCCGGATGACTTCCTCGCACCGGGTCTTGTTATCCTCCAGCCTTCCATACAGCGTCCGATCTGCCTCCCGCAGCTTCTGCTGGATTCTACCGTAGATCCCGGTATGGAAAATGCGCGAAAATATCTCTTTTCTTTCTTTGGAGGATGCATGAAGCAGACGGATGTATTCGCCCTGCGCGATCATCGCGATCTGCGAAAACTGATCGCGGTCCACGCCCACGATCGCCCGGATCTTCTCATCGATCTCACGGATCCGGCCGGACATCTCACTTCCATCCGGCAAAAACAAAGACGCTTTCGGCGCCACACTCGTCGCCGTGTATGCGCCGTCCTTATTTTTCCGCTTGCTGAGGCGCGTGTATGCCGGACTGCGGCGGATCGTATAATCCTGCCCCTTATCCTCAAACGTCAGTTCCACCCAGGTCTCCGCGTCCTCCGGTGCATACTGGCTGCGAAGCATCGCGCCCTCTCTCCCGGCGCCGCTCGCCGCCCCGTAGAGCGCAAACGAGATCGCGTCAAAGATCGTCGTTTTGCCTGCCCCCGTATCGCCCGTGATCAGGAACAATCCCGTCCCCGCCCGTTCGAAATCAATCTGCGTCACGCCCCCATAAGAGCCAAACGCCGACATTGTAAGCAGCTTCGGTTTCATACGCGTTCCTCCTCCTCTGCCTCTTCCACCATGCGCGCCAGAATCGTCTCCTGTTCCTCTGTCATCGGGCAGTGGCGCACCGCCTCATAAAAAGAGGCAAATGCCTGAAACGGCGTCACCGCCCCTTTTTCCTCCGGTTCTTCCTCCAGTCGTTTCCGCGTCCTCTCATTGTCCACCCGGATCTCCAAAATATGCGCAAATAACTCCTCCAGGCGTTCCCGGAAATCGTACATTTCTTTTTCGTCCGTCAGGACCACGCTCACATACGCGTCCGCGCGTCCGCTTCCATCCGGCATCTTTTCCATCGTATCTGAAAGCAGCTTGAGTTCTTCCAGTGTCCCCCGCACGCGCTTTACATCGGGATGGCAGAGAATCGGCAGACGGCGGATCTGCGGCTCACTTCCTTTTTCTCCCAGTTCCACCACCGTGATCCCCTTCTGATGGTGTTCTTCACTGATCGAATATTTGTACGGCGTCCCACAATAGCAAAACCGCTCCTGCCCTACCTTCTGTGCCCCGTGGATATGCCCTAACGCCGCATATTCAAACGGTTCCAGCACCGACGCATCGATCGCATCCAATCCTCCGGAGGTCAGCACCGCCGTCTCCGAATCGCAGGTTTCCGGATTCTGACCGTTCCAGACAAAAAACTGGTGCGCCAGAACCACATTGCGCTCCTGCTTCCGGATCGTCTCCCGCGCCAGGAGTTTCTGGAATGCATCGGTATAACCATTGGTGTCAAACAAATGGCGCACATGACCCGGACGGATAAACGGTACCAGATAAAAATGAACCGGTCCCCACTCATCTGTAAGTGTGACCTGCTTTAAATACTCCGTCCGATCTGCCGGCGGCAGCGCCGCGATATGGATCCGGTGGCATGCCAGAAACGATGCGCCATACGCCAGCCGCTCCGGTGAATCGTGATTTCCCGCAATGATCAGGATCTCCGTCCCCGGACAGCGCCCGGATAGCTCGGTCAGAAACCAGTCAAAAAGCGTATACGCTTCCCCCGCCGGGACCGATTTATCATAAATATCCCCGCATATCAGAATCGCATCCGGCTTCTCTTCCTCCGCATATTTAAGTATCTGCAAAAACGCATTCTTCTGGCTCTCGCGCAGGCTATAGCCATTTAACATTTTCCCGATATGCAGATCAGAAAGATGAAATAGTTTCACGCAGGCACACCTCCTTTTTCTTTGATCCACTGTTTTTTTGATTTCCATTTTTTCCGCTTAAACATATAGGCATTTTCCGGACATATATGGCAAAAAGCGCCGACACATCGAACCACTTCCCATGCCAGCGCCTTTTTTGGTTACTGTGAACCGTTACCTTTTTCTGTTTTGTTCTTCGCTCTTAATCCAGCTGGATCAATGCCATAAAGACCAGATCTTCATCTCCGGTATTGGCAATGCCATGACCACATCCATCCGGCGTGAAGGTCTTATCGCCGACGGTAACCGGACGTTTCGTTCCATTGTCATCGTACTCGCCCTGTCCCTTGATGATATAATACGTCTCGCTCTCGCCGTGGTGCTCATGATAGCCCAGGGAACATCCCGGTGCGATCGTTACCTCGGCAAACATCTTACATTTTGCATTTAACTCATTGTCATCCAGAATGTATTTTACAACTACCTGTCCTTTGCCGCCGTTCGCATTTTCCTTAACAACTGTCTTCATGCTGCTTCCTCCTCATCCTGTGCCATTCTTTCAGATTCGTTCGACACTATTTTTCTATGGAGTATTATAAGCGATTTTTTTCGTAACTTCAAGATCTCTACTTAAGCGCAATCCGCATTTGTTGCAGTTCAGAAAATTCCTACTTACTAAGTTCAATCCGCATTTCCAACTCGCTGTACGGAATTGTTACCTCCGGGAATCCTTCCGCATACGATGCAATCTCATACGGCGCATAATAGAAAACCACGCCCGTCTCGCTCAGATAAAACGGCGATTCGTAGCTGATGCCGTCTGCCACCGTATGTTCCAGATCCTCCGGTGATTCAAAGGCAAAATTTGTCTTTTCTGCCAGCTCCCGGAATGCCACACCGACCTTCGTCTGCAGCTCCTCCACCGGATTCTCGACCACATCGCTCAACGACAGGCGTGCCCCCGTTTCCCGGTCAAAGACAAAATACTGGCGGAACGGCGTTCCGTGTGCGCCGCCCGTATATTCATATCCATCCGCACGGACGCAGACATAATGATCATCCAGATACGTAATCGCGTCATCTCCGTCGATCGTAAGCGCCATCGAATAGACCGGCTGCGCTGCATCCGCCTCCTGCGGAAGTGTCTCTTCCTCCGATCCGTCCGATTCCGCCGTATCTATGCTCATCTCCGTGTCCAGATTCATGGAATCCGTCCGCGCCGCCGACAGAACCGATGCCTGCAGCTCCTGCATCGTCTGGTTCATCGCCTCGACCGCATCGCCCTCGCCGTCAAATACCAGCCGCTCTGCGTACACACTTCCCAGCTCCCGGCTTCCATCCGCACTCTTTAACGTCTCCGACTGCGCCTCGACATGCCCCAGCTCCCGGATCGGAGACTGGAACAGAACTGGCTCTAACAGCGTCGCTTCCCCGCCTGCCGCATCATCCAGCGTTTTTTCGCCCAGATAAACGCCGTAATCCTTAAACTGCTGGCAGTATGCCTGATTTCCCGTCACATAAAAATTACCACACATAGAAAAATCATTCGTCATGCCCGGCTCTTCCTCGACCGTAAAAAGCGCATTCTGCGCCTCGGCGGCATTTGCCGCTGCATCTGCCTCCGCATCCGCCGCAATCCGCTTAAACAAAAACTCTCCCGTGCTGGTCTGGGATGCCTGATTTTCCATCAGATACAAATATCCGTCCTGATACTGCACCAGGCTGATATTTTCCGCCGTCTCATATAAAAGCGTCCGTTTCTCCGGGTCGGAGACCTCATAGCGGTAACACTGCGTATTTCCATTGCCATCCCGAAGCAGGGCAAAGAATGCGTCCTTCGCAAACAGCACCGACGATGTATTCGTAATATCCGAAATCTCCCTCGGATGGCTGCCGTCCGCATCCGCAATCACCAGGCAGGTTTCATTCTGCACCGGCATATACCCAAACTGTTCCGTATAATATGGAAGAATCCCATTAAACAGCTCGCTGCAGCCTGCCGGAATCTCCCCGTAGATCGTGTCTGACGGTGACAGCTCTCCCGCTGTTTTGCCATTCTCATCGAGCGTATAAATGACATTCATGTTGTAACCCTTGACATACAGGCGGTTCTTTGACGCATAGAGCACCGACGGCTGATCCGTCAGATCCGCTAAATGCTCTTCCACACCGCTCTCCAAATCCAGCCGGTACAGCCCATAAAGCTCCGTGCCCTGTGTGCTGCCACTCTCCGCCTGTATCCGGTCAAAATACAGCCCGCCTCCGTAGACCCAGAAGGTGCTGTTTTCATCTCCTGTGTCAAACTGGCAGAGCGTCTTCATCTCGCCTGTCTCCTTCGAAAGGGAACGGATCTCCGTGCGGTATTTGAGGTACAGCATGCCATTCTCCTCCAGCACCCGATCCGCCGCTCCGAGCGCCGTGCTGACCGCGCCCTCCGTTTCCTCTGCCGCCTGTGTCTGCGCTGTTGTCTCAGCCGCCGGTGATTTTTTGCACGCTGACAGGGCTGCCGAAGCAGCAATCAAAAACATCGAAGCCGCCAGCACTGCCCTATACCCTGTCTTTTTCTGAACCTTTTTTCTCTGGTTCTGCTCTGTTCTTCCCTGATTCTGTTTCATTTCTTCCCGTTTCCACTCTTTCTGAGCCATCCGTCCAAACTCCCCACACTTTTTCTATTTTTCATCGGACCTGCGTCCGCTTTTTCTTCTGAATACAGGCGGAAATGGTGAATCCATCCCCGCCTGTCATACAGTGTACCCTGTTTTTTTTGCAATGTCAAAAGGTGTTCCAATATATTAAGTTATATTAATGAAACTGTAAGATTACAGTGCGCGGGTCTTTGACACCTGCATACCAGCTTTATGAGGCAATCGGCATTCCTACTGCAAATTATCCGGTCCGAATCCCATCGGTAGAAGCTCCGCCAGTGTATAGACCTTATATTCCTTCACCGAACGTGCCAGAATGATCTGAAACGCACCCTCATGGCAGAATTCCTTCATCACTTGACGACACACGCCACAGGGCGCACACCAGTCAAATTCCGAAGCTCCTTCCGGGCCTCCCACAACTGCAATCGCTGTGAAGCTGCGTTCACCCTCACTGACTGCCTTAAAAAAGGCAGTGCGTTCCGCGCAGTTTGTCGGTGTATAGGCCGCATTTTCAATATTGCAGCCACGGTAAATCCCGCCTTTTTCAGTCAGCAGAGCCGCCCCCACCTGAAAATGAGAATAGGGTGTATAGGCCATTTTCCGTGCTGCGAATGCTTCCTCGATGAGTGTTTCTATCCTCTCATTATTCATTCTTCGCATCCTCCTGAATCAAGATACGGATGGCTTCCACCGCTGTCCGGATCGCTGCCTCTGTATCATGGGCCTGTTCATTGGACAGGCCTTTTTTCGCCCGCTCCTGATTAGCCAGAACCAGGAAGCAGGCACCTACACGCACCCGAAGGAAGCTGCCTGCGATAAACAGTGCTGCTGACTCCATCTCCGATGCCAGGCATCCCATCCGAAGCCACGCCTGCCACTTATTTTCAAGCTCGTAGCTGACTGGCATCACCTCCGGCTCATGCTGACCAAAGAAGGAATCCTTCGACTGTACAACGCCCGCATGACAGCGGAACTTCAGATTCTTCGCTGCACGGATCATGGCATTCATAACATCCACATGGGGAACAGCCGGGTACTCAATGGGAGCGTACTCTCTGCTGGTTCCTTCCATGCGGATAGCTCCGCTTGCAACTACGATATCTCCGCCCAGTACATCCTCCTGCATACCTCCACAGGTGCCCACACGCAGAAAAGTATGGGCTCCGCACTTGGATAACTCCTCGATAGCGATAGCCGCTGACGGACCACCGATGCCGGTTGACGTCACACTGACTTTTACCCCATCGATGGTTCCCGTATATGTGGTATATTCACGATTATCCGCAACTAACACCGGATTCTCAAAATGTTCTGCTATCTTCTTGCATCGCTTGGGGTCCCCCGGCATGATGACATATCCGCCGATATCCTCCGGACCGATTCCTGTGTGGTACTGTTTTCCCGTTCCTTCTGTATAATCAACCATATAATCGCCGCCTTTCTGTTTTTAACTTCAAGTCCAATGTCATTTATTTTATCTGATCCAGCATAGAAGTTCCGATGGTCCCCTCCGGCATTCTGACACCGAAATTATCCGCAATAGTCGCGCCGATAACGGCAAAAGTGTCACTGGTATCAAGCTTTCCGCTCCCCGTATCCGACGGTGAATATGCGATAAACGGAACCTGCTCTCTCGTGTGATCCGTTCCCTTATAGGTCGGATCATTTCCATGATCTGCCGTCAGAATCAGCAGATCATCCTCACGAAGCAGCGGCAGAAGCTCGCCCAGCTTTTTATCAAATTTCTCGATCTCTTCCCCATATCCCACCGGATTTCTGCGATGTCCCCATAACGCATCAAAATCTACCAGATTGGTAAAGCAAAGTCCCTTGAAATCCCGCTTTGCGATATCGATGGTCTGCTGCATGCCATGTACACTGCTGTCGGAATGATTGCTTTCTGTTATCCCTTCTCCCACAAAGATATCGTTAATCTTTCCAACAGAAATCACATCATATCCGGCATCCTTCAGGGCATTCAGCACCGTCGGTCCGGTGGGTTTCAAGGCATAGTCATGTCGGTTGCTCGTCCGCTTAAATTCGCCGCGCTTTTTGCCCACATAGGGTCTTGCGATAACACGGCCAACTCTCCACTCATCCCGCATAGTCAGTTCTCTGGCAATCTCACAGTAATGATACAAGGTCTCAAGTCCCATGGTTTCCTCATTGCCGCAGATCTGAAGCACAGAATCCGCTGATGTATAGACAATCAGCTTTCCTTCATTCACTTCCTGTTCACCCAGCTCCTCCAGAATCTCCGTTCCGCTGGCTGCCTTATTGCCGATTATCTTTCTGCCGCAGCGCTTTTCCAGTTCGTCAATCAGTTCCTTTGGAAAGCCATGTTCTGTAAATGTGATAAATGGCTTATCCGTCCGGATGCCCATCATCTCCCAATGACCGGTCATGGTATCTTTACCATTGCTTGCCTCATTCATCGCCATGAAATATCCTTCCGGATGTTCTGCCGGCTTTACCTGCTTAAGGGGCTTGAGATTGGCAAGCCCCAATCTCTGCAGATTCGGAATATCCAGATGTTCCACTGTTTCTGAGATGTGTCCCAATGTGTCAGCACCGGAATCGTCAAATCTGGCCGAATCCGCCATGGGACCGATGCCAAGGGAATCCAGTACGATTACAAATACACGATTAAAACGCATATCACTCACCCTTTCTACTAATTTTTGCTATATTTGATAGTTTACTTTTTTACACTCTCACACAGTCGCGGGTAATTTCAGCAAGGGAAGATACGCCGCACATAGCCATGGTATCTGCAAGCTCACTTCCAATCTTCTGGATATATGCTTCAACTCCTTCTCGACCTCCGCCATATACAGCTGTGACGAAAGGTCTGGCTATGATAACCGCATCTGCCCCCAGTGCCAATGCTTTAAATACATCGGTGCCGGAACGGATTCCGCCATCCACGAAGATTTTCATGGAACCGTCCACTGCCGTTGCTATTTCTTCCAGAACCTCTGCCGTTGCCGGGCACTGATCCAGGACTCTTCCTCCATGGTTAGATACCACGATAGCTGCCGCACCGGCCTCTTTAGCCTTCAAAGCGCCTTTTACCGTCATAATACCCTTTACAATAAAAGGGACTCCTGCTGCCTTCACGATCTCACGAAGTTCCTCCACCGATTTACTTCCGGCCGGCGGGTTGAAATTTTTCAAAAACGGAAGGCCAGCCGCATCGATATCCATGGCAG
>ENA-ORSG01001238-ORSG01001238.1-human-gut-metagenome-genome-assembly--contig:-NODE-1238-length-16600-cov-2.407193_pt1 | contig 16600 bp, 31 predicted proteins | sample MGYA00242189_ERZ509156 | MGnify/ENA primary metagenome ERZ509156 (study PRJEB26280, sample SAMEA2338666) | human gut metagenome | biome: human gut; feature: human-associated habitat; material: faeces...
TCCTCTGCTTCTCAAGCGGGTCATTAGACTTCTTGGACTTTTCTCTCGATTTTTTGAGTGCCTTTTCTAAGTCTGCAAGAAATTCGTCATAATCGCCCTTAATTTCAATGATTACAGAACCATCTGCCGCCATTCACTTCACCCCCCCGCCTCCAGTTTTTTCTGTGCTCCTTTTTGCTTCCTCAAATCGCTTTCGCACCTTTTCGATCAATGCCGCGTCTCTCTCTTCGACGGTCTGCACTTCTCTCCTTCGATCATCCTTAATCGCATAGAGAGCCCTCATTTTTTTATAGTGTTTCTTTTCCTCTTTACTCATTTTGGAAATGTCGGCTGTGCGGTATCGTATGCGCTGCATGAAAAGCGTTTCGGAGGGAAGATTAAATAAGAGACGACGAAAAGCCCACCAGTGCAAATCATCCTTAGATAGGTCTATCCCATACGCTGACAGAAAGGAGGCAAGGATAGCTTCTGAATCAATTTCAAAGTCATATACCCTGCCTCCTTTCTTTTTTGCTTGTTCTTGTGTTGCCTCTTTGCTTTCTTCCCCACGAAAGAACCACAACATTGCGTCGAACGCTGCGGATATATTGGAAGGAATCCCGCTCGGGTAAAACAAATTCAAAAGACCTACAACATCTGGATTTTCTTCTTTCAGAATCTCAAGTTCGATAGAAATCCCAACGCGAAAACTTGGATTAATCGGGAAGAATTGCCCATCTACATCTACGCTGGTGGGGAATCCGTTAAATGGATTCTCTCTCACGGTCTTTTACTCTCTGTTCAGCTTCGGCCCGCAGCTTTGCCCGTTTTTCTGCTCTCCGCTCAAAATCATCTACGATGACAGGCGATGTGGAGGGCGTCAAATCTACCTTCATAGAATTTATGGTTGCCGAAACTTCTTCGCAGAACTTGGCATAAGCATTGATGATATCCCTTGCGTTTACATTGTCGCCGAAACACTTCTTGCTTGTCCCTTCACCACAAAGAACATCAAAGAAGTCCATGAATGCATTGCACATCATCCCGATCGCCTTAACGCCATTTTTGGCGGGGTCTTCCTGAATCATTTCTTTCACACGTTTTCCAACGTCAGCGATCTCTGTCACCCCGTTGGTATACAATTCCAAGTTGACAAGATCGAAAGTATCATACTGAATTTCCACGCCGTTGATATTGTAGGTCTCCATAATTTATCCTCCTGTCAGTTAAACACCAGAATCGTCGGAATATGTATAAGCGGCGGGCGCAGAAGTCGCCATGATATCGATATCAATCTCAGCAGATGCGCCGGCATCCCCGGACCCATCAGAATTTACGATAATAGACCCTGTCCCCTTTTCTCCTTCTCCAGTCAACAGAGAGAAATAAACATAAGGCTTTACCACTTTCTGGCCGGTGCCGAACTTAACGACGTGAGACAATGCAAAGTCCTGGAATTCATCTCCGTGCATACGGTCGCCCGTCACATTAAATGTCCTCTGGGTTGACGTCTTCGTCGTAACGGCGCCCTGTCGGATATATGCCTTGTCATCAGTCTCAGGGTTTAACTGACTATCCACAGCAGCAATACCAGACTGCACCACAACATAGTCAGCAACTTTCCCAGTGGATTCTTCTGCTATATCTACAGCAAGAACGTAATCATCATTCGTGGCAACGCCAGCGAATTCAGGAGAGGGCGTGTAGTTTTTCATCAAAACAGAAAGTTTCATGGTTTGTCTCCTTAAAAATTAAATTTGGCTCGGCGGCTCACGAAAAAAGATTTATTCAGATGTGTAGTCCATCGTCATAATAATTTGATGATCCTCTGTCCCATCCTCATAGCGATTAAATAGAACAGAATCAGGATCACTTTCGCTCCGAGAAAATTTAATCGCTTTTTTCCCATCCTCTAATTGGGGCATTGTTCCATTGTTGATAATCCAGTCTGCAAAACTTTCTAAGGTTTCATCAGCAGTAAGGCGCTTGTTATTGCTGTTCCCAGGGATAACACGGTAAATGATCTTGAATGTATATCTTGCTTGATATGCACCACGAACATATTTCCTAACCATAAATGTGCCCTGGGGCGTAGACAATGACATCCCTTCGGCATCATCAGGAACATAAGTGAAGTTGATCACCCCAACGGGCTTATCTGGCCAAGTATTGAGCCAAGAAAGCAATGATCTTGAAATAGATTCTTGCTCTTTATTCGATATTTTTTGTGCCATAGATACCTCACTTAAGGGACTTTTTATAGGCCTCTTCCCACCTGGACATGAACTCTGCCTTTGCCGGTTCAATCCAATGTGGTCGAGCAGAGGACCTTGTAAATACCAAAGATTTTCCTGATGGAACCTTCCGAACTCCGGCGCGGGATCTCCACGTCCCATCGGGAAGCCGAAATCCCGCAGCTCCTGTTTGAGGGTCTACGTAAACAATTCCTTCCCAGAGATAATGGGCATAAGGACCGGGATAGATAATTTCATCATCTAAAATCCTTGTGCGGGCAGCTAAAGTGCCATTCAACCAAGGTAGGAATTTGCTCTCTGTATCTTTCGCTACATTTTTTGTAAGTTCTTTGTTTGCTCTATCAAGTTTCGCTTTGATCTTGTCAATATCAATATCGACATGAATAACGACACTTGCCATTAAGCGCCACCAACTTCCCAATGCTGCATCGAAGGAGAGCCAAAATCTTTTGTATCCACTTTGGTGATCCTGTGAACATTATCGTAAATCCGATTCATCCACTGAAAGTCCTTCCCTTGCTCAACGATTTCTCCCTTAACAAAGAAAGTAGTTGAGCTTTGCATAGAATCCGTGTCAAGGGTCCACAAATTGCTTTTATCTTCGGCAGCTTCATATTGCTTTGGGGTTGCAAATCTTTTAGGAAAACCTGTAATCCCATCAATAGCGTTTACATTAAATGGAATAAATAGGTTGACGACGTCTGCACCTTCCAGCCCACTTTCTCTCACATTGGCGGCATGAGCAGCATCAAAGAACACACCCCGCAAAATGGTAATGTTATAAACAGATTCGAAAGTGACTTCATCTTCTGTTATTGTGTAAACAGTTATAGAGTGTGGGGCGTACATGGAAAGCACCTCCCACCGCGATAGAGCAAGCCAGTTCTTCCAAGATATCTGGATACAATGGAAGACATCTCAGCTGTAGAATTCTTCGATAATTCTGCCGAACTTCGGTAACTCACAGAGTAACTACCAACCGTCTCACTGGACTTCTCTCCGGTTTCGCTTAGAGCTGATTCTTGCAATTTCTCAACAACCTTGTACTGCTCAGCAAGAGCACAACAAGCGTCCTTTATTTCCAGCATAGACGCATGCTCAGAGGCTTTTCCAACTGTGATGTAGTCCAGATATTCACTTGCCCGCTTTGCCAGCATTGGGAACTCAGATTCTGAAATCAACGTCCCAAGGTAGGTTTCTTTGTAATATGTATAATCCGCATATACCATAAGAAACCTCCTTTATCTTCCCGACTTTCTGGACGCTTTTGGTTTGGGGTCAAACGCAGCTTTTTTGAAGTTGAATATTACAGCACTTTGCTCATCAGCTAAAACCTCAAAAGTATCATTTTCCTCAACGCGGAAAATAATATCTGCATCAAAAGGAATGTCCTGTTTGGTTGGCGATCCATTCTTTTTGAACGTCATTACACTTCCGGTTTTCGTCAGATGAAACGGGAAATAATACCCGCTCTGCTCTTCTGGGGCGCTGCTGAATTCCGTATAATCAGGAACATAGTGGAATGTCCCGACTACGGAACCATCTTTCTTAACCTTCAAATCATCACCTACAAGCTCTGAGACTTGTTTCCCCGATAGGGTCTGACTGCTGGGGAAGAGCGTTAAGATGTCAGACCCGATCCTCCCCCCGCCGGTGCATAAATAGCAAAAGGAAATGCCTTTATATTGTCAACATTATAGGCGTTGATCGGGTTGGGGATTTCCCAGCCCAACCGCATAACGGCACGAAGCGCCACCATGTCGTTCTGCATCAAGTTATAGAGAATATCCCCCGTGGATGGATCTTGTACCACGCCGCTGTCGAAAATCTTGAAGGTCATGTCCTGTCGGATGGAATAAACCAGCTGGCTCCAGTCACCCACGATGGCAAGGGTCTCCTCCGGGTCATAAGCACCGTTCACGGGAAAATACATGTTCATTCCGTCCAATGCGTAGCGGGTATCGCCCTGCATATCGGTCTTAAAGATAGGCTGACCGTTCTTGTCCACCAGGCCACGCAGCTTGGCGCGCATCTGAATAGCAGCCATCACGCCGTTGGGGATATAGCCGCTTTCCTCCACCTTTGCGATCACGCCATCCTCCCCCATGATGTCCTTGAAAATGTCGCTGGTGGCTGTCACAACTGCACTTGCGGTAGTAGCTGAAGGGACGAGTCCCTCACGCCAAGAGGTGGGCTTATCCGTACCATAAAGGATGGCAGCATCGATAACCTTACCAAACGCCTCTTGGAGGCGGGGACGAACCTCGCCCCAAATGTCATAATCACTGTCGTCTAATACCGCCTCGGGAATGGGGACGATAACGGCGATCTCCTCGGCGTAGATTTTCTTCTTGTCCCAGGCCATGTTGGTGGTCTTTTTCAGAGAAGACTTGGAATCGGATGCGCCAGTGGTCGCCTCTCCGTTCACAAAGTAGGCAGTGGGCAGTGCATCCAGCACATTAAGAATCTGCGTTTTGCTGGTCATATTGGGTAGCCGCCGGGCCATCCGAAGCACGGCAGATTCCGTAACAGCGCCCTGGATAATCTCGCGGGTCACAGGCTCAGGGATAAGCCCGGAAAGTTTACTTCTGTCAATAATATCGGCCATTGATAGGCTCCTTTCTTATTTGAGTGCGCCCCGTATAAGGGCGTTCATTACGTCATTTTCTCCTGTTTGGGGCTTTCCTCCGCCCAAAGGGGCGGTCCAGTCAAAGGTGGTCTTCTTGCGGTCAGCGGTGAGTGCGTCCACGGCCTGCTCGAAGGTAGTCTTATCGTCTACCATCTTCCCGGCCTTAAATGCAATAAATTCTGCCTCTTCCCCACTAAGACCCTTTTTAAGTACATACAAATCTCTTTTGAGCTGGTCTCTTTCGTTTTCTGCTGCGGTCAGCTTCCCGGAAAGAACCTCTCTCTCCCCGGTCAACCGTTCCCACTTATCCCTTTCAGACTGCTGATTTTCTTTCCATGTCCGGAACGCATTTAACTCAGCTTCATCTGGGATACCCTTTGTTGCCTTTGCTACCGCTCTTGCTTTTTCTTTACTGATAAGCGCGTCAACTTCGGCCTGAGTAAAGGTCACCTCACCACCTGTCCCCGGTGTTGGGTCCTGTCCAACAGGATTGTTAATAGGTTCAGCCATTTTACAAACCTCCGTTTTTTTTAGTCACCCCGTCGGGTGCCGTTTAAGGCCCGTCGGCCATATATTGCAAATAAAAAACGGGGTCAACCGGCTGCAATTTACAGTCAGTTGACCCCGTTCGGTCCTTCCGCATCAACGCTTAGATGCGGGAGCAATATTCATTTGATTTCGGATATTCCGCCGTTTCCACCCTTGTTTTTTGATAAATCAATAGAAGCACATTCCGTCTTTAATCGCTCATTTTCTCGGATTAGGCCAGCCACTCGCTTTTGATTGGCATTCTCGCAAAAATCCTTCCACAAATCGCTCACATTCTCACTTCCTCCCGCTTGATATGCATAATTTTAACACCAGCTTTCACGGGAATCAACTCTATTCTGTCCCCTTTTGTTAGAACCGATTCAATAGTTTTAGTCTGATTCTCGTTCATCAATATTCCACTTTTATATTTAATTTCTCCAGACCAATTACATCTGGTCCCATCCTGTCTTTTTTGTTTGCACATAACATATACGCCGCGTGCCCCAGGTTTTACTGGATGGATTTTTTTCCCGCAATTTGGGCAACAAAACCATGTTTTCCCATTTATCTCCTTAATCAATATGTAACCGCCGCCCTTTCGTATTGTGTTGGAAGTCCAGCTTTTTTGCTGAACGCATCATAATATTTCCGAAGCCTTTTAATTCGAATGTTTACAGCTTGCGCGTCCTCTGAAAGCGCCGCAGCTTCATACGCCTTAGCTTCTCTTCGTAGTTTTCTAAGCGTTCTTTCCACTCTCCGCTGCTCCTGACTTGCTTCATATTGATTATATTCTTTCCCTTGATAAGCGAAGGGCGGTTTATCTATCTTCTTTAAGTCCTCGTCTGTATAGGTCCGATAAGATACCCCTTCTATATACGGATAATATCTGTGGTGGCAATTCCAACCTCCGAGACCGGCACCCTGTCCGAAACCTGTTGTCAACTCAAAGTCTTTATACTTTCCTTTTGAGGTTTTCGGCTTCTTTGACCAGCGATATACTTTCCCTTGCCATGACGCATGGTTCTCAATCCCATACCCGGTGTTTCTTGCACCTGCATGAGCTGTTACCTCTACAAGATCGGTCTCCAAGTCATCTTGCAATGTTTCCATATAAACTGTATTCATTCGGTTTATGCTGGACATTACCGCCCGCCGGACGGATACATCTACTTGATCTCTATGTCCACTTTCCCAGTCAACCGTTTTTAGGCCGCTGTCCGCCAGACCTTTCACAGCTTTCCTAATAGCCGAGTTATAATCAATCGCACCAGACATAATCTCAAGTTCCGCCTGGTCTAACGCCCATTGATATGCCTCCAACGCGGACATGACTTTTTGTGACTTGCTTATCCCAACAAAACCCATCGAACGAGTGATGTTCCTATATTCTGAAAGAGCTTGCTTTCTAATCGCCTCAACATCCACGTCGTTAATCATTAACTTTGGCGTTGTAATCGCTGCGATTGTCAACATTTCCTTCGTATAATTTTGATATCTTGAAATTACATCATCAAGTAGTTTATTTAACTCTTTCTCTCCAATCTCAGTTACAGAAGATATTGCTTCTTCAATTTCTTTTAGATCAATTCCATGGCTCCTTAATGCGCTGATTGCTTCAACTGTTACCTCATTAAGTTCTCCTGCTTTTTTTAGCCTTTTACATATCTCAATAAGAAGTGTATCTTCGAGCCCCCTAAACAGCTTTGCGAGCGGTTCTGGCATTGAATCTAAAACTTCTGGAGTGAAAGGATATCTCGGCATTACTCCACCTCATCCTGTTCCTCGTCAGTCATATCTTCCATGCGTGGCAGCATCTTTTTAGCGGTCTTTTCATCTTCATTATACCACTTCATACGATATTCCCAGTCATTCATGATTCCGGCAGCTAAGTCTTGCCGATCATTGTTGCGCTCAGTTGTCTTATCCTCAATGATAGAATCGTCAAAATCAATAGTAACTTTCGCATCCTCGTTCAACCCCGCCTTCATAGCTGTGTTGCCCAATTGCAAAATGATCTGGCACAATTCCCTAATAGCCTGCTCTAAAATAATTTCATGCTTTTTTATCGTTCGAAACATGGTGCTATTTTCACTAATAACTTGAGTTGCCGTTGTAAGATTCCCTCCGTCAAAACGGTAATAGGTTTCTCCGAATCCGCATTTGCTCGACAAAAGATTTAATTGAGTTTGTATGCCTGTCGTGTGTTCATTGGTCCGCAAAGTCATATCAATTTGGGTAATTACTGCACCGTCGTCTGAAATGTCTTCGGGAAGTACATAAAAAGACAAATCATCAGGGTCAAAAACCGGTTCCCCATCTATATATTTTGTCGCTGCCGGTTTTACCATGATTCTCTTTTTGCCAAGGATGAACTCATTTACGTAACTGTCAAATGCAACGTCTACACCCTTTAAGTTATCAATAGCGTTCGCATATACCGGAATACCAAGCGGAATAGAATAGTCTAAATTGTTTGCAATGTTGGGTCGATCAATAATAAATCGTCGCTTCCCAGAGCCGGTGTGAACAACAGGTGGAACCTTCTCGAAACCAGAGACAGAAGACAAGGATACTTCTTTATCTACATTTCCATTCCTATATAGATAAATCCGATTTTCTATGTCATAAAGTGCATTGACTTTATGGTGAATTTGCAGGTAACAGTAATCTTGACCATCAACCGTAATAATACTATCAAACGCGCATTCTATGATAACCCCGTTTTGCCAAGACAGTGGCCAAATATGTTCCACAGTCACATAATCGATGACGATCCCAGATGCGCTCCCTGGAACAGGGCCTTCTTCCGTTACCTCCATGCCAACAACACGTGGGATAAACGCTACCGTTCCAAGGGCAAAAGCGAATTCCTGCATTTCATTGGATTTTACCCTAAAATTGTTCTCTTCAAAAACTCGATCAATAAACGCCTGCTCCTTAGAACCTTCCAGCGTAATTTCAACACGCTCGTTCATGAGCAAATTTGCCCAATCTTCTGGTATTTTCTTCCCCATATTGAGAGAATATCTCTTGCACCGGACGATACCGCTCCCGTTGCGTATTTTATATCGATGGAACCCCTTCACATCTCCCTCGTGCCAACTTTTCCATTCTTGCACTTTGGAATAAAAACTCTCATTGATAGTTGTGTAACCTAATTCTTTTAACTTGTCTGCAATGGTCATTCTTTCACCTCATAACCGGAAAATGCCGGACCATAATCGTATTACAAAAGTACCTTATGTCATCCATTGCATGATCATCTTCTTTAATTACTTTATCTACCGTAGAATCTTCATCCCAACGATATAATCTAAACTCTCGGATAGCATCTTTGCAACTACGATGTATTTTGAGACGACCATCTTTCAAATAAACCGATGTTCTTCTAATTCCATCCATAACATTGTTATTTGCTTTTACCACTTGGAATTCTCCGTGGCGAAAAATTGTCGTAACGAATGAGGCGGCAGAAGGATCAACTATAACGTAATCCACATTATATCCCTTCGCTAAATCTCGTAATGCCTGATAATACTCTTCGTCTGTTTTTTGTATGTTGGTTCTTCGTCCGCTGTGATAGTATTCTTTGATCCGAACCGCTCCTTGTTTTGTCACGCACCACAGCCCGGCAGAGAAAGGATTCAGCGTACCATAATCTACGGAAATATAATAGCGACCTGATGCAGGCTCTTCATCCACCACACAATACTCTCCAAAATGCGGATACACCAGCCCCTCCGCCACAACCCACAACCCTCTAATGAACCGATCATAAAACACACCGGAGAACATGGATTCATACTGCTCAATGACCTTCTCCGTCAGCCCTGGGTTATCTCGCATGGTAAAGTGAAGATACAGTGCATTTCTTTTATCATGCTTCTTAATCCATTCCAAATAAAACCAATGCTGCGGACTTTCTGGGTTGCAGGAGAACCATTTCTTGTTTCCATCTACAGAACAACGCGCCAGGGCCTGTTCCACGAAGGAACGGGGCATAAGCGCAACCTCATCCAATAGAACACCTGCCAGCGTTCGCCCTTGAATGAGTGCCGCGCTGCTTTCATCCTTGCCGCCAAACACCTCAAACCAATTTGTCGTAGTTCCCCGGCGCACCTCAAGGATCTTCTCTGACCGGCGCCAACGCATGGTATACTTTTCTTTTGCCAGCGTCATAGCCGTAAAAGGGACAATGATATTCTTTGCGCATGAATCAACGGTTTTCCCGCAAATACCAAACCGCTGACCAGAGAAGTTTTCCATGGCCCAGCGAACAAACGCCCACATCATGATAGAGGTCTTTCCGGACCGAACAGCACCATCGCAGATAATGGCATCATATTTGGAGTATGGGAATGCAAGGATTTTCTTTTGTTGTGGACTAATCATCGCATCCTGCCTCTGCAAATACTTTTTTCATCTTTGGATATTGCACAGCAATCCAATCCACATAGCTCTCGTCATGGCCTTGCTCATGTTGCCAACTCTCATGCAACCCACTTTCAAATAAAAATGCATGGATTATTTCATGTCGCAAAACTTTCCTCTGATATTGGCCAAAGTCAGATAACTCACTATCGTTTTCCTTTTCCCCGATAACAATACATTTACTTGTTTTATCGCAATATCCATCACAATCATTTAACAATATATCTTGAATTTTATTTCTATACTCAATAGTGTATTCAGTCCCTAAAACACTAATTTTCATCGCTTTCCAACCCTTCCGCCAGTTCTCTCAAACTCTGGCTCAAGCCATCCTCCTTGGCATCGTTCCCAGGCCCACCGCCAAATGCTGTGAATTTATCAATCAGTGTCCCAAGTGCTGTCGTAACCTCTGCGGCGCTGCGTGCATTCTGAATCTTCTCTGGAAGAACGGAAAGTCCTACCTCAATAATATCGCATACTGCTTGCCTGCGACTTTCCATGTAGGCCAGGATATCGGCTGTATTTTTTTCCTTTTTTTGCCTAAGTTTCTCTGCGAAATCTTCAGATGCCTCCACGACACGCCGAGCAGTTTCCCCACACACATGATTTCTTTTGGCAGCTGCGTTGTAGCTGCCAAGTTCCAGATAATCAGCCACTATTTTCTTCTTCTTCTTATCTGTCAACCGTGCAGCCATAACTAACCTCATCAATAAAAATCTATTTTTGGTGGTTCCTCTTGGAATCGAACCAAGGCCCGGCAGTTATGAGCTGCCTGCTCGACCTTCGAGCTAAAGAACCAGATACCCCTTTCGGGGTATGTTGCGGGTTTTGTCAGGCTTCCCGCAGGCCTGTTTACACTTCCGCACGCACCTTCTCTGAAATGGTCTGCGTCTCCAACCGCAGTTTTCAGTGAAATGGCGAATGGTACGTGCTTCGGTTCACTTCGCGGCCGCAAAGCAATTTGCTGATTCGATAGAAGCACAATCTCCTTCCATCAAATTTCCCCAGCTGGGAATGGTCACCCGTTTTGGAGTTGCACCAAAATCTGCTCTGGCCGGGTGATAGAGAGACGAGAACAAGGCTCGCGCTCCCAAAGAAAAAGGAGGGGCGCCCGATATTGAGACCGCCTCGGAGCCGGGCGAAGGAGGAAGAAAATCTTCTGTTTTATACATAGCGAGAAAGAAAATGAATTTTCTTTCTCGCGTATATGTATAAAACCATTTCCTGCTTAAATTATATCGCAGCCCTCCATTTCGGTCAAATTGTTAGACGATCTTAACACTTTGTTTACAATTTTAATTTTGTCTCTGTGTACGTAATTCCAACCGCATACGCCGCCCATACATCGGCAGAGAACCCATAGAACCAATCTGGGTTCTTTTTGGTCCCCTTCCCGTTTTTTAGATCATGGGTTGCAAATCGGTCAATCAGTGCTCGTCGGATATTGGCATCCTTGGCCCTGCTGTCATGGCAGAGATGGAGCTTTTCATCCTGGCGGTATATGTAGTCCACTGGCTTCTGTGCTGCTTGCGTGAATCTCCCCACCCATTCGCAGGCTTCAAAAACACTGCGTCCAACCGGCATGCCGTAGCTCGCCAAGCGCTCAATCACCACAAGATCATACTTCTCCAACTGGAGCACCAAAAGGACCTCGGCATTTTCTGCTTTGCCAAACCGCAGCGGACGTAAATCTTCGCTGTCTATGAAGCAATAGGCGCTCTGCTTGTCCCCTGGGTCAATCGCTAAGATTGTCATTCATTGCCCTCATGCTGTCCGCCCTCCCCGTCGTGGATGGAGCCGATTCTTTTCAACATCAACCATCCGATATTTTCAATCGTGAGAGGTGTCCCAATTCCAGTTTCACCGCGTTCTCTGGCAAAGTAACCGCCATTTTCAAAGCCGACAACGTATATATGTTCCATTCCATTCTGGCTTTTAAGTAGGTCGTCACAGAAAATAGGTTCCTCTGATTCATAGTCTACCTGTCCGGTGTACTGGCAAACCGTGGAGGGGTCAACCTCAACTTCATCGTACTCGTGGAGGTTATCAATCCAGCCGAAAAACGTAATTAGACTACCATCATGGGCGCACTGGCATTTCCCTTGCCTTTTTAGGGTGCAATCAGCACGGTCATATACCGGATACCCTTCCACCCACTCGCCATTATCCAGCCGCTTGGCTTTGAAAAGGACTTCTCTCATTTTTTATCTTCCAATCTCCGCTATGCTCTCTATAAAGCAGTTGTAGTATGTATACCGCTTCCCATCAAAATCAAAGAGCACATAGCCGCCATCGTTGCCCTCAATGTCGATTTTCCCATCGGACTCTGCAATGATTTCACCGTTTGCAGTGTAGACACGGACAATACGATTAAGACCATTGCCTATATCGCTTTGTTGATCCACCATAGCCCGCTGTCCGCTGGCTGTGTCTCCAAAATACCACAACATACCGATCAGCACCGCGATTGTCGCAACTCCACAAAGAATCGGCACGGTAATTCTGGCGGCTAAACTTTCAGCACACAAAATTGTGCCTACAGCCAAACCCACAAAACAAACCGCCATAAAAACAAAAATAATCCATCCAGCAATTGTCATTTATATTCCCCCTTCCTCTCCCACTTCCTGCACCGCTGTTCGGGCTCCATAAAGTCGGCGCGGTACGGGGAATCCCCGTTGAAGCACACGCCCTGATAGTCCTCGTACCAGGCGCAAGTGGCGCAGCACTTAGTCATGATCGGCTTCCTTCTCCAGCAGGAATTTTGCCTTAAACTGGCCACCACACTCGCACGGCTCTTTTACCATATACACCGTCCAGTTCGACGTAGACATTTTCTCGTTGATAGGCGCAGTCTTTCCGCACTTATCGCAAATTGGGGTCATATCTATATGCTTCTTATTCATACGCATCTTCCTTCTGCTTGCCGTTACTGCAAAACCAGTTTTTTTTTATAATAGGGTCTACAATGCCTCGTGGATTTGCGCAAAAATACGTTTCTTTTTTGTCGTTATACTGCCGCAAATACTTGCACTCCCGACACCTGACCACAGGCACGGCGTCGATGGTAGGTAGTGCGTCAAGCACAGGTTTCCCCTCTGCATCAACCAGCCTCATTGCTCGGCCTCCTTGTCCATGCGAGCGCCGCAGTTGGGGCAGTAAATTGGGCGTCTAATTAAACATCTATGTGTACATCTGCACACAGAGCAGTATGGTGTAAGCCCGTCCAAACTATCATCCCAATATCCGTGCCGCACCTCCGCAACGTCGGCGGCGGGCTCTTTCAGAACAATATCAAACGTTGACCCAGGAAGGACATCAGCTCGTCTTGTTTCATCATACCCAAGATTTTTTAAGAGCTGTGCCCTCTCAATGTACTCCTTCATTCCTTTTCCCTCCGTAGTGCGGCCTCAATTCCCAAAATCGAGAATGTATGACTTAATGGCTCTGCATTCGGTATTTCAGTCTCCGCCGTGATAAATATATTTTCAGGCGTGTAATCCTTAATAACCGCATTGCACCAAAACCCTGTGCTACTCTTGTATGAAACTTTATCCCCAGGTTGGCACTGCATCACCACGCACCGCCCCTCTTTGTCCGCCTGGGCAAGCTCGCGGAGACGGGTAGTTTTGATGTCCTTTACGATTTCCAATCTCTGAGCGTTCTCTGTCCGTAGAGTCATCCCGCGCCCATAAGCATCAAGTATACTATCAATCTCCTCCGGCTCCAGGCCCGTTTCCTCATAAGCAGCAAGGCGGTCAAGGATTTTACTATCTATCTGACAATCCCCACCCATTTTCCTGCAATCATCTCTTGCCATATTGCATGTAAGTTCTCCATTGCCAAGCCTATGAGTTAATCTTTCCATATGCTTCTTTAGATGACCCAACTCCATTCCAAGCCGTAAAATTTCAGCGTCTTTTGTACGAGCAAAATCTAAAGATTCACGAGCTTGAGACATCTCGGCCCGCAGCTGCTCGTTTTCGGCCTGGAGCGTGGAAACCTTGGAAATTTCATCAGCGGCATCTACCATGATTTGCTCAAAATCAGAGCAGTCCATTCCAAGAACTTCTCCGTTGATATGGTAGCCATAGGCACATGCCTCTAAATTCTTCAACTGCTCAATCAACTTCTCAACATCCATCAGGTGTCCTCCTCTCCCTCCGGCGGGCGGCGGTAGGCTTTGAACCTATACCCCCACTCTTCGCACAAAGTTTCCCAACTCATCAGCTCCTCAGATCCAAAGAATAGCACCCCGAAAGACGTTACTTTCGCCCAGTCATTCAGCGGGGTAAACCAAATATACCGTTCTTTCTTGGCATCCTCAAGTGTCAGCGGCTCGTTCGGCGGGGTGAGGGTGGGCTGAAGTGCCTTTCTGGCCCAGAAGTATGCCTTGGCCTGCTCCTCGTTTTCAGGTACAGCAATCACAAAATACTGGTACGCCTTTTCGGCATCAGTCATCTTTCAGCGCCTCCCTCTCCGCCGTTTTCCAAACGCTGTTATGAAATTTTGCTATATCTTGTGTGCCCTTTTTGTACCCTGCTAAATAGCAACAGGTGCATAAAATCAGGAGCAATATCGCTCCAAAAAGAGCACAAACCACGATTTTATCCATCTTTCATCGCCTCCAATCTCAACGCCTCAGTCAAAAGTGACTGCACTTCTTCACTGATTCTCGCATCACTTTTTGCCAGACAACTATCCAGGTAGTTTTTATCATGGTATGCCAATGTTTCGATTGCCAGCGCAACGCGAATACACTCCTCCGGTGTCTTACATACACATTCAGGTGCTTTCATATAGCGCCTCCAATCTCTCCATCACCTTCTGCACGGCCTCGTCCGTCATGGAAGCGCCGCAGTTGGGGCAATAGTTATAACCAAAAATGGATTTCGCATGACACTCACTGCACTCGTCATAGCCCTCATGCTTAATCCATCTCCCATGCCGCACCTTCTCCACCTGCTCCCGGCTGACGGAGCGGAGGGCGGAGAGGGCAATCTCAGCCATCTCTTTCCGCCTACGGTATAGGATGTCGTTCTCTCCCGGATTACTCCCAAATCCGCTGTCCAGAACCACCTGCGCCGCCGTGAGTTGTTTTTCAAAAAAGGGTAATCGCTTCTTCCCGTGTCATTTTTATACGACCTTTCTCTTTCGTTCATTAGCAATATACTGACACCCACAATTAGGGCAATCAAAGGCATCGTATAAGGTAGGCTCCATTTTATTAGAAGCTATAAGAAATAGTTCTGTTTTTTCACGGGCAATATAATGTCGCTCCTTAGTTAGTTCAAATACATGCTCGCATACTTTGCAGGTTGTTTTACTCAATTTGTCACTTCTCCTCTCTCGGGTGGCCTAAATATCACAACCATGCACGGAAACGGTGCATTCCATTTGGCGCCGCCAAATTTTATTCGGCCGGGCACAAACCGGATCTCTGCCTGGTGATAGATGTACCGGTGAAACCACTGCGTATCCGTTCTGGCTGGCAGCAGCATCACGACCGTGGCACCTTCTGAAACGCTGGCAACCGCTTTTTCGACCCATTTCCCGATCTTCCGTCCATAGGGAGGATTGCACCATACAACACCGGTCCAGGGCTGAGACAATCCGTCTTGCTCTGGGATGTAATATCTTTCACACTTCGCATTCCACGGCAGAGCGCATGCGTCCAGGGAAAAACAAAACTCTGCATTGAGTTGGTCAAAAAATGCTTGCGGTGTTTCCCAGAGATCCGTTGTGCTGGTAAACATTCCTTTTGTGATACTCAATCTTTTCCCCCCAGCGTCGCCAATTCCCCGCCGCAAGCCAAATAGCCTGCGCCATCAATCCAGCTATCTACGTGCTCAGGGTTTACAGATACCCGGGCAATCTTGAGCAAGGCCATCATGGCCGCCACATCCTCCGGCTCTAACTGTACATGGACCCCAGCGGCAACACACTTCGCACTGAGGTAGGTGTGCCAAAATTCCGCAATCAAACAAAAGCTATTTTCTGGAACTCCATAATCCTGTTCCCGATCTCCGCACACACACTTCTCTGCGGCGGCGAGAATTTCTTTTCTTGTCATGGGGTCTCCTCCTTCTTCTTCGCTGGCTTTCCATACCGCTTAGCGATATAGCACTTTCTGCTGCAATAAATTTCGTTTTTAGCGATCGCAAGGAATTTCGTCTTGCACACCGGGCAGGTTTTGATCTTCCCTGTCTCTCTATCCATTGCTCAACTCCTGATAGATCCGGCTGGCCACCACATCCCGGCTGCCCTGGTACTTTCCGTGATACTGGCTTAAAATCTCGCCGGTGGTGGTCTGATAATAAATTTGGCCAATCTCCATGCCGGGGTACACCCGCACCGGCTGCACGCAGGTCAGCTCCAAGGTCCAGTTCCCGGAAAAGCCCACATCGCCAAACCCGGCGGTCACGTGGACAAAGATGCCCAGGCGGCCGATGGAGGACCGGCCTACCAACATGGGGACCAAGTTGTGGGTCTCGGTATATTCCATGGTTTTAGCCAGGTAGAGCCGCCCAGGGTACAGCACCAGGCCCTCCTCTGGGATCATCAGCCGCCCCGTCCGGTTGTCCTGCTTCGGGTCCAGGACAGCCTCCTTGTAGGCCATCAGTTCGGGGGACAGCCGCAGGTTGTAGCTATTTGGGCCCAGCCGGGTCTCATCCCAATCGCTGATGATGATATTCCCCGCCTCCCGTTGGAGTTTGATTTCATTGCCCGTTAGAATCATGTCATCTCCTCCAGGTTTATCTGTTCTGGTTTGAAT
>ENA-ORSG01001249-ORSG01001249.1-human-gut-metagenome-genome-assembly--contig:-NODE-1249-length-16452-cov-2.526011_pt1 | contig 16452 bp, 9 predicted proteins | sample MGYA00242189_ERZ509156 | MGnify/ENA primary metagenome ERZ509156 (study PRJEB26280, sample SAMEA2338666) | human gut metagenome | biome: human gut; feature: human-associated habitat; material: faeces...
TCGGGCCGGTGGCGTTGCAGCCCACCGAGTTTGTCAAGTTTACGACCTCGCTCGCGCTCGCACGGTATATGAGCTCCTATACGTTCGATATCCACCGGCCGCACGATTTGCTGCGGGTCGGTGCGATTATCGGCCTGCCCGTACTGATCGTGATGTTGCAGAACGATACCGGATCGGCATTGGTTTACGGCTCTTTCCTGTTCATGTTCTACCGCGAGGGATTCAACCGCTGGGTCTATGTGGTGCTGATTATGGTGGTTTCACTCTTTGTCTTCTCGTTCCTGCTCGACCCGGCCGCATTGCTGATCGTGCTGTTGCTCGTGTGTGTGATCAGCGAGGGGCTGACTAACGGATACTGGCGCAGTAAACTGATCTATGTTGCGGCGCTTACGCTGTTCGTCGCTTTGCTCTATATGCTTCTTCCGATGCTGGGCGGATCGATCTCGCTGCATACCGCGATTCTGGTCGGCGTGGTGTTGTCGCTTGGGCTGGCGGCGGCATATGCCTACCGGTACAAAGTGCGCAACGTCCTGATGTTCGTGCTCTTCTTTTTCGGATCGCTCGCGTTTACCTATTCGATCGACTACGCTTTCGACAATATCCTGCAAACCCATCAGCAGAAGCGTATTCTCGACTTGTTGGGGTTGGAGTCCGACCTGAAGGGGTGGGGTTACAACGTGAACCAGTCGAAAATCGCGATTGGTTCGGGAGGCTTCTCAGGCAAGGGCTTTCTCGAGGGGACCCAAACGAAATTCAACTTCGTGCCGGAGCAAAGCACCGATTTCATTTTTTGTACGGTGGGCGAGGAGTGGGGATTCCTGGGCAGTGCCCTGGTCATCGTGCTGTTCGGCATCCTGATCCTGCGGCTGGTCCGTATGGGCGAACGGCAAATGGAGCCCTTCGGCCGGATCTATTGTTATTGCGTCGCATCGATCTTCTTTTTCCACGTACTGGTCAATATCGGCATGACTATCGGACTGATGCCGGTGATCGGCATTCCGCTGCCGTTTTTCAGTTACGGCGGCTCGTCGATGATCGCGTTTACCGTACTGCTGTTTGTGGCAATACGGCTCGATTCCGCTAAAAACGAACTTACTCTATAATCCTATGACAGACCTCCACAAAGGCCTTACGCAGGCAGAAGTGATCCGGAGCCGTGAGCAGCACGGCCGCAACCTGTTGACTCCGGCCAAGCGCAAATCGCTTTGGGCGCTTTTCTTCGAGAAATTTTCCGATCCGGTGATTCGCATTTTACTCGTTGCGGCATTCCTGTCGCTCGGGATCGGTTTCATTCACAATGAATTTGCCGAGACGATCGGAATCTTCTGTGCGATTTTCCTGGCAACGGGCGTCGCCTTTTGGTTCGAATACGATGCGATGCGCAAATTCGACCTGCTCAACAGCACGAACGACGATACGCCGGTCAAGGTTGTCCGGGACGGAGAGGTGATGGAGATTCCCAAACAGGACGTCGTGGTGGGGGATGTGGTGATTCTCCAGAGCGGAGAGGAGGTTCCCGCCGACGGACGGCTGCATGAGGCCGTGTCGCTCAAAGTCAACGAATCGACGCTGACCGGCGAGCCGATGATCGACAAGACGACCGATCCGGCCCATTTCCACCACGATGCGACCTATCCGTCGAACGAGGTGCTGCGGGGGACGACGGTGATCGAAGGTCACGGGGTGATGGTCGTAGAGAAGGTGGGGGATGCTACCGAGTTCGGCAAGGTGGCCGAACAGTCGACGGTCGAGAGTGAGGAGGAGACGCCGCTGAACCTGCAGTTGGGACGGTTGTCGAAACTGATCGGCCGTGCGGGAATCTCGCTGGCCGTGCTGACGTTCGTCGCGTTGCTGGTCAAAGGATTTCTTTTCGGAGGACTGCTGGAAGCCGACTGGATCACGATTGCCGAACGGGTGCTGCAATACTTTATGGTGGCTGTCACGCTGATCGTCGTGGCGGTTCCCGAAGGATTGCCGATGAGCGTGACGCTGTCGCTGGCGGTCAATATGCGCCGGATGCTCAAGACGAACAATCTCGTGCGCAAGATGCACGCCTGCGAAACCATGGGGGCCGCCACCGTCATCTGCACAGACAAGACGGGCACCCTGACGCGCAACCAGATGAACGTGTACAAGGCGGATTTTTACGGGTTGGGGGACGCCACCCCGGCGGAAAACGAGCTGGGGAACCTGATCCGGGAAGGAATCGCCGTCAACTCCACCGCCTTTCTGGATTACGCGGACCCGGAACATATCAGGGCCCTGGGCAACCCCACGGAAGGAGCGCTCCTCCTGTGGCTGCACGGGCTGGGCGTGAATTACCTGGACCTGCGGGAAAACGCCTGCGTGCTGGAACAGCTTACTTTCTCCACGGAACGCAAGTACATGGCCACCGTGGCGGAATCCCCCCTGCTGGGCAAAAAAGTCCTTTACGTGAAAGGCGCGCCGGAAATCGTGCTGGGCCTTTGCTCCACTGTCCTGACTCCGGAAGGCCAGGTTCCCGCCGCAGACATGCGCCCCGCCATTGAGGAACAGCTCCTGGCCTACCAGAACCAGGCCATGCGCACGCTGGGCTTCGCGTACCGCGTTCTGGAGGATGACGCCCCGGTATTCGAGGACGGCCGCATCATCCGCAAGGATCTGGTTTATCTGGGCATCGCCGCCATTTCCGACCCCGTCCGGGACGATGTGCCCCAAGCCGTGAAGGACTGCATGGACGCGGGCATCCGCATCAAGATCGTCACAGGGGATACCCCCGGCACCGCACGGGAAATAGGGCGCCAGATCGGTCTGTGGACGGAGGAGGACACGCCGGACCGTCTGATGACGGGTGTGGAGTTTGAGCAGACTCCGGACGCGGAACTGCTGGACCGCGTGATGGACCTGAAAATCATGTGCCGCGCCAGGCCCATGGATAAGGAACGGCTGGTCAAACTGCTCCAGAAGAAGGACCAGGTAGTGGCCGTCACCGGGGACGGCACCAACGACGCCCCCGCCCTGAACGCCGCGCAGGTGGGGCTTTCCATGGGAGACGGCACCACCGTAGCCAAGGAAGCCAGCGCCATCACCATCCTGGACAATTCCTTCATGAGCATTTCCCGCGCCGTCATGTGGGGGCGTTCCCTGTACAGGAATATCCAGCGCTTCATCGTCTTCCAGATGACCATTAACGTGGCGGCCTGCCTCATTGTGCTCATCGGCGCATTCCTGGGCACGGAATCCCCCCTCACCGTCACGCAGATGCTCTGGGTGAACCTCATCATGGACACCTTCGCCGCGCTGGCGCTGGCCTCCCTGCCGCCGGACGAATGCGTGATGCAGGACCCGCCGCGCAAGACCACGGACCACATCATCACCCGCCCCATGGGCCGGAACATCCTGGGCGTGGGCATCCTGTTCGTCGCTTTCCTGTTCGGCCTGCTGCAATATTTCAAGCATGCGGACATTACCAGTCTCACGCAGTTCAGCCTCAGCGGCTACTTCCGCAGCTACCTGGACTTCTCCACCCCGGAACATGAACTGACAGGTTATGAACTGTCCCTGTTTTTCACCATTTTCGTCCTGCTCCAATTCTGGAACATGTTCAACGCCAAGGCATTCAACACGCACCAGAGCGCCTTTGCACGCATGGGCGCCAGCATTGGCGGCTTCGGCCTGGTAGCCCTGCTTATCCTGGCCGGGCAGTACCTCATCGTCACCTTCGGCGGCAAGATGTTCAACGTGGTGCCCCTGAGCTGGACGGACTGGGGCCTCATCTTCGCAGGCACCTCCCTTGTCTTGTGGTTCGGGGAACTGGCGCGGGCATTCACTCCGGATAAATCCGGCGCCCGCTCCTGAACCGTCCGGGAGAATCCCCCCCCGCGCATGACGCGGACAGCGACGCCGCCCGGAAAACCTTCTTTCAACAAAGAAGCCCGCGGGCGTGTCACTCCCAGCATGGACTTGACACGCCTGACGGGCTCTATCTCCGGCCCCGCCGTTTTCCTCTGCCTGCTTTCCCTCTTTTTTGCCGGGTGTAAAAAGACGGAACAGGTGCCGCATGAAACGCCCACAATTATTTACGAACATCCCGTCACCATGGATATTCCGGTGACGGGCAGCTGGGTGGGCCACCTGGACGGCGTGGACAACGCCTCCATCGTCCCCCAGATTACGGGCTACCTTCAAACGCAGAATTACGCCAATGGCGCTATTGTGAAGAAAGGGGAAGTTCTCTTCCGCATTGACGATTCCACGTTCAGGGACCAGGTATCCAAGGCCAAAGCCACCCTGGCCCAGGCGCAGGCCCAGCTACAGCAGTTGAATTACGACGCGGAAATTTACAGGCCCCTGGCCGCGGAGAACGCCATTTCCAAACAGAAATACGAGGATACGCGCCTCTCCGCCCTGGCCGCGGAAGCGCAGGTGCAGCAGGCTGCGGCGGCCCTGGCCCTGGCTGAAAAAAATCTTTCCTATACGGTGCTGTACGCGCCTTTTGACGGAATAGCCGGCATTTCCAGGACAAACATCGGCGACCTGGTCAGCCCGGAAAGCGGCCCCCTTGCCGTCGTCTCCTCCGTCAATCCCATACGCGTCAATTTCGCCGTCACCCAGCAGGAATGGATTCAGCAGGCGGGGAAAAACGGGAATGAAGGCGTCCAGACGGGCAGCAAGCTGGACATTACGCTGAAAGACGGCACCAAATACCCGGAACAAGCCACGGTAGTTGCCATTGACCGGGCGTTCAATCCCCAGACAGGCACCATCCGCGTACAGGCCAACCTTCCCAATGCGGACTATCTGCTGCGCCCCGGCATGTTCATCATCGCCACGGCCCGGCTGGCCACCGTCAAAAACGCGCTGACCGTTCCGGCAAAATCCCTTCTTTCGACACAGGGGCGCTTTTTCGTGATTGTTCTGGATGAGGGCAACCACCCTTCCATCATCCCCGTACAAGCCGGAACGCAACTTGGAGACCGGCAGCAGGTTACTCCCCTGAAACCGGATTCCCTCACCCCCCAAAGCAAAGTGGTCGTGGACGGTCTTCTCCAGGCGGAAGCAGCCTCCAGAAATCCGACCGCCCGCCTGAAAGCGGTACCCGCCAGCAACCAATAAGCTCCTCTCGCCATGGCTGATTTCTTCATTAAGCGCCCCATCCTTTCCATCTGCCTCTCCGTCATCATTGTCCTGCTGGGGGCCTTTTCCATTCTGCGCCTGCCCATCTCCGAGTACCCGGACATCATTCCCCCCTCCATCCAGGTGACGGCCACTTATCCCGGAGCGGACTGTGAAACGGTGGTCAAGTCTATCGCATCCCCCATCGAACAGCAAATGTCCGGCGTGGACGGCATGTCCTACATGACTTCCGTCAACACCAACAACGGGCAAATGAGCATGATGATCCTTTTTGAAATCGGCACGGAAGCCAACATGGACCAGGTGCTTTCCTACCTGCGCTACGGGCAGGCCACCTCCCAGCTGCCGTCGGAAGTCAGCGCGCTGGGAGTCTCCCTCCGCAAGACAAGCGGGCTGCCCGCCCTGGTCGTCAGCCTCTATTCCCCCCAGGGGACTTATGACGGCCTCTGGCTGGCCAATTACGCCTATATCAATATGGTGGACGCCATCAAGCGCGTGCCCGGAGTAGGAGACGTGCAGGTGTTCGGGGCAGGCCGCTACGCCATGCGCATCTGGCTGAACCCGGAAAAGATGGCCGCCCTGAATATTACGGCCCGTGACGTGATGCTGGCCGTCCAGGCCCAGAATGCCGTAAATCCCGCGGGCAAGATAGGCGCGCAGCCCGCCCCGCCGGACCAGCAGCTTTCCTTCACCGTAAAAGCGCCCGGACGCCTGACCAGCGTGAAGGAATTCGAAAATATCGTGGTGCGCGGGCAGGACAGTTCCATCGTAAGAGTGGGAGATATCGCCCGCGTGGAACTGGGCTCGGAAACTTACAGCCTCAGTTCTTCCGTAAACGGCATGCCCGCCGCTTCCATCGGCATTTACGAGGCGCCCGGAGGAAATGCCATCCAGCTGGTGGACAATATCAAAGCCCTGCTGAAAAATACGGATATGCCGCCCGGCATGGATTACCTCGTTTCCCTGGACTCCACGCTGGCCGTCCGCGCCGGGATTGAAGACATCGTCAGCACGCTGGTGATTGCCCTGGGCCTGGTGGTGCTGGTGGTTTTCATTTTCCTCCAGGGCTGGCGCGGCACGCTGATTCCGGCCTTTGCCGTTCCGGTGTCTATCGTGGGCGCTTTCATCGCCTTTCCATTGTTCGGCTTTTCCATCAATACCATCTGCCTGATGGGGCTGGTGCTGGCCATCGGCCTGGTCGTGGACGATGCCATTGTGGTGGTGGAAGCGGTGAAGAACCATATTTCCAACGGAGAAAAGCCCCTCCAGGCCACCATTGCGGCCATGAAGGAAGTATCCGGCCCCATCGTCAGCACGGCGCTGGTGATTTCCTGCGTCTTTATCCCCACGCTGCTGCTGCCCGGCGTCACAGGCAAACTGTTTGAACAGTTCGCCGTGACCATCGGCATGTCCATCATCATTTCCGCCTTCTGCGCCCTGTCCCTCAGCCCCACCCTGTCCGCCGGGCTGCTGAAAGGGGGAAAAGCTGACTCCATTCCCCTGCTGGGGCCCTTTTTCAAATTGTTCAACAAGGGGTTCAACAAGGCGCGCGACTGGTACGTGGAAATCTGCGCCAGACTTATCCGGCACATGTGGCTGTCCATCCTGCTGCTGGCCGCCATGACCGCCCTTCTCTTTCCCCTGGCTAAACTTATTCCCAGCGGATTCCTTCCCAATGAAGACCAGGGCTACCTGTTCGGCGGCGTGGAACTGCCGGACAATACATCCCTGAACGTCACGGCGGACACCGCCGCGCGGATTGAAAAAATCATCAGGGAGGATCCGGGCGTGGACGTAGTGACTACCGTAAACGGCTTCAACCTCATCAGCTCCGTCCAAAGCTCCTCCAACTCCTTCTTCTTCATCTCCCTGAAACCCTGGTCCGAACGGACTGCTCCGGGCATGACGGCGGACGGCATCGCCGCACGCCTGAAAAGCAGGCTGAACGCGGAAATTTCCTCCGGCGTGGCGTATGTGGTTCCGCCGCCGCCCCTGCCTGGCGTAGGAACGTCCGGGGATGTCACATTCCTGCTGGAGGACCGCCAGGGCATCGGGGAAAAATTCCTGGCCGCCAACACGTCCAAATTCATCGAGGCGGCGGAAAAGAGGCCGGAAATAGCGGGCATCAGCAATTTCATGTCTCCCTCCAACCTTCAGTACAACCTGAATGTAAACACGGAGCAGGCCACTCTCCAGAATATGGACGTGGATGAGATTTACGCCACCATCCAGGCATACATGGGAAGCACCTTCCTGAACAACTTCAATATTTACGGACAGGAATGGCAGGTGTACATGCAGGCGGACGCACCGTACCGGGACAGCATCGACAAGCTTTCCATGTTCTATGTGCGCAACAATGAAGGAGACCCGGTTCCCCTGGATTCCGTAATCAACGTTACGCACGGCTGGGCCCCGGAATTCCTGATCCGCCAGAATATGTTCAACAGTTCCCAGCTCAACGTCACCCCGGCTCCGGGCTATTCCTCCGGCCAGGTCATGAACGCCCTGGAAGAAGTTTTTGCCCAGACCATGCCGTCCGGCATGGGATACGACTATTCCGGGATGAGCTACCAGGAAAAACAGGCGCAGAAAGGTATCACCATCGGCATGATCTTTGCGGCATCAGCCGTGTTTGTCTTTTTGATTCTGGCATCCCTGTATGAGAGCTGGTCCCTGCCCGTAGCCGTCTTCATGACCGCCCCCATTGCCATCCTGGGAGCATTTCTGGCCCTGTGGATAACCGGGCTGGACCTGAACATTTATTCGGAAATCGGCCTCATCGTCCTGATTGCTCTGGCGGCCAAAAATGCCATCCTCATCGTGGAATTCGCCGTGCTGGAACTCCGTCAGGGCACGGACCTGCTCACGGCCACCCTGGATGCGGCCAGAATCCGCCTGCGCCCCATCCTGATGACCAGCATCGCCTTTATCATGGGCTGCCTTCCTCTGGCCGTAGCCACGGGAGCGGGAGCAGCGGCGCGGCAGGTGGTAGGCGTCGGGGTCATCGGCGGCATGATGACAGCCGTCTTCATCGGGGTATTTTTCATTCCTTCCTTCTTCTACCTGATTGCCAAGCTCGCCGGGCTGGACAAAAAAGCGGCGCGGAAACTTCAGGAAAAGGAGCAGGGAGCCCCCGCCCCCGCGAAGCAGGCCGAATGACACTTCCGAAAGGGGAAAACGGCTCCCGCACAGTTTCCCATTCCTCCTACATCCAGAATATCCAGGCCCAGAAAGCCTTCACGAACACGAGCACCACGTTAATCAGCAGCCCCACCTTTACCATGGTCATCTGAGGGAATTTTCCCGTCGCGAAGGCCAGAGCGTTGGGAGGAGTGGAAACGGGGAGCATGAAGGCGCAGGAAGCGCCTATGCCTACCAGAAGCACCAGCGGCGTAGCAGACATGCCCATGGCGGAGGCTACCGTGACCATCAGCGGGGCCACCAGGGCGGCGCTGGCCGTATTGGAACAGAATTCCGTCAGCGACGTGATGAAGAGGCTGATGATGAGCAGGATGACGATGGGGCTGTGCCCCATGGCGAGAGAAGATACCTGATCCGCCAGGAATCCCGCCGCCCCCGTCTGGACGAGGATGCTGCTGAGCGTGATGCCGCCCCCGAACAAAAGCAGGACGCCCCAGTCCGTATTTTTGGCGATGCCGCTCCAGTTGATAACCCCGCACAGCGGCAGCAGCACCGCAGCGCTCAGCGCGATGAGCGTGTCCATGGACGGGATGCCGCCCAAAGCAGAGGAAAGGAAACTGCTGCACATCCAGCTCCCGGCCACCAGCACGAAGAGAATAAGGACACGCACCTGCCTGGCATTCAACCTGCCCTCCGTTCCCTCCCTTTCCTCCGGCACCATATCCACATGCATCCCCAGATTCGGGCGGAGGAACAGGTACATCAGGAAGAAAACGATCACCCCGAACACCAGGACAATGGGCATGGCAATCCGGAACCATTCCGCAAACCCCATGCCTAGTTCATGCGCCGCAATGGCGTTGGGAGGAGAACCCACCAGCGTCCCCATGCCGCCGATGGAGGCGCTGTACGCCACCCCCAGGATGGCAAAAGGAGCCGTCGTCTTAAGTTTTTCCGCCGGAACGCGGTCCAGAAGGCCGATCACCAGAGGAAGCATCATCGCCGCCGTGGCCGTATTGGACATCCACATGGAAAGAAACGCCGTAGCCAGGAAAATCAGAATCAGGGCCATCCCCAGGCTCCCGCGGGCCATCCGGAGGATTTTTCCCGCCAGCCAGGCATCAATTTTCTGTTCGTGAAGAGCCCCGGCCAGGGCAAAGCCCCCGAAAAACAGAAAAATGGTAGGATCCGCAAAACCGGACAGAGCTTTCTCCCCCGGCAGAATCCCCATAAACATGGCAAGCACCGGCACCAGCAGGGAGGTTACGGTTACGTGCAGGGCTTCCGTCAGCCACAGGATGCCGATAAAGGTGAGAACAGCCAGCCCCCTGGCTACCTCCGGTTCCACGGGAAGCCACTTGAGCATAGCCAGGAAAAGAAGCACGTCACACGCAATGATGACGTAATTGCGGTGCCCTTTGGGAGTGTCAGCAGTACGGTGGCGCATAAAGTAAAGATAAACGACGCTATTTTCTTTGTACGCATCAGAAAAACAGTGTCAATGCTTTTCCATAAAACCCCGGAAAAGGCCTTCCCCGGAAACAGGGAAACACGGACCAGCGCACCGGCTTGAGAATACGCACGGCACGCATCACCGGGAAAGCCGCGCCACCTCTTCCCGCTCCGGGAAAATACAGGAAGCCCGGACATGCAAAAAAACCGCCATGCAATCGCACGGCGGCTTGTAAAACTGTCTGATTGATGCACGGAGGGGAAACCTCCGCCCGGGCAATTATTCGGCGGCGGGTTCAGCGGCCTTCTTGGCAGCCGGCTTTTTGGCGGGAGCCTTCTTGGCGGCGGCAGCCTTGGTTTCAGTCTTTTTGGCCGGGGCCTTGGCCGCAGTCTTTTTGGCGGGAGCTTCCTTGGCGGCAGGCTTGGCATCCTTGGCAACGGGAACGGCCAGACGGATAGGCGCATTGGAATTCAACTTGGACTGTTCCTTCTTACGCTTGAGGTATTCAATACGTCTGCGGCGCTTGGTGACTTTGCGGATTTGCTGTCCCATAGTGATAATTGCTATGATATTTACTAATTCTTAAGAGCTCCATGTGGCACATGGGCGTGGATACAACTACCAACCCCACCTCCCATACGCAAGCACAAAGCGTTATTAAGGCACAGAAAGGCGGCGGCAGGCCCCGGTTTTCCCACCCCGCGCGGGAGAGGAAGACAACCGGGGCAAAGGAGGTTTTACCACAATTTCAGCGCATCCACCCGGACCGGCTGTTCCCAGCGCAGATGGTGCCGGATGGCGGAAGAGATGAATTCCAGGCCGCGCTCCACCGCCGCAACCAGTCCATCCCCGGCGGCCAGCCGCGCCGCGACGGCGGCAGACAGGGAACAGCCCGTTCCGTGAGTGCTCACCTCCTGTACGCGCGGACGCTCCCATTGCCCCAGCAGGCAGCCGTCCGGGCCGGACAGCACGTCCCGGCAGTCCCCCTCCAGATGGCCGCCCTTCAGAAGGACGGGGCATCCGTACCTGACGGCGAGGCGCGCGGCGGCCTCCGGCAGTTCATCCCTGCCCGGATTAACAGAAGAACGGAGCAGGACGGCAGCCTCATCCAAATTGGGAGTAAGCAACGCCGCTCCCGGCAGCAGGAGCTCTTCGTAAACGGCCACCGCCTCTTCCCGCATCAGGCGGTCTCCCGCCGTGGCGATCATAACCGGGTCTACCACAACGGGGACATCCGCCCCGGCCAGCACCTCATGCACCGCACGGACGATAGCCGGGGAATACAGCATGCCCGTCTTCACGGCGCGCACGGGAAAATGTTCCAGATTGATGCGCACCTGATCAGCCACCAGCGCAGGGTCCACCTCCTGAATGCCGCGCACTGTCCCGGGCGCCTCGGACACGACGCAGGTGACGGCCGTAAGCGCAAACGCCCCCATGGCATGTGCCGCTTTCAGGTCAGCCTGGAGCCCGGCCCCCGCGGAGCAGTCGGAACCGGCAATCGTCATCATTACGGGAATACTCATGGCCCTGTTTTTAATCGGGAAGAAAGCTCTTGAACATCCAAAAATCCGCACGCGCCGCCTCAATGTCACAAATCCGGGTGGGAAAACAAGGAGGGAATGCCACAATCATCCCATGATGCACGCTTCCCCCGCCCCGGACGAACAGGAATTCTGGCTTTTCATTCAGGATGCCCCTCTGCCGGCCGCAGAGGAATTGCAGGAGAGCATGTTCCGCCTGGATGGCTGTTTCCGGCTGAACCTTTCCGGCGCGCCGGAAAACGCTCCGGACCATGTGCTGGAAGGAGAATATCTGGATGAAGAGGGGGAATCCCAGCTGGACGTATTCTGGGTCATGGAAACGGACGACGCGCGCCAGGCGTTCAAAAGGGACGGCGCGGCCCTCCGGCAGATAGGGAACCGCACCAAAATGCTGCGCTTCATTCTGGAAGACGAATATGCCCTGGGCCATGTATTCGCCATGATGCACGCCATACTGGAACACCGGGACGGCCTGCTGGTCATTCCGGACTCCAGGGGAAACGTTATTCTGGAACGGAGGAAAGCTTTGGATTTCCTGAACAGGGAAATCAGGGAAAGCTAATGTTTCTGCGTCTGCGGAGCTGAACCGCCCTCGCGCTCCGCATTCAGTTGAAGCGCTTTCTTTTTCCAGACTTCCGCCATATCCGCATCCTGAGGGGTCCCCTTTCCGGTGCTGTAGCAGACGGAAAGCATCAGCATGGCGTTGACGTGGTCCTGCCCGGCGGCCAGCCGGAGCCAGTTGAACGCCTTGCCCTCATCCGCAGACACGCCGGAACCTTCCAGATAAGCCAGTCCCACGATATACTGGGAATGGGCGTCTCCGGCAGAAGCCGCCTGTTCATACCACTTCATGGCACGCTCCATATCCCGCGCCACTCCCTGTCCCTTTGCGTAAATGTTCCCCAGATAAACGGACGAAGGCGTATTCCCTCCATTGGCGGCCTTTTCCAGCAGCGCCAGGCCGGAAGCGGCATCCTTCTCAAAACCCATCTTCCCCTCCATGTAAGCCCGGCCCAGCAGCCCCATGGCAGCCGGATGTTCCTCATCCGCCGCTTTGTGCCACAGCCCCAGAGCCTTGTTCAGGTCCTGATCCGCGCCATCCCCCTTGAAATACATCATTCCCAACATGTACAAGGCGTTCCCCCGCTGGGTTCCCGGGCGGGCAAGCCCGTACTCAAACCACTCCCTGGCCGCTACGGCATCACGCTTGATTCCCGTCCCATACAGGAACATGGCGCCAATGACCGTTTCCCCGGAATACCCGGACCCGGTCTCCGCCACGGAATCACACCAGGCCCGCACGTCCAGCGGATGAACCCAGCCATTCTGCAATCCCTCCGCATACAGGGCAGCCACATCATTGAGGGCTTTTACATGCTCGCTGCCATTTTCCTTCTCGCGGCCGGCGCCGGCCACAGCAGCGTCCAGGCGCTCTCTCCATATTTCCGCCTCTTTCCGCACCGCAGACGGCTTTTCCCGTTCCGCTGAAGGAGCAGCCCGCTTTTCCCCGGAAGAAGGGGCGCGGTCACATCCGCTCAAAAAAAAGAAGGCGAAGGAAGCCGCACATAAAGAGACAACTTGTTTCATCATGACCCTTACCATAAGACAGCCTCACCAGGCTGCCAAGAAGAGAAATGACGGAAACGCCGCATCCGCACGCCACGGAAGCGCGAAGCCGGAGAGCCGGATTTCCTCTTTTTGCATTGAATATTTCCCTCTTTTTGCTCTACTGAAACCAGTTCTACCTCTGATGAAATTCATTCTGCCCCTGTATCTCTTGACATGCCTGGGCCCGGCGTTCCTGGTAAGTTTTTCCTGCCGGGGTTCCGCGACGGAACTTCCCGTAAAATACATCTTTGAGCTGTCGGATGAACCGGTAAAAGTACATCCCGGCAAAATAGATACCAAAAGCGTTTTCTTCCCCAAATACGCGCGCGGCACATCTCCGGAAACCCTGAAGCGGCAGGCCGCCCTTTTCCAATCCCATAGTCCCCACGAAGCTTCCAAAAGCAAACCGGCCATCAGCATCCACATGAATGACGACAAAACGGAAAGGGACGTCCATGAACGGTCTGGTTATGAGTTTCACCATGCGGAAAACCAGGAAGAAATAGTCATCACAACCGAAACGCCGGATGAGGAAGTCTGGCTGAACGACGGGGATCCGGACAGCCCCTTTTTCCATACGCCCCGTTCCGCCGCCAATACGGAAATTCGTGAAATCCCCACGTCTTCCGATTCCTGGCCCGCCTGGAATGAAGAGGAAGTCAACCTGCACATGAATCTTCCGGAATCGGCGCCGCGCCCCCTAGTAGTGCAGCCGGCTCCGTCCGGAGCCATCCGCACCATCATCAAATCCTTTAACGGAACCGTTTTTGAGGCGGATGCCCAGCCCATGCATCCCGTCTGGGATCAGCTCCCGCCCGGATACGTTCCTATCCCGGCTCTCCCGGCCTATCAGCCCACCTTATTGAAGAAATTACAATAGAAGGGGGCAAAAGCCTCAGAACTTGAAGCGGACAGCCCCGAAAACAGACCATCCGTTAAAGGCTTTGGCCGTTGCCGAGTCCACATGGCTGGTGACATACTCTACAGCCAGCATCAGCTTGACCGCATTGACGGCCTCCGGACACAGATAGCAATTCAGCCCCAGGTAAAAGGAATGCATGCTGTCCACCCATGCGGGATAATGGGTGACGCTGGGCACATAACGGGTATTCAGCTTCACAGAACGGTTTCCAAAGGAACACTGGTATTGAAAGACGCCCTCAAAATGCGGGGAAATCCGGTAAACGGGCTGCAGAACCAGGCCGTACACATTCTTTGCACCGGGCTGGCCTACAATTCCCACGCCTGCCAGCAAATTCCCCATGATGGAGAAAGCGCCGCGGCTGGCGTCCCAGCTCAGGGAAATCACGTCCTGCGCGCCCGTTCCGCAGTAATCGGACGTGGAAGGGATTTTCCTTCCCCGCCATTCCGTAAAATTATGGGCATACTGGTACCCCAGAAACTGGCTGTCCCACATGGGAGAAGCCACCTTCCACTTCATGGCGTTCAGGATAAACAGGTTGTCTGCAGAATGAAACTGGATCTCATCCTTCAAATCCGTACCGTTCGCATTCAGGTAAACGCCGTAGGAATGGTACAGGCTCTTGGCATCCTTCTGAAAATTGGCCTCCAGACCCCAGTTGGAAATGGGAATCAATTCATTGCACAGGGCGGATCTTTCCACTGTTTTAATCCGGGAGGAAGCCAGGCAATACTCCGACGTCAGGTGAGGCGTCAGCTTACCGGCCCTGAACTTGACGCCGGGCATGGTCTTTTCCAGATAAAGTTCATACAGGGACCACTCCGTATGGCTGCCGATCCATTCTCCCCGCACTTCACGGTGCCGGCCTTCCAAATCCCCCACATTCGTCAGATTGGACAGGCGCCAGGAACCGTCCCCCATCAGGATGTCGCCGCCCAGGTAAGCGCGCCTCCACCCGTTGTTATGGCCGCCGGAAGACGGGCAGAATTTATTGGCCCCATTGGGGCTGACGGCTGCTGCCTGATACTGGCCAATCAGCGTCAGCTTCACCTTCCTGATCCATGAGGAATCATTCCGGTACAGCACCGGACCGCGATCCAGCACACGGCACAGGGACGGCAGAGAGCCCCCGGAAACCGGCTGGGACTGAACTGCTCCCACACCGGCTTCCGCCGCCGGAAAGGCGGCATACCAACAAGCGGCCAACAGGAACATTCCTGGAAAAACAAGCTTCATCATAGGCTAAACAAACAAATTGGGCGCACATCTTAAGGAGCCCTCTCCGAAAATCAAGCCCGGATGCTCCTTTCGACATTGTTGTTTTCTGAAAGGGTTGTTACGAAGAACGGCAATGATGGACGCACCAGTGCGCCCATCCGGAACGTCTCCATCAGAAGGCCAGGGACGCAGGTTTCAGCACGGCTTGGAGTTACAGCTACATCGGCCTGTTGTATCTCCGGCCTGATGAACCGGGCCATTTCAATCACTTCCTGTACGATGAAGAAACAACGATGCAGCAGCCTGGCATCATCGCGAACAGTTACCGGCACCAAATCATCACTCCGGCAAGCTTTCCCTCCCGGCCCGCATGGGGGAACATGCCTGAATAATTATTTCCCGCTCCTGCGGGGAAAGGCCGTAAATGTCTTCCATCAGCCCATTCATCCGCTCATCCCCTTCCGGGCAATAGCGGACCGCGAGAGCGTCCGCCAGCCCTTCCACTTCCCGCAGCAGGGACAGACCGGGGACCCGGATGGGAGCCCGGAGGACAGGGGCGGTATCCATCTGGAAAAAATCCCCCTGCATTTTTCCCCGGCGGAGAAACCAAAACTGCATCAGGCGCGAATTGAACAGGGCCGCCAGATATTTCATGCTCACGCGTTCCGAGCGTATCACGTTGAATGCCATCATCACATAAGCTTCCTTTTCCGTATAGGAGAAGGTTGGACGGGCACACTTCCTGACAGCCAGAATTTTGGGGCCGGGCCGGAAAAAACGTTCCTGCCGGGGCCAGTGCACATGGTAATATTTCATGCGGCCCATGCGTGTTTCCCGCCGGGCCTCCATCAGGGGACGGAATTTTTCCAAATGGCGCAAAAGCGTAACGGCCTGCTCCGCTCCGTTGGACGGAGTCAGATATAACAGCACCTTCTCCGGAGCTTTCAGTGCATGCCGCCCTGCCTGGACAGGTTCATACAGAGGTTTGAGAAAACGCCGCTCCCGTTCCGGCAACAGGCCAAAATACCCCTGAGGCAAGACAAATACCCCATCCCCCCTCCGGATTCCGTACCGCCGCACTGTTTCCGGCGCCAGATTCTCCAGAGCTCGGGAAGAAACGACGTCAGGATTCGGCACAATCCCCTGCGTCATTTCCTTTGCGGCATCCAGCCTGAAATTCCGGCAGGCATCCATCTTTTCCAGAAGATGCCGCTCTGCTGCAGAGCAGAAGGACAATCCTTCCCTGACGCACGCTCCGGCATCTTCCGGCAAGGGAAACCGACGGTACGGCTCATGTTCCAGAAATGATTCCACGTCATTCAAGGAGCCGCCAAAACGGCGGTATTCCGGAACCAGGCGTCCGCCTCCCTCTCCCTTTTTCTCCGCCAGAACAGTCATGGTATGGACGCGGGCGGATTCAAACACGCGGCAGGCTCCGAAATCCGACA
>ENA-ORSG01001267-ORSG01001267.1-human-gut-metagenome-genome-assembly--contig:-NODE-1267-length-16272-cov-2.362336_pt1 | contig 16272 bp, 12 predicted proteins | sample MGYA00242189_ERZ509156 | MGnify/ENA primary metagenome ERZ509156 (study PRJEB26280, sample SAMEA2338666) | human gut metagenome | biome: human gut; feature: human-associated habitat; material: faeces...
GCCACGATCGCCAGACCGACGCCCGACGCAACCGCCAGCGCCACCACGACTGCCTCCGCCATCCGCGCGACTCCCGAACTGTAATCTCCATTCAGCGTATCGCGGATTGCCGCCGTAAATGTGACCCCAGGCACCAGCGGCATGATTGCGCTGATAATCACTACATCCAGGCTCATTCCCAGAAATGCCCCACGGCGCAGCAGATACGCCGCAACCGCCAGTGCAAACGAGCCAAGTGCATTTTGACAGAAATCATTCAGCATAAGGTTGGACGCCGCCCGCAGGACAAACGCAAGAACGACTCCCACGACAGCCGCCACCAGGCATTCGCCCGGACCGCCTCCAAACATCACCGCAAAAAATCCCGTCGTTGCCGCATAGCCAATGCATTTCTTCCAGAATCCGTATAATGTCGTATTAGCAATCCGATCCAGTCGTTCCTGCGCCTCCCCGACGGACAATTTTCCGCTACAAAATTCCCTTGAAACATTGTTTACCTGATAGATGCGGTTCAAATTCGTTGCCCGGTTTTCCACCCTTTTTACCAAGGTAAGCGGCGGAAGCGATGCATCCGCAATCGTCGCCACGATCCCCGTCGTCACGACAAACACATCTGCCCGTGCAATCCCTGAATGCTTTAAAATACGGTGAATCGTGTCCTCCACACGGTAGACCTCCGCTCCGCTCGCCAGCATGATCTCCCCCGCTCGGACCGCCATCTCCATCAGCGCGCCATATTCCATACCAACCACCCTCTGATTTACGAATTTTCGTAACTGTTCAGTACCTTCACAGTCACGCGCAAAAATCCATTAAAAATTGCCTACGGCAATGGGATTTTTGCCTGCTGGCCCATGTTTTCGTACGGTCAGCGCAGTAAATGCGCAGACCTACTGAACAGTTACGAATTTTCCAAATCCAGCAACATTTTCTTGACCTCTACCATACGGTCACGCAACACGACCGCTTCCTCGAAATTCAGCTCGGCTGCCGCCTGATTCATCTTCTTCGTTAGTTCCTTTACGAGTTTTTCTAATTCCTGGCGATCCATCGATTCCAGATCCTTCGTTACCTTATTCGTAACCGGTTCGGCTGCCTGCGAGATCGTGATCAGATCCCGGACAGCTTTCTTGATCGTCGTCGGCGTAATGTGATGTTCCTCATTGTACGCCTGCTGAATCGCGCGTCTTCGCTCCGTCTCCTCGATCGCCGCCCGCATCGAATCCGTGATCGAATCTGCATACATGATAACATGCCCCTCGGAATTTCGCGCTGCTCGGCCGATCGTCTGAATCAGGGACGTTTCCGAACGCAGGAATCCCTCTTTATCCGCATCCAGAATCGCCACCAGCGCAATCTCCGGGATATCCAGACCCTCACGAAGCAGGTTGATGCCGACCAGCACATCGAAGACATTCAGACGCATATCCCGGATAATCTGGGCGCGTTCCAACGTGTCAATATCCGAATGCAGATATTTGACGCGGATTCCCGCATCGCGCATATAGTCGGTCAGGTCTTCTGCCATCCGCTTTGTCAGCGTCGTAACAAGCACCTTAAACCCTCGATCCACCTCCCGGTTGACCTCCGAAATCAGATCGTCGATCTGTCCCTCGACCGGTCTCACCTCAATCGGCGGATCAAGAAGTCCCGTTGGACGGATCACCTGCTCTGCCCGCAGAAGCTCATGATCCGCCTCATACTCGCCCGGTGTTGCTGAAACGCAGAGAATCTGATCCAGTTTGCTCTCAAATTCTTCAAAATTTAACGGTCGGTTATCCAGCGCCGACGGCAGGCGGAAGCCATATTCCACCAGCGTTTTCTTGCGCGACTGGTCGCCCGCGTACATCCCGCGCACCTGCGGCAGCGTGATGTGCGACTCGTCCACAATCACCAGAAATTCATCCGGGAAATAATCCATCAGCGTACACGGCGGTTCTCCCGGTTTCGAACCAATCAGATGGCGCGAATAATTCTCGATACCAGAACAGAAGCCCGTTTCCCGCATCATTTCCACATCAAAATTCGTCCGCTCCGCGATTCTCTGTGCCTCCAGAAGCTTATCCTCACTCTTAAAGTAAGCGACCTGCTCCTTCATTTCCTCTAAAATATTGTTTGCCGCAATCTCCATCCGCTCTTTCGGGATGACATAATGCGATGCCGGGAAAATCGCGATATGTCCCAGCTGCGCCTTGATCTCGCCCGTCAGCGTGTCAATCTCTGTGATCCGGTCTACCTCATCCCCGAAAAACTCAATCCGGTACGCATCGCCGCCCGAATACGCCGGGTATACCTCCAGCACATCGCCGCGCACCCGGAACGAACCTCGCTTGAAATCCATGTCATTCCGGCTGTACTGAATGTCGATCAGCTTGTGAATGACCTCGTCGCGGTCCTTCTCCATGCCCGGGCGCAGGGAAATAACCATGTTTTTATAATCGATCGGGCTTCCCAGACCATAGATACAGGAAACCGATGCCACAATAATCACATCCTGCCGCTCCGACAGCGCCGCCGTCGCTGAATGCCGCAGCTTATCGATCTCGTCGTTGATGGAGGAATCCTTCTCGATATATGTGTCCGTGGACGGGACGTAAGCCTCCGGTTGGTAGTAGTCATAGTAGCTGACAAAGTATTCCACCGCGTTATTGGGAAAAAATTCCTTCATTTCCGAATAAAGCTGGGCTGCCAGCGTCTTATTATGTGCAATAATTAACGTCGGCTTATTCAGCTTCTGAATCACATTTGCCATCGTAAACGTCTTGCCAGAGCCCGTTACACCCAGTAATGTCTGGAACTGATTTCCTTCCTTGAAGCCCTCCACCAGCTTTTCAATCGCCTGCGGCTGGTCGCCGGTCGGGCTGTATTCTGATACCAACTCAAAATGATCCATTGCTTTCTCCTGATTTGATATAATTCACAAAAAAATCCCATTAAGTATTTCTATTATACCAAATCCACCCATGAATGTATACATAAAAGCAAAACAAATCAGTACAAACGTTCGATTTCAGATAACTGTTCACAGGTGGGAATTTTCTGAATTTTCCAAACTAAAAATTCCGTACGATACAGTTCTGGTTGCAGATTTTGCTGATTTGGAATGCGAAGCATCGGCAAAATCCCGTTACTGGGCATGCGTGAACAGTAACACATATGGGAATAATGACAGAATATATGTTCGAAAAAAGCTTGCATTTAAAAAGGGAGTATGGTATGATAAATCCAGAACTAATGTTCGGCAGGACGGGAGGAGGCAGAACCTCATGCTGATACAGGAAAATCTTTCAATCGAAGAAAAGTTAAGAATTTTATCGGATGCGGCGAAGTATGACGCCGCCTGCACATCCAGCGGCGTGGGTAGAAAGGGAAAGGAAGGCTTTCTTGGAAACAGCCGGGTGGACGGCATCTGTCACAGTTTTGCCTCGGATGGGCGCTGTATCTCCCTGTTGAAAATTTTATTTACGAACCAGTGCATCTATGACTGTCATTACTGTGTCAATCGTCGGAGCAATGACACGGTCCGTACCTCCTTTACGCCAGAGGAGGTCTGCCGTCTGACGATGGAATTTTACCGGCGCAACTATATAGAAGGATTGTTTTTAAGTTCCGGTGTGCTGGAGATACCGGATCACACGATGGAACTGCTGTATCAGACCTTGTACCGGCTTCGGCGCGTCCATCGATTTAACGGTTACATCCATGTGAAAGCAATTCCGGGGGCAGATCCGGAGCTGATTGAGAGAGTGGGCTTTCTGGCGGACCGGATGAGTGTGAATCTGGAGCTTCCGACGGCTGATGGTCTGGCGCGCCTGGCACCGGGAAAGACGCGGGACAAGATACTGCGCCCGATGCGCCAGATCCAGACTGGGATCGCGAGACAGCTGGAGCAGGAAGGGCGTCTGGAGAGCAGAGGGGCATGGCTTCCGCAGAAAGAGAGCGGAGAAATTCAGATTCCGGGAGACGGGAGATATGGAATTGGTGGTAAAGCGATAGGAAAAGGGGAAAAGGAATGTCTGCAGGCTGACAAGGAAATTCTGAGTCTGAATCAGACAGAGACAAAGATGGATTGGGGGCGGAATGGAGACAAGGTAAAAGGATTTATGAGGTCGAAAGAGCCGGGGGGAACGGATGAAAGGGTTGGAAGGACACATACACCGGAGATCCCCCGTGTCATCCCGGGACGCTCGATCTATGGCAGTTTCGGACTGGGAAATATCTCAAACAGCAAGAATTATTTCGTCCCCGGCGGTCAGAGCACGCAGCTCATTGTCGGGGCGACTCCGGAGAGTGATTATCAGATGGTTGCAGTCGCGGAAGCGCTGTATCGGAATTTTGGATTAAAGAGGGTCTTTTATTCGGCGTTTATCAAGGTGAATGAGGACAGCCTGCTTCCGGATCTTCCGGACGGACCGCCGCTTCTGCGAGAGCACCGTCTGTACCAGGCGGACTGGCTGATGCGCTACTATGGCTTCCGGGCGTCGGAACTTCTGAGTGAAAAACACCCTAATTTTAATGTGTTTCTGGATCCGAAGTGCGACTGGGCGCTGCAGAACCTGGGAGAGTTCCCGGTGGAGGTAAACCGGGCACCGTATGAGATGCTTCTGCGGGTTCCGGGCATCGGGGTAAAGTCTGCGATGCGGATTGTCGCTGCGAGAAAGCAGACGGCGCTTCGGTTTGAAGATTTGAAAAAGATGGGAGTTGTGTTGAAGCGGGCGGTATACTTCATTACCTGTTCAGGGCGGATGATGTACCCGGTGCAGATCCATGAGGATGCGATCGCGGCACAGCTAGTCAGTGAAGAAAAGCGGAAGCAGTGGCATCTGTCACAGAGCGGGCTGTACCGCCAGATGTCGTTGTTTGATGATTTTCATATGGCGCAGGTATGAAACGGACGGAGGAGAGAAAAATGGTTGTATTTGTATGTGAAGACAGTCCGGAAGGCATATTCACAGGAGTATATGATGCCTGGAGCAGCCGCTTGGGGCATGAGAACGTGCGGCTGGAAGTACAGGGCGAATATAATTACAGCCTGTTTTCGGAGTACCGGGAGGTGGCGGTGGATCAGCTCAAGGCGCAGAAAGTCGTGCGCTCGGTGCGCAGATCCCTGTCAGAACTGGCGTACAGCTGGATTTACCGCACGGCACTGAGTGAACGGGATGATCGGGCAGAGGCGGTCTACCGGTTTCTGGTCTGTGGATTTGGCGCAGGGGCAGCAGGGAGACGTATCACGGACAATTTACAGATACCGGCGGTGCAGACAGTCTTTCAGATCAACCGCGCGGTTGCCAATGAAGCGCATTTGCAGATAGAATTTATGCGGTTTGCGGAATATTCCGATCAGGTACTGTTTTCTGAGATTGGTCCGAAAAACCGGGTGACGGCATTGCTGATGCCGTATTTTACGGATCGCCTGCCATCGGAACCATTTATTATCTATGATAAAAATCATCAGGAAGCGGGAGTCTGGACAGGAAAGGGGCGGTGGTATATGATGCGCGGGGCTGAGACAGAACCCCTGCAGGCGCTTTCCGGGAAAACCGATCAGAGCGAATATGCGGCGCTCTGGAGTGCATTTTTTCATCAGATAGGAATTAAGGAGCGGGAAAATCCAGCCTGCCAGCGAACGCGCCTGCCGCTTCGCTACCGGAAATATATGACGGAATTTCAGTCCGGTTCCAACCGTTCAAATTTGGCTAAATTGTGAACAAATCGTAAACACAAAATCGGGAAAATTGTTCATAAAGAAACGAAAAAAGAATAAAAATAAGCTGGAAACCGGGAAAAAACAGCATTGAAACGAGAAAACTGCCGCATATATATTAAGATTTAAAGACTTAAAAAAATGATGTAAAACCAACAGAAACAAGGATTTTTCTTACGAAAACTTTCGTTTTTTGTAAGAAATATGGGATTTATTTAGTGAATGTTAATTATCTGTTCATATTTTGGACATAATTTGTTTTTATTATAAGTCCTGTACCGATGAGGTACAAGAAAACATAAATCGTATGTTTTAAAGAGGAGAGAATAATTATGAGAAAGAATCTTACAAAAACAGCAGCAATCTTAGTTATGAGTGCAATGGTAGCAGCATCTGCTCTGACCGCTTGCGGCAGCAAAGCAGAGGAGACAACTGCAGCAGCAGAGGAGACTGTAGCAGCAGAAGAGACTGAGGCAGTTGAGGAGACTGAGGCTGAAACAGAAGAGACTGAGGCAGCTGAGGAGACACAGGCTCAGTAATCAATCTTTGATTGCAGAAGTTTGTTTCTATTCGGATATAACCAAAAAGGTTGTTAAGAAAATCGTAAGAGGGCAGTCGGTTGACAATCGACTGCCCTTTTTGTATACTATAACTGCATTAAATGAACTAATACACTTATGATTTTTGATACAGGGCAGAATGGAGGAAAGGAGAATGTGAGCATGATTCTGATTGATTATAAAGATCGACGACCTCTCTATGAGCAGATTGTTGAGAAGCTGTCGGATCTGATGGTCCGGGGGATTTTGGAGCAGGACAGTCAGCTTCCATCCGTGCGGAGTCTGGCAACGGAGCTGTCGATGAATCCGAATACGATCCAGCGGGCGTACGCAGAGCTGGAACGCCAGGGATATATTTATTCGGTTAAGGGCAGGGGCAGTTTTGTGGCGGATAACCGGCAGATCCGGGAGAGGAAGCGGCAGGAGATCTGGGATCAGCTGGAACTTCTGATCCGGGATGCAAAAGGAACCGGCATCACGATGCTGGAGTTCCAGGAGCAGGTCATCCAGAGCTATGGAAGTGAGGAAGGAGGAAACAGGAATGATAAAGGCTGAGAATCTGACGAAGCGTTTTTATGATACAGTGGCAGTCGATCATATCCATGCGGAGATTCACAATGGAAGTGTCTTTGGTCTGATTGGAACCAACGGCGCCGGAAAAAGTACTTTTTTGCGGATGGCAGCCGGTATTTTAAAGCCGGACGAAGGAAGCGTTACGGTTGATGATGAGACGGTATTTGAGAATACAAAGGTAAAGGCACGGTGCTTTTATATCCCGGATGAGCCGTATTTCTTAAGCAATGGAACGGCGGAAGATATGAAGGTGTTTTATCAGGGAATTTATCCGAAGTTTGATGCAGCCCGGTTTGATAAACTGCTAAAGAATTTTGAACTGGAAAGCCGGAGGAAGGTGCAGACCTTTTCGAAGGGTATGAAAAAACAGCTCGCTGTGCTGCTGGGCATTTGCGCGGGAACCGATTATCTGTTCTGCGACGAGACGTTTGACGGGCTGGATCCGGTCATGCGGCAGACGGTCAAGAGTCTTTTTGCCAATGATATCGAGGAGCGGAACCTCACGCCGGTTATCGCCTCCCATAATCTGCGGGAGCTGGAAGATATCTGCGACCATGTAGGTCTGCTTCACAAGGGAGGAATGCTTCTCTCAAAGGATCTGGACGATATGAAGTTAAATATTCACAAGATTCAGTGTGTGCTTCCGGCGGGAGTGGGGAGCAGCGATTTGCAGGGAATCGATATTATAAAGACGGAACAGAGGGGAAGTCTCCTGACGCTTACCGTGCGCGGAAAACGGGAAGAAATTCAGACAATTTTACAGGCGTATCATCCGGTGTTTTTTGAAATGATACCGCTTTCCCTGGAAGAGATCTTTATCAGTGAAACGGAGGTGGCTGGTTATGACATCAAAAGGCTTGTTTTTTAAATATATGAGAGAAAATACGAAGCAGCGTCTCTGGAGCGTGGCGCTTACCGCACTTTTGTGCTTTTTTCTGTTTCCGGTCCTGACAGCGCTGGAAACCAGCATAATGCTGCGTCCGGATAACTTGTCTAAAGATCTGAGCGTCGAAGCGGCGTTAGCAGAAGCAAAATTAAAGCTGACCAATGAGATGCTGAATATGTATTCGATCCAGAATGCAATGCTGGTATTTATCCTGATTGTGGCGGCAGTGGTGCTGGCAGCGTCCGGTTTTTCGTATCTCCATTCGAAAAAGAAAACGGATTTTTTTCACAGCCTTCCGATCAGCCGTGAAATGCTTTATACTGTGACCTGCCTGGACGGTATCCTGTATCTGGCAGTCCCGTATCTGGTATTTCTGCTGGCGGCAGGAGTGATGCTGCAGGTAAAGGGCGCACCATTTTCATGGGGAACCCTGCTGATTGGGTATGTACAGCATATGTGCTTTTTTACACTGGTGTACATGACGGTTGTGCTGGCAGTGATTCTGACAGGCAATCTGATCGTGGGTTTGTTGGGAACCGGCGTGCTTTTTAGCTGGGGGCCGGGTGTGGCTGCAGTGGTATCGACGTATTTTTCCGAATACTTCATGACGTTTTATGACAATGGCAATTTTCTGCTGCGCTGGTGCGAGCGGACCTCACCGGTTTTCTGGTACGGCACGGCAACTGGTTCGGATCATCCCACCCGGATGGCAGTCATTGCATTGGCAGTGGCAGCCCTGCTCTTTGGCCTGGGAATGTTCCTGTACCGGAAACGCCCGTCTGAGGCGGCGGGAAGAGCGATGGCATTTAAGGTAAGTGAGCCGGTGATCCGTTTCCTTCTGGTTGTGCCGATCACGCTGTTTTCCGGAATGATTTTCCGGTCAATCCTGAATGATGATATCTGGACCGTGTTTGGCTTGATCTGCGGACTGCTCATCACCAGCTGCCTGATCGAAATTATCTATCATTTCGATTTTAAGAGCTTGTTTGCGCATAAGAGACAGCTTGTCATCAGTGCGGTGGCAGTGGCAGCCATTTTCTTAGGGTTCCGCCTGGATGTGGCAGGATATGACAGTTATCTGCCGGATGCTGACAAGGTTGCATACGCGGGTATTTACTGTGATGCGCTGGACAACAATGCGGTAGGGGCTTACCATGTGACTCCGAGAATGTATAGGGATGGCTACAGTGTTGGAATGGAATGGGCGTCCCAGGGAGATGTAGCAGATAAAATGCAGATCTCGGATGAGGATGGAATCCGTGTCCTGCGGGAAATTGGCGCGCAGGGCATCGAGACAGCTTCCAGACAGCGGAAGCATTTGAACGGCGGACAGGATTGGATGAGTGAGGCGGATCTGGATTCACGCTATGATTCGATCGTGCTGTCCTGGCATCTGAACAATGGAAAAACCGTTTACCGTAATTACCGCACGATCAATGTATCGGAGCTGCGGGAACAGCTAGATTCCATTTATGAAAATCAGAGCTATAAACTGGGAATGTACCCGGTGCTGTCCCTACAGGCAGACGATGCCGCAGGCATCAATTACAAAGAGGAAGAGGACTGCAGCCATGTGAAGCTTCCGGATGAGCAGACGAAGGCGGCGCTTCTTGCTGCATACCAGAAAGAACTGATGGCTCTGACGCCGGATATGCGCCGGAAGGAGATGCCGATCGCGGAGATTCAGTTTAAGACAAATGAGATGCAGGCGATGATTGATGTGATTCGTAAAAATGGCGGCTATTATGACACATTTAACCAGTTTGATTATTACCCGATTTATCCGTCCTTCCAGGAGACGATCGCGATTCTGAAACAGTGTGGTACCGAGGTCGGCAGCAAGGTGACGCCGGAAAATACAGAAAAAATCGTGCTTCAGTATCAGGGCGGCAAGATTCCAGAGGATCAGCTGGCACCGGCAGATACAGAGCTTGGAAAACGCCAGCGGGAGTATCTTCAGAATAACAGCAGACGCGAGGTAACGATTACAGATCCGGAACAGATTGCAGAAATTCTTGCAAACTCCGCTTCGGATGATATGGTGCAGATCAATCAAATGGCGGAGGCATATCAGGGGATCAATATTGCAGTATATGTGTCCGGTACAGAGGACACAGGGGCAGTTTCAGAGGATGATTTGAGGAATTCGGTAAATTCAATGGAGGAAAATGAGATAGGTCAGACATATACGGTGGATGCCGGTCAGAATGCCCTGTATGATGGGGAATATGCGGCGGACTATGAAATGGATGAATCGGGTCAGTATGGCATCTACCAGCGCTCGTTCCGCTATGGCAAGGTTCCGGAGTTTGTGAAATCGACCTTCGGCCTGACACCGGAATTGATGCGGCTGAACCGGGTGTTTGCGTATTAAAAAAGCTGCCTGGAGTTGATTCAGGGATGCAAAAGATTGACTTTCTCCCCCGTAGGGGCTAAAATAAAGGGAAACGTAGCGGTTCAGCCGGTTTATGTATTTGATGCAAAAACCGGCTGAATCGTTATGAGAAAATATCAGACGCTTTGGTTTTGCATGAACCTGCCTTTGGATTTAGAACAGCGATGCGCCGTCACATCAGGCAGAACAAAATTTGAGGCGTACATATCCCGCAGAGGAGGAAGAAATATGGCATTTTTCGATGAGCTTGGAAAGGTGATCAGCGATAAGAGCAAGGAAGCTGCGAACCGGGTAAAGGACATTACAGGCGTATTACAGCTGAAATCGAAGTTGTCCGCCGAGAAAGATAAGATTAATAAGGCATATATCACACTGGGAAAAGCATACTATGACAGACATGAGGGCGAGCTGGAAGGGAAATTCGCAGATGAGTTCCATACTATCCAGGCTGGGCTTGTGAAGATTGCGTCCCTGGAGGATGAGATTGCCGAGTTAGAGGGCACAAGAGTCTGCGCGGAGTGCGGCGCAAAGGTGGAGAAAAATGCGGCATTCTGCAGCCGGTGCGGTGCGCCGATGGATTCGACGACATCTGCAGATGTGCATGAGCCGGAAGAACCGGAGGAGATGCAGGAGACTATCTTTGAAGAGAGGGATGAAGCTGCAGCAGATGAGGCGCTTGACAACGCAGAAACAGAAGGCACGGCTGACTCAGACGCGGATTCCGCGGATGCTTCGGACTCTGTTTCGGAGAACACCACCGATACTGCGGCACAGAATGAAAATAACAGCGGGGAGCAGGCATAATTTATGGATTCACTGGTACAATGGTTTACAGCTAATTTATCCGGAGTCATATCGAAGGAGGCAATTATCTTCATTATCTCGATGATTCCGATTCTGGAACTTCGAGGCGGGCTTTTGGCTGCGTCACCGGCACTCTTAAACGTGCCGATCCTGCGGGCGATCCCGATCTGTATCGTGGGAAATATCCTGCCGATCCCGTTTATCCTGCTTCTAATCCGCCATGTGCTGGAGTGGATGAAGAAGGTTTCGTGTTTCCGTGGTATTGCGCTCTGGCTGGAACGCAAAGCGATGAGCAAAAAAGGGCAGATCGAGAAATATGAGTTCTGGGGGCTGATGCTCTTTGTCGGCATCCCGCTTCCGGGAACCGGCGCATGGACAGGCGCGCTGGTGGCATCCCTGCTCCACATGAAATTTGGCAAGGCATTTGGCGCGATTTTAGTCGGTATCGCGCTGGCGACGGTGATTATGTCGATTCTGTCCTACGGCGTGCTGGGCGTGCTGCTTGGATGATGCACAGATAAAAATGGAATAATGTCTATGCCCGCCAAAGGGCGGCATGGATGCGAATGTATAAAAGACTCTGTAAGGGGAAATTCTCCGAACAGGGTCTTTTTGCGCGTGACTGTGAAGATACTGAACCGTTACAGATTATAAATGAAATTGGGGTTGACATATACCCTGTGGGGGTATATTATAAGGACAGTTAAGAGATAGGAGGAGACCATGAAGCAATATACAGTAACCGGCATGAGCTGCGCGGCATGCAGCAGCCGGGTTGAAAAGGCAGTATCGAAAGTGCCGGGTGTCACGGCATGCTCGGTCAGCCTGCTGACAAATTCGATGGGCGTCGAGGGCGATGTGCCGCCGGAGACCGTGATTCATGCAGTGGAAGATGCCGGATATGGCGCATCCCTGAAAGGACAGGGCACTGCAGCGCAGGCGCAGAGCGCGTCGGAGGCAGAGGACGCCTTAAAAGATCGGGAGACGCCGGTTTTAAAACACCGTCTGATCGCATCGCTGGGATTCTTAGCAGTCCTTATGTATATGTCGATGGGACATATGATGTGGGGCTGGCCGCTGCCGCACTTTATGGATGGCAACCATGTGGCGATGGGACTTTTACAGCTCCTTTTAGCCGGAATTATCATGGTGATTAACCAGAAATTCTTTATCAGTGGTTTCAAGGGACTTTTACACCGCGCCCCGAACATGGACACGCTGGTAGCACTTGGTTCTGGCGCGTCATTTATTTACAGCACATATGCGTTGTTTGCGATGACGGACGCACAGTTAAAGGGCAACGACACGGCAGTCATGTCCTACATGCATGAATTTTACTTTGAGTCGGCGGCAATGATTCTGGCGCTGATCACAGTCGGAAAAATGCTGGAGGCGCGTTCCAAGGGAAAAACGACGGATGCCTTAAAGGGACTGATGAAACTGGCACCGAAGACAGCTGTTATCATCCGGGATGGAGTGGAAAAAAAGGTTCCGATTGAAGAGGTAAAGAAAGGTGATGTATTTGTTGTACGCCCAGGTGAAAATATCCCGGTGGACGGCGTGGTCCTGGAAGGAGCAAGCGCGGTCAACGAGGCAGCACTGACCGGCGAGAGTATTCCGGTGGATAAGGCACAGGGTGACCCGGTTTCGGCGGCAACGGTCAACCAGTCTGGTTATCTGCGCTGTGAGGCGACCAGAGTCGGTGAAGATACCTCCCTGTCGCAGATTATCCGCATGGTCAGCGACGCGGCGGCGACGAAAGCGCCGATCGCCAAGATTGCAGACCGGGTTTCCGGCGTGTTTGTCCCGGCGGTTATCACGATCGCAGTGGTGACAACGATTATCTGGCTGCTGGCAGGACAGACGTTTGGATTCGCACTGGCGCGAGGTATTTCCGTATTGGTTATCAGCTGCCCGTGTGCACTGGGACTGGCTACGCCGGTTGCGATTATGGTCGGAAACGGTGTGGGAGCAAAGAACGGAATTTTATTTAAAACAGCAGTTTCTCTTGAAGAAACGGGGAAAATTGATGTTGTAGTGCTGGACAAAACAGGAACGATCACAAAAGGAAGACCGACGGTGACAGATATTTTGCCCGGTTCGGCTTTTAGTGAGTCGGAACTTCTGACGTATGCATACATTCTTGAAAAGAAAAGTGAACATCCGTTAGCGCATGCAATTTTGAAAAAGGCAGAGGAAGAAGCAATCCAGACGAAAGAAGAAGCGAAAAACTTTACGGCAGTTTCCGGAAATGGTTTGACGGGAGAGATAGGCGGCGATAAATTTTTCGGCGGAAACTTGAAATTTGCAGAAGGAAGAACTGTTATTTCGGAAGCGGTAAGAAAGCAGGCGGAAAGTTTTGCATCAGAAGGAAAAACACCGTTATTTTTCGGAAGGAATGAGGAACTGATCGGCATAATCGCCGTTGCAGACATTATAAAAGAAGACAGTCCGCAGGCGGTCAGAGAATTGAAAAATATGGGGATCAAGGTGGTCATGCTCACAGGCGATAATGAGCGTACGGCAAAAGCGATCGGAGAGCAGGCGGGTGTAGATGAAGTGATTGCCGGTGTTTTACCTGATGGAAAAGAGGATGTGATCAAAAAATTAAAAGAAGAAGGAAAAGTGGCGATGGTTGGGGACGGGATTAATGATGCGCCGGCTCTTACGCGGGCGGATGTCGGAATCGCCATCGGAGCAGGAACGGATATCGCTATTGATGCGGCGGATATTGTGCTTATGAAAAGCAGGTTGAGCGACGTGCCTGCCGCTGTGCGCATGAGTCGGGCAGCGCTTCGCAATATTCATGAAAATCTTTTCTGGGCATTTTTTTATAATGTGATCGGCATTCCGCTCGCAGCGGGAATCTGGATTCCTATCTTCGGGTGGAAATTAAATCCGATGTTCGGGGCAGCGGCAATGAGTCTGTCAAGCGTATGTGTTGTAAGCAACGCCCTGAGGCTGAATTTGTTTAAATTATATGATGGTTCTAAAGATAGAAAAAGAAGTCAAAAAAACAAGAAAAATTCTGAAGAAGAAAAGGAGAATAAAACAATGAAAAAAGTAATGAAAATCGAAGGAATGATGTGCGGACACTGCGAGGCGAGAGTGAAAAAGGTTCTTGAAGCGCTGGATGGAGTGGAACAGGCGGAAGTCAGTCATGAAACCGGCACGGCAGTTGTTGAAATGACAGAAGAGGTTGCTGACGAAGTACTTAAAAAGGCAGTGGAAGATCAGGATTATAAAGTGTTGGGGATTGACTTCTGACAATTTGAATAGTAATATAGGTATGTAGCTATCCATTTGAAGAACGGATTTCTGAAAAGTGGGTAGCTTTTTTAACGAGCATCGTTCTTTTAAAAAGAACGGAATAAAAGGAGGAAAAACAATGAAGAAGAAAATGCTCAGCGCATTCTTGTGTGCAGCTATGGCAGTCACTCTCGTTGCAGGGTGCGGAGCTCCGGCGGCAGACGCAGGCAAAGACAAAGGAGGAGACTCCAAAAAAGAGGCGTCGGAAGGAATTCCGAAAGATGAAATCAAGGTAGGATTTGTACATATTTCCGATCCGAGCGATATGGGATATACATACAATCATGATCTGGGAACAAAGGAAATGCAGAAAGAACTGGGATTGAGCGATGACCAGATCATCAACAAATATAATGTGCCGGAAGATGCAGAATGTGATACAGCTCTTAGAGAACTCGTAGAAGCAGGATGCAACATTATCTTTGCAACAAGCTTCGGGTTTGAAGACTATGTGAAAGAAGTAGCCGCAGAGTATCCGGACATCCAGTTCTGTCATGCGACAGGATTCCAGGCATCGGATTCAGGACTGGATAACTTCCATAATTATTTTGCGTCTATTTATGAGGGACGTTATCTGGCAGGTATTGCGGCAGGACTTAAGACAGAAACAAATAAACTCGGCTACGTAGCGGCACATCCGTTTGCAGAGGTTATCAGCGGATATACAGCGTTCTATCTTGGAGCAAAAAGTGTGAATCCTGATGTAACAATGGATATTATGTATACAAATTCATGGAATGATCCGACAATCGAGTCTCAGGTTGCAAAAGCTCTTATCGACCGCGGATGCGATGTGATCTCCCAGCATTCGGATTCTACAGCTCCGGCAACGACAGCTGAGGATAATGGAGTATGGCAGGTTGGATATAATAATGATATGATTGCCGCTGCACCGAATGCGTCTTTAGTTTCTCCTCGTATTGACTGGGGAATTTATGTGACAGAAGCTGTTCAGGCAGTGATCGACGGAAAAGAAATTCCGGCTGACTGGTGCAAAGGATATGCCGACGGAGCCGTTTATTTGTCTCCATTGAATGAGAAGATCGCAGCAGAGGGAACGCAGGAGGCGATCGATAAAGCGGCGGAAGCGCTGAAAAACGGAGAACTTTTTGTATTCGGCGGTCCGCTTAAAGGAGTAAGTCCGGACGGAGAGAAGATTGAAGTTGCAGAGGGAGATCATTTCCCGGAACAGGAAGAGGCTTCTGCACCGTCATGGCAGTATATTATCGAGGGATGTAACGTAGTTCAGTAATTGTATAAAGTAATTCTAAAAAATAAATCCGAAAGAAGATATCTTCGGAAAATGAAAACAGAGCCGTCTTCGGACGGCTTTGTTTATAACATTAAATGTTTTTTAAGCGGAATACCGCTTTGTTCTATGAGGATTTCATGAGGAAATGAGAAAGATACGGCAGGGGAGAAGAAGGAGGAAAAAAATTTGGGAGAAGCAGCGCAGTATGCAATAAAAATGCATCATGTAACGAAAACATTCGGTAAAGTCGTTGCCAATAAAAATGTAGATCTTGAACTGAAAACAGGGGAGATCCTTGCGCTTCTCGGTGAAAACGGAAGTGGAAAAACAACATTGATGAACATGTTGTCAGGAATTTATTTTCCGGATTACGGAGAGATTTATGTAAAAGGGAAGGAGGTAACGATTCGTTCCCCGAAGGATTCTTTTACTCTCGGAATCGGAATGATCCATCAGCATTTTAAGCTTGTGGATGTGTTGACGGCAGCGGAAAATATCGTGTTGGGATTGGAAGGGAAAACGGTGTTAAAACGCCGTGAGATCAATCGGAAAGTAGCAGAATTAGCACAAAAATATGGCTTTGATCTTGATCCGACAAAGAAAGTTTACAATATGTCGGTTTCTGAAAAACAAACGGTGGAAATATTAAAAGTGCTGTACAAAGGCGCGGATATTTTGATTTTAGACGAACCTACGGCGGTTCTTACTCCTCAGGAAACGGAAAAGCTGTTTGCTGTTTTGAAAAACATGAAAAAACACGGGAAATCGATCATCATCATTACACATAAA
>ENA-ORSG01001281-ORSG01001281.1-human-gut-metagenome-genome-assembly--contig:-NODE-1281-length-16030-cov-14.916933_pt1 | contig 16030 bp, 10 predicted proteins | sample MGYA00242189_ERZ509156 | MGnify/ENA primary metagenome ERZ509156 (study PRJEB26280, sample SAMEA2338666) | human gut metagenome | biome: human gut; feature: human-associated habitat; material: faeces...
GGCGGCTGGCTCAACCCTCACGCCCGTAAGGGCGTGTCAACCTTCGGGAATACAGCTTCCCGAAGGTTCCTCCCAAAAGCCCATGGTTTTCGCCGCCACAGGCGTGTCCAATACCTCCAACGCCCTTATGTATCTTCCTCCTGGTTGATGACCCGGTTCTTTGTCTTCATGAAATTCGGTGCCACCAGGACCACCAGCACCAGGGCCATGAGGGCGTAAATGCCGAAGGTGCCCAGGAAACGGTAGGCCATGGACAGGGCCATGCCTACCACGTTGAAGTCGAAATCGCCGAAGGTGGTATTTTTGAAGCCCAGTCCTTCAAACACAGGAATGAGAAGGGCGGCGGCAAAGGTGATGAGGAGGCCGTTGGTGAAGGCCCCCAGGGCCGCGCCCCGGCGGCCGCCGGTGGCATTTCCGAAGATGCCCGCCGCAGCGCCGCAGAAGAAGTGGGCCACCAGGCCGGGGACGATGAGAACGCCGCCGGCAAAGCCCAGGATGAGCATGCCCAGTACGCCGCCGATGAAGGAGGACACAAAGCCCAGCACCACCGCCGTAGGAGCATAGTTGAAGAAAGCCACGCAGTCCACTGCTGGCACGGCATTGGGAATCACCTTTTCCGATACCCCTTTGAAAGCGGGGATAAGATCCCCCAGCATCATGTTGATGCCGCTGCTCACTACTGCCACGCCTACGGCAAATTCAAGGCCCGCCATGATGGCGAAGATGACCGGGGACATGCCGTGGGAAATGGTGGATACATAGTCCGGGCCGGCGGCAAAGGCAGCCAGCAGGAAAAACACAATCATGGTGAGGGCGGTGGACACGTTGGTATCCTTCAGGAAGGCCCACTTTTCCGGGATTTCCATGGATTCGATATTATCCTCCGCCTTGCCGGCCTTAGAACCTACCCAGGCGGAAATATAGTAAGCCAGACTGCCGAAGTGGCCCAGGGCGATGTGGTCTCCATGGGTGACGCGGTTCGTATATTTCTGGCCAATGGCCGGTGAAATGGAGCTCCAGGCCCCCAGGAGGAATCCCCCCGCCAGTACCAGCTCCACGCCGGAAAGGCCGATGGTACCCAGTACCGCTGACAGAAGGCAGGCCATGAAGAAGCTGTGGTGCACCGTGAGGAACACATACTTGAATTTCGTAAGCCTTGCAATGACCAGGTTCATCATGAGCCCTGCCACCAGGATAAACATGGTTTCCGTGCCCAGAAGACGGGAGGCGGAAGCTACGATGGCTTCATTGCTGGGCACTACACCGGTGATATGGAAGCCTTCATGAATCATCTGCCCCAGGGGCTCCAGATTGGCCACAATGATATTGGCTCCGGCCATCATCATGATATAGCCCAGAATCGGTCGAAGGGTTCCTGTCAGTACCTTGTGAAAAGGCTTCCGAAGAGCCATGAGGCCGATAAAAGAAAACAGCCCCACAATCAGCGCCGGCTGCTTCACCACATCCATCAAAACATCCAGAATTCCCATGCCTTACCTCTTTGCTTTCTTATAGAGTCAATCAAATAAAACAAATTTGATTTTACGCTTTTCTATCAGGGCCGTCAAGAAAAAAGAAAGCCAAAAAGCCCCGTCCCGCTGCCCCTTCCGGAGAGAAGGGAAGCGAAACTTCTAGCCCTATGTTCATCAAAAGTATATAAATTCATCATTCTGCAAATCTATAGTTCCTATTTCCTGTCCCCCTTCCTTCATGGACAGGCGATGTAAAATTTTTGTAGAGGTCTTTTAGTTCCCTCTATAGCTTTTATATACCGGACCATTTATAATAAGGCTTGTGAGTTTAAGCCTATCCTGTTCGAGTGTTATAAAAAAAAAATGTACCTCAGTCCATAACAATCTTTTATTACAGATATTTTAAGAGATGAATTTTTATTCATAAAGGAGCTTTTATGACCCAGGAGTCATTGACTTATACAGCCATTCTGGAGCACGTCATGGATGGCATGCCCGGCGGTGTTCTTGTGTACCGGGCTGATGAAAAGGAAGAGATTCTCTATGCCAATTCCTGGCTGATTCATATGTTCGACTGCCATGATATGGACGATTTCATGGCTGTCACCGGCGGATCTTTCAAAAGTCTGGTCCACCCCCGGGATGTGGAGAAGGTGGAGAAGGATATAGAGCGCCAGATTTCTTCCGGAACCAATGTATTTGATTACGTCAACTACCACATCCTCACAAAGGAGGGAACGGAAAAGACGGTGGAGGAGTTCGGTCATCGGATTCATGTACCCGGTGTGGGACCTTTATTTTACGTATTCTTTCTGGACAGCGACGCCAAGTATGTGCTTCATGACATTGACGGCATTACGGGACTGCCGGGACAGACCCGGTTCCTTAAGGAAGCAGCCCTGCGCCTGGCCTTTTCCCCTTCTTCTGCCGGCAGGCCGGTGATGCTGTACATGAATATCCGCAATTTCCGGATGTTCAATCTTCTCTACAGCAGCCGCCGGGGCAATGAATTTCTGAAAAAGGCAGCGCTCATCCTGAAAAGAGCCTTCCCCCAGGCCCTCATTTCCCGTTTTTCCGACGATCATTTCGCCATTCTCACAGAGGAAACCTCGGTGCATGAACGCATTGACCGGGCCTTTCGGGACATTATGAGCCTCCGGGAGGATGTGGATCTGGCCGTGAAATTCGGCCTCTACTATATCGATGATGTTTGCACAAAGCCGGAGACCGCCTGCGACCTGGCCAAGGCCGCCGCCGACAGCATCAGGAACCGATATGATATCCACTGCCAGACCTATACCGATGCCATCGGCGAAAAGGCCTTCATCAAGAGCTATGTCATGGACCATCTGCAGGAAGCCCTGGATAAGAAGTACATCAAAATCTACCTGCAGCCGGTGATCCGCACCATTTCCGGCACCCTTGCCAGTGCCGAGGCCCTGTCCCGGTGGGTGGACCCGGTATACGGGCTCCTTTCGCCGGCCGATTTCATTCCTGCCCTGGAGGAAAGCCGCCAGATCCAGAAGCTGGATCTCTATGTGCTGGAAGAAATCTGCAAAACTTACCGCGCCAGAGTGAGTCAGGGACTGCCGGTGATTCCTATTTCCTTCAACCTGTCCCGCATCGATTTCTACAGCGGCTCTATTTTTGAAGAAGTGGACGCCATCGTCAGGAAGTACCGGGTGCCCCACCATATGATTCATGTGGAAATCACGGAAAGCGTCTTCATCAAAGACGGCGTCAGCATCAGCACCCAGATCGACAAATTCCGGGACGCCGGCTATGAAATGTGGATGGACGACTTCGGCAGCGGCTATTCTTCCCTGAACGTGCTGAAGGATTACCATTTCGATGAAATCAAGATCGACATGGCCTTCCTCTCCAGCTTTACGGAAAAGGCAAAGGACATTATCAAATCCACGGTACGCATGGCCAAGGACATCGGCATCCACACCCTGGTGGAAGGGGTGGAAACGGAGGAGCAGCTCCAGTTTATCCGCTCCATAGGATGCGAGAAAATCCAGGGATGGTACTACGGCAGACCTATGCCCCTTTCGGAGCTGGAAAACTGCATACAGGAAAAAGGATGGATTCCGGAGGACCGGGCCCTTAAGAATTACTACAACCCCCTGGGTTCCATCGATTTTCTCACCGATGAGTCCATGGCTCTGGTAGAACTCAATGAGGGGAAGCTGACCTACCTCTTTGCAAACCATAAATTCTGCCGGGCCCTGGCTTCCGGCGGCACCAGCACACCCCGCCATTCGGAAAGGGAGCTGAACAGTCCTTCCTCCTCTCTGGGCAGGAACATTCACACCTTCTTCCTGAATATCCTCCGCACCGGACAGGACCAGACCATCACCTATCCGAGAAAGAACCGCTACATGCATCTCACGGGGCACCACCTTTCCACTCTGGCCGGCAAAGACCGTCACCTCTTCCAGGTCCACCTGACCCATATTTCCATCAGTCAGGAAACAGAAGAAGCCCACCAGCTGGATGACATACTGCGCAGCCTGTACTACCTGTACCAGAGCATTACGGTGCTGAACCTGAAGGATGATACGGCCACCCCCATCATCGCCAATACCCCCTTCCGGCAGTATCTTTCCAAAAAGACAAAGGGCCTTGAAGCCCTGCGCAAAGCGGCGGAATCCCAGATTCACCCGGACGACCTTCCCCGCTACCGCCGCTTCACGGAATTTCATCGCCTCTACCAGCTTCTGGAGAACGATCCCTATGGCACCACCGCCGGCGTCTTCCGCACCCTGGACGAAGACGGCACCTACCGCTGGTACGTGCACACCATTATGGCTGTGCCCAATACCGATTTCAAGATCTTCCTCTACGCCTGCAAACTGTCCTTCATGAGCAGCAGAGAATTCCGGGAACCTATGCTGGAGCTCTGCCGGCAATGGACGGATAAGGATGAATAAAATCCCGAAGAAGTCATCGGGAGCCCGCGCAAAAAAGCTGTGAAAAATGTAAACCATTTCTTCACAGCTTTTTTGTATGTCTTCACTTGTCGAAATGACGGAGGGGCGGGGTGGCGTTTTGTCATTGGTGGAGTGAGATTTCTCCACTTCGCAACGCTTTCGTCGAAATGACGGGAATGGGGTTCGTCTCCTTCTGAAATGACTGGATGCTGCTCGCCAACACCGTCATCTCGAGCGGGGCTGCGCGCCGATATGGATGGTAAAGACCCTGGCACTCATGAAACTCTGAGCCTGAAGATCTCTCGCCGTAATGCCGCCCGTACCATCAGAGGAGGAGATTTCTCCACTCCGCTCCGCTTCGGTCGAAATGACGGGAATGGGGTTCGTCCCCTTCTGAAATGACTGGATGCTGCTCGCCAACACCGTCATCTCGAGCGGAGCTGCGTGTCGGTATGGGGCAGATGGAAAACGCTTTGATGAAACTCTGAGCCTGAAGATCTCCCGCCGTAATGCCACCCGTACCATCAGAGGGGGAGATTTCTCCACTCCGCTTCGCTCCGGTCGAAATGACGATAGGGGTGCCCGCTGCCAACGTCATCTCGAGCGGGGCTACGCGCCGATATGGATGGTAAAGCCCCTGGCACTCATGAAACGCTGAGTCGAGAGATCTCCTGCCTCAATGCTTCATGTACCATAAGAATGGGAGATTTCTCCACTCCGGTCGAAATGACGGAGAGGCGGGGTGGCGTTTCTTTCATTTAGGGAGTGAGATTTCTCCTCTTTTGTCGAAATGACGGAGGTGCGGGCAGCGTTTTGTCATGGGAGGAGTGGAATGGGGCTTCTCTCTTTTAACCATCAAAATGGCGCAGGAGAGTACTGTCTCCTGCGCGGATTATGGATTTCTTTACGTTTTTTTATTTTTCAAAGGGCAGGCGGTTCAGGACCTTCAGCAGCGGTTTCCTGAAGCTCTTTTCATCCAGCGGGGAATTCCTCACGGTATAGAGGAGATAGGTTTTCCCTTTCCGCTGCACCGGAAGGATGGAATGAATATTCCAGTGGTACTGGCGGTCATTGCCCAGGGTGCGGAAGCAGCCCACCACGGTGCCGTAGGGGTCTTCGTGGATGCGCTGCCGGATATTCGACAGATTGCAGAATTCCAGGAACCGCTGCCGGTCGTCGGGATGCACCATGATGGAAGCATACTGTTTTGTCATTTCCGTAAGTCCCGCATGGCGCCGGTGGAAATATGTCTGGTAAGGCGAATTGTTCACCAGCGGAATGGCAGCATTTCCTTCCGGATCTACCAGGCCCACAGCCTGGTAGAGATAGAAAATATTCCGCATGACCCAGTCCAGGGACAGGGCCTCGTTTTCCTTTTCATTAATGGTAATGTTCGTGAGATAGGCCAGTCCCAGATGGGTGTTTCCCTCCTGCGCCAGATGACGCACTTCCAGTTTCATGTACTGCCCGTTTTCCGTATAGGTCATGGTTCTGTCAGCGGCTGACTGCGCCAGGCTTTCCATGAAACTTCTGACGTTCTTGCCAATCGGCCCGGCAGAACCATTGATGGAATCCTCCGATTTGGCAAGGCTTTCCACGCCAGCAGAGCGGAGGGATTTCATAAACTCCGGATTGGCGAAAAGGTAATGAAGAGTTGTCCCCGTATATTCCACCACCGCCATGGACTTATCGGTGAGGAAATCTACGCTTTTCAGAGACCCGTAGTACTGGCGAAGGTCCGGTGTCTCCACTGTCCAGCCCTTCTTCTTCTGCGTCTCTTTCAGTTCATCCAGAGTCATGGGCTTTCCGTAATAGTAGCCCTGGATGAGCTCGCAGCCGATGGAACGGATAAAGCGCACCTGGTCCTCCGTTTCCACCCCTTCCACCAGGGTATGGATGCCGATTTCCTTGGCCATGCGGATAATGGCCTTGATAATATTCCGGGACTTTTCACTGCTGCTGGAAAGGAAGGCCATGTCGATTTTGATTTCATCGAAGTTGTAATCTTTGAGGGTATTCAGGGAAGAGTAGCCGCTGCCGAAATCATCCATCCACACTTCATAGCCGGCGCTGCGGAACCGCTCGATTTCCTTCCTGATCACTTCCCCTTCACGGACGAAGGCGCTTTCCGTCACTTCCACATAGAGCATATTCCGGGGCACCTGGTACCGTTTCCGTATGTCCTCCACCTCATCAAAAATAGAGCCCTGGAAGAAATCCACCCGGGACAGATTAAAGGAAGTGGGAATGACCACTTTACCTTCATCTATCTGGGCGCGGTAGCAGCGGCAGATTTCCTCCAGTACATAAAGGTCCAGCTTCTTCACCTGCCGGCTCTCTTCCAGAAGAGGCACATAAATGCCGGGCGAAATCATGCCCCGCTCGGGATCCTTCCACCGGGACAGGGCTTCCACGCTGGCCAAGGTACCGGACACGGTGCGGATGACTGGCTGCAGATAGACCTCTATCCACCGCTTTTCCAAAGCCTCCCTGAAGTGGTCGATCACATAGCTCCGAAGGGCTTTCCGCCGGCTCATATCTTCCGTATAGAAGCAGACGTACTGATCCGGCAGCTCCTTGATGCTGTCGCAGGCCATCTGGGCCATGCCGCAGGCACTTTCCACAGGCACGTGAAAATCATCTACCCGGTAAATGCCAAACTTCACATCCAGACGGCTGGCATCATAGAGAGCATGAATCTGCTCGGTAATGGAGGGAATCAGGGCCTCCACGGAAGGCAGGGACGCCAGAATGACGAAATGGTCATCGGCAAAGCGGGAAATGAGATTATTGGGGAAATTTTTCTGCAATACCGCCGCCATTTTAAGGAGAAACTGATTTCCCTTCTCGCTGCCGTTCCGAAGATTGTAGAAACTGAAATTGTGGATATTTATATAAATAAATGCCAGCTTCGGCGACTTTGGATCCAGAGACGCCATGGCCATGGTCATGGACGCATGCTGCAGGAACCGGGTCTTTCCGGGAAGACCAGTGAGGGCGTCAATATCATAAATCTTGTACTTGGTATCATTGTCCAGGAAGAACACATAAAACACAGGTCCCACACCGGGCACAAACACCCGGTGTCCGAACTCCTCCACCCGCCTGATAGAACCATCCTTTCGGACAATACGGTAATTGACGAAATCCAGCTTTTCCGGACTGCCGGAAATCTGATCCCGGATATCCTTATCCACCCGGCTCCGGTCCTCCGGATGCACCAGATGCATGAAAGAGCCGCCGGTGGTCTCCATGAAATCCTCATAGGAAGAACAGCCGAAAACACGAATCAGCCAGGGATTGGCATATAAAATTGTCTGCTCCCCATCGTCGCGGTAAATGAGAATCCCGCCGGGCAGATTTCTATCCAGCTGCGGAAGCAGCGTACCTGTTACATCTATCCCTGACAAAATCAATCACCGTTCCTTTGGTATAGGATATTCACTTTCCGGAAGGACCCGGAAATATTCGATAGCCCCCAGGGCTTTATCCCCGCTGAAAAGAGGCTCCGTATGCACCAGAACGGGCACCCGCTTCCCTGCCTTGTTCTTCAGGAAAACCGGCTGCTCCCGGGACTGGCCGTCAAAAATGGTAGCCATCATGGGGCAGAAATCATGGCATAAATGAAGGCCAGTGCTGTCGATATGATCCAGTCCGCCGTTGAAACAGTGCTTTCCTACCATTTCTTCCCTGCTGTAGCCGGTAATATGTTCCGCTCCCTGACTCCAGAATATGATTTTCCGCTCCCCATCCAGCACGTACATGCCAAAGGGCGCTTCATCCACCATCTTCCGGAGCAGATCCACCATTTCTATATCCATGCTTCTTTACCCCCCCGATATATTTATAAATATCAATCTCACAATATGATACCCCTGTCACTAATAGTACAATTCCACTGAGACAAAAAATCTATCATAATCTATTACAACCGGTAGTCATGCTCCCTATGGACATGTCCTGCCGACATGAGGGTTTGGCGCCTTCGGACCGGATGTCATCATTGTCCGCCCCTGCCTTCGCCTCAACCAGAGGTCTCAGCAAAGAGGAACAGCGCTCCCTTGCCGGAACCTATCTGGACATGGGCATCGGCTTCTATCAGGGCGCCTGCAGGGATGACGCCAAGGCCCTGGCCTTTTTCCGGGAAGCGTACCGGCTGGGCCACATGAAGGCAGGCCGCTGGATAGGCCTTATGTATGCCAATGGAAACGAGGTGCCCCGGGATTTCAAAAAAGCCGCCGGCTGGTATAAAAAATCGGCAGACAAAGGCGACATCACCGCCACCTGGCTTTTAGGCGAACTCTATGAAAAAGGAGAAGGCCTTCCCCAAAGCTATGAGAAAGCCTTCTCCCTCTACCAGCGGGCCGCAGAGCGCACCGACATCATTGGCGCCCCTGCCATGACAAGGCTGGGACGGCTCTATGAAAAGGGCCTGGGCTGCCCGAAGGATACAGCCAAAGCCGAAGAGCTGTACAAAAAAGCAGTGGAAGCAGGCTATGAAGAAGCCAAAGACGACCTGGCCCGGCTTCATGGATGAAATCGAAGCAGTGAAAAAAGCACCGGTCCTTACCGATGCTTCTTTCACTGCTTTCTTTTTTCAGGAAAACGGAAGTCCCAAACCTCACTGTGCGGCGCTGCTTGCCTTCCTGCGTATGGGGATGAAACAGCATAGAACTCCCTTACGCCGCAGGCCGGAATGATCCGCCGCCTTCCAAAGGGCAGGTCCGAAAACCTCCCCGGTGTCAGATATAGGATTTTCTGCCTTCCTTTGTGCCACGCAAAAAACTCCTGATTCGTCCCATGCTGATGCGCGGTAGGGCTCAGGCGTTCAGCTTCGATGAATCGGCCAGGAGCAGCCGCCTGAGCGGAATATCTGTGTCGTCAAGGAAGAACTGGTATAGCCATAGTTGCCACCAGGATGTCTGGCAGGTCATCTTCAGGAGTTCTTTGTGAAGTTTTGACGCGTCGGAGAGTTCTGATTCATATGAGGAAGTTCTTCCTGTCTCCCGCCTGTCCCTTGATAAGGTGTGTGCACGTAACAGGCAGGGAGGCGGGCGCCCCTTCCGGGCCCTTTCAGTTCTCTCTGTCTATATAATCTTTTTAAAGGAGGAAAGTTCTCATAGGGGCGTGGAATCATTTCAGGCCTCTGCGTGACTGTTATATCTTCCTTACCTTCCAGCTCCTTTGCGGCGTCTCACTGTCTGACTCCCCCTTCTTTTACCTTTCTTTTACAGGAATGTTATATAATAAGACAGAATATCTTTTGATTTCATCAGTGAAAGGAGCCTTTCCATGATTAAACTTCTGTTCCTGTCTCACACCGGAAGCGGCGAGCCGCCGATGGCGGAATTCATTATGAAACATTTGGTGAAAGAAGCAGGCCTGTCGGAGAAAATCTATGTCTCCTCCGCCTGCCTGGAAAAGGAAGGCTCCCCTCTCTGCCAGGAAGGAAAGGATGTACTGGCAGCCCACGGCATCCCTGCCACCAATAAGAAAGCCCTGCCCCTGGAATGGAGCACCTATGACCAGTTCAACTACATTTTCCTCATGGACAATCCCCAGGATCCTCGGCTTTTCAATACCATGGGCGGCGATGTGGACAATAAGATTTCCCTCCTGTCCGCGGCAGCCGGTTATGACGGCGGCATTGCCAATCCCTACAAAGGGGCCTCCTTTGAGGAAGCCTTCCAGGCTTCGGACATTGCCTGCCAGAAACTCTTGGAGAAATATAAGGACTGGATTGAGTAGGGGCCCCTGCGCGAAAGGCTGCGGCCTGCTTCAAGACGCCAACAGGCCCTGGGAGCGTGTTCACGGAGGAATCAGATGAATACACGAATCCGCTATATGGCGATGGCCAGAGAAAATGAAAAAATCATAAACCAGGGATTTTATGAAGCAGGGGGAGAGGTATTTCATTTTGCCTCTCCCCTTTCCAGACTGGAGGAGGCGGAAATCTACGGGCCGAAGGTGCTGGAAGAGATGGTCTCTTCCCTTTCCGCTCCCTTGGGGAAAGGAAGAATTTCGGTGGTCGAAGGAGATACCCTGGCCCACGCGGCAGAGGGGGTATTGAATTTTGCCAATGCCTTTACCCCCGGCGGCGGATATCTTTACGGCGCCTCTTCCCAGGAAGAAGCCCTCTGCCGGGAGAGTACCCTCTATGCATCCCTTTCAGGAAAAAAGGGACTTCCCTATTATGAAGAGAACCGGCGGCGCCAGAGTATGTACGGCTCTTGCGGCATGGTCTTTTCTCCTTTCGTAGAAATCTTCCGAAGCGCCGACGGTACTCTTTTCGGGCCGCCCCGCCAAACCGCTGTCATCACGGCGCCGGCCATAGACCTTCGGGGACCGGCAGGAGAAATGGATAAAAAGGAAATCAGCCGCCGGCGGATACAGCGCATACGCCGCATCCTGGCCCTGGCGGCTGCAAAGGGTATCCGGACTCTGACCCTGGGCGCCTGGGGCTGCGGCGTATTTCTCAATCCTCCGGACCAGGTGGCCTCTGATTTTTACAGGGTACTGGTGGAGGAAAGGTATCGCTTTTATTTCGACTCTATCCTCTTTGCCATATACTGCCCTGGAGACAAGAAGAATCTCCAGGCCTTTCGGGAAAGGTTTTCCCCATAGGCTTCAGCCTATGGCGGCAGGCTCCCTGCCCCCTTCAGTGAGGGACTCTCTCTTTCTCATGAAGTGCTTAAAGAAAAATTCAATAAGCCCTTTTCGCCGGCAGCAGCGGCATTTTTTACCATTTCCTCCTTTAAAAGATAACAATCGCCTTTAATAAAATCCTAAATGATGTATAATAGAGACAGGTTAAGGTGATAAGTATGGTTTCCATGCTGTACCGCCGGTTCCTTTTTCTTTTTTCCCGCTGGCCCGGCCCTTTGATTTCCGGCAGGTTTCCCGGCAGATGAAACGTACGATCCTTTGGGGAAGGGGAGAAATGAGAACCTTTTGAGGTCTATCCTCCGAAGTATTTCGATTGTGAGATCCGGATTCCTCAGCCACTCTGCCACAGGCAGGCTGGAGGGGCAGCGGCTGGAAGGGTCCGCGAATCTGCCGCTTTTGAAATCGTTTGACTGTTACAGGGTTTCAAAGCGGAATCATTTTTGCTGAAGGTAAGGAAGAGGCATCTTCCTCTTTCCTCTTTTTCGGCCAAGCCTTTCGTAGGGGCTGACAGAAGAAAAGGGCAGGTGGAGATTGGCCATTGCACAGGAATGCATTCATTCCTTCACCCCGCACAGGTCAGTGTTTCGGCAGAAGTGACAAATTCAGCATGCGCCCTGTCTTTCTCCCGTACCCGGCTGACGGTATGACAGCCGCAGGAAATGGAAAGTTTCCTCCTTTCCCCTTTCTGCAGGGATTCTCCCCATACCTCTTCATAGGCTCATTTTCTATGGGTCCATGATTACACCATTCCCAAACTCCAAAAATACAAAGGCCTTCACCGGCTGCCATCCGGTGAAGGCCTTTTACGTGCGGATTGTGCGGATTCTATGGGGATGCTTTGCGGACCGGGTTCAGAGGGGATTTTTATATACCGCTGCCTGGGACAGCGAAAACCGTACAACCGCCCTGGCGCCCTATGGGCTTGAGGGTTCTAAAGTTTGACGCGCCTCCGGCGCGAGGGGTGTGGTGGCGCCTCTAAATTTATAGAAGGCGCCCTCTTATGATAAAACCTTTACAACCGCCCTGCGGGCGAGGAAATGCATTCCCCCCTTTGGTGGCTGACGCCACCACCTTTCCCCCGCAAGCGGTGGCACTATATAGCTCCGTTATGCTGTGAGCTGCTTATGAAAGGACTGCTTTTCAGAGCTTTATTCTGCCCCTGTGCACATCCTGCATAGGATGTGCAAGTCGGTCAAAGTAGGCCCTTAGCCTGCCCATAAAAGGGCCTTCCTTTCGATTGACCGACCGAACTGTGGGGGAAGTCCGGCGCAGCCGGATAAGGGGGAGCCGCGTAGCGGCTAATCACCAGAATGCTTACTATACCATATAGCACTGAAAGTAAATCCCGTAACGCTGACTTCATACTCATCGCCCGTAAGGGCGATACCACAACCCTCGGCCTGAAAGGCCGTCAAACTTAAGAACCCTCCGGCCCTCAGGCCGGTCAATCCTAAGAACCTTTACGCCCGAAGGGCAATCCGCCACCCTCTGAACCTTCTGAACCCTCTGAACCCTCGCTCCAAAGGCGCGTCTTTTTTAAAATCCCCTTGACTTATGGCTTTATGATAAGTAAAATATAAAAATACTGACAAGCGTGGATGAAGACGTTTCGCATGGATTGATTCCAAAGAGAGCTTCCGTCTGGTGAAAGGGAGCGTTCAGCCTGCGGGAGGATCACTTCGGAGCTTCAGGGAAGAAAAGCCCTGACGGGACATCGTTAACTGTACCAAGTGGCCGGAAGGTCATGAGGGTGGTACCACGGGAAATGAATTCTCGCCCCTTGCGGGCGGGAATTTTTTATTTTGGAAATTTCTGATTTCCATAGGAGGAATTGAAATGGATTACAGCAAGACTTTACATCTGCCGCAGACGGATTTCCCCATGCGCGGCAATCTGCCGAAGAAGGAACCGGGCTTTGTGGATTTCTGGCAGGAACATGACCTCTATCATGCCAGACAGGAAAAGAGAAGAAAGGACGGCGCACCGACTTTTGTTCTTCATGATGGACCTCCTTATGCCAATGGCAAGATTCATATCGGCCATGCACTGAACAAGACACTGAAGGATATCATTGTCCGCTACAAGCACATGGCCGGCTATGAAGTCAACTATATCCCCGGCTGGGATACCCACGGACTTCCTATCGAATATGCGGTACTGAAGGATTCTGGCGAAGACCGGGCCAACATGACTCCTCTGGAACTTCGGAGAAAATGCCTGGCCTATGCCAAGAAATGGATTGAAATCCAGAAGGCCGATTTCATCCGCATGGGCGTGGTGGGCGATTTTGCCAATCCCTATGTCACCTTTGATCCCCATCTGGAAGCCAAGGAACTGGAAGTTTTTGGCGAAATGGCCAACAAGGGCTACATTTACAAAGGCAAGAAGGCTGTGTACTGGTGCCCCCACTGCGAAACTGCTCTAGCCGAAGCAGAAATCGAATATAAAGACAGAAAGTCTCCTTCCATTTATGTCAAATTCCCGGCAGTGGACCTGAAGGGCCTTGCTCCTGAAGGTGTTCCGAAGGACAAGCTCTTTGCCGTCATCTGGACCACCACGCCCTGGACCATTCCAGCCAATGAAGCCATCTGCGTGAACCCGAAGTTCACCTATGTATGGGTACATAACAAGGCAGCCGATGAATACTACCTCATGAACAAGGAACTGGCACCGAAGGCGCTGGAAGAATGCAAGGTGGAAGATTATGAATTCGTGGGCCGTGAAATGACCGGCGCTGAATGGGAACTGGCCACCTTCCATCATCCCCTGCTGGACCGTCTGGCTTATGTGCTGGAAGGCAACCATGTCACCCTGGATGCCGGCACCGGCTGCGTTCATACCGCTCCGGGACATGGTGTCGACGACTTTGAAGTGTGCCAGGACTACAGAAATAAGGGCAAGCTGGATCTGCCCATCATCTGCCCGGTGGATGAAAAGGGCCATATGACCGCGGAAGCCGGTCTGGGCCTGGAAGGCAAGACCATCTGGGAAGCAGAAGGCCCTGTCATTTCCGCTCTCGCTCATGCAGGCATGCTGCTGGGCAAGAAATCTATTCACCATCAGTATGCACACTGCTGGCGCTGCAAGAACCCCATTATCTACAGAGCTACAGAACAGTGGTTTGCATCTATCAATGATTTCAGAGACAAAGCACTGAAAGCCGTAGACGACACCCGTTTCATTCCTTCCTGGGGCCATGACCGTCTGTACAACATGATTCGCGACCGTCAGGACTGGTGCATTTCCCGTCAGCGTTCCTGGGGCGTGCCGATTCCTGCCTTCTACTGCGATGACTGCGGCAAATGGGTGATCACACCGGAAACCATGAAGAAAGTGGAAGAAATCGTGGAAAAAGAAGGCACCGATGCATGGTGGGCCCACAGCGCAGAAGAACTGCTGCCGGAAGGTTTCAAATGCCCCCACTGCGGCGGCACCCATTTCCACAAGGAAAAGGACATTATGGACGTATGGTTTGACTCCGGCTCCACCTGGAACGGCGTCCTCCGCTATCCCCACAAGGAATGGGAAGGCGTGAAATATCCCTGCGACCTTTATCTGGAAGGCTCCGACCAGCACCGCGGCTGGTTCCATTCCTCCCTCCTCTGCTCCGTTGCCGTCAACGGCTATGCCCCCTACAAGGCAGTCCTCACCCACGGCTTCACCATGGACGGCGAAGGCCGCAAGATGAGTAAATCCGTAGGCAACGTAGTGGCTCCTCAGGATGTAATCAACAAGTACGGTGCCGACGTGATGCGCCTCTGGATTTCCTCCGTGGACTACCAGGGCGATGTACGCCTCTCCGACAAGATCATCAAAGCCATGAGCGACGTATACCGGAAAATCAGAAATACCTTCCGCTACCTTCTGGGCAACCTCTATGACTTCGATCCGAAGAAAGACAGCGTAGCCTATGAAGATATGGAAGAACTGGACCGCTGGGCACTGCTCCGCCTGGAACAGGTGAAGGAAACGGTTCTCAAAGCCTATGACGACTACCAGTTCCATGTGATGTACCATGCAGTGCACAACTTCTGCACCGTGGACCTGTCCTCCATTTATCTGGATATCCTGAAGGACCGCCTCTACACCGAAAAGGCGGACGGCAAACTGAGAAGAAGCGCCCAGACCGCCATGTATGAAATCCTTACCACCCTGGTACGCCTGGTGGCACCGGTTCTCTGCTTCACCTCCGAAGAAGTATGGCAGGCTCTCCCGAATAAGGAAGAAAGAGAATGGTCCGTCCATATGGCAGACATGCCGAAAGCCAATGAGAAATATCTGGATGAAGCACTGGACGAAAAGTGGAAGAAACGGCTGGCTGTCAGAAGCGTAGTCACCAAAGCCCTGGAAGAAGCCAGACAGGCCAAGACCATCGGCCATCCGCTGGATGCCGAAGTCACCGTCTACGCCGACGGCGATGAATTCCAGGTTCTGAAGGACATGGAAAAAGAACTGGCCGACTTCTGCCTCGTATCCCAGGCAAAGATTGAAGAAGGCACCGAAAAAGCACCGGAAGGCGCATCTTCCAATGAAGAAGGCACCGTGAAGTGCTCCGTAGCCGTATGCAATCTGGAAAAATGCGAACGCTGCTGGAAACGGACCCCCGATGTGGGAAGCGATGCCGCTCATCCCCATGTCTGCGCCCGCTGCGCCCATGTACTCCAGGAAATGGGAGAATAATAGAATCCGCTTGACCTGAAAAAGGCAGCAAAAAAGACTGTGAAACATGTAAATCATTTTTCACAGTCTTTTTTTATCCTTTTTTTAAATCTGCGGCGAAGCCGCCACCGCAACCCTCGGGGCCAAAGGCCCCGTCAAACTTAAGGACCCTCGGGCCAAAGGCCGGTCAATCCTAAGAACTTTTTTCTACAACCCTTCTACACAACCCGCGGTGCCAGCCGCGCCCCTCTTTTTAAAAATTGCGGCGTCAGCCGCCACCACAACCCTCGGGGCCAA
>ENA-ORSG01001306-ORSG01001306.1-human-gut-metagenome-genome-assembly--contig:-NODE-1306-length-15790-cov-3.694312_pt1 | contig 15790 bp, 8 predicted proteins | sample MGYA00242189_ERZ509156 | MGnify/ENA primary metagenome ERZ509156 (study PRJEB26280, sample SAMEA2338666) | human gut metagenome | biome: human gut; feature: human-associated habitat; material: faeces...
TACGTGTCGCAGTTGATAAGGCAATCTGGACTTCCATCAACTATGAGGAATTTCTGCAAAAGATGCAATTAGCAGGATATGAAGTTCGACAGGGAAAACATCTATCCTTCCGTGCACCAGAACAGAAAAACTTCACTTATATGAAATCTCTTGGAAGTTACTATAGCGAAGAAAATGTCCGTATCCGTCTGGCTAAAAACCGTGGCAAAGTGAAAACTCCAAAGCATTTGTCCAGAGAAGCTCGCCTATATATCAATATCACCACTTATGTTACGACCGGCAATCGAGAAGGATTTGAACGTTGGGCAAAGCTCAATAACCTGAAAGAGGCGGCTCGCACCTTTAACTATCTTTCCGAAAATAATCTACTGAATTATGAGGATTTCCAACAGCATGTTTCTGATGTTGATGCTTCTGTTAAAGCGGCTGAGCAGAGAATAGTACAAATCACCAGTGAGCTGAGTACACAGAAAGTCATTCAGAAACACTGCGATTCTTACCGGCTCTGCCGTAAAGTGATTGAAGATTGCAAATCTGCAAAAAATCTAAAAGCTTACCGTACCAAGCATCAGGCAGAATACCAGCTCCACGATTCACTAAAAAAAGAGCTGCAGGATCTCGGTATTACCAAAATCCCGAGCTCTAATAAAATTCAGAAGCGGATTGAACATCTTGAATCTGAACAAGCTGCTACTGTCCGAGAAAAACAGGAATTGCAGAAAAAACAGAAAACACTAGATATCATCCAGCAGAATTTCACAGTACTGCTCAATGCTCCTCATATATCAAACAACGATATCAATCGTACCGTTGCACCACCACTTCAACACTAATATCAGAAACGTTTTAAACCGTATAACACAAGAAAACTGATTCCACCGCAATGGATCAGTTTTCTTTAAATAATGGCTACTTCATTTTTCTCTTTTTATATAATCCTACAATCAAACCAAGACTAACAATCGCTATTAAAAACCATGCAACTATATTTGTTGTATCTCCGGTTTTTACCGTATTTATTATTTTCTGAATAGTATTTGGCTTATCTGGTTTTGAAGGTGTCGGATCCTTTGGCTTATCTGGATTGCTCGGTGGTGTTTCTGATGAAACCCATTCAGCTTTTGGCTCTATCGTTACATTATATTCTACATTCCCATTGATTTCAGATGGAATATTAACAAGGAATGGAGCGGATTCAAATTTATCTGTACCACTTTCTACATTTCCAATCTGTGCAAGCAGATAAATTTCTTCATCCAATTCTCCAAAACTCGTGCGTCCTGAAGTATCTATTTCTTGCATTAAGCCGGAAATATTATTTTCCTTCGCAAATGCAAACAATTGTTTTGCTTGTTTTTCTCTTGCTTCTGCACTGGTATCTTGTAATGATATGTCTGAATCTTTAAAACCATCTTCCCAGACCAGCTCATCATTTTTCATATATTGAATTGGAAATATCGAGAACTTTGCTCCGGAAAGAGTCACTTCTTTATCCGAACTATTTCTCCCCTTATAAATAATTTGAATGCTTCCTGTTCTGCTTCCTGCTTCTGCATGGATTGTTGAAATATCTATAAAACTACCGATAAGAAAAAGCATAACGAATAAAATAATGTGAATACTTCTTATCTTCTTTCTCACTTTACTTTCCTCCTTTTTCTATCTCGTATACTATAAATTATCTTTTATAACAATTCCAATATTTTTAATATTATGAATCTCATCTTTGCCTCTCCAAAAGATTCTTAAAAATTCTACATTACTTCAAGAACTCGAATTGCTATCAATCCAATTCGAACACTAAGCACTTCTGCTGGATTATTAAAATCTATATTCGTTATTTCTATTATTTTCTGCAAATGATACGAAGCAGTTCGATAATGAATAAACATTAATTCAGAAGTCTTTTTTAAGCTTTGGTTGACATTCAGATAACATTCCAATGTATCAACCAGCTCTCCATTTTTCTGAATATCGTACTGGCGAAGTTTATTCAATGACTCCGGTATAAACGCTTGCAACTGATTTATATCTTTCATCTTTTCCAGTACCTGATAAAAGAATCCTATCTTTGTACTATCTATAACTGACTTATAGATTACTACAACAACCAACGACTTCAAAGGAAACTGCATGTAATGACACCAATGAAATATCATGAGCAATATACAAAAGCAGCATAAAATATCGCCAGCCATAGCATGGCTGACGATACAAAAATTTATTATTTTTTATTGTCCTCTTGACGGGGAGCATACCATTATTATAGTGGTTTATTTTTTTATTCCAATGCAACAAACATGTAAAAAGGCGGATGTATTTTTGCAAGTTTTGTTCCATAGCAGTGTCTATTCCATTTTCCGTCTTCTCCAGAAAAACAGAACCATAACGATACTTATAGCGAGTAATAGCCATACATGCCTGCTTGTTCCCAGACGAACCCCTGTTTCCGGTATTAATTGTGTGTTTTCGTTTGTGATTTTTAACTCGATCACATCTCCTCGTGCAGCCTCAATCCGCTGTTTCATGACAGCCGTATTTCCATTCGATGTTGCCTGCACTGGATTTGAATACTTATCATTCTCTTCTTTTTTAGAAATCGAAACAGCGTATTTTGATGTATCAACAGTTTCTGTTATTATGATATCCGAAGATATATCTACATTTTTTAATGTAACTTTATCTCCATGTTTCAAAGAAGTTCTAATTGTCTTGCTACGCAGCTTTTGACCATCTTCCCAATAGAGAATTTCCATATCAAATGGCTTCTTGCGGTTTCCAAGTGGACCAGTGACTTCCTTTGTAATCTCAACCATCACCCCGCCTTTTTGCGGATGATTGACGATATGTCTGTCCGAAACAGCTCTCCAGGTATTTGTCATCGGTGATTTCTCATATAGGAATAAAATATCGGATTCTACATCGACCATATATAAATTAAAGTTATCCTGATACTGTGTTTTGGTTTTATCTGCTTTGTCCTTTTTGTTTGGAGTAACAGATTCTACCATCCAGTATCGTCCGTTCTCAAAGTCCTCCGGTAATTGAAGCATTCCATTTTCATCTGTTTCTAAGGAACGATACGTCGTACACGTTTTTCCATCCTTTTTCAGAACGATATCGTCCTTGCTCTGTGTATTGTCATAATCTACTGTATATCCTGTATCATCCGCATATTCTTTCGTAACATCATCATACGGTACTTTGTAGAACAGAAAACCTGCACCAGCAAGTCGGTTTCTTGGAAGATCATCCGTCTTTAAGAAACTTCGTTCAGCAAGATTGAAATGCAGATTCTGCACTTCCAGTTCCATCTTGGAAACATCCTTGAACTCATTCTCATCCTTCGGGAATATTTGTTGTCCATTTGAATCGAAATACTGAATCTCTGGATAAATAACTTCATAATATAGGAAACCATCCCCGTAGTCCGAAGAATAATGTGTCTTTCCTATCTCGATTTCTTCCACCTTATATTCCACCGGATTTCTGTCCTGGAATAGTGGAACATTGTCGACTGTGTGTTCCCATCCGTTCTCTTCATTCAGCAAGAATTCCTGTCCTGTAGAAATTCCATTCTGATACAATCTGATTTTCACCTGTTTTTCCGTCAGTGCATCATTTGGATTTTCCCATGTCTTTTTGATATGCAGAGTGCCTGTTTTAGCAAAATTTCGGATATTAAGGCTGGTATCTCCTCGCTGAAGCAGAACAGATTTTCCGTCTATCTTACCATCAACTGGTGCCTTAACAGCCTCCTGATTTTCGTTAGCCTCCCTATCCACCAGTTTTGCATCAGTGATTTTGAATGCTCCATTGGCAATCTCAACTGTGATCTGTATATCTCCTGTGTCTACATATCCCGTCGGTAAGTTTGTCTCTCGCAACAAATACGTCTCAGTTGCTGTTCTGTTCTGTTTGTTTTCATCTTGTAACGGAATGTGAAGTTGTGCGATTCCGTATTTATCAGTTGTTACCGTTTCCTCCTCAACACCGTTCTTACTGACAGCAAAATTGATCTTCTCCATTCCCTGTCCGGTAGACTCATCAAATTTGTTCAGTGTGAGTATTCCCTCTTTCTGATAACGGTTCTCCAATTCAATAGTAAGAGTCTCACCACCGCGTCCAATTCCACGTCCTGTGAATTGAATTCCACTTTCTGGATATGCTTCCCATGAATTTACATTATCTCCTTGTTCATGAGAATTGCGGACATTGTACCAACCTGAAAATTTCACATTCGAATCTTTTGGCTTATAGTTGTACTCTTTTAATGTGTATTTCCAGAATGAGTCCGCCTTAACGATCCACGTACAACTTGTATGTGTATCATCTGTCCATGTACCTACAACTTCTATCGGAGCATCCTCCGCTTGCGGAGCTTCTGTGTCCGGCGTCTGATTATCTTCAGAAGGAAGCACAAGTTTCATGTGCTGATGAAATGCAGGTGGCTGAGGTTTTCCATCTGAAAGCTTTTCATCCATATCTACCTGGATATAATAATCTTTCTTGACTTCCTCTATTGCTTCCGGCATTCCGACAAAATCTTTCTTTACTGTCAGGTAACCATTTTTTGCTACAATACGTCCGTCAATATGCCACCCATCGGACATTTCACTTTTGAAAGAATACCAATAAATGGTGAAGAATTCGGTATCTAATTTCGATGGCGGAATCTCCCTGTCTCCGATACGAATCATACGTCCGCTTTCACGAATTGTCTGGAATACCTCTTCATCGGAAGGAATTCTATCTATCTTGTAGATATAGTCTCCATTTCCAATATATCCCTCATCTGGTTTAGTTCCCTGCAAAAGTTCTTGCACTCTCTTATTTCCATCCGCATACTGTTCCCACGTAGATGGATTCTTATTTCCAAGAACTGGAACATCATGCAATATACTTGCCTTCACATTACAGTTTGCCACGGCAACCGCACTTGTATAATCGTCTACATTCGTGGTTGGTAATGCTACCGAACCATCTTCCGGCATCGCTGACTTACAGATATAAAACTGTACCTGTTTTCGATTTTGGTTACTCACCTTACGCCACGCTGCATAGAGGGTGATTGGCTGTCTTGCATTATTATTTATAAGATCAGAAATAGAATCCCCTGCACCGCATTCCTGCCACTTTCCGTCTTTGTTTCTGTAATCCCAATGATCGAATTCATACTGTTCCAACTCTTTGCTGTCATTATCTTCATGATCATAAACCAGAGGATATGGTGACTTAACGTTATGTTTTCCAGCTTCTATTTCATTCTCATAATCATCTGTATGTCTTGTCTTATTCTCAACCTGAGGGGTCAACTTAGCTTCCTTAGGAAGTTTCTTCATATAACGAGTTGTATTATAGATAACCCTGACTGCCCCAGACTCCAGCGGTTTGTCTGCGATCACCTCATAAGATGAGTTAACATTCGGAATTTCAAATTTTACCTTATCATCTCCGGACGGTTCCGGAAGAACCTCATTTTCGTCCCTGTCATTAGATGTACAACTCCAGACAATCTCCTTGCCATAATACTCACCTTCTAAACTTGCCCTCTTTGGTACTTCCACAGTATATGCTTCCCCATGGCCTACATACTGTCTCTTAATCGCCTCTCTTTTGGTCAGGTTCAGTGGATCCAACACTTCAATCAGATGAAAACTTCCCTCTACACTGAAATGTCTTCCTGCCAGCCCAGCCTGAGAAGAAAGTCCTGTCAAACGATCAAAATAATTTTCGATTCTGTCTGGATTCAGTGGGTTTGGCTGTGAGAAATAATAGACAGATACATCTTTCCCGTTTTTCAGGACAGGAATATACCATGTACCATCGTTGTCCTTATAAGGATGCTGTACAAATACTCGGCTGTCTGTCGCATAACCAAACAGGATTTTTTCTTTGCCATCTGCTCCCGGTTCCAGTTTATCCGGGGTGAAACCAAACTCACTGTAAATTTTAGAAATCGTATCATCTGGTGTGGCTCGCAAATAATAACGACTGGCTCGGCCACTGTTCGCTTTGATTATGTAATGCTGCTCAGCATTGAGGTTCTTTATCAGCTTATAATGTCCATCGATAAATACATAAAAACTGATATTTGCTTCTTTTGTTGCTGCTGGTTTTTCTGTATTATCAGGAACAATCACATATGGACGTACTGCATCATCTGGCTTAATAGTAAAGCTCATGGTATGCTCTGCTTCATTTTTACTCCATGTAACTGCTGAAAGAGTACCATCTTCCTCTCTGCATTCCCAGTTTATATCCTGCGTTTGTTCTTCTACACGCGGCTTTGTACTAACTGTTCTTGTAAGTGTTGACTTTCTTGCAACAAAATCAATTGCCGGAAGATCACGCAAAGCTGTTTGGCTGTAAACCTGTCCATCGTCATCCTGTACTGTCACACTGTAAAAACCGTTATATCTATCATCGTCGTGTTCGAGTAAGGTCTTTGCACTCATGGTGATCATATTCTGTCCGTCTGGCAGGTAATACACATCCATCGGCTCTCCGGACTTTCCTATATAAATACATTCATGACCTTCTATCGTGTATTTCCCTGCATTATGGATTGTATCGTAATCTCTCTTGGAATAATAAAAACGCTCTTTTGCTCCATTTTGAATAGAACCATCGTAATGAAATTTTTCAAAATGCTTTTTTAACTCATCATTAGAAATATAATAATAAACTGTTCCCGGCTTTGTTGTAGTATCTTTTATAACAGGAATTTCTTCGTTTAGAACATTATATCTCTCATTATTTACAAAAGTATAGAATTTAATGTTCAAGGTTGCTGGTGCAAAAGTGCTGCATGCAACCGTATATGGTTGCTCTATCTTCCCAATAGAAAAGGTTAGTTTATCGCCCTGTTTCACCGGAAAAATTGTTTCATTTTCATCCTCACTGGCACAAAGCCAGTCGCTTTCCTTCGTATCTCCTGGATCAACGGAAATTGTGACCGCAGAATCTTTCTTATAGTAACTCACAGTTCGATTTCCATCCGGATTGATCACTGTAACCGAATAGAAACTGTTCTTATTCTGCTTAATCTGGTCTGAATAATTATCCGGAATTTTTTCGCCATCAGATGCTCCTTTTGGCATATAATAAACGTCTGTTGGTACAGTTGCTTCCTGCTTGTCCAGGTTATAAGATACATATTGCTGTCCTTTATAAGTTACCACTGTCGCCTGTGCTAATGTCTTCTCACCACGGACTGTATATGGAAAATAATTTCCGGACTGTGTTTCCTCTGCATTCAAGCCGAACTCTCTATAAATCTCAGCAAGATCACTGACAGATAAATAGCATCTGCCCTGGCGGTTCCATTTATACACCTTTTTCAGTGAATCAGCCGGCAGCTTTCGAACCTCATTATCCACATATATATAAAACTGAATATCAAAGGATGTCTGGTCCGCTCTCTGGATCACATAAGACTGTGTGATCTTTCCGATTGTGAACCTCGTCTGGTTACCTGATTCCCGTACACCATCTATTACCTTATCATCTGTTCCCATACAGGTCCATTCGATCTGGTCTGTCTGGTCCGGCAATTCAGGATTAAAGTCAGACACAGCTTCTTCCACCACAGTTCCTGTTAATGCATAACGAATCCGATCCTGCCCTTCTCCCTTTACCTCTACGGAATAAAACGAGTTGTTATTTTTTACAGAATCTTTTAAATTTAATGCACCGCCTTTTCCATTTGGAAGGTAGTAAACATCTATCGCTTCCCCTTGTTTATTCTGTCCATAATTGTAAGAAACATATGTCTTTCCGGATTCTGTATCTGTATAAACTTTTCCGGATTCTATCCCGCTTTTTCCCCGGTATGCAGATACAAACTTATTATTTGCATCCGGATTCTGATTCTCACCATTTTTCACAAATCCAAATTCTTCATATATCAGGAGCAGGTCCTCAATGGAAACACCATAGTAGGTAGTTCTTCCGTCTTTCCATGTTGCAATGCCGGTAATGTCATTATGCTGAAGCTTTACCTTGTTTCCATCAATAATGACATAGAAATCAATATCAAATTCGGAAGACTTCTCCGATGTTTCTGTTTCTGATTCTTTAGTTTCTGTAGTATCTGTTTCTTGCTCCAGGTCTTCTGTCCCCGATGTTTCTGACTCTTTTTCCTTTTCTTTCAATGCATAAGTCATAATCAGTTTTTGTCCATCTGTAAACTTATTGGCATTGATATTATCGGAACTCCAATAAACCGTATCTTTATATACTCCTATAAAGGAACAGTCTGCATCATTTACTTTTGCACTCTTAAATTCATAATCTTTGTCAGAAATATTTAACTCTGAATGATCTGATATTTTTCCAAGCTCAATGGTCTCTGGTGCTCCTTCAATCGCATTGCCGGATTCATCTACATATTCCACCAATTTTGTGGTCGGTACCTGACCATTTGAAGTTGCTTCCTGTATTTCTTTCTCCAGCTTCTCCACTTCTATGCTATCCGGAATCTGTTCCTCAGTTTCTGCCGATGTCTCAGTTTCTGTTTCTGATGTAAATTGCTCCGAAGTTTGCTCGGTTTCTGTCTGTTGTGCATCTGTCTCACTTGTAAATGCTTCTGTATCTTGTGTTTCTTCCTGCTCTGTAACCACTGATGTTTCATCTTCTGATGCACTTACGGTTTCCAGATTCATAAAACAAATAGAAAAGATTAGAAGCCAGGAACATGCTATTTTCAAATATGTTTTCCAATTCTTATGCCTCATTTTTCGCATCTCCCTTCCTGTTCTTCTGCTTCTCCATGAGTAATCCGCAAAGGCAGATAACTGAGCCAAAGAATAAGAACAAATAGCCTGCAACCGGACTATCATCGCCTGTCTTTACCGGCGAACCATTATGAATAATATCCTTTGATCTTGGGGAAGATGGAACCGGGTTTTGATTTTTACCAGTTTGACCGGTATACGAGTTTTTGAATGAAACCTTCGATACTTTATCTCCATTTTCATTTTTGACCACTGTTACCGCCATCAGTTCATTATTGGAATCAAAGAATCCTTCAATCGTTACATCATAGGTTTTTGAATCATATGTATAATTTTCTTTATTCTCTGTTGCCTGGTACAGCTTGTAATGATATTCTCCTGCCTGTCCGACATTCATAATCAGCTCTGTAGAAGAATTACCACTCATATTCCAGGTAAATGTTCTTCTATTGCTTCCCTCCGGCATTGGATTTTGTATCTGATCTGCTATTAAAACATAAGAGCCTGTTTTGTCAGCATCTGCAGAATTGTTTACTTCAAATATCTGTTCCACTGGTATTTTCACTGTTGTGTTTCTGTCAGCTGCCAGTACTGGTCTTTGAACACCCAGAAAGAATATCATGGACAGGAATATAACCATGGCTATTTTTGTCAAACGTGTTGTTCTCATGCTTCTCCCTCTCCTTCTTTCTTCTTGTTTCTTTTCTTTTCTATCTGTCTTGCTATCAGAATCAGTACAAGGACAATCAGGATAAACCATACAATAACTGGCACTTTTCCTACTGCATTTTTCAGTTCATCAATTCCTGTACCTACGTTTTTGGCTTTTTCTTTTTCCGGATATATCTGATCTGTTAAGCGTCCCACCAGGATATTTCTTCCATTTGTCATATCCGATGTACAGGTGGTCAGCAAAACCAGATGATCATCTTCCGTTATATTCATATCTCTTTTATATAAAACATTGTTCTCGATTTCCTGCAGATACTCCTGTTTCGCTTCTGGTGTGTCCAGACACACATTGAAAATCGTTTCATTATAGGCATCTACCTGCATCAATGCATAGAATTCGATTCCATGATCTTTTCCGTCAAAGAACAGATTTCCATATGGATGTTCGTTGAAATACTGTTCTTTTGTAAATTCACCGATATCTCCAAACATCATGTGTTTTTCCATATGGTGGCCATATATAATATTATCAAAATCCGAAAAATCCGGCTTATTTGCACAATGTAAAAAGATTGCTCCGCTTAAGGAATAGTTTCCTTCCGCATCTGTATTCATATAAGTATCATCATTGTCCGTCTGCACCAATGGATAATTGATATTTGTGTCATTCACTCGTATCCATCCAATCACATCCGGATTGATTTTCTGTAATTCTTCAAAAGATTTCGTACTCTTTTCAGTAGGAATATATGCTTCATAATTTTTTGCATCTGCAGTCTGATATACCTGATGGGAATCCCACAGCATATAACCGGAGAGAAACATAGCTGCAAGAATCAGTGATAATGCTATAAAATTTACAATATGGTCTAATCCTCTGATAATTCCTTTCAGCACTTTCTTCATCCGAAGCATATGTACAAGTTCCTTTCACCATTTCTGTTTCTTTTATATTTATCAAAACTGGTTCATCTGACCAATTTGCTCGCAAAATTAGCAAAAAGGGATGCGGCGGAGCAACGCCGCACACATCCCCTTTCCTGGTTGCTATATTTTATTATTTCTGTAATCTTCTGCGTTTGAATCCTACAAAAGCGATCAGTGCTACACCGCAAAGTGCAATCATCAGAACGTATGGAAGAGTGTTCATGATGATACCAGTTACAGGTACATCGTTGTATGTATTGGTTACAGCAACGGTATTCTGTTTCTGACCTAATTTCTGACTATTTACTGCTGTAAGTTCTCTGTTGTATGATGTTTCAGCAACAGGAGTCAGTTTAGCACCATTGATAGTGATTTCAGCACTACCTTTATAGTTTTTAGTTGCAGACTCTTTTACAGTAATTGTTGTTCCTACTGGAACACCAGTGAACTTCATGTTTTCATTTGCTTTCAACTTGAATGTGTATGTTCCGCCCTCAACAGATGTAACAGTATCTCCATTAGCAGCCTTGATTCCGCCAAGTGTGTTTGCATCTGTTCCAGTCGGGAATGCAAATGTTGCTGTGAAAGCGAACTCATCGTCAGGAGTTGTTGTTGTACCATTTGCATTAACAATCTTTTTAGACACATTCAAAGAGCCAAACTTATGATAAGTCGAATCTGGATCTGTAGGATCTGTACCTGTACCAGCTTCCTGTACATAAGTGTTAGTAAAGTTGAAAGTATTAGTATCGGTATTTCCAATATCTACTTTACCAGTTACTGTCTGACCTGCATCATCTTTCACTTTATTTACAACGATATTAGAAATTTCTGTACCAGTTGCACCATCTGTAACATATACATCCATTGTATACTCAGCCCCTGACATGATCATTTTTTCATGATCACCGTTGACTACTGCTGGATCTGCTGTCTGTATCTCTTTTACAGTATACTCATACTTTCCTGCTTCTGTATATGTCGGAAATGTAATCTGACCTCTCTTAGGAATTGTTCCTGTTTCAGTATCGGTAAATGATATCTCCGGCATAGTAACCGCTGCATCTGTTGTAATTATACCAGTTCCTGTCTTGACCTGCTCTGCTGTAAAGCTAAACTTCTCAGCCTTTCCGGCCTCTGTATTGTAGGTCTTAGTAATCCATGCCTCCGTTGTCTTGCCCGGATCTGCCGCAAATGTTGGCATTGCCATTCCCATCGTCATGGCACCAGCAGCAACAACTGCGAGCACTTTTTTGAACATTTTGTTCATGCTCATAATGATTCCTCCCTTGTAAATAATATTGTTTGTTTTTATTTGATTAACGGAGGAGGGAATTAGAGTCCTCTGGTCCGAATAACCGCAATCGCTTTTCCTTTGACGTCTTTAATATTAATACAGCCATAGATTCTGCTGTCTGACGCTTCCGGTCTGTTATCACCCAGTACAAATATCTGACCTTCACCAACAGTGATTGGAAAGTCAACTCCATTTTGAAACTGTGTGGTGTCAAAATAAATATCCTGTGAAATCTGCGTAGCACCGTTAATCATCAAACCGTCTTTTGTTATATCTACGGTATCACCTGCGACTGCTACGACCCTGCCTGTGGTTGTTCTGCCATCTTTCTTAAATACTGCAATATCACCGGACACAAAACGCTTGTCCAGTCGATAATACATGACCAGATCACCATCTTTTATTGCTGGTTTCATAGATACGTCATTGATTCTCGCCATCCCGTACATAAATGTAAAAACAAGGATGACTGCCAAAATGATAAGAACAATCTTCAATAACAGTTGAAAGATATCTTCTCCCAGTGTCGTTTCCTGTCTGGGAAGCTGTTTCTCATTATTCTGTTCTTTCTCAACCTGTTTCTTTTTCATGTTTCATTCCTGCTTCATATCAACTTAGATAATCAAGGTATTCTTTTATGTACCGGTTAAAGTATAGCACTTATTTTTTGCAAAAATAATACAGAGAATAGGAAGATATTTTCACGTTTTGCTACAAAAAATTTGTAGTTATCGGTTTTTCGCAAAAAAAGAAACCATACCATAGAGATATAGTTTCTCTTTGAATTACAGTGTTTCTGCCATTTTGAATAAAACGATTCCATTTCTAACAGCCAGCATCTCAGCAGAATTCTTGAAATCAATGCCGGAAATATCTTTTATTTTTTTCAATCGCCCTGAAAGAGTACGATAATTTACGTAGAGTTTTTCAGCTGCTTTATTCGCACTCTTATCACAGTCCAGATACGCCTGCAACGTTTCAATCAGTTCTCCATCATGTTCTTTATCATACCAATATAATTTCACAAGTGACTCTGGCACATATTCCATCAGTTCATCACGATTTTTGATTTTTTCAAAAATCTGGAAAAAACCGAGCTTAGAAAAATCGGCTACCGATATATTCTTATCACCATAAAGATATCTGAGCATATCCATATAGTCTATGATTTTCTTTGAATCCTTAAAAGATTTTTTCAAATCTCCATATCCATTAACAATACTTCCAATGCCAATCTGAAAATCCGTTGTCTTATTTCTGTGAAAAATCTGCTTCTGTACTGTCTGATATAATTTTTCCATTTCTTCCCGGAACCCTGCTTGTGTTTCCCCAGGCTTAATTTCATGAATACACACAATCTGATTCAGATTCCGGTAAATATGTTCATCCGGAAGTAATCTCTGAATCTCGCCTTCTATCCCTCCGATTTCTTCTAATTCTTCTTTTGTATAATAATCTTCGCTATTGCTTGAAATCGTATGAAAACTTACCACACAATATTGAGCTGTATCTTTCAATTTTAGCATTCTTGCAGCTTTACTCAATTCATCGCCCGTTAATAAACCATTAAGCAAGCTATATTCAATATCTCGTTGATATTTTTTTTCTATCTCATTTTTAGCATATGTTTCCATAAAACTATACTGTAAAGTAATAACAGCATTTTCCAATGCCATATAGTCCAGTATTGTTAATGGCATATTCACTTCCGTGACTACCAAATAAATTTCTGTTCGGCCTAACACATGTATTTTTGTAATATATTGCGTATGCTCTTTTCTCTGTTTTTTGTATTCAAATCTGGTAACAATATCCGGTTTATATTTCTCAACATTTTTCTCAAATACAAAATCAGACAGATCCTGCGTTGTGGACGCACAGCAAGTTAAGTTACTATAATATAACGCTACCGGATTATCAATCATGGAAGACAATAGAAACAAAATATTTTTAGTTGGATCTTCAAAATCTTCTCCATCCAATAACATGTTAGAAATATTGTCGTGTGTCAATTTGAAATAAATCAACCGTGCGATATTTTCATCATAGATCTGCAGAATAACATATTTTATAATACCCCAATAATACTCATCTTCCGAAATTTCTATCACTGGAATATTACGTTCCGAACAAAACTTTAATAAAATATCATAATAATTGACTTTCTGTACCATGTCCGGATGCTGCTTTATAATAAATCCACTGACCTGTTTCTTCTCCAGTTCATTCAAATGTTTCCGAAACTCTCTGTCCGTTTCTCCGAAATACACTTTCATATTTGTAAGAAGAAGCTCTCCTCCAGTCAGATATCTTTCCATATCTTCTATTTCGATAATTCGTATACCTTTAATTTCCTGATTCAGATTTTCTTTACATGTCACTAATCTCATATCAGGAAATTGTTTCGATTCTAATAATTGTTTTACCGTATAAGCCATTCAGCACCTCGTCAAATTCGTCTTTTTTTGTCTACTTTGGTTGTACCAGCATCTGATGTTGTGTTTTCAAAAGTGGCATAAGTATACAGTGTAATTATACCCCCCCCCGAAATTTTCTGTCAATTTCTTCATGCGTATAAAATGCATATTTTATATAGATTCAAATAAAAAAGACAGCTCGCATCTTTGTCGAACTGTCCATTACTTCTTCAGGCTGCGGATAAAAGTCATAAAAATTTCTCTTTCCTTCTCATCCAAGCCATCCCAAATCTCAAGTATTTCTTTTTGCTCTTTTGTCAGATCCAATCTGCTTTCATCATCTGAAAAAAATTGTGCGATTGTAATTTCAAATGCATCACATATTTTTTCCAGATTAGCCATCGTCGGCATACTCTTCTGATTCAGCATATTTCCCAGAGCCGTCTGCGTTATTCCTGTAAGCTGAGCTAACCTATATTTTGTATATCCTCGCTTCCGGCATAGTTCCGCAATTCTTAACGGAATATACTCTTCCACACACAAGTATATACACCTCTCTTCTAGTCTATGATACCAATATTGTACCTGTTGACCAGAAGATTTATTAGACATTTATTTATTGATTATATACTCTTGTGTGCAAGACTATTCAAGTAAAAAAATATAGCTGGACAGTCCACGATATTCAGTTGTTGCATATATTTATGATACTTTCTACGAGGAAATCTGTCAAATACATGTTGTTAAAAAATGATATTATAACTCAAAAAATCCTGATAGATAACTTTATCTATGCAGTTACCTATCAGGATGGGAATTTTATCTTACACCACGATCAGCTCCTCTCTCCGGCTTATCTTTTCCCTGCTTTTCTTGAATTTTCCTCTTATTGATTTCCAGTCTTTCATGAATGGAAGGCTTCTTTGCTTTCGCAGCCACATTTTTATCTTCTGTCCGCACAATCGAAGCCTCTTTCCCGGCAGTCCTCGTATTTTTCACTTTCGTCTCTGCGGTTGCTCTTTTCCTTCCTGTCAAACCGCCCTGTTTTTCTGCGATCTGTTGTTCTCTCCGCTCTTGTACACCTTTTTCTTCCAGACTGCAAAAACTCTGCAGATACGGCAATACATGATCCTGCATATCCGTCAGTTCTTCCAAATACTTCTGAAATTCTTCATTTCCTTTATTTTTCATAAATGAGAGCCAGCTTTCATCTGTCAGTTTCATTTCATTCTGTAGCTTCAGCTGGCTAAGGATGCCGCCATTTCCTGTTCCAATATCAATTTTACTTTTAAACTGCCGCAACATCTTATCGTCTTTTTCCGCATAATATACGGTAAAAAACATCTGGGCTGTCATAGTAGGCTCATTAGTCCTCGGATTACGGTCTGCATACCATTCTTTATCCTGTTTGGCAACAAGGGCATCCAAATCTGAGAATTTCTGACAGCGTAGTTCTATCAGTTCGCGCTCTTCACAGTAATTCACATACACCATCGGCTCTGTTTCTTCGGATATATCCGGTTCATAGAATTTTAACCGTTCTATCAACACTCCGGCTCGTACAGACTGCTCACACTCTTCCTCCACAATGTCTTTCAGATAGGAAATATAAGAACCAATATTTCCGCTTTGCAGATCCAGTATGACTTCCTGCACGGTGTCCTGCCCCGGTTCTATATGATCCCGATACTCATACGGATCAAATGCTTCTGCAATCTCATCCAGTGCCTCTGCCAGCT
>ENA-ORSG01001315-ORSG01001315.1-human-gut-metagenome-genome-assembly--contig:-NODE-1315-length-15662-cov-3.068751_pt1 | contig 15662 bp, 7 predicted proteins | sample MGYA00242189_ERZ509156 | MGnify/ENA primary metagenome ERZ509156 (study PRJEB26280, sample SAMEA2338666) | human gut metagenome | biome: human gut; feature: human-associated habitat; material: faeces...
CTGCCTTGCGGCGGGGACGTGGAGGCTTATACAGGCGCTCCCGCAGAAATGCAAGACAAGAAATCATTTTTTCCTGCATGCGGGGTTTTCTTGCTGGGAGAAACAGGTTAAATAACCGGACGGATTTGAAATCCGTAAATGATATGAATTAACCCAGATAATGAATAAAATATTAATAATGCCGATTCTTGAAACTGGTACCCCCGTTTTTTCTCTTTCCCCTTTCAGGCTGTTCCATGCTTCCTAAAGGGCTTGGCCTCAAAAATGGTCATTGACAACGGATTTCAAATACGATATTGCATCCGGTTAATAGCGTATTTTATCTCTGTTGAAAAATTACGTCGTGTTGAGCATATTGACTATTAATTATTTTTTATGAAGCTTCATCTGCCCGTCACTCTGTTGTCCGCAGTACTCGCCTGCTATTCCGTTGCAGTTTTGACAGCCTCTGCCGAGACGCTTACAAGTAATGTAACCATTAGTACTGATACCACTTGGAATGAGACGACGACCATCGGAGCGAACGGTCTGACCCTGACCATTGAAACCGGAAAGACGCTGACCCAGGCGGAGGGAGCGTTCAATATTGGCAATAACAGCCTCACCATCACCGGCGGCGGCGTTTTCAGGATTGAAACGGCGGCTACGCAGAAAATCGGGAGTGATCCAATCTCCAAAACACTGACTATTAATAACGCTACGCTGGATTTGAGCGCTCCGGACGCCAGTCTTAACTCGGGGGGGTATACCCGTTGCCGTGTGACCGTGACCGACGGCGGCGTGCTGCGCGTGGGGGAATATTCCTATAATGGTCTGGGTCAGATGGCCACCAATACGGATTACTGGACCTTGAACAACAAAGGGCGCCTGGAGCTTACCAAGGAGGAAAACGGAGAATTCGGGTGCGGCCTGACGGTAGCGGCGGGGGCGGGGGGCGGCGCCGTGGAGGTGGAGAATGCCTCCAGCACCGTGCGCATGACGGTATCTTCCGCCCAGTGGATTCAGTTGAACGGCGCCCTGACGCTGACCGGGGCCGGGAATATGACCACGGCCGGCGACAATGTGTTCCGGGGGACAGGCAGGTTGATCAAGGACGGTTCCGGGACGCTGACCCTGGCCCATGCCTCTTCCTTCACGGGCGGCGTGGAACTGAAAGGGGGCACCCTCATTGTCAGCCATGCCTCCGGAATGGGAACGAACAAGAACCTTTCCGTAACGGGGAATGCGGCCATCGGCGGCATTTCCGCCGGGAATATTCAGCAGCTGAGCGGAACCGGTGTAGACGGCGTGGCGGTCCGCGGGAGCGGGCCTGGACGTCTCCGCCGTGGACAGCAATGCCGGCCTGTCCATGACCGCCGGCGTCCTGTCCCTTGGGGGGCAGAATACGATGACCGGCAACCTGAACCTGGGAGCGGCCGTGCGGATTGACGCCACTCACATGACGGTGAACGGCAATCCCCTGCTGGCCCTGAACGGCGCCCTGACGGTGAACGGCAGCCTGCTGCTGGAGAACAGCGACAGCGTGAGCTGGAGCGCGGGCACGTACAATCTGATTAATGCCACGGGCGGCATCACCGGGGATCTGGCCAATACCATTCTGCTGGGGACCGAATACATCGGCAACTGGAGCACGACGGACAATACCCTGAAATTCGTCGTGGCGCAGGTCACGTCCCTGACCTGGACGGGCGGCGGAGACAATACGTGGACGGTGGGAGGAACGGGGGATTCCCCCTGGAATGCGGGATTGCCTTTTGCCAACGGCAACGGAGTCATCTTCGGTGACGTAGCAGGCAATGCGCCGCAGACCGTGAACATCGCCGGGCAGGTGAATCCGGGCCTGATCGTCGTCAATGCTGACGCAACCGGTTATACGTGGACGGGGTCCGGTTCCCTGGTGGGAAGCTCCAAGCTGCAGAAGACCGGCAGCGGAACCTTGTCCATCGCCACGGACAACGCCGGTTTTTCCGGAGAAGTCCTGCTGGGCGGCGGCACGGTGGAAATGCGGCATGACGCCGCGCTGGGTGCCGGCAGCATCATCTTTAATGGAGGCTCTCTGAAATACGGCGCTGGGATAACGGCGGACATTTCCGGACAAATTCAGACAGGCGCGTTGGCTTCCAACGCTGTTCTGGTGGATACGAACGGGAATGCCGTCACATGGGCATCCCTGGCCGGCTGGATGGGAACCATCACCCGCACGGGAGAAGGCAGCCTGAATCTGGCGGCGGGCGCCTACGGAGGCAAGCTGATTAACAGCGGAGCCGGCTCGCTGGTGATCGGAGCGGGCAACGCCACGCTGGGAGGAGGCATTTCCGGGACGGTCGTCAAGACGGGTGACGGCACGCTGTCCCTGAGCAGGGACGCGTTCAACGCATCGGCGGGAGGGACGCTGGTGGTGGAATCAGGCACTCTCGCTGTTGCGGCAGAGGGGACGTTAAGCTCCGACCTGAACATCACCCTGGGAAAAAACGCGGTGATGCAGACCGGCTGGGCCACCAACATCACCGGCACGGGCATATTGACGATGGGGAACGGTTCCAAGCTGCGCCTGCTGAACGGGAACGGTAACCGTCTCATCGACATGCAAATCCGGCTGGACGCCGGAGAAGGCGGCTACGCCGTCATTGACGGCTCCAGCAATGGAAATAATGCCACGCTGACCTCCGCCATCACGGGAACGGGCGGCCTGAAAATCATTTCCGATGTTGGGGGCAACGGCTGGAATTTTAAAACGGGATGGGTGAAGAATTCCTATGACGGCGATACGGAAATAGCCGGAACCGGTAGTAACATCAGCCTGACTTATAATGTCGGCACAGCCTCCGTCGCTGCCGGACAGGTGCTGACCCCGTGGGGGCAGGGCAGCGTCACGCTGGGCGGCAGTGAAAAAAATGTCACGGTGACGTTCAACGGCTTGAATGCCGCAGCCGCGGCGGGGGGAGTGTCCCTGGACGGGGATGTCACGCTGAAAGGGACGAACGCCGCGACCGTCCTGAACGTCTTTACCGGAATCACAGGAACCGCGACGCTTAACGGCAAGGTGTCCGTGGAAACGTCCGGCAGCGGAACGGCGACCCTCGCCGGAGGAGACAGCCTGCAGATGCTCGGCGGACTGGGCGGTGCGGGAACGCTGGCCGTCACTACCCGCAACAGCGCGGGCTCCCTGACGCTGGGCGGCGATGTTGGCGATTTTACCGGAACACTGAACCTTTCAGGGAACAATCTTTACCTGAATGCGGATACGGCTCTGGCCGGAACATTGAACGCCTCCACCGCCAAGGTGACGGCGCTGCGGAAGCAGAACGTGACCGGAACGCTGAACGCCGCTTCACTGGCGGTTGACGGAAGCGCCCTGAGCTCGGACGGAGCGACGCTGACGGTGAGCAACCTGGCGCTGGGCGCGGATGCAGGCGTCAGCCTGGACATTAACGGGAATATCACCGCGGGGACTTATACGCTGGTTTCCTGGGACAACCTGACGGCAGGCAACTTCGCAGATGCGGGGACGATGACCCTGACCGGTACGCTGGCCAGCCTGTACCAGGGAACCTTCAACGTGAATACCGGTGACAAGACGGTGACCGTTTCCGTCAGCATGGCGGACGGCGTGGTGGTCTGGGACGGCAATCCGATCGGCGCCGTGGACAACACGACGACCTATCTGTTTGACGGAACGCACACGGGAGTGGCGTCCCTGACGGGGGACGTGAATGCCAAGGCCATTTATTTCAACAACGGGATAGGGCAGGACCTGGAGCTGACCAACAACGGAGGCAAGCTTGCCGGGAACGGAACCATGACCAAACTGGGTGAAGGAAAGGTGACCTTCAACAGCTCCAACAATGATTACTCCGGCGCGGTCAACATCAAGGAAGGAACCGTTGCCGTGAAGGCGAACATGGCCCTGGGGACCGGAACGGTGACCGTGGACAGGACGGGACGGCTGGAAATCGGCGTAACGGGCGGAATTGCGGATATTCTGGGAGCCACGATGCCGACGATCAACGGAGGCACGATCGCCTTTGCCTCCGGAGGGGCCAATACGCTCGGCAAACTGCTGACCGGCTCCGGCATCAATCTGGAAGTGTCGGGCGCCGGAACGGCCCTGACGGTTTCCACCGCCCAGACGAAAACCGCGCTGACCACGGTGGGCGAGGGCGCGGTCCTGAACCTCGGCAAGAATGGAGACGGACAGCAATCCATCCTTTACGGCGATTTGATAGTGAACGGCGGCACGCTGAACACTACCGCGGGCGATCCGTTCGGTTACAACAACAATGGGAATTTCGGCACGTTGACCCTGAATAGCGGCACCTGGAATGTCGGCGGCGGCAATACGACCATGGCCAATACCAGAATGGTGTTCAACAACAGCCGGGTCATTCTGAACATGCCCGACGGGGGATTAAACGGCTTCGACTTGTTCAGCGGCACCAATACCATTGTGACGCAGCAGTCCGCTACCGGAATGAGCGTCTTCTCCGTGGCGGAGGGAGCCCCCTCCACCGGTCAGGCGAATGCCCTGACCCTCCGCGGCGGCACGGCCATCTTTGACATAGCGCGCGGGAATTTTGCGCTGGACGATACTAATACGGCAGATTTGAAGCTGGATGTAATCGTAGCCAAGGAAGGCAACGGCGCCAACCTCGTAAAGCAGGGGAACGGCGTGCTTCAACTGACCAAGGCCAGCGATTATACCAACCAGACCCTGATCAAGGAAGGGACCATCCTGCTGACGGGAGCCGGCTCCCTGGGTTCCGGAGCGGTGACGCTCGGCGGCAATGGAGACGCTTTCCTGACCTATGCGGTGGATGCGGACCAGACGGTGGCCAACGTCATCGGCGGAACGGGTTCCATCACCCAGAAGGGTCCGGGCAAGGTGACGCTCAGCGGCGCCAATACCTATGCCGGCACGACCAATGCGGAAGCCGGAACGTTGGCGGCGGGAAGCGCTACGGCGTTCGGGACCAGCACGGTCTCCATCTCCTCCGGAGCGACGCTGGACATCGGCAATTATGCGGTGAATAACGCGGTCAACGTGAAAGCCGGCACGGCGGATGCGCTCTCCACGGGCGCCATCACCAGCAACGGCGGCTCCATCGGCAGCCTGACGCTGGGCAGCTACTCGCGCCTGAACGTCACCGGAGACATGGCCATGGCCGCGGGCTCCTCCTTCACCTTTGACATGACAGGACTGACGGCGGGAGGAAACGCCCTGGTGACGCTCACCGGCGGACTGACGCTCACCGGAACGCACAACGTCACCCTCAACAACTACGACACGCTCACCGACTCGGGAGACTATTCCCTGCTGACGGTGGGAAGCGGAACGCTCACGCTCGGCTCCTTCAACATCGGGGACCTCATCAATGACGCCCATCCGGAACTGACCTACACGCTGGGACTTTCCGCGGACGGCAAAACGCTTCAGCTCAAGATCGAATCCTCCGCGAACATGCTCACCTGGAACGGAACGGCGGACGCCGGAACATGGAGCGCGGGCGACGTGAGCAACTGGACCTACGGCGGAAGCGGCTCCGCGCCGGCGACCACGGACGGCCAGCCCCTGCTCTTTGACAACACGGCAGCCAACAAAACCGTGACGATCACGGGAGACGTGGCTCCCTCCTCCATCGTCGTCAGCAACAGCGGCGCGGACAACACCTACACCTTCCAGGGAGACGGGCACATCACGGGCGCCACGACCATCCTGACCAAGAGGGGGGACGGCACCCTGCAAATCCGCAATACGAACACCTACGGTGGTTCTACGTCCCTGGAAGGGGGCATTGTGGACATCAACGGAGACGGAGCGCTGGGAACGGGTTCCATCATCTTCGGCGGCGGCATCCTGCAGGCCTCCGGGAACGTGACGCTGACGCAGACCATGGTGCAGAAGAACGCCGGGGACGCGGTCAAGCTGGCCGCCTCCGGAGCCGGCACCACACTGACGGTGAATACGGCCGGGCAGGACAGCTTCCTGTCCCTCAACTGGAACATCTCCGGGAATGGAGCCGTGGCGCTGGGGAACATCGCCAATACCAAGGTCCTCTCCGGAACCGTGACGGTGGCCAGCGGCTCCACCCTCAAGCTCTCCGGCGGCAATGAAATCGCCCTTTCCGGCGTGCTCAAGAACATCAGCGGCACCCTGGCCAAGACGGACGGAGGCTCCCTGCTCGTCAAGGCGGCCAACGGCAATGACGCGCTTAACGGCACGCTCAGCAATGCCGGAGGCAGCATCGTTCTTTCCGGCTACGGAGCGGCTACGGCCAACCGTACCATCACGATGAACGGCACGCTGAATGCCGATCTCATTGACGTCACGTACGGCGTGACGCTGGACTTGAAGAAAGACCTTGATATCGCCACGCTGCAAATAGGCGGCGGCACGATGGGCAGCAACACGCAGGCTTCCGCGGTCAACGTGGGGACGGGCGTCACGCTCACCTCCACCACCGGCGTCAATTTGGGCGGCGCCAACGGGCAGGGAGCCCTGGCAGGCAATCTCAACATCAACGGCGGCACTGCCGTGCTGGCGGCCGCCTCCTTCCTGGATGGCTCCGACTCCGGCATCACCCTCAGCGGCGGCGGTACGCTCACGATGGGCGGCGATATCACCGGCACGTCCGGAACCCTCACGCTGGGAGAAGGCACGCTCAACTCCTCCGCTGCCTGGACAACTTCTGTCGGAGTCGCCCTCAACGCCGCTTCCGGCAAGACCGCCACGGTGGATACCACGGGGGGGGACATCACCCTCAACGGCGCCTTCACCGGTTCAGGCAACCTTCTGAAAACCGGTACGGGCACTCTGAGCATAGGGGCCGCCAGTGCGGGTTACACGGGTACCGTGACGCTTGCTTCCGGAACGCTTTCCTTCCAGGACACCGCCGATGGCTATAAAGCCGGGCTCAACATCACCGGAGGCAACGTGACGGGCGGCCAGAATTACAAGGGCGTCAAGAACGTCTCCGTCAATGCGGCCTCCGGCGTCAGCGCCATTTCCCTGGGCGGCCTTTCCGGTTCCGCGCTCAAGACCGTCAACATGACGGACGCCGGAACGGTCATCAGCGGCATCAACGGCGCCGCCAATCTGGACAGCGCCAGCCTGGTGGTGGGCACGGGGAACGTCTCCAAGACGCAGGACCTGGCCGGAAGCACTTCCATGATTCAGTTTGACGCGGCCGGAACGCAATTGGAAATTGAAACGCTCACCCTTACCCTCTCCGCTGACGTGATTAACGCCATGCAGGGCTGGGGCGCGGGGGACCGCACGGCGTGGCTCAACCTGACCAACGGAGCGCTGGGCTACGGTACGGCCATCTTCAACCCGCTGCTGGAATCCCTGGGCTTTACGGTGACGGGCATCAACGGAGGCTCCATCGGCATCACGGGGGACGCCACGCAGATTTACGCCGTGGGAAGCGAAGACAAGACGGTCACGAACAATTCCGAGCTGGACCCGTACCGCGCGGTCATCGTGGACGGCAACCTGGCCCTCAACCTCCCCGGCGTGGACGATACGGCTGACGGCCTGACGATCAACAATCTTTCCGGTGCGGCTTCCGGCGTTATCAACATCACCAGCACGAACGACAAGACGGCTTCCGTCATCCTGAACAACGAGCTGCTGGGAACCGATCCGAATACGTCCGGTCCCGATACGAAGTACTCCGGAACCATCAATGGGGGGACGGCCAATATCACCAAGACGGGAGACGGCTCCCTGGAGCTTGCCGGAACCCTGGATACCAGCGGCACGCTGGACATGCAGGACGGCCAACTCATCCTCTCCGGCACGGCGGACCTCGGCTCCATCAAGCTCAACTCCTCCAACTCCGGCGACCTTTCCTCCCTGGACATTACCGGGAAGGCGGAAGCGGGAACGCTGACGGATGAAGGCAACGGCGGCAACCTCTCCATCGGGAAAAACGGTACCCTCTCGCTCACGGGAGCCGGTTCCGAACTTTCCAACAGCACCGTTTCCGGAGCCGGCGTGCTCCAGGTGGCGGACAACGCCTCCCTGGCGCTCAACGGCACCTCCAAGCTTGACGGCGTGCAGGTGGACCTGGACGGCAACGGAATGCTGGAGCTCGGCAACGCGGCCAACAGCATTTCCGGCCTGACGGGAAGCGGCGCGCTGAACAACGGCTCCGCCCTGGAAATCACCACTGCCGGGAATGCCCTGTATGAAGGCTCTCTCAGCGGAGAAGGCAGCATCACCATGAACGGCACCGGCACGCAGGTTCTGAAGGGGAACGGCGCGATCGGGCAGGCCCTCAGCGTCACGAAGGGAACGCTGGAACTGACGGGTGCGGAAGGCGGCAACGGCTCCGTTACCTATAAGAGCCTCACGGCGGGAAGCGGCGCCCATGTGCGCCTGAGCCCGGTAGGGGAAGGAACCGGTCGCCAACGGACTCAACCTGCAAAACTCCCATCTGGACCTGGTCATCAACACCAACCGTGACGACCTCTTCTCCAGCCCGGTCATCACCGTGCAGGCAGGAGACGTCAATCTGGACGGAACCACCGTTTCCCTGGGAAGCCTGGGGGACTACGACGACCCGGCGGACCCGACGGCCAACCTCAACTTCACGCTGGTGGACGCGACGGGAGCCGGAACGGTTTCGGCCAACGGAGCCACGGTGGACGCCTCCGGCTACTTTGACTTCTACTACCAGGAATTCGGCATCCGGACGGAAGGCGGCAAGATTGTGGTGACGGGCATGGTCAAGACGGAGAACGCCTTTATGGACGCGGCCAACACGGCCAACTCGGAAGCGGGGGCCAACCTGCTCTGGAACAACCGCGGCAACGCGCCGAAAGGCACGCAGCTCGGTGACCTGAGGGAAGCCGTCAGAAACGACATCCAGTCCGGCAACACCTCCCGGGCGGCACGTTCCATGGCAGCCGCGGCAGGCAGCACGGTCAACGCGCTGGGAACGGCCCAGAAGGACGCCCTGCGCGACCAGATGGGCTGGATCAGGAACCGCACTACCCTCATGGGCGTCAACCCCGCCTACGTCAACGAAGACCTCCCCTGCTTCCACATGTGGATGGAAGGCACGGGTTCTTACGCCAAGCTGGACACCAGGGGGGATGAAAGCGGCTACCAGCTCACCACCTGGGGGGGCACCGTGGGCATGGACGTGGACCTCAGCGACCACTTCACGATGGGAGCGGCCTTCACGGCCAACTACGGCGACCTGACGGCCAGCGCGGCGGACAGCGCCGACGGGCACCTGGACAGCTACTACGCCAGCCTCTTCGGGCGCTATCAGAACAAACGCTGGGCGCACACGCTCATCCTGACGGGAGGATGGAACGACGCGAAACTCAACCGTACGGTCAACTACGGGGAAGGAAGCTACGGGACGCAGGGAAGCACCAGCGGGTGGGGCTTTGGAGCGATGTACGAACTCACCTGCGACGTGTACCTCGACGAAAACCGCAGCAGCGTGCTGCAGCCGCTGTTCAACGCCTCGGTGGTGACGACGCGGATGGACGGCTATGAGGAAACGGGAGCGGGCAACGCGGGCCTGAACGTCGGCCGGCAGGACTGGACGACGGGGACGCTGGCGCTGGGCGGCCGTTGGATGGGTCTGATAGGCAGCAACATCTTCGGCCGGGAATCGCTGGCGGAAATCCGGGTCAACGCGGCGCAGGACCTGGGAGACCGGAGAGGGGAAACGAACGTCTCCCTGCTGGGCAACCCCGGCTTCGCGCAAAGCGTGAGAGGGGCGAAAACGGGAACGACGGCGCTGCAGCTGGGAGCCGGACTGAGCGTGCCTGTAGGAACGAAGGGAACCATCTACGTGAACGGGAACGCGGACATCCGTGACGGGTCCAGCGCGCTGAACGGAAGCGTCGGCTACCGCTACGACTTCTAAAAGAAAGAAAACCCAAGGAGAAGGCACCCCACCTACCCCCGAAAAGCCTTCCTCCTGGCCCTCCAGAGCCGCTCCGGAACAACTCCGGAACGGCTCTGAGTTTTTGTTTATCGGAAGATTATTCCTTTGACCTGTTTCCAAAAAGGACGATTAATTCAAATGACGTTTTACAAGAACAAACGGCCAAGATATCAACATTTCTGTTGCGGAAACCATTGTATCCGGCAGATGATCAATTAGGAAACAATTTCTCATTCATTTCCAGAGGAAACCTGCTCTGTAAAAAAATTCCAAAAACAAAGATAACATCCGAATGAAGAACAAAAACATCCCGGCCTCTCTATTTGGAAGAATAAATCTGAAGCATGGCGAAAAACAATTTTCCGGGCAGTTTTTCTTTCCATAGCCGGGAATACTCGATTCCCGGTACATTGCATTCTGTTATCCCCCTCCAGTAAAAATAAAAAAGACGGCCTCCATGCGGAGACCATCCTATGATTAATTTGTCTGCCGGCAGGATGCCTTAAGACCGGCGACGGCGCACCATCAGGGCGGCCAGTCCCAGCAGTCCCAGAGAAGCCGTGGCAGGTTCCGGCACTGAAGCCAATTCTCCCGTCATGGAAGCCGTGAATATAGAATCATTACCCCTTCCCTGATTTGACTCAACGAATACATAAACGTTTTCAGAAGTCAGTTTGTTTCCGGAAAGATCTGCCGTCACAGTAATCGTGCCGGACGTCGCCTGCGACTCTACCGCCTGCCAGCCATTTTCCGTCTGGTAGGCCAGATAAACCCGATAAGTGCCGCCGGTGGAGGTAGCCAAATCCACTGTGAATGTCAGAGAAGAAAAAGCATCAGCAGAATACCCCGCCGCATCCAGGGAAACTTTGAGGCCTACGCCGGAACCGCCATATCCCTGCCTATTGGTATAGGTCACCGTTACAGAACCGTCTTCGTTCCCAACAGCGCTTTTAAAATAACTTGAGGTTTCAGAAGATGTATTGGCTTTAGATCCGCACCATCCGGAAGAATTCGCCAACCACTCATTCAAGTGATTCGCCATGGCGGAAGGATCGCCACGGTAGGCTTGGAAGGAAGAATTAACATCGCTTCCTGAATCATACCCTGACAGATCAATCTGGACGGTTGCGGCCGTTGCGGAAAGAGCGGCAGCCCCCAGCAATACAATTGTGGTTCCCAGTATTTTTTTCATCGTTTACTAATGTTAGTAACTATAAAACGGAGATAGCGGATTTTGAATCCGAATTTATCGATAAAATATTTATTGTTAAAAAATTACAATAAATAATATATCAAAAATTATAGATAGAATATCGGTAAGAACAAAATACTGATTTCTATAATTTTCTTACCACCAATTTTTTTTATTGATACCGGATTCAAAATCCTATTTGTTGAAGAATCAACGTCTCCCATCCGATCCGATTTTTCAAGACAGACGGGGTCATTAACAAATTCAAAACAGTTGTGCTGACGTTTCCCCTGTAAACAAATCGAAGTCCGTTAAAAAAGAATCCGCGGATTCCACTGGCACCAACAAACCCGTTAACATTGCAAATACCGGTATCAAGAAGAATGACGCCGCTATGAACGGCGCATTCCTTCCGCAACCTCAGGGAATGAATGCCGCTGCCGGTCCGCAGGATGCTCTGCTCTTTCGGCCATCCTGGCCGTGAAGCCGAAACGGCAGGCATCATTCATTGTCCATGAAATAGGCCTGCAAAATACAAATGATATGCAGGACAATAGGAACGAGTGCAAAGATGAACCAATACAGGAGGCCGTAAGCCGCACCTACCACCAGGAACCAGAGAATGGCCTGGACAAAGTGGCCCTTGTACAACTGGCCGAGGCCGGGAATAAATAGGCTTAAAATGGCTGCTAAAAAAGATTTCATATGCTGGCTGGGTAAGAAATGGCCGCACGGGAAAAGGTTCGCGTGCCTGTACCAGTTGAGAGCCTTCCTTCTTCCCTCACGTTCAATCTCCCGGCGCAGCCCCTGTCATGAATGACGGTTTTCCCGGAGCGAATGAAGCCGACGCGGCAGGGAACGGGAGGCAGTCATGTTCAAGTCTTGACCGCCGCATGGGCTATGTTACCCTCCCCGCGCACAGGGCACTCATGTTAGAAGGGTAGAGACCACCATGTCCATTGAACTGACTCGCAATTTCTCCATTATCGCTCACATCGACCACGGAAAGACCACCCTTTCCGACCGGCTGCTGGAAAAGACGAATACCATTTCCGAACGGGAGAAGCAGGATCAGCTTCTGGATGCCATGGACCTGGAGCGGGAAAAGGGCATCACCATCAAGTCCCACCCCGTTACCATTTTCTACAAGGCCGGGGACGGAAAGACTTACAAGCTCAATCTGCTGGATACGCCGGGCCATGTGGATTTCTCCTATGAAGTGTCCCGTTCCCTGGCGGCATGCGAGGGAGCCCTTCTTATTGTGGACGCAGCCCAGGGAGTGGAAGCCCAGACACTTGCCAACATGCACCTGGCCATGGATCTGAACCTGGCCATTATCCCCGTCATCAATAAGATTGACCTTCCCAGCGCCAACCTGCCCAAAGTGTACCGCCAGCTGGAGGACATCGTCTGCATCCCCCATGAGGAAGCCATCCATGCCTCCGCCAAGATGGGCATCGGCATTGACGATATTCTGGAAGCCGTTGTTCAGCGCATCCCTCCGCCTAAAACGGAGCAGGACGGCCTTCTGCGCGCCCTGGTGTTCGATTCCGTTTACGACGCCTACCGCGGCGTAGTCTCCTATGTGCGCGTCATTTCCGGCAGCGTGCACCGCGGCATGAAAGTCAAACTTTTCGCAACGGACGAAGTGTATGAAGTGAAGGAAGTGGGTATCTTCACCCCCAAAATGACCCGAACGGATTCCCTGGAAGCCGGCGACGTAGGCTACATCATCGCCAACATGAAATCCGCGGCGGATGTCAAGATCGGGGACACGTATACGGATTACATGCGCCCCTGCCCATCCCCCCTGCCCGGTTTCAAGGAAATCCGCCCCATGGTCTTTTCCGGCATTTATCCGGTGGATTCCTCCGATTTTGAAGCCCTGAAAGCGGCCATGGCGAAGCTTCAGATTAATGACGCCGCTTTCTCCTTCCAGGCGGAATCTTCCGTAGCTCTGGGCTTCGGGTTCCGTTGCGGCTTCCTTGGCCTGCTCCATATGGAAATCATCCAGGAGCGTCTGCGCCGGGAATTCAACATGGATATCATCTCCACCTACCCCTCCGTGATTTATGAGGTCACCAAGACCAATGGAGAGGAAATCAATGTGGACAATCCCAGCCTGCTCCCGGAACCGCAGGAAATTCAGGAAATCCGGGAACCTATCGTCAAGGTGTTCATTATGCTTCCTGGGGAATACATCGGGGATATCATGCAGCTTGTCCTGGAAAAACGCGGCAGCGTGGACAATACGGAGACCATTGACGATATGCGCGTAATGCTCACCTGCACCGTTCCTCTGGCGGAAATTCTGGTGGATTTCAACGACAAGCTCAAATCCATGACGCGAGGCTACGGCTCCATGGATTATGAATACGCCGGCTATCAGGCCGCCAAGCTCATTAAAATGGACATGCTCATCGCCGGGGAACCGGTGGATGCCTTCTCCATGATTGTTCACCAGGACAAGGCAGCCTCCCGCGGCAGGGAACTGGCGGAACGCCTGAAAAACGTCATTCCCCGCCAGCTCTTCACCGTCGCCATTCAGGCCTGCATTGGCGGAAAAATCATTGCCCGGGAAAGCATCTCCCCCATGCGCAAGGACGTGACGGCCAAATGCTACGGCGGGGACGTCACCCGCAAGCGCAAACTTCTGGAAAAGCAGAAGGAAGGCAAAAAGCGCATGAAGGCCATCGGAAAAATCAACATTCCGCAGGAAGCGTTCATCAAGGTGCTGAAAACGGGGGATTAACCCATTTTCTTTCCACAGGGCCGCTAAACGGGTGCTTTCCCTCTTCCTCCCGGTTTTATATCAGTTCTCCGTTTGAACATGGAGAGACTGTTTTCCCGGGGTTCTCTCGGCCTGTGTTTTGGCGAGCATTCATGCCCCTGCCAGCGGGGAGGATGAGGTCAGGATGGGTATTTACGAGCAGATCTTTCTTTTTGACGGCAAAACAACCGGAGACGTCACGCGCGTGGTAACACGCCGTCAGCAAATTATCGCCATACGGAACCGGAAGCAGAAGGAACAGGACGCCAAGAAACACTGAAACCGGCGCAGTCGTTGAACAATTCCCGGTTGCGCATTTTTTCCTGTTATGCTATCAGGTCAGTCATGAGTCTGCCAAGGCTGTCCATGCTCTTTCTTGCTTCCGCCGCCCTCTGCTCCTGCGTAGGGACCTCTCCGGAACAGGAAGAACCGAAGGTAAAAAAAAGCCTTTCGGAATACATGCAGGACAATAAGGCCAATTCCATCGCCAATGTTCCGACGGGGCTGTTGAGCACTACTCCGAATCAGCAACAGGCCACCCATCTTACCGCCACCACACAGGAGGAAATGACCAAGGCAGACAGTGGGGCCATCTATTACACGGACGCTCATGACCCGGACGCCCCCATCCCCGGGCTGGAAGAGGCTTTCGCCCAGCGTAAGGAAAACGAACGCTGGATTCAAAGCTATCCCACCGCCCTCCGGGAAGCCCAGAGTTCCGGAAAACCCATTCTCATCTGGTTCCACCATTCCGTGGGCAGCCCTCCCAGCAAAAAACTTGGAACCGAACTTCTCCATACGAAGGAATTTGAAGACTGGGCAAAAAAGAATGTCGTCCGCGTCTGTTACGACCAGGCGGAAAAATTTGAAAGCGAACCTGTTTACAGGAAGCGCCAGAAGATGCTGGAGTATGTGAAAAAGGCTCCCTCCCTGTTTGGCGTGAGAGGAACGCCCGTGCTTCTGGTCATGTCTCCGGACGGCTCCAAAGTGGATACGCTGCGCGGTTACTACACCGGACAAAACGCCCTTTACTTTGACCAGATCAAGAACAGCGTCAAACTGGCGAAGCAACAATATGAAGAGTTTAAAAAAACGCTGATTCCCAAAGGCTACCGGGTCTGGACAGGAGTCAACGGAAATACCGTCTTCGCCAAGCTTTCCCGTTATTCGGAAAAGACCCAGACCCTCTGGCTTCAGGAGCTGGACGGACACCAGAGCAGAACATCCCTGAAAAGGCTCAGCCTTGAAGACAGAACATGGCTCCTGGAACAGAAAGAATCCCATGAAAACAACGGTCGGAACAAGCGCTCCGGCCCACGTGGCACCTGAACGGCTTTTCCCCTGCCGTCCGGCTGCGGAACGGTTTATTCATGGGCTTCCGCTCCATCCCCATTTTTGTATTGAAATATGAAACTGATGTTTTATTTTTCCTAAAACTCTCTTCCAGCATTTTTTCTTTCGGGGATGTGGTCTTTTCCGTACCGGCAGGAATGCCCTTGCGGACAAATTCCGCCGCTTCCCCCTCTCCAACCATTGCCTGTTTAATTCATGATTTTAACAATGAACCGTCATGCCGCCATCGCCCTGATGCTTGCGGCCTGTCCCCTGTCCGCTTCCGCGGACCAGCCTCAAAAGCAGACGCCGGACCAGCGCCCCAACATCGTGGTCATTGTCACCGACGACCATTCCTACCAGACCCTGGGCACCTGTGAAAAGGATTCTCCCATGCCTTATCCAAACTTCCGCAAACTGGCGGACGAAGGCATGGTCTTTGACCGGAGCTACTGCG
>ENA-ORSG01001327-ORSG01001327.1-human-gut-metagenome-genome-assembly--contig:-NODE-1327-length-15562-cov-3.580125_pt1 | contig 15562 bp, 11 predicted proteins | sample MGYA00242189_ERZ509156 | MGnify/ENA primary metagenome ERZ509156 (study PRJEB26280, sample SAMEA2338666) | human gut metagenome | biome: human gut; feature: human-associated habitat; material: faeces...
TGCAGACTTGTGAAACGGTCAATAAAGAGTAGTAAAAGTGTAATTGCTATATAGACTCTGACACGCTCAGCCTTTTTGAATCATGCAGGACGCTCTCCCGGTGTGGTACCGGGGGTTTTCGGCCTGTGCAAAAATACGCTGGATTCAAACGCAAGTCTGCACGTATGTGCACGGCTTGCGTTTTTTATTTTGCAAGGGGACCGCGAACGGAGGTAAAAATGAACGGAGAAGCAAAGCGCACCCGGCTGGACCAGCGCCGCGCACCCATCCATGAAGCGCTGGAAAACTTCCGCCGTATGCGCGTCGTGCCCTTTGACGTGCCGGGCCACAAGCGCGGGCGCGGCAACCCGGAGCTGACCGCGTTTCTGGGCCAGCAGTGCGTCGGCGTGGACGTCAACAGCATGAAGCCGCTGGACAATCTCTGCCACCCGGTTTCGGTCATCCGCGAGGCCGAGGAGCTGGCCGCCGATGCGTTCGGCGCGGCACACGCCTTTTTAATGGTGGGCGGCACGACCAGCTCGGTACAAAGCATGGTGCTGACCGCCTGCAAGCGCGGGGATGAGATCATCCTTCCGCGCAACGTGCACCGCAGCGTGCTGAACGCGCTGGTGCTCTGCGGTGCGGTGCCGGTCTACGTCAACCCGGAGGTGGACAACCGCCTCGGAATCAGTCTGGGCATGAAGCGGGAGCAGGTGGCCAAGGCCATTGCCGAGCACCCCAACGCCGTGGCCGTGCTGGTGAACAACCCCACCTACTACGGCATTTGCAGCGACCTGCGCGCCATTGTGCGGATGGCCCACGACGCCGGGATGCTCTGCCTGGCCGACGAAGCCCACGGAACACACTTCTATTTTGGCGGCGGGCTGCCTGTCTCTGCCATGGCGGCGGGCGCAGATATGGCCTCCGTCTCGATGCACAAGAGCGGCGGCAGCCTGACCCAGTCCAGTCTGCTGCTGACCGGCCCCAATGTCCACGCGGGCTATGTGCGGCAGATCATCAACCTGACCCAGACGACGTCCGGCAGTTACCTGCTGATGTCGAGCCTTGATATTTCCCGCCGCAATCTCGCATTGCGCGGGCGGCAGGTGTTCCATCAGGTAGCCGATATGGCCGAGTACGCCCGCGAGGAGATCAACGCCGTGGGCGGGTACTATGCCTTCGGCAAGGAGCTTTGCAACGGAAACTCCGTTTTTGACTTTGATACGACAAAACTCAGCGTCCACACGCTGGACATCGGTCTTGCGGGCATTGAGGTTTATGACATCCTGCGCGACGAGTACGACATTCAGATCGAGTTTGGCGACATCGGCAATATACTGGCTTATCTCTCCATCGGTGACCGCCCGCAGGAGGTCGAGCGCCTTGTCAGCGCACTGGCCGAAATCAAACGCCGCTACCATACCGACGGTGCGGGCCTGTTGAGCCAAGAGTACATTGACCCCGAGGTCGCCGCCAGCCCGCAGGAAGCGTTCTACGCCCCCAAGAAGAGCCTGCCCCTGCGCGAGACCGAGGGCATGGTGTGCAGCGAGTTTGTCATGTGCTACCCACCGGGCATCCCGATTCTGGCCCCGGGCGAGCGCATCACCGCTGAAATTTTAGACTATATCGAGTACGCCAAGGCCAAAGGCTGCAGCATGACCGGACCGGAAGATCCCGACATTCTGCGCCTGAACGTGCTGGCCTGACAGGGAGGTTTTACAATGGAAATGTGGTTTTCGGAGTTTCATACCCCCGATGTCAAGCACAGCATCCGGGTCAACCGCCAGCTTTACTCCAAGCAGAGCGACTATCAGCGCATCGACATTTTTGAAACACCGGAGTTTGGCCGTGTGCTGACGCTGGACGGCAACGTCATGCTGACCGAGCGCGACGAGTTCATCTACGACGAGATGATCACCCACGTGCCGATGTCGGTACACAAAAACGCCAAGGATATTCTTGTCATCGGTGCGGGCGACGGCGGCGTTGTACGGGAGCTGACCCGCTATGACCGCGTGGAAAGCATTGACCTTGTGGAGATGGACCCGCAGGTCATCGAGGCATGCCGCGCCTACCTGCCCGGCAACGCCTGCCGCATGGATGACCGCCGCGTACATATTTATTACGAAAATGCGCTGAAATTCATCCGCAAGTGTGAGGACGAGTACGACTTGATTATTGTGGATTCCTCCGACCCGTTCGGCCCGTCGGAGGGGTTGTTCACCCGCGAATTTTACGGCAGCTGCTTTAACGCCCTGCGCGCGGACGGCATTATGGTCAACCAGCAGGGCAGTCCGTTCTACGCCGAGGACGCCACCGCCATGCAGCGCAGCCACCAGCGCATTGCCAGCACCTTTCCCATCAGCAAGGTGTACCAGGCGCACATCCCGACCTTTGCGGCGGGGTACTGGCTGTTCGGCTTTGCCAGCAAAAAATATCATCCCATCAACGATATGGACGCCGATGCGTGGAACGCGCTGAACATGCGCACCCGCTATTACACCTCCCGGCTGCACGTCGGGGCGTTTTATCTGCCCGCTTTCCTTGAGGAAATGCTGCGGGAAGTGGAGGAACACTGATGCTGCACCGCAATGTAGAGAATTTCATCGGCTGCGACAGCAGCTACCGCACGGCCAGTATCGTTTTGTACGGTGCGCCGTTTGATTCCACCACAAGCTACCGCCCCGGTGCGCGCTTTGGCCCCGCGGCCATGCGCCACGAAAGCTACGGTCTGGAAACTTACAGCCCCTATCAGGACAAGGACCTGACCGATGGGAATGTGTTTGACAGCGGCGACCTGGAGCTGTGCTTTGGTTCCAGCGAGAGTGCCCTTGTAGACATTGAGTCCCGCGCGGCGGAAATTCTGCGCGACGGAAAGCTGCCGCTGCTGCTGGGCGGCGAGCACCTTGTCACGTTGGGCGCGGTGCGCGCGGCGGTGCGCAAATATCCCGATTTGCATATCGTACATTTTGACGCCCACGCCGATCTGCGGGACGATTACCTCGGCGCGCAGCTGAGCCACGCCTGCGTGCTGCGCCGCTGCCATGATTTGGTCGGCGACGGGCGCATCCACCAGTTCTGTATCCGCAGTGGTGACCGGGAGGAATTTCAGTTCGCCGCGCGGCACACCGATATGCACAAGTTCGACTTTACCGGCCTGAGCGAGCTGACCGACTGGCTGTGCCAGACCGATGTGCCTGTCTATCTGACCATTGATTTGGACTGCCTCGACCCGTCGGCCTTCCCCGGCACGGGCACGCCCGAGGCAGGCGGCGTCAGCTTTTTGCAGCTGCTTGGGGCCATCCGCACCGTGACGAAAGCGAACATCATTGGCGCGGACGTGAACGAGCTGGCACCCATGCTCGACCAGAGCGGCGTTTCCACGGCCACGGCCTGCAAGGTGCTGCGGGAATTGCTGCTGGCACTGGAAAAGTAAGCAGCCATCCCTGTAGGAAGCGGCGTCCTCGACACCCCGCGGAGGGGTCAAGACCCCTCCCTACATTCTCAACCTTATTGGGGGAGAGGATGTAGGGGCGGATTCCATATCCGTCCGGGAAAGCTGCCGCTGCCACAAACGGGCACGGGCGAACAATATTCTCCCCTACAAAACATCCATACACATCATACAATAAAAAAAATACAAAGGAGTTCCATCATGAGCAAAGTTCTTGTTATCGGCTGCGGCGGCGTGGCAAGCGTCGCCATCTCCAAGTGCTGCCAGGTCAGCGACGTCTTTACCGAGCTGTGCATCGCCAGCCGCACCAAATCCAAGTGCGACGCGCTGGCCGCCAAGCTGGCCCCCACCACCCGGACCAAAATCACCACCGCGCAGGTCGATGCCGACGACGTCCAGCAGCTGTGCGACCTCATCAACAGCTACAAGCCCGACCTCGTCATGAATATCGCCCTGCCGTATCAGGATCTGACCATCATGGACGCCTGCCTGGCCTGCGGCGTAAACTATATGGACACTGCCAACTACGAGCCGGAAAACACCGACGACCCCGCGTGGCGTGCTATCTACGAGAAGCGCTGCAAGGAGGCCGGCTTCTCCGCTTACTTTGACTACAGCTGGCAGTGGGCGTACAAGAAAAAGTTTGAGGACGCCGGCCTGACCGCGCTGCTGGGCTGCGGCTTTGACCCGGGCGTGACCCAGGCCTACTGCGCCTACGCCGCCAAGCATGAGTTCGACACCATCGACACCATCGACATCCTCGACTGCAACGGCGGCGATCACGGCTATGCGTTCGCCACCAACTTCAACCCCGAGATCAACCTGCGCGAGGTCTCCGCCCCCGGCAGCTATATGGAGAACGGCAAGTGGGTCGAGATCCCGCCCATGAGTATCAAGCGCGAGTACAACTTTGACCAGGTCGGTCAGAAGGATATGTACCTGCTGCATCATGAGGAAATTGAGTCTCTTGGCAAGAACCTGCCCGATGTCAAACGCATCCGCTTCTTCATGACCTTCGGACAGAGCTATCTTGACCACATGCGCTGCCTGGAGGATGTGGGCATGCTCTCCACCACGCCCATCAATTACAACGGTCAGGAGATCGTGCCCATCCAGTTCCTGAAAGCGCTGCTGCCCGACCCCGCCAGCCTCGGTCCCCGCACCAAGGGCAAGACGAACATCGGCTGCATCTTCACCGGCAAAAAGGGCGGCAAGGACAAGACCTACTACATTTATAATGTGTGCGACCATCAGGAGTGCTACCGCGAGGTCGGCAGTCAGGCCATCAGCTACACCACCGGTGTGCCCGCGATGTGCGGTGCGCTGATGATGCTGACCGGCGAGTGGACCAAGCCCGGCGTCTACACGGTGGAGGAGTTTAACCCCGACCCGTTCCTCGACGCGCTGGACAAGTACGGCCTGCCCCGCAGCGAGAACCATGACCCGGTTCTCGTGGACTGATGGCGCAGCGCGACGCACGGCCGCCGTTTGCGGCCATCGACGGCGCAGTGCCGCCGGAATTTTCCGTCCTTCCCACGCCATGCTACCTGCTGGATGAAGCTGCCCTGACCCGCAACGCGGAGATTCTGGGCGGGCTCGCCCGTCGTACCGGGTGCAAGGTGCTGCTGGCGCAAAAGGCGTTCAGCAACTACGATTTGTACCCACTGCTGGCGCCGCACCTCGCGGGCACCGAGGCCAGCGGCCTGTTTGAGGCGCGGCTCGGCGCGGAGGAAATGCCCGGCAAAGAGGGGCACGTTTTCTGCGCGGCCTACCGCGCAGATGAAATAGACGAGCTGCTGCGGTACGCCGACCATATCGTCTTCAACTCGCCCGCGCAGCTGGCAAAATTTGGCCCCGCGGCCAAGGCGGCGGGCAAAAGTGTGGGACTGCGCATCAATCCCGAGTGCTCGACCCAGGACGGCCACGCGATTTACGACCCCTGCGCCCCCGGCAGCCGTTTGGGCACGACCCGCGCCCAGTGGGACGCGGCAGCGGCAGAAAATTCTGCCCTGCCCGGGCTGTTGGACGGCCTGCACTTTCACACTTTATGTGAGCAGGACGCCGATGCGCTGGCCGTGACGCTGGACGCAGTGGCAGAGAAATTCGGCGATTTGCTGCCAAAAATGAAGTGGCTGAACTTCGGAGGCGGGCATCACATCACCCGCCCCGGCTACGACATGGCCACTTTGGAAAAATGTATCCGCCGCGCCCGGAATGACTGGGGCGTGACGGTTTATCTGGAACCCGGCGAGGCCTGCGCCCTGAACGCAGGGTATCTCTTGACCCGCGTGCTGGACGTGGTGCAAAACGGCGATACGACGATTGCCATCTTGGATGCCAGCGCCGCCTGCCATACACCGGACGTGATCGAGATGCCCTACCGCCCGCCGCTGCTGGGGGCAGGGGAACCCGGCGAAAAGCCCTGCACTGTGCGGTTGGCCGGGCCGACCTGCCTTGCGGGGGATGTCATCGGTGATTACAGCTTTGACGCTGTGCCTGCCGTGGGAGATCTGCTGGTGTTCGGCGATATGGCCATTTACACCACCTGCAAGAACAACACCTTCAACGGTATGCCCCTGCCCGGTATTTACGCCCGCAAGCCCGACGGCACTACGCGGAAAATCGTGACGTTCGGATATACAGATTTCAAATGTCGGCTGGGAAAATAAGCTGCGATAAATGCAAAGCGCCCACCGGCAGGCCGTTGCTGCGCCGTATTATCTCGCATTTTCGCATATTTTGCCACAAAAGAAGCTGCTCACTCCGTAGGGAATGAGCAGCTTCTCACTTTTAAGCCTGCCTTCAGGGCTTTTCTTTCATTATGGGTCATCCGGCACCGGCATTGGCTGACAGGCAGGGGTTATGCAGCGGTCACTTTTTTGCTTCGCTTGGATGGGGGACAGGGGGCATTTTCGTGAACAGCGCTTTCAGCGCCAGCGGCGTGGCGACGCTGGAAACCACGATCAAAAGGATGACCGCCGTAAAATAAACAGGCTCGACAACGCCGACCTCAAGGCCCTTCTGGGCCACGATCAAGGCGACCTCGCCGCGGGTCATCATGCCGACACCGACTTTAAGAGAGTCGCCCCAGTTGAAACGGCAGGCTCTGGCCGCCAGTCCGCCGCCGATGATTTTTGCCAGCAGGGCAACGAGAACAAAGCAAACACTGAACAGCAGAATCTCCGGCGTCAGTCCGCTGATGTCGGTCTTTAAACCGATGCTGACAAAGAAAATCGGCGCAAAAATCACATAGTTGCTGATGTCGACCCGGCGCTCCACATAAGCGGCGTCGTGCAGCGTACAGAGAACGATACCGGCAATGTAAGCGCCGGTAATATCCGCAATGCCAAAGTATTTCTCGGCAATATAGGCCATTGCAAAGCAGAATGCAAGGCTGGCAATCGTTATGCGCTGCGTATGGGGATTGCGGGAATCCAGCCACTTCATGGCGCAGTGGAACACATAGCCGATACCAACGGCAACCAGAAAGAACAGCGCGGTCTGGACCAGCACGCCGCCGATGCCGGTGCCCTCACCGGAGCTGGCACCCAGCACACAGGTCAGCACGATAATGCCGATGACATCATCAATGACGGCAGCGCTGACAATGGTAGTGCCAAGGAAGCTCTTTAAGTGGCCCAACTCCTGCAGCGTTGCCACCGTGATGGACACGCTGGTTGCGGTCATAATCGTGCCGATAAACAATGCGCGGAAGAATTCCGGGCTGCCGATTGCCGAAAAGCCGTAGAATGCGCTGTAGAGCAGCGTGCCGCCCATCAACGGTACAAGCACACCGATGCAGGCAATCAGCGTGGCAATAGGCCCGGCCCGCATCAGTTCTTTCAGGTTGGTGCCAAGTCCTGTGGAAAACATCAGCAGCACAACGCCGATTTCAGCAAAAACGGAGATCGTGTCGTTGATCTGCACCAGATTGAGCAGACAAGGCCCAATCAGCAGACCGGCGAGAATTTCACCGACCACCTGCGGGGCCCTGCACTTGCGGGCAACCAGGCCAAAAAACTTGGCGCTCAGAATAATAATTGCCAAATCACGGAAGATGGAATACATACATGTCATCTCTCTCAATTTACTGTAATCCATCCTTGTTATAGCACTTCTGCCAGATTTTTTCAATAGCTTAAACCGCCTTTTGGAGTTATCGTCGGATATTGTATAAATGTGGTAAACTGTAAGCCAAAAACAAGGCAAAGCACTTGCAATAATGTCCGTAGTATGATAAAATTCCAACTCGGAAAAGTTATAATATAGTTTACTTCATGGCTTACTGCGTCCGACAGGGTTCGGCGGCAAGCGGTATACAACCTATATAATAAGGAAGAGAAGCGCATGTTCCATTTTTCAAACGGGCATCACCACACAGGAAAAACGTCAATGAGCAGGGCAAAAGTGTATGGTCTGCTTATGGCTTTGGCTATGCTTTTTATGGCAGGTCTGTGTGCCTGTTCCGCACAGCCGCACTCTGCGGCAGAGACTGCACCGCAGACGATTGTGGTCGGCATTGATGTGTTTGACCCTTACAGCTATCTGGACAGGAACGGGCAGTTTGTCGGCATCGATGTGGAACTGGCGACGGAAGCGTTTTCACGACTTGGCTATACGCCGGAATTCCGGACGATTTCATGGCCGGACAAAGACAACCTTCTCAGCGACGGAACGATCGACTGTATCTGGTCATGCTTCAGCATGAACGGGCGGGAAACCAAGTACCAATGGGCCGGTCCGTATATGTACAGCCGTCAGGTCGTGGCTGTTCGTGCGGACAGCGATATCCAGTCGCTGTCCGATCTGGCCGGTAAGCGCATCGGCGTACAGGCAACCACAAAGGCGGAGTCGCTGTTTCTCGGCGAAATTTCCTCTTTGCTGCCCGAGGTCAAGCAAGTCAACAGCTTTGAGACGACAGAGGATATGTTTGCGGCACTGCGCAAAGGCTATGTAGATGCCGTCGCGGGCCATGAAGCACTGGTAGCCAAGTGGACAAATCTGGATGAAAGCAGTTACCGTGTGCTGGCAGAGAGTCCTTACAGTTCCGAACTTGGCGTTGCCTTCGCAAGGGACACCCATGAGGATTTGGCTGTGCAGCTGACCCAAACTCTGGAAGATATGAAGCAGGACGGAACGATTGGCCGCGTTGCAGAAAAATTCGGACTTGATGCAGAGAAAACTGTGTGGGGGGAACAGGGAAAATGAATGAGAAAAAGCAGTCCGGCAAAAAAAGACTGTTTTTGCTTGTGTTAGTTGCGTTCGGCATTGTACTTTGGATCACATTCACGAATCTGAACCGAATTGCACTGCGTCATACATTGGATGAAACGATTGGTTTTGTAAAGATCCGCTTAGAGCAGTACGAGACTGATGCGGCCAACGACCGCGTGAAAAGCCTTGTCCGCCTGCTGGATAAAACGGTAAGCCTTGGCAATGAAATGACGCTGAAGGAAGGTTTCGGCACGCAGGACCTGGACTCTTTTGCAGAGGAGCAACGTCTGACCGGTGCGCTTGTATTAGATGAAAACCTGAATGTTGTCATGCAGACCACAAAGGGCGGCAGCGCCATGCCGCTGTGGGAGAAGCTGATCGACAACCCCTATGTACACAATATCGTTGACTATCCAAAAAAGACATACTCGACCCGTCTGGAAGAAAATGGGATACTCTATGATTTTGCCGCGGTGGCACGCGCGGATGCACCAGGTATCCTGATTACCTATATACAGAAGGACAATGAGGATATTGGGGATTTGACGGTGGATTCCCTGTTGAGAGATTTTCCGTTGGAGCTTGGCGGCATCGCTACGATCACGGAGAACGGCAGGGTCATCAGCAGCAACAGCAGCAAACAGGTAAACAAGGCAATAGAGGACTGCCAGGAATTATATAACGGAACCTTCGGTGCTGCGGAGGATGGCATTGTGCGCCTGAACGGCAATCAGGGCGTCTGGTACGGCAGCCGGGAAAATACCGAGAACTATGCGCTCTTTGTGTTTTTCCCGGCATCTCAGGTGTTCATGACGCGCAACATTGTCTGTGCATCCTATCTGGCCATAGCCGTAATGGTCTTTTTAATGGCACTGCTGTGGCAGACAAAAATGGAAAAAGACGCGCTGCGGCAGCACCAGAAACGTACCGGAATTATCACAGCGCTTGGCACGGCGTATACGTCCATTTCACTGGTGGACTTGAAGAAAAACACCGTTGAAATCGTCAAGAACGCGTCCGATACGGTCAAGAAGCAGAAGCATTTTGCACTGAAACGATCCGTACAGCAGGAGCAAATCGAGAAAATTATCGCGGAGCCATACCGTGAGGAGTATCTCGCCTTTGCGGACATGACGACAGTGGCCGAACGTCTGAAGGGTCACACCTCTTTGGCTCTTACGTCTCAGACTGTCGACAGAAAATGGATCCTTACGCTGATCACACCGCAGCGAAAAGACGCGGACGGCAACGTAACAGCCGTATTGGTTGCCACCCGCGACGCTACCGAGGAAAAGCGGCGGGAGCAAAAGCAGGAAGATGCCCTGCGCGATGCACTGGCGGCGGCGGAACACGCCAATAAGGCCAAAACTGTATTCCTGAACAGTATGTCGCACGATATTCGCACCCCGATGAATGCCATTATCGGGTTTACGGCCCTTGCCACGGCGCATATTGATAACATTGACCTTGTCAAAGAGTATCTAAAGAAAATCAGCGTATCGGGCCAGCATCTGCTCAGTCTGATCAACGATATTCTGGATATGAGCCGTATCGAAAGCGGCACGGTCAAACTGGACAACACAGAAGTCCACCTGCCCGATGTGCTGCACGACCTACGCACGATCATTCAAGGCAATATCAGCGCCAAACAGCTTGACCTTTACATCGACACGCAGGATGTGCACCACGAGGATATTATCACCGATAAGCTGCGCCTGAATCAGGTTCTGCTCAACATCGTGGGCAACGCTGTCAAGTTTACACCGGCGGGCGGTACCATCAATATCCGCGTTGAAGAAAAGCCGTCTGCCCGCAGTGGGTATGCGACCTTTGTTTTCAGCGTGAAAGATAACGGTATCGGTATGTCGAAGGACTTCCAGGCGCACGTTTTTGACTCTTTTTCACGGGAACAGACTGCGACAAGAAGCGGCATTCAGGGTACGGGCCTTGGCATGGCCATCTCGAAAAACATCGTAGATATGATGGGCGGAACCATCGCCGTCAAGAGCGAGCAGGGAAAGGGCAGCGAGTTTACGGTCACCCTGGACTGCAAGGTTTGTACGGAATCGGTGAAATATCCGCCGATTCCGGGCCTGAAAGGCACCCGTGCACTGGTTGTGGATGATGATGCACAGACCTGCATGAGCGTATGCAAAATGCTGCGGGAAATTGAGATGGAAGCCGACTGGACGACCTCTGGCAAGGAAGCCATCCTGCGCGCGAGGGAGGCGCACAATCAGGGTGCGGAGTTCAAGGTTTACATCATTGACTGGCTGATGCCGGATATGAACGGCATTGAGACGGTGCGCAGGATCCGCAAAGTAATCGAACCCGGCACGCCGATCATCATATTGACAGCCTACGATTGGGCCGACATTGAGGACGAGGCCCGGCAGGCCGGTGTCACAGCGTTTGTTTCCAAACCGCTGTTTATGTCGGAACTGCGCGATGCACTGACACACAAAGTGGTGTCGGGCAGGCAGCCCCTTCTGCCCAAGCACGGCGACTATACGGGCAAAAAGGTGCTGTTGGTCGAGGATAACGAACTGAACCGCGAGATTGCAACGGCTATTCTGGAAGAAGCCGGACTGAAAGTGGACGCCGTTGAGGACGGCACGGATGCCGTGGCCAGAATGAACGAGGCTGCGGAGGATGAGTATGATCTGATCCTGATGGATATTCAGATGCCCAAAATGGACGGATACACCGCCACCCGGGAGATCCGTACATTGAGCAGCAGTAAAAAGGCAAACATTCCCATTGTGGCCATGACAGCCAACGCTTTTGAGGAAGACCGCCAAAAAGCATTCAAAGCAGGGATGAATGCACATATTGCAAAACCGATTGATGTGAACATCCTGATGGGAACACTGGATAAAGTTTTCAAACAGAATTCGTGATCGCGTTTAAATAGCGTACAAAGGATCTGTACGGCAAAGTAAAAAGCATATACAGCTGCGTTTATGGCGAACGGCCTCTCGGCGGTTCGCAACGCGATGCTGTATATGCTTTTTTTCATGCGCAATCTGTCAGCCGCCCAGCTCCACCATGCGGCGGATGCAGCGCCCGGCTCCCTGCATGACGTCCTGCGGCAGGGTGATTTCCTCGCCGCCGCTGCCCTGCAGGCAATGGTAAATGTCCATCAGGGTGGTCAGTTTCATGTTCATGCAGGTAAGCTGCACGGCCAGCGGATAGAACCGCTTTTCCGGGCAAGCATAGGAGAGGTGCTCCACGATGCTGTTTTCCGTGCCGATGATGAACTCTTTGGCATCGGACTTTTCTGCATAAGCCATAATGCCGGTGGTAGAGCCAACATAATCAGCCTGCTCCACGACCTCGGGGCGGCATTCGGGATGAACCAGAAGCAGCGCCTCCGGGTGGGCAGCGCGGGCTTTGGCTACATCTGCTGCCGAACATACGATATGGCGCGGACAGCCGCCGTGGTAAAAGGCAAACTGCTTTTCCGGCAGCTGCTTTGCTACATAGCTGCCCAAATTGGGATCTGGGATGAACAGAATCTTATCGTTTTCCAGCGCACTGCAAATTTTCAGCGCGCTGGAGGACGTCACACAGACATCGCAGGCCGTTTTCAGCTCCGAGGTCGTATTGATGTACGCCACCACGGCGTAGCCGGGGTACTGCTTTTTCAATTCCTGCAAGGTCGGCAGATCAAGCTGCTCGGCCATAGGGCAGCCCGCCATGGGGTTGGCCAGACAGACAGTTTTCTCCGGGCTTAAAATTTTGCAGGTCTCGGCCATGAAGCGCACACCGCACATGATGACCCCGTCAGCGTTGGTTTTGGCCGCCTGCACGCTCAACCCGTAGGAATCGCCGGTGTAATCGGCGACTTCCAGCACAGGCTGGCTCTGGTAGGCATGGGCCAGAATGCAGATATTCTTTTCCCGTTTCAGTCGCAGGATCTCCTGCTGCAGTTCATGGACAGTCATAATTATGCCTCGTTTTTTCTTCAATGCTCCCACGGTTGCAGCGGAGCCAGAAAACCGTGCTCTTTCAGTTCTTTTTCGATCAGGCTCAGCCTGTCCGGGGTGGCTGCCTCCACCAGATGATAGTGGTAGCCGTCGGTGGCGGTGGACAGCACCGTGGAGGAACTGTCCTCAAACGATTGCAGAAATTCCCGCACGTCCTGCCGGGAACGGATGTCCATCTCGGCGGTGATACGGCCATAGACCCGGTGGCTGATGCTGATATTCTTGACCTGGCCGCCACAGTCCACAATCAGGTTCAGCTCCTGCCCGGTTCGGTCAGGTGTGTGGCGCACCTTGAACTCCCGTGTGCAGCCGGCGGGCTGATCAGGCTGCTCCAGCACATAGCCGCGTGCAGTGGAAATGATCCTGGGGTGTGATGCCCGTATGACCGCCAGATCCTGCACGATGACCTGACGGCTGACGCCGTAATGGGTAGCCAGCGTGCGGGCGGCAATAGGCGCTCCGGCATGGGCAAGCTGCTGCAAAATGGCGGCGCGGCGCTCTGCGGTGGTCATATCAGGCCTCCTCCTCTGCCAGGGGGCGCAGATGCTTCATGGAAAGATCCAGAATGGGGGCCGAATGGGTCAGGGCGCCGCTGGACACATAGTCAATGCCAATGTCCCGCAGACGGGCAATGTTTTCCCGCGTGACATTGCCGGAGCACTCGGTCTTGGCGCGGCCTGCAATCAAAGTCACAGACTTGCGCATATCCTCGTCGCTCATGTTATCCAGCATGATGATGTCCGCACCAGCTTCCACGGCCTCTTTGACCTGTTCCAGCGTTTCAACCTCCACCTCGATCTTGCGGACGAAAGACGCATACTGCCGGGCCATCTTGACGGCCTTCGCCACGCCGCCGGCAGCGCCGATGTGGTTATCCTTCAGCAGAACGCCGTCGGACAGGCCGGTGCGGTGGTTGCTACCGCCGCCAACGCGGACAGCGTACTTTTCAAAAATGCGGTTGTTGGGGCTGGTCTTACGGGTGTCCAGCAGGGTAATGCCGGTGCCTTCCAGCAGGGCAGACAGCTGATGGGTATAGGTGGCAATGCCGCTCATTCGCTGCAGGTAGTTCAGCGCAACGCGCTCACCGGAAAGCAGGGCGCGTATATCGCCCGTAACAACGGCCAGCTTCTGGCCGGGCTGTACGGTATCGCCGTCCCGGCAGAAGAGGTCCACCTTGGCGCCGGGGCCCAGCAGAGTAAAAACGCGAGCATAGACCGCCAGACCGGCAACAATGCCATCCTCCTTGGCAATCAGATCCACGGTACCGGGGCAGGCGTGGGGCATGACGGCGTTTGTGGAAACGTCCTCCTCCGGAATATCCTCCCGCAGCGCTTGCAGCAGCAGCGGGTCTATATGCAGCAGCTGGGTGATCTCATTCATGGTTTTTACTCCTCTCAATAGCGGTCAGAACCTCCTGCCGATACGCGGCAAACAGCGGTTCCTGTTCACGGTATGGGGCCAAATCGGGCTTATCGCCTGTAAAGACAGGCGGTTCTCCGTATAGTATATCATCTGCCGCGCGCTGTGCAAAGACCAAAGATTCCAGCAGGGAATTGCTGGCCAGCCGATTGCGTCCATGCACACCGTTGCAGCAGGTCTCGCCGCAGGCATACAGCCGGGGCAGTGCTGTGCGGCTGCTCAGGTCCGCCGTGATGCCGCCCATAAAATAATGCTGGGCCGGTACAACGGGGATCGGTTCATGGATGGGGTCGTACCCCTCCTCCTCGCAGCGCTCCAGAATGTTGGGGAAATGCTCACGGATAGCCGCCTCACCGATGGGGCGCATATCCTCCCACACATGGTCGGTACCGTCCTTTTCCATCTGTGCGCGGATCGCTGCGCTCACCACGTCGCGGGGCTGCAATTCGTTGGTAAAGCGGTTTCCGTTTTTATCCAGCAGCAGCGCGCCCTCCCCGCGAACCGATTCCGAAATCAGAAAGCGACGGCCTTTTCGGTGGCTGTACAAAGTCGTGGGGTGGATCTGGATATAGTCCAGGTGCTCACAGGCAACGCCGTGGCGCAGGGCCATGGCGATGGCATCCCCCGTGATGTGGGGGAAGTTGGTGGAGTTTTTATACAACCCGCCGATGCCGCCGCAGGCCAGCACCACCGCCCCTGCCCCGATGGCACGCGGTTCGCCGTCCGGGCCGGCAGCAATGACACCGCCGCAAGCCGAGGCGTCGGCGAAGAAATCCAGCAGAGTCGTATGCTCGCGCAGTTCGATGTTCTCGCAGCGCAGGACCTCGTTCAGCAGGGTCTGGGTGATCTCGTGGCCGGTAATATCCTCATGGAACAGAATGCGCGGGCGGGAGTGCGCTCCCTCCCGGGTAAAGCGCAGAGCCCTGTGGTCATCCCGCGCAAAGCGGACGCCGCGGCGCACCAGATCCCGGATGATCGAGTTGGAGGAACGAATCATCAGGTCTACTGTGGCGGGGTTGTTCTCGTAATGGCCTGCCCGCATCGTATCATCAAAAAAGGGGCGGTAGTCTGCCTCGCCATGCTGCATACAAATGCCGCCCTGCGCAAGGAAGGAGTCGCTCTCGTCCGCTTTCTGCTTTGTAAGCAGAAGAATGCGGTACCGCGCAGGCAGATTCAGGGCGCAGTAAAGGCCCGCAGCGCCGGTGCCGACGATGACTACGTCAAAATAGTCATCCATATTAGCCATTTTCATGTGGTTTCCTCGGTTTCTTCTGTAATTCCAACTTTGACAGTATAGCACCGTTCATTACATGTGTCAAGACACATGTAATGATATATAGTGACACCCCGCCATGCGCAATAAACTTCGCCATAAAAAAACAACAGGAACACTGCTGTACATTGCAATGTTCCTGTTGTTTTTATTAGGGCAATACCGCATAATTCTAAGTACCGATACGGCGAGCGAGGTGCGGCAGCTGCTAAGCCAAAAGCGCAGATAATACTG
>ENA-ORSG01001330-ORSG01001330.1-human-gut-metagenome-genome-assembly--contig:-NODE-1330-length-15537-cov-2.800026_pt1 | contig 15537 bp, 10 predicted proteins | sample MGYA00242189_ERZ509156 | MGnify/ENA primary metagenome ERZ509156 (study PRJEB26280, sample SAMEA2338666) | human gut metagenome | biome: human gut; feature: human-associated habitat; material: faeces...
CCGTGTCCCCGGCACTGGTGGCAGAAGTCGGAAAGGACGTTCAGGCCGGTGGCGTCCAGCGCGGGAACCAGGCGCATGCGCAGGATAACCACCTTGGTATCATGTTCCAGCGTTTCCAGAACCTGGTCCTTGAATTGCTCCACGGCACCGAAGAAGAAGGGACCTTTCACGTCGAAAACTTCCACGCCTTCCGGGATGTCCAGCTTGGCGGCAGAGCGGTTTCCATCATCTTCCTCATCATTTTCCAGCAGTTCGTTTTTGATGGCGGAAACATCGCTGATTTGGGCCATGCGGCCCATGAAGAGCAGGGCGGCCAGCACCACGCCTACTTCCACGGCTACAACGAGGTCCACAAACACGGTCAGCAGGAAGGTGATTACCAGCACCGCCGCATCCTGCCTGGGCCCTTTCAGCAGACGGCTGAACGTGTGTATTTCACTCATGTTGTAGCACACTACCGTCAGAATGCCCGCCAGGACAGCCAGGGGAATCTGCTGGGCATAGTGGGCAAAGGCCATCAGAATGGCCAGCAGGGTCAGGGCGTGAATCATGCCGGAAACCGGGCTTTTAGCTCCAGCCTTGATGTTAGTGGCGGTGCGGGCAATGGCTCCGGTGGCCGGAATGCCGCCAAACAGGGCGGAGCCGATGTTGCCGATGCCTTGTGCAATCAGCTCCATGTTGGGCTTGTGGCGCCCTCCGGTCATGCCGTCTGCCACGGAGGCACTTAACAGGGATTCGATCGCCGCCAGCAGCGCGATGGTGAAAGCAGGGGCCGTCAGCGCCCCCAGGGTGCTCCAGTCAATGCTGGGCAGGGAGGGCAGGGGGAGCGTATTCGGGAGGCTGCCGAAGGCTTGCCCGATGGTTGTCACAGGCAACGAAAACGCCACGGAAACGGCCGTCATGCCCAGCATGCCCACCAGCATGGCCGGTATTCTGGGCCAGAAGCGGCGGCTCAGCAGGGTAATGATTACGGTGCCGGCGGCCAGCCCCAGCGCCGCCCAGTTGATGGTGTGGAAGTAATGGAAGTAACACGCCCATTTTTCAATGAACTCTCCGGGAATTTTTTCCGTGATGGTGAGGCCGAAGATGTCTTTAATTTGCGTGGAAAAGATTACCACGGCGATGCCGGAGGTGAACCCTGTGGTGACAGGGAATGGAATAAAGCGGATGAGCGCCCCCATGCGGCAGAACCCAAAGATGATGAGGAAGAGGCCCGCCATCAATGTGCAGACCAGCAGACCGGATGCGTGGTATTGCTCCAGGACGCCCATGATAATGATCACGAAGGCTCCGGTGGGGCCGCCTATTTGATATTTGCTTCCGCTGAACAGGGAAATGAGGAACCCGGCCACAATGGCGGTGATGAGGCCCTGGGTTGGGGAGAGTCCGCATGCGATGGCAAAGGCCATGGCCAGCGGAATGGCTACTACACCGACGGTCAGTCCCGCAAAAAGGTCCGCCAGAAAGGTTTGTTTGGTATAAGTTTTGAGAGAGGAGAGAAGAGCAGGTTTGAACATGGCTGCCGGGATGGTTGGCCGGCTGCGGTTGTGGCCGCCGCCGGCGGGGTTGAAGCGTCCCCTTCCTGCACCCGGAGGCGCCCCGCGGAGACGGACGGCAGGCTCTCTTCGTTCCCGTCCGCCTCCGCAGGCGGCGTTACTTGGAAAGGATGCCTTCCCAGTAGGCGATGCGGCGGCGGGTGTTGTCGGAATTGGGAGCCCCCGGGTTGGTACGCTGGGCGAAGGCTTTTGTCAATTCAAATACGTCGCGCGCGTCTGTTCCATATGCATTTGAAATGGAGGCGAATTGTTCATCGCTCAGCTTGTTGAGCGGCGTACCCGTGGAGATGCTCATGGCGACTGCCTTCCCGACCAGCTCATGGGCCTTCCGGAAGGGGACCCCGCGGCGCACCAGATAATCCGCCAAGTCCGTGGCCAGCAGCATGGGATCGGACGCCGCTTCCCTGGCCCTGGCCGTGTTCACCGTCATGGCGGCTATCATTTCCGCATTGACGTCCAAGGCCAGTTTAACCGTATCAATGGAATCGAACAGGGGTTCCTTGTCTTCCTGGAGGTCGCGGTTGTAAGTCAGGGGAAGCCCTTTGACGGCCACCATGACGGCGGTGAGGTTACCGTACAGCCGCCCCGTTTTTCCGCGGGTGAGTTCCGCGACATCCGGATTTTTTTTCTGGGGCATCAGGGATGAACCTGTCGTATGGGCGTCGGACAAGGAAGCGAAGCCAAATTCCGCCGTGCACCACAGGATGACGTCCTCGCTCATGCGGGAGAGATGGGCTCCGACTACGGCCAGGTCAAAAAGTATTTCCATGATGTAATCCCGGTCGGCAATTGCATCCATGGAGTTTTCTGTAACTGCGTCAAAACCCAGTTCCACGGCAATTCCGTGGCGGTCCAGGCAGATGGTGGAACCGGCGATGGCTCCGGAACCGAGCGGGGAGACGTTCAGGCGCCTGCGGCAGTCCTTGAGGCGGTCCGCATCCCGGTCCAGCATTTCCACGTAAGCCAGCAGGTGATGGCCCATGGTGACGGGCTGGGCGCGCTGCAGGTGAGTATAGCCCGGCATCATGGCATCTGCGTATTCCTTCGCCTTCATGACCAGCGCGCGCTGCAGATGGCGCACTTTTCCCAAAATTTCATCGATTTCCGCCCGGCAGTAAAGCCGCGTGTCCGTAGCTACCTGGTCATTGCGGGAGCGTGCGGTATGCAGCTTGGCGCCCGGAGCGCCGATGCGCCGGGTGAGTTCGCTTTCAATGTTCATGTGCACGTCCTCCAGTTCCCGGCTCCACGAGAAGTTGCCTGCTTCAATGTCTTTCAGGATGTCTTTCAGGCCGGATTCAATGGCGTTGAATTCTTCCTGCGAAAGCAGGCCAGCCTTGAGCTGGGCCCGCGCATGGGCGATGGATCCGGCAATGTCCTGGCGGAAAAGCCTCCAGTCGTAGGAGACGGATTCGCCGTAGCGTTGAACCAGATCAGCGGTGGGTTTAGAAAATCTGCCTTTCCACATGACCCACATGTTGTGCCCCAGGAGCTTCCGTTTTGAAAGCCTGAAATGGGTAATGGAGGCAGATTCCGCGGAACTGGGAAAAATCCGCATGCCTGGAAAACCGGAGTGGAGCCGGAAAAGAGAGAAACGGAGCATGGCTGTCTTTTCCCTGTGGCGGATGGGGGCGGATATGTTATTACGATGCCGTGCGTATGGATGACGAAATGCCTCTGAAACGGGAAGATTTGCGGAAACGCGCGGAGGAAAAGGCGGCGAAACTGGCTGCGGAGGGGATGGAACTGCGCCCCGTAACGGTTTCCGGGCGTACCCTGGCGAAAAGGTTCTGGGGGAAGGAATGGATGAAGAGTCTGTCCGCGTGCGAGGTGTACGGGATGCGGCTGGCCCCCGGCCGGACCTACCTGCGCTATGGCTGTGTTCTGGACCTTAAAACGGTTCCCGGCCGCATCGATGCTCTGGTGATGGGTGAACATTTGTATGAGGTTTGCATCCAGGCCTCCCCCCCGGATGAAGAGGTGCTTGCCCGGCTGCGCGCACGATGCGCCGGGCAGATTGGTTCCTGGATTGATCTGCTGAAAGGGAATTTGTCTCCCGAGCTGCTGGAAATCCTGTGCGCTCCGGAAGGCGGCCTGTTTCCCGCGCCGGAAGAGTGGCGTTTTTCCTGTTCCTGTCCGGATTGGGCGGATTTGTGCAAGCATGCGGCCGCAGTCCTGTACGCTTTCGGCGTGATGCTGGATAAGCAGCCGGAGTTGTTGTTCACCCTGCGCGGAATGGATTCCTCCGTTTTGATTCCGAAAGCTCCGGAACCCGTTCCCGGAGGAGAAGACGCACTGGATGTGGATGCCGGTTCCCTTTCGGATATATTCGGCATCAGCCTGGATTGATTATTGTTGCCGTGATTGTGGTTTTATTCCGGTTTTGAATAGCCAGGAGGGAAGGGGATGGCCGTCCTTTTTCATGAACTGGCGGCGGATGAGGGTGCCCGGGCAGTCAGGCGTGCCGCCGGCCGTTTGCCAATGTTTCCGCATGATGCTCGCCCGGGTGGAGAATGTTTCCGCTTTTTCCATGATGCATTGCAGGTTCGGGAGGGCGGAAAAAACGAGATAAAGAATCAGGAGGGCCCGGTATTTCACGTCTCCCCGGCGGAGGGCCCGGAGAAAGAGCAGGGAAAGGAAGGGATAGAGGACGGCCGGAGCTTTAAAGAGAAGTTCATTGTTCATGATGCCCGTGCGGAAAAAGAGGCTGCCTGCCATCATGCCCAGCGTGATGTAGTACAACGGGTTTTTCCGGCATTTTGGGAAGAGGAGCGCCCCCGGCAGCAGTATCCCCAGGGCCAGGGCCAGCAGGAAGCTGGCGTATTTGACGGAATCGGGATGGAGCAGAAGCCGCTGTTGCCCGTAATGGTAAATTTCCGCATATTTTGCATCAAACAGGCAGGAGAATTGCCCTCCTCCGTCCAAATGGGAATAAAAGACGGCCATGACGGCCGTGCACAGGGCCGCGAGCCAGAAAACCGGCTGGCCCAGAAGGGAACGGAGACGGGAAAGCGGTTTCCGTGCCGCCGGGAGGCGGAACAGGGTTTCATACGCCATATACGGAAGGAGCAGAAGGGCGCCCAGCGGGGAGGACGGCAGCAGAAGAGTTCCCGCGAGATAATACCCGGAGGGAGGCAGGGAGCGCGTCAGGACGAATACGGCGCACAATAGCGCCGGAACGGCGTGATTGAATGTGTTGAAGAGTTGGACGGGCATGCCGATGAACAGGACCATCTGGGCATGGTATTCCGCAAACAGGGAGGAGAGGGGAATTCCCAGGCAGTCCGGCACCGCTGCCGGAGAGCCGAGGCAGAGGAGTATCAGTGCCCAGCGGGCCGTCTTCCGGATTCCCCAGCGGACGGTTGCCGCCAGCAGCGCCAGTTCCAGCCCAAGAAAGGTCCACAGGGCCAGTAGCCAGGGAGCCCATGATGCCGGGCAGAAAGAAGCCGCCAGAGCCGGAGGCAGCCAATGGCCCAGGTAGTAGATGAAATGATGTCCGTCCTCCGTGACGAGGGGCCAGGAATTTGCTGCAAGGCGTTCATAAACGGCATTGCGGATGATAAAATCCGCATGTTGCTGGCAGTGGCCCGTGAATCCGCACAACAGCACCAGCATCAGGCAGAAGAAGGAGAGGAGACCCAGCGCGGCCAATCTGCGCCCGCTTAACGGAAGCCTTTGTGCCGGAAGATGCCGGGCGCAGACGTACAGCCCGCATGCCAGTGCGGCGCAAAGCGGCGCGGAAAAGGCCGGATGCACCCATCCCTGCAGAAAAAGGAGGAGGGGCAACGCCAGATACAACAGTCCCGCGCATAGCGGAAGGCGTGCGGACAGGAAGAAGCGGGCAGACATGGCGCGGAACGGGAAACTTATCGGCAGGGGAGGACTCCGAAGGGTCAGCATGGCATATTTTGTTCCAAAGAAAAGGATGCAGTTTCCTCCGGAGAATGAAAAAGCCCCGCACCGCCTAGCGGCGGCCGGGGGTTGGCGTTGCTTGATACCAGTTCCAGCAAAAAGGTCAGAACAGGCCGAATCCGTTGCCGTAGCGGGCGGATTCTCCCAGTTCTTCTTCAATCCGGAGAAGGCGGTTATATTTGGCCATACGGTCGGAACGGCTCAAAGAGCCGGTTTTGATTTGTCCGGCGTTGGTTCCTACGGCAATGTCCGCGATGGTGGCGTCCTCCGTTTCTCCGGAACGGTGGGAAATAACGGCGGTATAGCGGTTGCCCATGGCCAGCTCCACGGCGTCCAGCGTTTCCGTCAGCGAGCCGATTTGATTGACCTTCACCAGGATGGAGTTCCCCACGCCCAGATGGATGCCTTTTCTGAGGAATTCCACGTTGGTGACAAAGAGGTCATCTCCGACAAGCTGAGTGCTTTTGCCAAGTTTTTCCGTCAGGGTTTTCCATCCGTCCCAGTCGTTTTCCGCACAGCCGTCTTCAATGGAGACGATGGGATATTTTTTCTTCAGTTCCACATAGTAGTCCGTCAGCTCTGCGGCGGCTGCCGTCGGATTTCTTGAAAATATACAGCCCGGATTCCGGTTCATAAAATTCGGAGGAAGCCACGTCCAGAGCAATGGAAATGTCCTCCCCGAACCGGTAACCGGCCTTGTCCACCGCCTGGGCGATGCAATCCAGGGCGTCTTCCGCAGAGTTCAGCCTAGGGGCGAAGCCACCTTCGTCGCCCACGGCGGTGGAAAGGCCGCGGTCATGAAGAACGGATTTCAGCGCATGGAAAACTTCCGCGCCATAACGCAGGGCTTCCCGGAAGGTGGGAGCGCCGGACGGGACGATCATGAATTCCTGGAAATCAATAGGCGCGTCGGAGTGGGCGCCTCCGTTGATGATGTTCATCATCGGAACGGGAAGGATCTTGGCGTTCGGGCCGCCCAGGTAGCGGTACAGGGGCTGGTGCAGCTGGGCCGCCGCCGCCTTGGCAAGCGCCAGGGAAACACCCAGAATGGCGTTGGCTCCCAGTTTGGCCTTGTTGAATGTGCCGTCCAGGGAATTCATGAGGGCATCCGCCGTGGTTTGTTCCGTGGCTTCCAGACCGATCAGGGCCGGAGCAATGACGTTACGGATGTTGTCTACGGCCTTGGTGACTCCCTTGCCCTGGTAGCGGGTTGTGTCGCCGTCCCTGAGTTCCCAGGCTTCATGTTCCCCGGTGGAAGCTCCGCTGGGGACGCCCGCCGTGCCTACGGCGCCTCCTTCCAGATAAACGTCCGCCTCAATGGTGGGGTTGCCGCGTGAATCCAGAATTTCACGCCCTGTTATTTTCGCGATGCGCATTTCTTTCATAAAAATCGGATGGTTTTTTCCTTGGAAACCAGATATTGGAATTAGTTTAAACTAATTTACAAGGTTTGTGTATCCCGTATCCGGAGCGGATGCAAGCTTTTTCTCCGGGAGAAAGACCGGAGTTCAATCAGTACGGAAACCCCTTGGCGGCGGTTCAGTTGCGGTAATGTTCCTTCAGCCACGTTATTTCTTCGCCGTGCCCGGCATCGTCTCTGGGCGTTTCCAGGAAAAAGGGCAATTCCCGCAGAACGGGATGGTTGATGATGTTGATGAAGGCCTGTTCTCCCAGGGAACCCTTGCCGATGGTTTCATGGCGGTCCTTGAAGGAGGAGAAGGGCGTCATGCTGTCATTCAGGTGGATGGCGCGCAGGCATTCCAGGCCCAGCACGGCATCAAAATGTTCCAGTACGGAATCCAGCCTGTTGACGATATCATATCCGGCGGAATAGACATGGCAGGTATCCAGGCATACGCCAAGTTTGTCCTTCAGGTCCACCCGCTCCATGATGGCGGCCAGTTCTTCAAAGGTCCGGCCGACTTCGCTTCCCTTGCCGGACATGGTTTCCAGCAAAACAATGGTTTTTTGTTCCGGTGAAAGCACGCCGTTTAACTGGTTCGCCACCAGTTCAATGCCTTTTTCCGCTCCCTGCCCTACGTGGCAGCCGGGATGGAAGTTATAAAGATTTCCGGGAGTATATTCCATCCGTGCCAGATCATCTGCCATAGTTTTTCCGGCAAAATCCCTGAGATGAGGATCGGCAGAGCAGGCATTCAGTGTAGGGAGCGTGTGCCAGCAGCGTGCCGAACCCGTTGTTCCGCGCTAATTCCAGAAAACGGGCAATATCCTGTTCGTCAATAGTTTTGGCTTTGCTCCCACGCGGATTGCGGGTGAAGAACTGAAAAGTATTGGCGCCGATGGAGAGGGCAACCCGGCCCATGGCTTCATAGCCTTTTGCGGAGGAGAGGTGGCATCCGATGTATGGCATGGCGGTAAGTTCGGAATGGAAAGGAAGTTTATCAATGCCGCGGAGAGGAAGAGAGACTAAAAGGCCTGCATGACTTGATCGGAAAGAATAAGACCGTCAGAAACGTACGATGAGTTAAAACGATAGTGATTGTTGGTAATGAATTTAAACCAGTTGATTACGGCGGCTGTATTGGGAGGAGCTCTGTGCGCGACCTGTTTTGCAGAGGCCAGGCCAGAGGATGTTTTAACGCCGTTGACGCCTGTTCCTTCCGCGGCGCAGCTTGAATGGCATGACATGGAGATGTACGCCTTTATCCATTTTACAATTAATACTTTTACTGGAAAAGAGTGGGGCTATGGAGACGAAAAGCCGGAGCTGTTTCATCCTTCCGATTTCAATGCGGACGACCTTGTCAGGACGCTGGCGGACGCCGGGTTCAAAGGGGTGGTGCTGACCTGCAAGCACCATGACGGTTTCTGCCTGTGGCCTACAAAAACCACCCGGCATAGCGTGGCGGCCTCCCCGTGGAAGCAGGGGAAGGGGGATGTGGTGAAGGAGGTGTCCCGCGCGTGCGGAGAGTATGGCGTCAGGTTCGGTGTTTATCTGTCTCCGTGGGACCGCAATGCCGCCTCTTACGGCACGCCGGATTATATCCGGATGTACCGTCGGCAGTTGAAAGAGCTGGCGGCGGGATACGGTCCCATTTTCCTGGCTTGGTTTGACGGAGCGAACGGAGGGGACGGGTATTACGGAGGAGCGCGGGAAAAACGTTCTATCGACCATAGCACGTATTACGACTGGAAGACAACTTGGGGAGAGTTGAAGAAACGGCAGCCCGGAGCCGTCATCTTTTCCGACGTAGGGCCGGATGCCCGCTGGGTAGGCAATGAAAGCGGCTATGCGGGTTATCCCTGCTGGGCCACATACACCCCTGTTCCGCTGCAAGCCGGGACGGAACCCGCGCCCGGCGCCGTGCGCTACCGGCTGGGCACGGAAGGCACCATGGACGGCAAGTACTGGATTCCCGCGGAGGTGGATGTTTCCATCCGCCCGGGCTGGTTCTGGCATGAGCATGAAAATTCCCGCGTCCGGACGCCGGAAAATCTGTTGAAGTTGTATTTTGACAGCGTAGGCAGAGGGGCCAACCTGAATTTGAACGTGCCGCCGGACCGCCGCGGCCGCATTCATGAAGAGGATAAAAAGTCTCTGGCGGGCTTCCGTGTGTTGCTGTATGAGTTGTATTCCCGCAACTTCGCCTCCGGGGCACAGGTTGAGTCCTCCTCTTCCCGGAAAGGGCACGGTGCGGAACAGGTTCTGGACCGGAAACGGACGACGTACTGGGTGGCCGCTCCGGAAGATAAGCATCCCTGCGTGGTATTGAAATTGCCGAAGCCCGCGGCGTTTGACGTCATCCGGCTGGCAGAGCCCATCCAACTGGGGCAGAGAGTGCGCAAATTCCGTGTGGAGGTGCGTGAGAACGGCCAGTGGAGCAGGTGGACGGAGGGAGTCAGCATAGGGGCCAGAGTTCTTCTGAAAGGAAGGCCCGTGACGGCGGATGGAGTGCGCGTGGTGCTGGAACAATCCAGGGCCGTTCCGGCCCTGTGCGAGGTTTCTTTGTGGAAGTATCCCGTCATCCTGAATGCTCCGGCGGTGAGTTATGACCGCAATGGACGGGTGACCCTGGCTTCCGCGGAGAACGTGGTGATTAGGTACACCACGGATGGAACGGAGCCTGGTCCGCAGTCCGCCGTGTACAGGAATCCTTTCCTTCTCCCTGCCGGGGGGACGGTAAAAGCGGCGGCCGAATATCGCGGCAGAAAATCTTCCGTGACCACTCAGCTCATTCCTGTTCCCACGCGGGACTGGAAAGTGGTGTCCGGGGAAAGAAGCGCCGCCGCTCCGGAACTGGCCATTGACGGAGATTCTTCCACCCTCTGGCATACGCATGCCGCCCAGGGAGAGCTGGCTCCCCCGCAGGCGCTGGAGATTGACATGGGGCGTCCGGTTAACGTTGCCTCCGTTATTTACACGCCGCGCAGGGATTCGGCAACGGGAACGATTGACCGTTATGCCGTCTATTTGAGCGCGGATGGAAACACATGGGGCGCTCCCGCTGCGGAGGGGGAGTTCTCTAATATCCGCGCCAATCCCGTTCCGCAGCGGATTGACCTGAAAGCGCCTGTCAAAGCGCGTTATCTGCGTTTTGTAGGCAAGCGGGTGGTGGAAGGCAGCCATGTTGCCGTTGCCGAGCTGGGAGTATTGGAAAAATAAACGGTTTCCTTTTTTTATTATCGTAATCCTCCGGCGTTTTCTTGACGGATGGAGGGAAGAGGGGCAAGATGGCACGCATGGAACAAGTCAGCCTCATGGAGTTGGGCAAGCTGGCCGCGGAAGGCCAGGTTGAAGCGGAAGTTTTTGCCCAGATCGCCCAGTGCGCGCAGAAGATGACCAAGGGCAACAAACCGTATCTGGATGTGTCTTTTGCCGATGCGGAAGGGACCATGGGATTGAAGGTGTGGGAGGATAAACCCTGGTTCCGGACGCTTGCTTCCCTGCCCCTCCGCAGTTTCGTGAGCCTGCGCGGCCAATGGGCCAAGGGAGGGTTCGGCATGGAGGTTTCCGACCTGGACGTGCGGTTGCTGGACGAACAGGAAAAGGAAAGCTTTCTGGCCGGTTCCGGAACCTTGAAGAAAAAGCAGGAAGCTGATCTGAAGGAAATTTGCGTGCTCATCAAGGGCATGAATGATCCGCGCATACGCGCCCTGTGCATTGAATTCATTGAGCAGTTCGGGGAACGCCTCCAGCGCGCCGCCGCCGCCCGCACCTACCATCACGCCCGCCGCGGCGGACTGGTGGAACACGTGGCGGGGATGATGCGCACGGCCTCTGCCGTCTGCCAGGCGAATCCGGGGCTGAACCGTGACCTTTTGCTGGCCGGGTGCCTGTTCCACGACTGCGGGAAGTTGTGGGAAAACTGCTACCCGAAGGAGGATTTTACGATGCCCTATTCGGAGGCCGGAGAACTGCTGGGCCATATTCCGCTGGGCATTGAACTGGTCAACAATTTGTGGAAGCGCATCATGTCCCTTCCGGAGGCGGATTCCTGGAAAACGCTGGACCCTCCTTCACCGGACGTGCGCATGCACCTGCTGCACCTGATTGCGTCCCATCACGGGGAACTTGCCTTCGGCTCCCCCGTGTTTCCCAAGACGCCGGAGGCGGTGGCCCTGCATTACATCGACAATCTGGACGCCAAGCTGGAAATGTTCCGCGGAGCTTATGAGACGGGCGAGGCCCTGGCTCCCAGAGTGTTCCAGCGCAAGGCCCCTCTGCCTGCCAACGTTGTTCTTCCGCTGCCTTCCGTCCTCCCGCTGGAGCCGGACGGCGAAGACGCTCTGCCGTAAGGTTCCCCCTGCATGGAAGAGGTTCGGCGTGTTCTTCGTCCGTGGCCGGAACGGATGACGGCATCTGCTCCCTTGCTGATTCCGGCTTTGTCCCTGCTGTGCGCTTGCGCGGCCATGGATGTTTCCCTTTGGTTCTGGCTTCCATGTTTCTGCCTGGCGGCGTTGCCGTGTTTTTTACATGCGCCCTCCATGGGGTTGCTTGCCGCTGCCCTGGCGATGTGGGCTGCCATTTATCTTTTCGCATATGAACGGGAATACGCAGGCGTTCCCGTGGAAGCGGGGAGAGCCATGGTGATGGAAGGCTCCATTGAGGCTGTTTCCGGAAAATCCGTATTGTTTCGTCCGGATGGTTCCCAGTGGCTGTACGCGGTTTCCTCCCGTGACGGGGCCTGCCCTCTGGAGGCGGGGGAACGCTACCGGATTAAAGGAGAGGCGTATCCGCTTCAGGCGCCGTGTGGTCCCGGCATCTTTGACCGGGAGCGGTGGGGTTACCTGCACGGCATCATCGCCGGAATCCGGCTGGATGAGTACTGCCGGAACGGGCCGGGAGACTGGCGCAGCCGTTTCCGGGCTTTTTCCCTGCGGCTCCGGGAAAGGGCCGCCTCCCTGCTCAGGGAGGGCGCCCCTCCGGATGATGAGGCCCGGCAGGTGATGGTTTCCGCCGTGCTTGGGGACAAGACGGACGCGAGGCCGGAAACGATGGCGAAGTTTCTGGAAAGCGGCTGCATGCATGTATTCGCCGTCAGCGGCATGCATGTGGGCGTGGCCGCCATGCTGGTTCTGGGTATGCTGAGGCTCCTGCATGTGCGTCCCCGTGCGGCCCGGCTGTCCTGCATCCTGTTGCTGGCGGCGTACGTGTTCGTGACCGGGATGTCCGCTTCCGCCCTGCGGGCGTTCATCATGGCGTCAGTCTGGCTTCTGGCGTTCGTGCTGCGCAGAAAGGGGCATCCGGCCAATATTCTGGCGCTCGCTTTCATCCTTCTCTGCTTGATGAATCCGCTCCAGGTTTTCCAGCCGGGGTTCCAGCTTTCTTTCTGCGTTTTTGCCGCCATTGCCTGCCTGGCGGGATGGCTCAGCCGGGAAAAGCCCCTGTGGTCGCCGGACCCGTTCATTCCTCCCCGGATTTACCATGCGCGGGAAAGATTCCTGGTGCGGCTGGAAAAAGCAGGCCGCGGCGCGCTGATTGTCTCCGTGGGGGCGTGGCTGGCCTCCATTCCCCTGACGGCATGGCACTTCGGAACCTGGAACCTGTATGCTCCCTTGACCAATTTGTGCCTGAGCGTGCTTGTCTTTCCCCTGATGGGCGTTTCCCTGTCCGGGCTGGTGTTCGCGTGGTGCCCGTGGATGCTGCATGTTTGCAATACGGCTGCTTCCTGGTTGGCGTCCGCCATGTTGGCCGTAGCCGGGGGAGTGGCTTCCCTGCCGTACAGTTATCTTTCTTCCGCACCGCCTTCCGGGGAAAATGAAGCGGTGATCGTTCCCCTGCAGAAGGACGCCTGGTCCGCACTCATTTCCAATCCCGCATTGGTTGTGGGAAGCGGAGCGGAAGATGCGGTGCGGTACACCCTCCTTCCCGTGCTGAAGGCGCGCAGTATCCGGCCCTGCGGCATGCTGTGCTGCGGGAACGGCAAGGCGGAACGGGCCGGGGAGAAAGAACTGGAGAAGGAATATCCCGGAATCCGGAACTGGGGCGCGGAGTCCGGGGAATGTCCCGTCCGGCAATGGAGGTTACGGCCGGGCAATGAACTTGTGCTGGAAGATTTTCCTGTACCGTTGCGCACGGGAATCCGTCAGGACCGGAGCCGGGTGTTGTCATGGGAATGCCGCGGGAGGCGGTTCCTGATGATAGGGAATGCCGGGTTTTCCTCCCTGGCGCGCGCGGAAAAAACACCGCGGGCGGATGTATTGCTCATCGGGCATCATCCGCGCGACCCGGTGGACAGCGCTGCGTGGATCAGGGCTACAGGCGCCCGCGCAGTCATTTTCGCGACGGAGCATGAATGCCCCGTGCCGGAGGGAACAGCCGTGTACCGTCTCTGGGAAACCGGAACCCTCTATCTGCGGATGGAGGAAAAGGGCGTGCGAATCATCCCCTGGAGGGGCATGGAACGCCGTACAGGGTGAATCCCGTGCTTTCCTCAATGCGGATGGGAAGGATCTCTCCCGCCAGGTCAGGGGCGGCATCCACCATGACGGGCTTGTTCTGGGAGGTTCGGCCGGAGAGGCGCGCCGCATTCGTTTTGGACGGCCCTTCCAGAAGAACTTCCTGCACGGTGCCTACCAGATCCCGGTTTTTCCGGATGGCTATTTCATTGACTACGGCCAGAAGGTCCTGGTTGCGCGCTTCCTTCACTTCCTCCGGAATCTGATTCTCCATAACAGCGGCGGGCGTGCCGCGGCGCGGGGAATAGCGGAAAATGAACGCGTTGTCAAACTGAACCTGTTCCACGGCCTGCCTGGTCAGCAGGTAATCCTCCTCCGTTTCTCCCGGGAAGCCCACGATGATATCCGTGGTGATGGATAAATCCGGGCGTGCCTGCTTCATCCGGGAGCAAAGGTCCAGATAGGTTTCATTCCTGTACGGCCTGCGCATCATTTTCAGGATGCGGTCGCTGCCGCTCTGCATCGGGAAATGAATATGGCTGCACAACTTGGGAAGATAGGTGAACGCCTGCACCAGATCCTGGCGGAAACCGATGGGATGCGGGGAGACGAAGCGGATGCGCCGGAGGCCTTCCACTTCATGCACGGCTTCCAGCAGCTGGACGAAGCCGCCCTTGCCGTCTGCCGTTTCCATCTGCCTGCCGTACCGGTTGACAATCTGGCCCAGCAGCGTGATTTCCTTCACGCCGGAGTCCGCCAGCATCTTTACTTCATCCACCACGTCCCGGATGGGGCGGCTGCGTTCTGCGCCGCGGGTGTAGGGGACGATGCAGTAGGCGCACTTCATTTCGCACCCCTGCATGATGGAGACATACGCCGTGGAGCGCGCTCCGGGATTCAGGTGGTCCCGGATGCGGTTCTGGGAGTCCGCCTCTTCCGCCACATCGCACACATGCGTGCCGGAAAAGGCGGTTTGCAACTCGTCCATGCGGCGTTCCTGGCGCGCGCGCAGAATGCCGTCCACGTGTTCAAACACGCGGTGGTATTTCTGGGTGCCGACCACGAGGTCCAGGCGCGGCAGTTCCTTGAACAGCTCCTCTTTTTTACTTTGGGCCATGCAGCCCATCATGCCGTACACTACATGCGGACGGTGCCGCTGCTGCTTGGCCAGAAGCCCCATTTTCCCCAGCGCCTTTTGTTCCGCCTGCTCCCGGATGGAGCAGGAATTGAACAGGATGACGTCCGCCTCATCCTCGCAGTCCGTCATGGTGTAGCCCTTCTGCACGAACATGCGGGCCACCTGCTCGGAGTCCCGTTCGTTCATCTGGCAGCCGTAAGTTTTGATGTAAAGCTTGGGCATGGAAAAAATCAGGTATTTTTTTTCAGGGTGACCACGCATTCCAGATGCTTGGTCTGGGGGAACAGGTCAAAGGGCTGGACGGCGGTGGCGGAATACCCGGCCTTGTCGAATTCCGCCAAATCCCGTATCTGGGTGGCTGGGTTGCAGGAAACATAAACGACCTTTCCGGGGCCGAAGGCGAACAACTGGGTCAGGAATTCCATGCTGCACCCTTTCCGGGGCGGGTCGATCACCACGGCGGTTTTTTCCGCGGGGAAATCCACCCGGGCGAAAATGGCCCCGGCGTCCGCCGCCAGGAATTCCGCGTGTTCGATTCCGTTGCTGCGCGCGTTGCTGCGCGCCCAGTCCGCGGAAGTCTCACTGACTTCCACGCCCAGCACTTTTTTAAATTTCTTCGCCAGGCTCAGGGCGAACAGGCCGGAACCGCAGTAAGCGTCCACCAGGAATTCCTCCCCGTCCATACTCGCCTGTTGGGCCACGTAATCCGTAAAAAGCGGAAGAATGAAAGGATTATTCTGAAAAAAGTCCCCCGCCAGAAAATGGAACTCCAAATCGCCCACCCGTTCGCACGCCACGGCGTTGTTATTGGTGATGACGGTTCCTTCCGAAGCCCGGAGCAGAATGGTGGCTCCCCGCTTGAACCGGGCCGCGGCCTGGTAAACGCTTTTGCGGGCCAGGGGCAGGGCTTCATTGATGCACTCCATGGCAATCGGGCATTGCGGCACGTCCACCACATCCCTTCTGGAGCCTGCTTTCAGAAAACCGATGGCCGGCTTGCCTCCTTCCTTCGGCTTGTCAAAGTGGGGCGTAATCTTGGAGCGGTAATGGTATTGGCGGGGAGAGGCTATGGCC
>ENA-ORSG01001332-ORSG01001332.1-human-gut-metagenome-genome-assembly--contig:-NODE-1332-length-15487-cov-118.156039_pt1 | contig 15487 bp, 19 predicted proteins | sample MGYA00242189_ERZ509156 | MGnify/ENA primary metagenome ERZ509156 (study PRJEB26280, sample SAMEA2338666) | human gut metagenome | biome: human gut; feature: human-associated habitat; material...
TTTGTTGCTCAGGAACTTATAAATAAAGTTAAATCAAAGTGTTGCGGAATTAAGGCAAATGAAGAAGTTTATGCAATGGGTTTTGGTCCTTGTGGTGACCTTATCCGTCGGTTTTCTGACCGGATGTGATGACGACGAGAATGGCCCCGATGCGCCCAAGGCGCAGTTGATCACGGATGCGGAGTTGGCCGACCTGGGCTGCTACATGGATCTGCACCTGCATTTAGACGGGTCGATCTCCGTAGCGAACTACAAGAAACTGGCGGCCATTTCGGGCATTGAGGTGACGCAATCTGACGCGGAGCTGCAAAACGCCTTGCAGGTGCCCGATGATTGCAAAGACCTCAACGAGTATTTGAAGCGGTTCGACCTTCCGCTGACCGTCTTGCAGACCCCCGAGAGCATCGAGGAGAGCGTCGTGCTGCTTGCCGACGAGCTGAAGCAGTTGGGCTACATCTATGCGGAGATTCGCTATGCGCCCCAGAAACACCGTAACCAGGGATTGACTCAGCGGGAGGTGATCGAGGCGACCATCCGAGGCGCAAAGCGCAGTGCGATCCCTGTCCGCTTGATTCTCTGCTGTATGCGTGGCGACGAGAATCACGAGGAGAATATGGAGACCGTGGAGTTAGCGGGCGAATACCTGGGCGATGAGGTAGCGGCCATCGACTTGGCGGGTGCTGAGGCGCTCTATCCAACACCCAATTTCACCGACTTGTTCCAGCGGGCGCAGACCTTGGGCGTTCCCTTCACCATCCATGCCGGAGAGGCCGACGGCCCCGAGAGCGTAAAGGCGGCTTTGGCCTGTGGCACGAAGCGCATCGGACATGGTGTGCGCAGCAAGGAGGACAGCGATTTGGTGAAGCGTTTGGCTGAGGAGGGTATCACCTTAGAATGCTGCCCTAAGAGCAATTTGGACACGAAGATTTTCGCCAACATCGAGGAGTATCCTTTCCGCTATTACTTAGAGCAGGGTGTACACATCACCATCAACTCCGACAATATGGTGGTCTCCAACACCAATGTGATTCGTGAGTTCCAGCGACTCAACGCCGCTTTCCAGCTGACGAAGGAGGAGGTCAAGACCATCTTGCAGAACAGTGTGCGGGCTTCGTTCGCCTCAGAGACGCTCAAGGCTACCCTACTGCAGAAGATCGACGAGCGGTTGCCTTGATTTCTTGACTACTCCATGAAAAATCCTGTCGTCGCCAGGAGCATACCTTTCTATTCCGTGTACAATCCTGTCGTCGCCAGGAGCAGCCCTTTCTACACCATGTAGTAAAGCCGTCTCCAGCTGACGACAAGAAAAAACTCGCAGTGGAAAAGCTGTCGCCGCATGGCGACAAGAACCTCAAATACGCAAAACCCTCGCCCTCTTTCAGCTGCCCTGTGGACAATAGGCAATTGAGGAGCAGTGTATTCAACTTGTCTGCCGTGTTGAAGTCGTAGGTCTTGCCAGTGTCGGATGTGTAGGAAATGTTATCCTGGGTCAGTTCCTTTATGGCTCTGAGAATCGTGTCGGCACTGCATGTGCGAAGTGTCGGATGAAGCGAGAGGTGATACATCAGATGAGTGGTGACATCCTCTATGCATGAGCCGCCACAGAAATAAACGCTCATAAGCGAACGGATGATTTCGCTGTATTGATAACCATACAGCCTGCATCTCATACCGAGGGTTGAGTCGATTACAGATGAGAGATTGGAGTCAAATTGCTCCATTATTGGAAAAATCTATCTTTCCAGGCTTATCACCGGCGCACAATATTACGAGGGCGGAACCCTGGAAGAGATGGCGCTGAATGGTTTTCTCCAGCTGGGTTTTTCCGATATGAAGTTCATCCGATGTGATGTTTCCATTATCCACCGGCGATGCCGATGGGTTGAAATAACACATACATTTTATAGAAAGTAATACAGAATTGAGTACTGAAACGAGCTTTATTTGCAAGAATAAGGCTCGTTTTGTTTTTTTATGTCCCTCCTTATTTCTTTTTATCTCTTAAAATTAGGCATTTCCAAATATTTTGCTTAATTTTGCCTGCAAAATAATTTTGAGTAAGAAAATGATAGATATCAAAGGTATAACCAAGAGCTTCGGCTCCCTGCAGGTGCTTAAGGGCATCGACCTGCATATTGACAAGGGCGAGGTGGTAAGTATCGTCGGTCCTAGTGGTGCCGGCAAGACTACACTTCTCCAGATTATCGGTACCCTCGACAAGCCTGATAGTGGCAGCATCATGGTTGATGGCATCGATGTAAGCAGCCTCAGCACCAAGAAACTGAGCGATTTCCGCAACCAGCATCTCGGTTTCGTCTTCCAATTCCACCAACTTCTCCCTGAGTTCACCGCCCTGGAGAACATCATGATTCCTGCCTTCATTGCAGGCAAGAGCCGAAAAGAAGCCAAGGAGCGTGCCGAGGAGTTACTGGAATTCATGGGCTTGAGCGATAGAGCCAGTCACAAGCCTGCCGAGTTATCCGGTGGTGAGAAACAGCGTGTAGCCGTGGCGAGAGCATTGGTCAATAATCCTGCCGTCATCCTTGCCGATGAGCCATCAGGAAGTCTCGACACCAAGAACAAGGCTGAGCTTCACCAGCTCTTCTTCGACCTCAGAGACAAGTTCGGTCAAACTTTCGTCATCGTAACTCATGATGAGGGCCTTGCTGCCATCACCGACCGCACCATCCATCTCAAGGATGGAATGATTGAGAAGACGGTGGAAGCAGGAGCTGCTGATAGCCAGGAAGGAACTGCTGAAGTTGCAGAAACCACAACAACAGAAGAAAAAACTGAAGATAATATGATATGAGCAAAAAGATAAAACTCGGCGATTACAATCGCCTCCGCATCGTAAAGAAAGTTGATTTCGGTCTGTATCTCGATGGTGGTGACGAGGGAGAAATCCTCCTTCCATCCCGCTACGTACCTGAAGACGCAGGCATCGGCGACGAGCTGGATGTCTTCATCTATCTCGACCAGGAAGAGCGCCTCATAGCAACCACCGAAACCCCTTTGGCAAAGGTGGGCGATTTCGCCTATCTCGAAGTGAAATGGGTCAACGAATACGGAGCCTTTCTGGGTTGGGGGCTGATGAAGGACATCTTCTGCCCATTCCGCGAGCAAAAGAAACGTATGGTGCTCGGCAACTCCTACATCGTACATATCCACATCGATGAGGAGAGCTACCGCATCGTTGCCTCTGCCAAGATTGAGCGTTATCTCAACGAAGACCATCCTCACTACAAGCATGGTGACGAGGTGGATCTCCTCATCTGGCAGAAGACCGACCTGGGCTTCAAGGTTATCATCGACAACCAGTATCCGGGTCTGCTCTATCAGGACCAGATTTTCCAGTACATCCATACGGGTGACAAGATGAAGGGCTACATCGGAAGAGTCCGTCCTGACGGAAAGATAGATGTCACCCTGCAGAAGACCGGTATTCAGCAGACTGCCGATTTCGCCGAAACCCTCTACCAGTATCTCTTGGACAACGATGGCGAGTGTAACCTTGGCGACAAGAGCGAGGCCGACGACATCTACGAGCGTTTCCACGTGAGCAAGAAGGTTTACAAGCGTGCCGTGGGCGACCTCTACAAGAAGCGCCTCATCACCGTAAGCCCGATGAGCATCCGACTGGCAGAATAAAGCAGATTAGAAGTATATATATAATAAGGTGGACATTGCTATTCCCAAAAAGCATTGTTCACCTTAATTATATCGAAAGCAATAAGCTAATTGAATTATTCATACGCTTATGTTACAAATCAGTGACAAAGATACGACTTTTTAGTATTACTTTATAGACAGATATGTTAAAACAAGCAGAACATAAAAAATAGTTTATGTAATGTTTGGTTATTAAAAGAGTTTTATGTACCTTTGCATCGTGATCAGCTAACATGATATACTACAATTTAAAATTCAACAAATGAATGAAGAAGAGTTAGAAAAGCAGATTAGAATAAAGAAAAAACTGCTTAGTGATTACATCAGATTGAGAGATGCATACAACATTGATGACGAAACTTATTGGAAGTTTACAGACAGCGTTTTAGACCAGCTTTCAGATCTGATTAAGAAAAGAAAAAAGAATTAAGAAATCCCATCCTTCGGGATTTGGGAGAGGATTAAAAACAAGATAAGATATGAATAATAACACAGATTTACTTAAAGAATACGCTTCTCTTGCAGGCAAGGAAGACGAAAAGAGCGAAACTCGAAAAACTGAGATTTTAAACTACATCAAATTACATGCTGATGATAGTGACAGAGAGGAGGCTAAGGCTTTCATAAACCAAAAGATGGAACAGCTTCAGAGTGAAGTTCTAACATTGCGTGACCAACTTGCAGAGGATGATTACAAGTTGCTGCCACTTAGATACATCGCACAAAAATACTTCGGCAAAAGTGCTGCATGGCTCTCTCAGCGTCTCAACGGCTCAGAGGTTCGTGGTCATGTTTACACGCTCAATGCAGAGCAGAAAAGCATTTTCAATCGTGCCGTTCAGGAAATAGGACAACGCATCAGCTCTTTGCAGTTGGCATAGAGTTAACTTTATCACACAAACGTCTCCGACACGATTCCGTGCTGGGGACTTCTTATGCTTTTTGTCTTGCTTCCAAGCCTCCAGTTTACTGATGATATTTCGTCTAAACATACGCATTTGTTTCAAATCAGGGGCAAAGATACTACTTTTTTGTCGCAAATCAGTGGCAACAGCGTTAAAGTTTGTTGTAAATCAGGGGCAACTAGACATATCATCATTTTTTCCTTTTCAACCCAGCCTAATAAAACAAGGGAGCGAACTGCATCGCAACGCAGCCCGCTCCCTTATCTATACTGATGATTGAATTTAATCTACCTTTTCGATAATCTTCATTCCCTCTTCCACTGCCTGCATGTTCAGCGGAATCAAACCATGATGGCGCTCTGGCAATGACTTGTAAAGCGCCTTGTTCAAACCATCGGTGCTCACTACAGGACAAACCTTCAGCAGACCGCCCAAAACAATCATATTGAACACCTTGGAGTTTTTCATCTCGGCAGCCTTGTCCATCGCATCAATGCGATAAATGGTGATGTCCTTGCGCTGTGGAGGATTCATCACACCATAGCCATCATAAATCAGGATGCCGCCTGGCTTAATCTTCGGCTCAAACTTTTCGAGCGACGGCTGGTTGAGCACGATGGCTACATCATAATGGCTCAGGATAGGCGAAGAGATGCGACTGTCGCTCACAATGACCGTTACATTGGCTGTACCGCCACGCTGCTCTGGTCCGTAAGCAGGCATCCAGGTTACCTCCTTATCCTCCATCAGTCCTGAATAAGCCAGAATCTTTCCCATAGAGAGAACGCCCTGACCGCCAAAACCGGATATAATGATTTCTGTCTTCATTGTTCTAATCTTTTGTAAATGCCAAATTCAACATTCAACATTACATGTTCGTTGTATCCTTCAGGTCACCCTTAGGATACTGCTTAAACATGTTCTCTTCCATCCACTTGTTAGCCTCAACAGGTGAGAGTTTCCAACCGCTGTTGCAGGTAGAAACAATCTCTACCAGGCTGGAGCCCTTGCCCTGCATGCTTGCCTCGAACGCCTTGCGGATAGCTTTCTTTGCCTTCTTGATGCTTGCCACGGTCTCCACACTCTGGCGGGTTACATAACAAGTACCCTGCAGATGGCTTGCCAACTCGGTAATATTGAGTGGATAACCATGAAGATCAGCCTCTCTACCATAAGGACAGGTAGCAGTCTTCTGACCCAACAGGGTGGTTGGAGCCATCTGACCGCCGGTCATACCATAGATGGCATTATTGATGAAGATGATGGCGATATGCTCACCACGGTTCAGGGCGTGGATAGTTTCGCAGGTACCGATGCACGCCAAGTCGCCATCGCCCTGATAAGTGAAGACAAGACGATCAGGCCACAAGCGCTTGATACCCGTAGCTACAGCAGGTGCACGACCATGAGCAGCCTCCTGCCAGTCAATATCCAAATAGCGATAAGCAAAGACAGCGCAGCCCACCGGACATACGCCTACCGTCTTATCCTCTATGCCCATCTCCTCGATAACCTCGGCAACGAGCTTATGAACTACGCCATGCGAACACCCCGGGCAATAGTGCATCGGGGTATCGTTCATCAGCGTAGGCTTCTTATATACCAGATTCTCTGGTGAAATAATATCATTCATTTTATTTAATTTATAGTTAATAGTTAATAGTTTATAGGAGGCTATGCCCTATCAACTGTTAACTATTAACTGTTAACTGTTTTAATGCTTCAACGATTTCCTCCGGCTCCGGTACGATACCGCCCAGACGACCAAAGTGCTCCACAGGAGTCTGACCATTCACAGCCAGTCGCACATCCTGAACCATCTGACCGGCATTGATTTCTACAACCAGAATGCCCTTCTTGGTCTTGGCGAGTTCATGAATTTCCTTTTCAGGGAAAGGCCAGAGGGTGATAGGACGGAACAATCCTACCTTGATGCCCTGCTCACGCGCACTCTCGATGCTCTTCTCGGCAATACGTGCCGCACTACCGAAGGCTACAATAACATAGACGGCATCATCCATCTGCTCGGTTTCATAACGAACCTCGGTTTCACGGATTTTTCTGTATTTCTCCTGAAGAGCAATATTGCGCTCCTCCATCACCTCAGGCTTGAGTTCCAGAGAGGTCATGATGTTGACTGGACGATTCTTCGGACGGCCGATGGTAGCCCAAGGACATTCCTTCGCAATCTCCTCCTCGGTACGTCGAGGCTTGACAGGAGGCAGAACCACCTTCTCCATCATCTGACCAATGACACCATCGCTCAGAATCATCGCAGGATTGCGATACTTAAAGGCAAGCGTAAAGGCGAGATCAACGAAATCAGCCATCTCCTGAACAGATGCAGGAGCCAGCACAATCACATTATAGTCGCCGTTACCACCACCGCGGGTAGCCTGGAAATAATCACTCTGGGATGGCTGGATGGTACCCAGACCCGGACCGCCACGCTGCACATTGACGATAACGCCCGGAATCTCAGCACCTGCCATGTAAGAGATACCCTCTTGCATCAAAGCCACACCCGGACTTGAAGAAGTGGTAATGACACGCTTACCGGCACCGGCGCCACCATAAACCATGTTGATAGCCGCCACCTCACTTTCAGCCTGCAGAACCACCATACCTGATGTTTCCCATGGCTTGAGCAGAGCCAGCGTCTCTATAATCTCACTTTGAGGTGTGATAGGATAGCCGAAGAAACCATCCACACCACATCTGATACAGGCATGGGCTATCGCCTCATTGCCTTTCATTAATGTAACTTCCTGATTTGCCATTATTTAGTCCTCCTTCTTACGATAAACAGTGATACAGCCGTCCGGACACACGATGGCGCACGAAGTGCAACCAACACACGCATCAGGTACAGCTGCCTCTACATAACGGTAACCATGCACATTGACTTTTTTCTCTGCCAATGCGATGACATGCTGAGGACAAGCCTCCACACAGAGCGAGCATCCCTTGCAACGCCCGGTGTCGACTACAATAGCCCCTTTAATCTTACTCATATTCTAATTTCTTACTAATTATCTTTACCATTGGAGTAAACAAAGCTCCTGCTGTCCACATGTCGGTTGTTATGGATTGTAGTAGTCTTTGCAATAAAAGCTCATGATATCATCCAGCATCTCCTTGGCTGCTACGGCAGGACTCTCCGGATCGAGGGCAATGGCCTCCATATAGCAGTCGAGGGCACGTTTAAAGTCACCCTGCTTGCGCCAGGCGTTACCTTGCTGATAATATTCTTCTGCTGTCATTTACTCTTTTCTTTTTAAGTTTTGCTCTGCGAAATTACTAATTTTCGGCTAAGAAAAAGAATATAAGCCTAAGATTTAAACTATATTAATGTAGTTTTTCACAAAAATGCGCACACTAGAATTCAGTGTGCAATTTTTATGAAAGATGTACATTATTTCTACTAAAATATTCTATAAAAACACAATTCGTCATTTACCGCAGTTTTTTATGGTAAATGACGAACAGTACGATTCCCCTTAACAGAAGGTAGAAAATGAAGGCCAACCACAGGGCATGATTGCCCAGGAAAGGATGCAAGCCGAAGAACAGACCGAAGAACGAAGCCGAGGCTACGGCGGTAGAACAGAGCATCGACTTAGACTGTGTGATGCCTACAAAGATGCCATCGAAGACGAATGCCGACATGCCAGACAGCGGAATCAGCACAGCCCACCAGAAATATTCGCCCGATGCAGCTATCACCTGCTTATCGCTCGTAAGCAAAGAGAGGAAATTCTCGCCACCCACTATATATAATAAGGTGAAACCTACAGCCACGACAGCTCCAAAACCCATCGTTCTTCTAACCACCTCGCGGAATGCCCCCATGTTTCGGGCTCCATAATACTTGCCGCTCAACGCCTCTGCCGCATAAGCAAAACCATCCATAAAATAAGAGAAGATGGTAAAGAGCGTCATCAGCAGCGTATTCACTGCCAGCACGATGGTACTCTCCCTGGAACCTGCCGCCGTAAAGAAGAGGTTGACCGCCACCAGACAGAGGGTGCGGAGAAAGATATCCTTATTGAGCGAGAAAAACTGCTTCAGCGGTTCGGCAGCAAAGAGATGCCGGCGATAGTCATACTTGCTTAACCGGCGATAACAGATGCGATAGAACAGACATGCCATCAGGAATCCCCACCATTGGGCAATGACCGTTCCGAGCGCCACGCCTTCTACCGTCATACCGCCGACAAAGACCAGCAGCAGAGAGGCTATGATGTTCACCACATTCTGCGTCAGCGATACCATCATCGGAATGCGCGTGTTCTGCATACCGATAAACCAGCCCGTAAATCCGTAGAGTCCGAGCACTGCCGGGGCTCCCCAGATACATACATAACAGTATCTTCGTGCCAGTTCCACGACATCCGCTTCCGGCGACATCGCCCACAGTCCGCAGCCTATCAGCCATTTCTGGAGAACGAAGAACAGCACTCCTATTCCCACACCGATACTGAGAGAGCGCACCAGGAGCCTCAGCACCTCAGCCAAATCTCTCTTTCCCAAAGCCTGCGAAGTCATTCCGCTGGTTCCCATTCTCAGGAATCCGAAAAGCCAGTAGATGACATTGAACAGCATCGACCCTACGGCAATGGCTCCGATGTAAGCCGCATCGCCGATATGCCCGACGATAGCGACATCAACCAAACCCAAAAGCGGTACCGTGATATTGGATATTATCGACGGCACCGCTAATTGTAATATTCGTTTATTCAACATTAAATTTTATATTTCGCAGCCTGCTCCTCAATATAGGCAGCATCGCTGAAATAGTCAATACGCATAGCCTTGCGAACCTCATCCATGGTCTGGGCTGCAAACTCGCGGGCATCCTCGCTACCCTTCTTCAGGATATTGAATACCTCAGGAATATCTTGCTCAAACTCATGACGGCGGGCACGGATTGGGTCGAGCATCTTGTTGATGACGCTGTTCAGGAACTTCTTGCAGGTACCGTCACCGATACCACCCTTCACATACTGCTCCTTCAACTCATCCAAAGTCTTGAACTCTGGCCAAAACTCTGCGAAATCCTCAGGAGTAGAGAATGCCTCGAGATAGGTGAATACGGCATTGCCCTCCAGATGTCCTGGCTCTTCCATGCTCATACGTGGCTCACCGTTAGACATCTTCTTCACCTTCTTCCAAACGGTCTTCTCATCGTCACTCATGTAGATGCAGTTGCCGAGACTCTTACTCATCTTCTCCTTACCGTCAGTTCCTGGAAGACGACGGCAGCAGGCAATCTCTGGAAGCAGAATCTCCGGCTCTACCAAAACAGGTGCATAAGTCTGGTTGAAGCGGCGAACCAACTCGCGGGTTACCTCCAGCATAGGCTCCTGATCCTCACCGGCAGGCACGGTTGTAGCCTTGAAAGCGGTGATGTCGGCAGCCTGACTCACAGGATAGCAGAAGAAACCGAGCGGAATGTTTGCCTCGAAGTTACGCATCTTGATCTCAGTCTTCACGGTTGGGTTACGCTGAACACGAGATACGCTGATGAGGTTCATCAGATAGGTAGTCAACTCTGCCAACTCAGGAATCATACTCTGGATATAGAGTGTACACTTCTGTGGGTCGAGGCCCGCAGAGAGATAGTCGAGAGCCACCTCTGTAATGTTCTGTCGAATCTTCTCAGGATTGTCGGCATTATCAGTCAAAGCCTGAACATCTGCCATGAAAACGAACATTCTGTCAAAGTCGCCAGCGTTCTGAAGTTGTACTCGGCGCTGCAGAGAGCCGATGTAATGACCCAGGTGAAGTTTACCTGTAGGACGGTCGCCCGTCAATATAATCTTTCCCATTTTTTTGCAATTTATTATTATTTTTGTGCAAAGGTACAACAAAATATTGAGAAACTGCAAGAAATGGTGAAAAAATAACAAAATGAGCGGGAGAAGGAAGGGATATCAGAACGAAAAACGGGGCACCCCTGAGGATGCCCCGCCACCAATTAAAATAATTGGTTGTCGCATTATAAACTTACCGTACTACTTAGCGATCATGATCGTTACACGGTTCTTTGCGTTTTCTGCAAAAGGCTGCACACGTGCACCCTTAGATTCTTCTGTAATGCGCTCTGAAGGTATATTATATATCTTTGTCAGCATCCCAACCACAGCTGCTGCTCGCTTGGCAGCGATGCGGTCGTTGATGACGTCATTGCCTGTACCCTTGTCAGCATAGCCGGTTACTACAACCTTTGCCTCTGTGTTCTTGTTCAGGAAGTCAACCACCTCACGGATCTTAGCATCCTCAGAAGGAGCAATCTTGTAAGAATTGATGGTGAAGAAGATGTCACGGCGAATCTCCTCTACCTTCTTCTCTACAGGAGCCGGCTTAGACTCTGGCTTAGGAGCTACATATTCCTGCTTAGGAGCTGGTGCCGGAGTAGGTTCCTCTACCGGCTTAGCCTTCTTGGTATAGCTCTTGCCCAGGTTGATGCGTACACCTGCCAGTGCATTGAAGTACCAGTCAGGGTTATCTGCCTTCTTAGAGTTGTACTTGTCAGAAATCATGTTGGCATTGCCTTCGAGCATGATGCTCACAGCCTTGCTTACCTTGAATTCCAGGTCGATACCTGCTCTGCTGTAAGGGCGAACCTTCTTTCCCTGCCAGAGATATTCCAGGTTGTAGTCGTTGAGGTTCTCAAGCGTAGCAGCGATGTCGTTTACCTCTTGGTTGCCGCCAGCCCAGTTGATACCACCGCCAGCGAAAGCACTTATATTAAACACACGGTTCGGGTTCCAGCCACAGAAAAGGTTGGAGAGGTTGAACATGAAATCTACACCAGGAGCTACATATTTAAACTTATATTTGGCATTGTAAGGCTTTTCTCCCACTTTGGAGCGGAAACCAGCCCATCCGCCCTTGCTCCAGAGTCCGTTCATCTGAGCACGGAGTCCGAAAACTGGAGAGAATTGATAGCCAATGGCTCCCTGGAAGTTAGGAGAAAGCAAGTCCTTGAACTTAGCCTCGCCCAGTGTATACTGTCCACCTCCCTGAATATCGAGGTAGAAGTGCTTCTTGAATTGATACTCATTGCCGTCCTTATCGGTATAGGTGGCTTGTGCCACGGCTGAAGTGCCGAGGGCGAGCATGGCAGATACAATGATAAACTTATAATTTTCCATGTCTGATAAGTTTAAAACTGATAATTAATTGCTTTTTATGGGAGCTGTAATGAGTTTCTTGCTCTGGTTGTCTTCTGGATTGATTGTTACAGCTTTTTTGGGAAGTACAGTTACTACTAAAGCTCGAGCTGTGTCATTCTTTCCATCTATGTAGTCAACAATAACAGAATCATTAGGAAGCATCACTCCATTGTTGTAACGAACCTCGTTGAGATTAAATACGATAGAATCTTCTCCTTCCATAACGGTGAGGTTCTTTAGGGTATCATCATCAACGCGAACATTTTTCACGATGCCTCTTATCTTTTTAAGTTCAGGCTTTCCACAACTGCTGATTCCTAGAACCAGCAATAAGGTGAAAACAACCATATAAAGAAATGATTTTCTCATATTCTTCTTTCCTTATTGTTTAAAAATAAGAGGGAAACGTTCAGATGAACGTCCCCCTCAGTATTATAGTAATGTTTTAGAATCTAACCGATTCTTGTTGTCGCAAAAATTACTTAGAAGCTGGACGCTTGATAGTAACCTTGAATGACTGTTTTACCTCATGACCATAAGCATCAACAACAACGAACTCCAAGTTTTCTGTGTGATCAACTGTTGGAGCGTTCTCTGTCTGGGTATCTTTCTGTGTAAAGATGAACTTACCGTTAGTGGCATCAACTTTAACCTTGAAATATGGGTCTTCCTGACCTTCATATGTCAAGTGAGCTGAATTAGGGTTAACCTCCAGATACTGGTCCTTCAAGAGCTGCGCAAAGTTACCACCGAAGAAATCATTGTTATATGTATTCTTAACAGCAATGTCCTTGATGTTTGTCACGATTCCATTATCATCAGGATTAGCCTTCCACTGGAGTGATGGCTGTTTTGTCCAAGAATAGCTGCTTGCAGAATGCCAGCAAGCGAATGTAACTGACAGACTCTTACCGTAGTCTACAGTGTGAGCCTTCTTTTCCCACTTGCCAGTCTTATCATTCTTAACAAGACTAATCTCGCCATAGTTGTACTTAGCTGTAACAGCATGCTTGGTCGTTGAGTTGATGAAGTCCTTAGCAACTTCCGCAACAAACTTGTTGTCCTTGTCTACCTTAAGACTTGTCAACTTGTCATTTGCATCCTTATCTGCGTCTGCGATTTCGAAACTAACGTTATTATCGAGCTTATAGAATACGTTATGCAAGTCTACAGAACCAGTTTCGCTCTTTGTATTTACTGTGTAGCCCTCTTTTGGCTTCATGTAAGCGATGAAGTAACCAGTACCCTTACCTGTTTCCTGTGCTGGACGGAATGTGATGTCAGCAGGGAATGCCTTAGGAAGAACCTTGGTGTATGTAGCTGTTACGGTACCTACCTCATACTTGTTGTCACCAGTTTTCTTCCACAAAGTTTTCTTCAATGAAACTGTTGCACCATCAGCGATGAGGCCTGGGTCGTCAACCTTGAAGGCAATCTTTGTAACCTTAGACATGTCTTCAGTCTCATTGCCATCCTTGTCGTAATAAACAGCAGTGAATTCAGGCTTCTTTTCAAGAGGACATGCATTGTTGTCATCTACTAAAGCCCACTTTTCACTATAATCTACACCCTCAATTGGGCTGAAGTCCTTCTTCTCTGTAATATTGTGTGCTGCATCCAAGTTACCTACGATACCTGATGTATAGTTCTCACCTACAACTACGTAGAAGGCCTTACCATCTGGGTCGAGCAACTTACCATCCTTGTTTACTGCATATACACGGAAACCGATGATGTCGTGGTTTGCAGCCTCGGTCTTGATTGTAAGAGCCAAGTTCTCGCTGGCAGGAACAACCTTGTTCAAACCATCAATTACATAGCTATTCCAAGCGTTGAGCTCAGAAACACCAGACTCGATAGCATTATCCTTGTCGAGTACTACATAGTAATAATCCGCAGCCTTATTGTCTGAAGTCTTCAAATCAGTGATAGAGAATGGCTTACCGACTTCAACCTGCAAGAGACTATTCCAATATCGGTAATCAGATCGGTTACTATTCCAATTTGCGTTCTCAACGTTCTTCGTCTCGCCTTCCAAAACTGGCTCTGCGGCAGCTCCATCTGCCCAAGCAAGCTCAGGATTCTTATCGCTTGAGTAATCGCTGTTTTCGCCCAAAATAGCATTACCAGTCCAACGGTTGTGGATTTCTCCAACATTCTTACCACCAACCTTGAATGTGAAATCGTTGCTAGGCACGAACTTATTGTAAGTAGGCTTAACATCGTAAGTAGACACTACGTAGCGGTCAGCAGCTGCCTCTGCCTTAGAATCAACAGTGTTGTTGATAGCTACAGCATAGAGGATAGCTTTTTCTTTACCATTCTCATCTTTTACTGTAACTGCCTTCTTGAAGTCTTCCTCTGAAACGCCTTCTGCTACAGAGAGAGGGAGCTTCCAAAGACCAGTGTTGACAGTAGCTGCAGCACGAGTAGTAATCAACTTGTCGAACTTAGAAGGATTACCTACCTTAACAATATCCTCAAGGCTTTCACCCTTAGAGTTCAACAGGATAATCTTAGCACCCTTTGTGAGGTCAGCGTTAACTGGGTTTACGCGAACTACAATAGAAGCATCGTCTTTCACATCGATATCCTTACCCTTAACGTACTCAACAACAGGCTTAGCGTCATTACCATTCTCATCACCAAACTTAGAGTCGTCTGAAATCATACCATGAATCATCTCTACTGTGAGAGGTAGAGGTGTCGCCTCATATCCTGTTGCCGGATTCCAATTCAATTGGCACGTCAATCCGTTAACACCAGAATATGTTTCAACGAGCTCAACGCTAGTTACTGCAGAATACAACTCCTCAACAGCACCCTTGTATGCATTAACCTTAACAGTCAAGCTACCGATAGTCTCTTTGTCACCATCAGCACCGAGGAGTTCTTCTTTGAGTTGAGTGAGCTTCTCATCCAACTTGTCTGCTGTAACTCGGCTTGTTTCCAAGTTACCAATGCGCTCCAGAGCCTTCACGAAGTCAGCTTGTTTAGCGGCAGCGTTAGCTGTAGTAGCTGCAGCTGCGGCATCCTTAACAGCCTGGTCAGCTTGATCCTGAGCAGCCTTTGCTGCCTTAGCAGCAGCATCTGCAGCCTTTTGTGCTCCGTCAGCTGTTGTCTGTGCATTAGCAGCGTTACTGATTGCTGTTGCTACGTCAGTGGCAGCCTTGTTAGCTGTAGTCTCAACAGCCTTGATAGCTTTTTCAACATCTGCTTTTACAGCTGCATCATTAGCCTTAGCTAAAGCAGACTCTGCAGTAGTCTTAGCTGCTGATGCAGTAGAAGCAGCATCCTGCAACTGTGTTTTTAATGCATCGATGTCGCTCTGCAAACCAGCCTTGTCAATCTGGCTCTGCAAGTTGTCGATGTCATCATCGTAATCTTTACAAGAAGTAAATGTGCTTACAGAAGCAATTGTCAATGCACCCATAAGCAGCGCGCTAAAATACTTTCTTTTCATCCGATAAATATTTATAAAGTTATACTATTTCCCCAGCCTTTCGGCAGGAAGTTATTAATTAATTCTCTATATCGAATCCAGAGTCCCGTTTGATGAAAAGAGTCTGCACTTTTAGAAAAGTTCTTCGTTCTCTTTCAAAGGTTCTCCTAGAACAGTTATTTTATTGTTCTTATATATCGTGTGGTTTTTTATGACCACTCAGTTATTATTGTTTACCTCAGTTCGGGATAACGAGCTCTATCTAAAGGCTTTATAATGTTTTTATA
>ENA-ORSG01001396-ORSG01001396.1-human-gut-metagenome-genome-assembly--contig:-NODE-1396-length-14815-cov-3.306572_pt1 | contig 14815 bp, 9 predicted proteins | sample MGYA00242189_ERZ509156 | MGnify/ENA primary metagenome ERZ509156 (study PRJEB26280, sample SAMEA2338666) | human gut metagenome | biome: human gut; feature: human-associated habitat; material: faeces...
GGAAAGAATTTTCTGTGCTTCGTCTGGTCGTACATAATTATCTGCCAGTATTCTTTTTACATTTGCCACACCATCTTCAATAATTGACGGATCATCCGAGCTACAATACTGTCCAAGCAAAAATTCAAGAACATAAACAGGGACATTTGCTCCCTCTTTAATAGACTTTGTTAAATCTTTACGAACAATTTTTCCATCAAAATAAGTGCGAAGTTTTCTGTTTATGTCCTCATTTGAACTAAGTTCCAAATCATTATGCAATTCGTCCATTGTTACCTCCCAAATTATTCAAAGAAACCGAAGTCATCGGCAAATGCTACATCCATGATTATTTCGTGACGAAGAACTTCTATATCATTCTTATCGTCATATGCAACCAAGTAGTATTTCTGTGATTTATCGTATTTCTTATTCTTAAAGTTAAAACGGAGTCTGAACATACGCTTCGTCGTATCTTTATCTTTCTTATCTGCAATAACAATATTCTCATTAGAAATCTTCTCGTTACTATCAGAAATGAAATATACTCGGTAACTTGTTTCTTTTACAATATCGCTTACAGGTTCTGTCTGAACAAAATCCAATGTCGTAATAAGGTTTGTAATCTTTGAAGTCAGGCTTACAAGAGCAATCTCTGCAAGACTTGTTTCCTTTTTGCCCTTATCTACTTTCACATCAATCATTGGTACAAGCATTTCCTGCGGAGAGCAGCCGCCATGAACATAGTTCTGTCCTGCTCCTGCCACCTTGAAAATATCCGACGCAAGAGGAAACGATACAATGCGCCCATCGTCATTGCCAAGTACTTTACCAATAGTTGTATAGCAAATGCCGTCTGCCTTGATTTCTTCGGCAGATATGGAATAACGCTGTCCAACGCTGTTTGATTTTGAAGCAGCTCCGGCGATCTTATCTGTTGCCTGAATTTTATCTCTCTTATAAATAAATCCGTGGTCTGCCGTCACAATAAAATGATAAGTATTTGCCTGCGATGCAATCCTCTTTATCAAAGTATAAATTTCTTCAATGGCTTCTTCGCAAGCTGTAAAGACTTCATTCTCAGAAGCCGCTTTATCTCCACGGGCATCTATCTGATTATGATAAATATACACAACATCCTGCCCTGTGAATATTGCTCGTAAATCGGCTTGCTTCATATTCTTAAAAGCATCGAATTGAACGCACTTACTGCTTATTTTATACTCTTTCAGAATAGCTTCCCTCTGCTGTGTGGAACTGCACGCTTTTCCGTCTACAAGCACATCATAAGAATCGTTGTATTCAATCGTCTTATGCGGAAGTAACGAAGCCATACCTAACGGTGTATAAGATGGAAGAACGCCTTGCATTGCTCCGATAGAAGCATTGCACTTCTCATCTGCCTGCATTTTTTCAAACAGCGTATGCGCAACCTCATAGCGGAGTGCATCGGATATAATAACAACTACTCTGTCCTTTGAGTAATCGATATGTCTTGCAAAGAAATCTCTTTGCAATGTAAGTCCTGTTTCTCCGTCTGCATCTGCAAGTTCATTGTTCCAGTTCACTGTTATCCGATTCAGATACTCATTAGTATAGATATTATCAACCAGTTCCCTGATTTTTTCAAACTGCGTGGTATCTTCCAATTTATCAAAGTAAAAATAGAAGTATCTATAATAACGGTCAATCTTATATGTTGACTCCATATATTCCTTAACCAAGTTTTTGATACCGCTGACCGGCTGATACTTGCCCTCAGCAATTATATCAAAAGCATTTTGAAGAATGAAATACTCGCTGCGGAAGTTCTTTCCAAAATGCCCTTTCCTGCGTTCTACACAAAGTTCCGGAATCGTCTTTCCATTCAACTTTGCTCCTATATCCTCATTCTCAAGTCTGCCGATAATCCAACTAATCAGTAGCTCATCAACACCTGCAAAGATATTACAATCTACAAGTGTTTCCACTTCCATCTTCTCAAGATAATTCTTACCGTTGATTGTATTATAGATAATCTCTGAAATCTCATCAAAACGTGTACCATACAGATAACTGTTCATCAGGTTATCCATAAATGCAATGATATTACCGGATTTATAAGAAATAAATGGTTTCCAAGCCTGCGGCATATCCGTATGAATACTCTTAGCCGCATAAGTAACAAACATCGTAATAACGAGTTTTTGAAGTGTCGGCTTCGGGTCATTATATCCAAATGTCACATCTACCTGCTGCCAGAATGCAGAAAGCAAATCATACTTCTCAAACTCTGTCAGATATTTGTTATCCTGCAATCCATCATCCGTCAAAATTGAACGCAATACTTCTTCAAAAGAAGCTGTCTTATCCTTGCAAAGAACGCTCATCAAAGCAACTTCTATCGTACTTCTATTGAAATTCTCTATTTCCAAATCATAGAATTTCTGCGTTCTGTCTTTATTCGCAAAGAATTTAATATAATGCTGAATAACAGGCTTGTACCGTTCATCAATTCCCAAATCAAGCGTGAGCAGGGAAGCACGGTCAGCAAAAAATTCTTTGGAATATCTAATTGTATCTGCAAGATGGTTGTCCCTTATACTTGGTTTTGCAAACGGAGCATACACAAGGTAATTGGTTGTCGTATCTTCTCGTTCCAAGAAGTATTTGATATAGAATTGGTTGTCCGGCTCAAGATGCAGAACCTTTGCATTTTCCAGTTCTATGCTGTCAATATCCTCCTGAAACTCCGCATTGGCATCATACCAAAACACAAGTTTACGGACATCGCTTGCAAACTCACTATTTAATTTGTCTGTAATCTGTTTTAAGTTTAGTTCTGCCATTACTTCACCTCAATTCATTAAAACGGAATTCCTACTCTTTGTAAGAAAGTTTCATCATCACTTACAGTTCTCACATCTAAAAAGCCATTAGCGTGATAGAATTTCTTGTTGTTTTTCCATTCAATCATAGCTTCAATCCATAAAGGAGTTTTATTTGGGTCAGCTATGACCTTTGTATATCTTCTGTACTTTACTAATGTATCATCACCATAATCTTCTTTTGCAATATACTTTCCTACATAGTCATGTTCCGAGTTCGCCTTTCTCACATAGATTGTATCAAACTCACAATTCTTGCTACTAATATCGCCATCATCGTCTTTCCTTAAGAATAAAATTTCAATTTCGTCCGGCATTGCTTGAATGTTAGGATTTTCATCTATGTAAGTAAGAGCGAAATCACTTTCAGGACTGTTTTTCATCTTCTGTTGCTCAATGCTGACTTTATGAACTCTGTTCTCCACATAAGTTTTATTTGGAACTTCTCGAATTACAATATCCATAAAGTCATCAAAAGATTTTTGCACAAAGGCTATCACATTGCTCAAGTATGTATTTAGGTCTTGCTTTTCTTGTTGTTTCTTCTTCTTGAAAAAAGGATTTATATGAGCTTTGTTGCCTTCGCCAATAAATGCCATTGATAGTTGAAGATAAACATCACAAATGTGTTTAGTCCTATTGCAAAAAGCGTCAATGTATTTGAACTCATCGCTTTGCTCGATTGTCGCATACCAATTCTGAACATCTTGAAATGTTCCGTTGTGTTTTTGATTAAAGGTTCTTGACATAAACCCAAAATCAACTCTTTCAATATCTTCGTGTTTGAAAGCAAGAAATGCTGCATTGCCAATTTGAGAAATACTATCAAAGGCATTGCGAGAATACTGAAAGAAATCTTTCGTAAGTTTTTGAATAAGAAAAGAACTGCCAACCTCTATTCCTGCTATATTAACCTTATACCGAGGTAAATTGTCTGAAGTAACAGTAATTCTCTTTTCGTTTGAGTCTTGCGATGACAACTGAGAAAACAGTTCTGTCATCCAATCGTCGTGTTCCTTTCCCATCTGCGTAATCAATGCCAAAATCTCATTTTTGCAATAGTCAGCAGTTTGTATAGTATTTGCTGTATTGACTACGAATTGCCAAGCGTCATACACACCATTATCATACAGTGTGTTTTTTATCAATTCAGCGTCAACCATATTTCTCACCTCACTTGTTTTTATATCTTCGCCAAAATCTGCATTTTCTTTCCATCGACGGTCTGAACCTTTTCGTAATTGACTTTTACACCGTCATCAAGGTCGATGTCGATACGTGAAAGAGCCAAATGAGCGATTTTAGCATCATAATCTTTTGTTTCCTTAATCTGTTTTTGGAGCTTTTCTTTACGCTTTGTAGCGTTGGAAATTTCCTTGTTATCGTGGCTATTGTCTATAATTTCCTGCATACGGGTAATCTCTTTTTCATAAACACGCTGAATACGATGCAGGTACTCAACTCGAACATTACCAATGGTGTCTGCGTTCCAACGGTGCATATAAACAAGAGCCTTAAACCCATTTTGCTTACCACTGTCAAAAAGCCAGTAAATCGGGCGTTTCTGATAAGTCTTAATATGGTCTTTGATGAAATCAGTCAGGAAATAATTTCTGATTACTTCACGGCTTGTCTTACCTTTATTGCCAAGAGCATTCGCAATAAAATCAAGATTTTCTTCAAGCGTATCTTCTCCATATACCTTTTTCAGCCAAGCACAAAACAGACCGACAATATCATCTTCAAAATATTCCTCGTCCGTAATCGGAATACAGTTATCTGCATCGGGAATAAAGGTTTTATACTTACTTTCATCCCACTCGCCGCCTGCATAAGCTAAGCCGTCAACATCGAGAGAATATCGACCAAACATACAACCGACTGCGTAGGACACAAGCGATACGATTTCGTCGTGAAGAGTACGAACATAGTTACTGCCTTTCATACTTTTGGGTACATCGTCTTTGCTGTCATACACTCTGTGAACGGTGATATCCTTGTCTGCCACATCAGGCGTCAACTCGTCATTCAAACCGTATATGTCAATAAATATTCTGTTTAACTCTTCTTCGTTTTCTTTAAGTTTGAGGAACCTTTGCTCGCATTCTTCTTTCCATTGCTCATATTTATCTGAAATTAGTTTTGACATTGTTTAATTTTCCTTTTCTATATTTGACGACTAAAAGCAGCCGCTATCATAAATTATTCATTTGCAACGCAATAATTTTTTCTGCATTGTCGAACAATTCTGAAAGATATTTTGTTACTTTGATGTAGTCCTCTAAAATTGTTGTAATTTGAAAAGACATTGGATATGGCGCATTCACAGTGTAGTTGCTTGCGTAAAATAAATTTGGTGTAAATTTATGTGCCATTTGATTTCGAAGTTCATTTGAGGTCCTATGATTACAATTTTTCGTAATGTAGTCAAAAATCCTATTTGCTTCATCTTCAAAATCGGTATGAGGCGTTTTTGTTTGATCGAAAAAAATTTTGTATTTCACATGATCTATGTCGATTTTCTTTCCATTTAAATTTTTCTTTACATCATACAAAACTCTATATCCTTGTGCGAGCATATCCCAAAGACTGGTTAATCTAAACAACGCATTTTCAATATAATATGTAGCTACTTTCCGTGAATAATCAGCAGGTAAACAATAGTTCACATTTTCATCATCTTTTAGAATATGTACTGCGGCAATAGACAAAGAAACCTTAATTTTCCAATCCAATTCCAACACACTCTTATAAACCGATCTCATCATGCTAATCGTGCCTTTAGGATCGTTCACTCTTGATGGAGACAAAACCATTACAGTGCGTCCATCCTCCATCCATAATTTAAACCTGTTTTCACTATACTGAATGCTGTCGAGTTTGTTTTGAAAATCATTATAATTCATCAATTTTATTTACCTCATAATAATGGATTGCGTTTAAAATCCCAACTAGTTTCATAAGAATCCCAATCAGCTTTTGATATTTGTATGTTATTATTGACTATATTTGCTATGGATTCATTATTTTTTGGGCTTTTAATTAATGGTAATGACCCAATATGATTTTCATTGAAATTAATTGTTGGAGATATAATATTTAAAATGAACGAACATATTTTAGAATTTAAAAAACCTAAATAATAATCTTTTTCTTGTTCGTTATTTATAAAAAGAGAGCCTCCAGCACCATCAAATAAAAAATCTTTTTCAAAAAATCTAAAGCCTGTACCAGAACTTGAAATTTTAGTCCAGGCAATAAAATCTTTAAAATAAGAATCTTTATTACGCAAAAGTGCATTATTGCTTTTTAAAATATTTCCGTTTCCATTCCATAAAACAATGTATTCTCTATTACCGTACCAACGACGATAGTCTCCGCCTTTATTATATTTTACCCATCCGTTGTGATTTGTTGATTTAAAAAGATTTGTTTTTGTGATATCAACTTCATTCCATAATTTTACAAACCGGTTTACATCACAAGTTGACATACCTTGTTTTGGAGTTGCATTTTTTGATACAGGATTACCATTTTCAAATACTTTTAACATATTTTTACTCACCCAATAAGCAATTGGGGAGCCGGGAATTTTAGAAAAGTTGGTTTTGGTTATATTATAAGCGTTATCATTTTTATTTAAAAATGCCTGTTCTTTAGCCGTTTGGCTGTTTTCATCAACAAGTCGTTTATATGTAGCTTTGAACTGCTTTAAATCGGTCTTTCTTTCTATCCAAGCAGTAGTTTGTACCACTTGGCCACCGATTTCCTCAAATGCCCTTGCTCCGAGATGTGCCATATTAACGGTATCTGTTTCAAGAATTTTTGAACGCAGTTTTTCATAAGAAGATAAAAACATCCAAGAGTGCATTGTAATCATTGCCGAATATCGATTAGGCTTTGTTAATTGAGCTACTCTTTCAATAAATACAGCAAACATATCGGTTTTGCTGTCAGGATAATTCTTTTTAACAAAATTTTGAAGTGATGCACTCGAATTACTTACAGGCATATACGGTGGGTTAGTGACTACTGCATCATACTTTTGTGACAACAGCTTTGCTTGATTAACAAGCGCACGAATATCATCGGTTTTGCCACGGAGAATTTGAGCCTCAAAATCGACAGGAACAGACTGCTCAAATTCATCTATAACAGACAGTGCATAATCATAATCGGCATCAGGGACATTCAAGATTGAACCGTATTCCTTAGCGTCGATAAAAGTATCAACTACTGTTTGGAATATTTCTCTGAATTTTTCTTCGTCCGATATTTTTTGCCAAGAGTTAGCAAGAAAGTTAGACTCTTTAATTGAATAAACATTAGGCTTAATGTCACGAGTTAAAATTCTTCTGTCACAAGAACGAGCCTTCATCATAACGGCAAAATAGGCAAGCTGATATGCTCTATCGTCAATATCAAGACCGAAAAGATTGTTTTCAAGTATGAGTGAAGTAGCATCTCTTTCGGTATAGCCACATTCAAGATAAATCTGCATAAGCACTTCAAAAGCGTAAACAAGAATATGACCTGAGCCCATACACGGGTCAATAAGCTTTATAGAGGTGAGCTCACTTGAAAGTGAAATGTGATTAGCATTTAACTGTGCTCTGACTTCGGGCGTTTGCTCCGCTTCGGGCAAATAGTATTGCCAACCCATTTGTTGTGCTATTTCTTTTTCTTTATTTATTCTTTCTTTTTCGTCGGTAATACCAACGCATTTATCGTTAATAAAAATTCTGCCGAGAGAATTTTGAACCATATAACGAACTATCCAATCAGGAGTAAAAAGTTGAGTTGCAGCAGGTATTTCTTCTTTTTTGATTTTTGCATTGCCTTTTCGTCCGAACACAACAGCTTTAGGCTCAATGTTATAAAATTGATAAAGCCAACCGATGATTTGGACCTGTCCCTCTTTTTCAACATTAAAATCATCCTCTTCAATATCGTGAACAAGGTGATAAAGAATGCCATCGCTATCCGTAAACGAAACGGTGAGGAGCAATTCCGAATAATCATCTGTCTTTTCAAACAGTTCCGGTAAAACATCGTGAAGTTTATTACATTGCTTAATAAAAAGCATTCGGAATAGTTCGTCCAGTTTATTATCATCTTTTAACTGGATAATTCTGTCCTGCTCATAAGATGTAAATTCCAAATCGGTGTCAAACGGAGTCGTTACTAAATCGGGCTCTTTTTTTGCCTTATTCTCAGAAGAAAGCACACGAACACCGGAAGGCAAATAATCATTGACTTCCATAAAACGAATCGCAATCAAGCGATTAAACCAAGTATATGCAACTTCCTCAACCACATACCCAAATGCAGATTTATAGTCGCCGTTATCTTTTTCTTTTTTTCTGATTGCATTAACCAGTGCATTACGCTGTTTAATCTCTTTACCCGAAACTTCGGCATAATCCTTTGTTCCGATGTCATAAAATTCCAAGTCGGAGGTTGAGTGAGGCAATTTGTCCGCAATACCGTCCTCCGTAACGCCGAGCATACCTGCCTTATATGTAATATCCGATATAAGCTTTTGTCTTGCCCAAACGGCAAAGTTTTTTATCGCTGTTTTGTTCATTGTATTTCTCCTCAGAATTCAATATTGATAATCGTATCTTCTTCCAAAGTGTTCATAAGTTCTTTTTCAAGCTCAGCAATATACTTTTTAACATCTGTTTCATTTTCTATCTGCCAAGTGGAAGCAGCATTGATAGATTTAATGCTGAGCGTTTTCTTTTTCTTCACTTTCACGGCAGGTGCCGTAGTCTCAAAATCGCAATTATCAAATTGTTCAGCAGATTGTTCGCAAGCAATAAGTTTTGCTTCTTCGTCGCTTATTTCATTTAGGCAACGGACCTTGAGTGCATCTGCTTCTAACTTGATATTTTGCAAATCAGCGATATTGGCACAATGATTAGCTTTGTCACTGATTTCTTGGAACAAGCGAATATATTTATCAGCCAATTTATCGTGGCATTTTTTATCTTTCAAATCTTCAAACACACGCTGTCTTGCATTTGAAATTGCAATATCTATAGGCTTTTGAGTTTCCTTCAGCAACGAGCCGTAAAGGCTGATAAATTTATCCAGCAACTCAGGCAATTTGAATATTTCAAAATAAGGTGACGGTTTTTTCAAAACATCATTAACGTTTTTAACAACCGATTCTATATCACCGTTTACGATAAATGTTTTACTGTCATCGTAGGTTTTCATCAATTTAAGTGCCTTGTCAAACAAGGTTTTCTGCTCTCCTGCAAAGAACTTCTTAACTGGCTCATAATCCTCTGCAAAATCAAGAAAATCATCTTTCTTTTGGTCTACAAATGCGAAAAACTCCGCAGAATATTTCATCTGCATTGTATCTGTCATAAGCTTTTTACCTGTTAAAATTATATTTTTACCGGGATATGCGCTCTGTGTCGAATAGTAAATATCCAATTTCTCAAGGTCATTCTTTAAATTTGATGCGTAACCAAGAAAGCTTCTCATAATCACATCGTCATCATCACTTGCCGAAGTAACATTGAACAGTTCTTTCATTACTGTACGGACAGATTTTTTCTGCTTTTCATTCGCCTTTACACGCTTTTCAGTCATAAGCTTTTCATTAAACTCTTTGCGTGTCAGATAACGGATAATTTCTTCCGGAGTCTTTGAAAGCAATGTAACTGCTTCGTTGTTTACAAACATTGCAATTTCACCGTCTTTGAACAGCTTTGCAACAAGCCATTGAACATCGGCTTCTACAAAACCATACGGTGCTTTCAAGAAACGTTCCAAAATGGACTTCATAGAAGTTTTCATATGCCGCTGTGTGTTCAAAGCGATATAGTCATTAACATCGTGCAAAGCCAATTCATTCTTTGCAGTATTTGTACCTGCAAGAGTAAGCTGCTGTCCATTGTTTTTAAACAGTGTGCGTATATCCGACTCACTCATTGCCGCATCAATATAAGACAACTTATGATAAACAGTTGAAACCAACTTGCCGAGTGCATCATTTATCTTGGAAGCAATTTCCTTTGCTCCGCTCTGAATTTTATCGCCATTCACATAGATTTCTGCATTCTTCAAACTTTCTGAAAGGAACAGTTTTGCAACACCGTTTCTCTCACGCATTTCCACTTTCTTAGCTTCTTTTATGCTTTCAAACTGTGTAACTGCATTTGTAGCATCAAAGCGGATAAATTTTTCAATCTGCAAAGAAGAACGGATTTCATCAAGAAATGTTCTGTCGTCAGGTAATACTATAAGTACGCAGTTTGATTGACCAGACAGAATTCTCATTGTCGTTTCATCTGCTCGCTCATCGCTGTTCGGAGTAAGGATTTTCAATGTGATGTCATTATTCTGATTTGCCTTATAGGGTTTATCGTCAACAACCTGATTGAAAGCAAACGCATATCTGCCGTTGAAAGCAGGATAGCGATACTTCTTTTCATCGTAAAGACCATCAAAAATCATCTCGGATACCTTTGCAATGACTTCTCCGGAATCTACATTCTGTGATTCAATTGCCCTGTTGATTTCCTGCTCCTCATCTGTCAAGAATACATAAATATCCCCGTTCTTCTGAACCAAAGTCTGACGAACGAGACGTTTTAATGCGTCCTCGACCTGCTGACTAAGAGCCATACGGTCATCGTTCACATTGGAGACCATAAGGCTTGTAATATTTTCAATATTAGCTTTGATTTCCTTAACATACTTAATCATAAAGAGTGTTTTCAGTGCATTCACATCAAAGCATTCTTTTTCGTGATTTGGATTCAGATACTCATTATCTAAGGCACGGGAAATAACACCCTTATGAGAATGGTCAAGGAATTGCTCAAGGGCATCATAGAACATATTAAATGGCACAATCGTTCCCGGTTCATCGTTCATAACCTTTACGGCAGATTCTTTGAACAACGCAAGCATAGAACGCTCGCCTTCTGCCAGATGCTTACCGGATGCACCGTGAGTACGAATGGAAGTCAGAACACTTCCAAGTAAATTAAACTGATATGGAATAAACGGATAGATGTCCGCAAAATTTTCTCTGTCAGAATATAATTTCTTTTCAACACCATCGTTGAACAGAATGAGGTTTTTGATGACTGTCGCCTTATCATCATAAAGCAGTGTAAGTGTCTGTTTTCCTGCTTCGTTCTTTTCAAGGATTCTCTTTTTGATAACCTCATCAACATTAGCTGATGAGAGAGAAAGTCTGGTATCAAAACGTCCCTGAATTTTTGAGAAGTCATTTCCTTTTGTTTTTGTAATCGAATCAATATCCTGTTGACTTGTTACGATAATCCAAGCTTTACCGCCGCAGGCAGTACCCAAATCTTCTGTTACAGTCTGAAGGTTCAGCATAAGTTTAGAATCATCGCCTATGTACTGTCCAATCTCATCAATCAGGAATACGATATGATGATTGCTCTCTTTTTTATCAAGATATTTTTTAACAAGTCTGGCGAAATCCTCAACCTTATATGTATATTCACCGGTAGCTTTTTCACAAAAGTTTCTACCGGCTTCTACACTCATAAACCCAATCTCATCAAGAACTTCTACTACATCGTCCTGAATGAAATCAAAGTCGCTGCGTGATTCCTCCCAAGCAGAACCAAAACTCTCCTCAAATTTTTCTTTGAATAAATCGTACTTTCCTTCTTCCGTCAAGTTGCGTTCCAAATCTGCAAGGAATGGATTAGAACCACTAAATCCCTGCATTTCATTGAACACATTCTGCAATACGGAAACAATGGCAACCTTTGACTGTTTGCCATTCACTTCGCTTTTAGAATCAATATTGAAAAGGACAACATCAGTTGGAATCGTACCTGCCAGTTTCATATCTGCAAGCACCATATGGTCAGAAATTTTATTATCATCTACGAAGTAATCAATCGCTTTCTTACCGCCAACTTCTTTATTTTCAAGGAGATAGGATAAAATCTTCAGGAAGTGAGATTTACCACTTCCAAAGAAGCCGGAAATCCACACACCCATCTTGTCTGTATTTCCGGTAATTCCTCTCTTATAGCTTGCAAAGAAATCAGAAAAATGCTTCTGAAGTTCTCTTGTCACAACATATTCTTCAAGCTCTTGCTTAATATTTGCATCGTCATCTTGTCCAACTTTGATTACGCCTTTAATATCTCTGTCGATAGGCTTTGAAAACATATTCTTGATAATCATAATTTCCTCTCCTCTTAATCCACGAGCTTGAATGCTCTGTAATAGTTATCGTCCTTTATCTCTCCAAACAGCACCAGTTCCTGACCGTCATAATTGCCTGGATAAAACAGCACTACCGGAACATTATCTATGACCTGATGTAAATTATTCAGTACCGTATGTGAACGCAATATCGGATAGCATTTTCCTATACCGGTAATAAACACAACTGCTTTCTCCGGCGTATTATCCCTGATATGATTAACTATCAGACTGTCTGATGATGTTATCCTCAACATATTGCTGATAGATTTTGATACTCTCTCAAAGCCTTTTGTCTTTTCAAACTGATAACACTTTTCTAAATATCCTTTTTTGATAAGAATATCAATCATAATGTCGTAAAGGTCAAACACTACAACTTTGAAATCATCATCTGAGTTTTCACTTTTTTTCTTGATGTATTCTATCCTCTCACGGATATACAATTCTTTTTCAGCCGGGTAATCAAAGATATAGTATCCGACTTCATTACCTAACCCTTTGTTCTCTCTAAACGAGGGCTTTTGTATCATTTCTTCTGCTTTATCTAATCGTTCGTCAAGCGACATCATTTAGTCCACCCCTGTAATTGCCTTAATCATTGCACTCTCTCCACACACTTCAAGATAACGTTCTAAAGCAATATCAAGAATTGGCGGCGTTATTGTTTTCTTCTTATCAACAACCGTTAAAAGGTTCGCATCTGTCAAATAGTTAAAATATATCGAGCGAAGCCTGCGTTTTGTACCATCTGTCCAAGCCGCAATATCTTCACTTTGAATTTCTTTATTCTTGAAAAAAATATTTACATCTGAATCTTCAATTATCGGAATGCCAAGTATATTTTTTTCTCGATACACTTCAAACATAAATTCAAAGAACAATCGGTCTGACCTGAGAATGGCAATCAAATTGATTACCTTTTGGGTTGCCAAATCAGAAGTACAAAACAAGTCAATCAGTGTCTTATCCAGTCTTTTTGCCCTATTCCAAATGTATCCATATATCCTTTTGGCTCGATATTCTTTTGCCGCACCAAAAAGATTTTCTTCTATACACATTTTTTTAATTTCTTCTTCGGACTTTCCATCATCAATCAATTTGATGACTTTCTTCATTTCAACAAACCAGAATGATTGGGAAATCAATCCTGCATTGTATTTTCCCTGCATTACATAATCCTCAAATTCATAAGAATAATTTTTTCGATTTACGAAATAATAAAAGCAGCATTTCTCGGAATAGACAGTTCCAAGAAATGCTGTGCGATTAAATCTTAACAAGATTATTTAACTTATTCATTTGTTTTTTCTTCTGCATGAGCGATGAATGAACATACAAATTCATCGTAGTTGAAACATTAGCGTGACCGAGAATTTCACTTAGAGTTTTATAATCCATACCAAGTTCGATACAGCGTGTTGCAAAAGAATGGCGAAGAGCGTGGAAGTTGATTTTGTCAATTTTGCAATCTGAAAGACATTTGTTAAAAATATTTTGCGCTTGCCGTGGTTCAATAAATTTATCTTCAAGACCTGTCAGCAAATACGCATTTTCATTTTTTGGATTGAACGATTTTAAGATAGCCACAAGAAATTTAGGTATCGGTATCATTCGATTTGAATTTGTGGTTTTTGGCGGAGTGATGATAATTTTTGTTTTATAATTTTTGTCATCACATTGCACTCTTTGCATTGTTTTGTTGATACTGACAATGCCGTTAAACAAATCAATATCACCCCATTTTAACGCACAAAGTTCACCGCATCTTATACCGGTGTATAGTGCAAAAAGTATGGCAAGTTTAGTTAAATCAATATTTTTTGTAAGATAAGCTGTTAATAGTTTTTGTTCTTTTTGAGTTAGTATTTTCAACTCATTCTTTTGCTTTTTAGGGAAAGTTATTTTGATATGTTCAACGCATTTATAGTCGTTGTCATAAGCGAAAGAGAGAACGCTGTTTATGACGGAAATATATGTTTTAATCGTTGTAATTGACATCGCATTACAAATCAAAATTTGATTAACTGTTTGCTGAACAATCTTGCTGTTAATCTTTTCAAGCGAACAATCGCAAATTATTTTATCCATATTTTTTGAGATGAAAAGATACTTTGTATAAGTCGATTCTTTCCAAAAAAGTTTGTTGTCCTCAAGCCAAAGCGCCGATACATTTTTAAAACTGCTATCCATATTGCAACTCCTAATCCAAAAAATTGTACAGTCGTCTTCTGAAATTCAAATTTATTTGACTGTGATACATTAATATAATATAATAATAGTATTAAGGATTTCTTGGAACTGTCTATTCCGAGAAATCTTTTTATATTACATTGTGTTGCATATTAACTTGAAAAAGTATCAGTTGCAAGTATAAAGATATAATTTTAATTTGAATGTGCCATCGGATTTTGCATATAATATTTCTATAAGAATGCAATAATTGCACATTTACGGTTGACAATGTGCAATTATGAATGTTCTGAAAAACTTGAGAATTGAGAAAGTTCTCGAAAAAGACATTCCCGAACTGTTGGATATACTAAAAAATAAAATATCTAAATTGTAAAATGATATTGATAATCCTTGCCTGCATGGCGAGGATTTTTCTTTTGCGTTAAAATAATTTATAAATTTTTTCTAAAAACACATCAACAAAACTTAAATTTTTCTCTGTATTATAGAGGGGCATTTTTTCTATGGTGAAATTAAATGTAAACAAGGTGTAAAGAATTTTGCAAAACACC
>ENA-ORSG01001408-ORSG01001408.1-human-gut-metagenome-genome-assembly--contig:-NODE-1408-length-14698-cov-6.775183_pt1 | contig 14698 bp, 10 predicted proteins | sample MGYA00242189_ERZ509156 | MGnify/ENA primary metagenome ERZ509156 (study PRJEB26280, sample SAMEA2338666) | human gut metagenome | biome: human gut; feature: human-associated habitat; material: faeces...
GATATCGGGCGACTACGCGGGGCAGAACATCCGCGACTACCTCTCGGCCATCGACGACGTGGCCGGGGAGCCGTGGGCCGACGAAACCCGCATGGGCTGCGTCGGGGCATCGTACGGCGGTTACTCGGTATTCTTCCTGGCCGGCTGCCACGAAAAGCGTTTCAAGGCGTTCATCGCCCACTGCGGCATCTTCAACTTCGAGTCGATGTACGGCGAGACCGAAGAACTGTTCTTCATCAACAACGACTACGGAGGCCCCTACTGGGATCGGTCGAACCAGGTCGCACAGCGCTCCTACGCCAATTCGCCGCACAAATTCGTCAGCAAATGGGACACGCCGATTCTGATCTTCACGGGCGAGTACGATTTCCGCATCCCCTACACGCAGTCGCTCGAAGCCTTCACGGCAGCCCGCGTGCGCGGCATCCCGGCGCGGCTGGTGGAATTCGAAAACGAGGCGCACCAGGTCTTCAGACCCCAGAACTCGCTCGTCTGGAACCGCGAATTCTTCGGCTGGCTCGACAAATACGTGAAATAACAGACAGGGGCACCCTCGTCACAAGGCCATCCGGATTTCCCGGATGGCCTTTTTTGTCCACCGTACATACTTTTACGTTTTTCATCTTATCATTTCAGTCCGGCCGCCATCCCTCAAATCGGCTGATTCATTGGAAAAATCCTCCGGTTCATTGAATTTATTTTCATTTACGGCTGCGCAAACCTACTTTTGTTATGTCACTTTAAACTTTTGCATATCATGGGAATTGAATTAGCCAAACGAGGGGGGGGGAAATACTCCGTCCCTACCATCGAAGTAATCGAGATCACGACTGAAAAGGGATTTGCCACATCACCGGTAGGCGGGAGTGTTCTTCTGATGTCCTATGACGACAGTTACATGGACGAATCCGACGAAGCCTAACACCTCAGCGCCATGAAAAAATCCCTCAAACTCCTCTTCTGTGCAACGGCCCTCGCATCGCTGGCCGGCTGCAACAAGTTCGACGAAGCGGACACCGCCCCGGACTCCGGCAACGGTTCGCTTATTAAAGTCTATGCCAAGGTCGCCGAAAACGACGGCACCCGCGCCAACATCCATGTCGGCGAAAGTGCCTTCACGGCCGAATGGGAAGCTGGCGACGCCCTGGGCATCCTGCCTGTCAAAACCGGCGGCACGGCACCGGCCACGGCTGCCAAATTCGACTACAACGCCACCTCGGCCGCATTCGAAGGTTCGCTCAACGATTTCGCAGCGGGCGGCGGCAATTACTATGCCTTCTTCCCCCACGCGAAGGTCACCGGCACCACGGCCAACCTCCCGTTCGGGAACCTGCGCACGCAGGCGGGCAACGATTTCAACAGCGCCTACGACGCGCTGGTCGCCACCCCCAGGGCATACACCGCTGACGACGAGGCGGGCAAGGCCGACGGCAAAGACGTCACCTTCACGCTGCACCGCCTCACGTCGATCCTCAATTTCTCCATCGCCACGCCGGCCGACAAGGTGAAATACCTGCTGCTGACCGCCGGCGGGGAAACCCAGAAGCTTTCGGCTTCGAGCCTCGATTTCGGCCTCGAAAACGGGGGTGCCGAGACAGTTGCCAGCCTCAGCACAACCGACCAGTCGAACGTCATCGCATTGCAATACACGCCCGATGCGGCGGGCGGCGACCACGTCGAAGCCTTCTTCAACGTCCCGGCCGACCTCTACCCCACGCTGACGCTCGACGTAATCGACTCCGACAACCAGATGGCCACGGTCACGGTCGACCGCACCGAAGCCTTCGAAGCCGGAACGCTCTATAAGAAAGCGGTCGACGCCCCGCAGTTCGCCTCCATCGCGCCCCCGTCGCTCGTATGGCCGAATCAGGATATGAACGAACCGCACGACATTACTAAATGCGGCACCGATTATGAGGCCAATATCCAGATTACCGTCCCGGGAGGTATCGCAGGGCTTATGGTAAATATCACGTCCGGTGTACTGAATGAAATGGGCCTTACAGCACTCGATCTTTTCAGTACTGATTTAGGGCTTCCTGGGATGACCGGCGGCGTTGCTATTCAGTATCAGAAATCTACAATCTTCAATATTACTGAACTCATACCTTTGATCGCTGGACTAGCCGCCCCTGGCAGCGAACATATTTTCGAGGTAGTCGTAACCGATCTGGCCGGACAGCAAACGACTCAAAATTTGGCATTTTATATGCCGTCCTCATCCCCAATTACCTATAACGAGGATGCAGACCTTTGGGCCAATACAGCATCGTTTACGCTTTCAAATATTCCGACCGACGCGACATCTGTCAGCGTACAATACAAAAAATCGACAGAGACTGCATGGCAGACCGCCGAAATTACCGAAAACAATACAAAAGCGGAAATAAAACCAGACTGGACATCATTTACAACTCCCGATTGGGCTACTCCAAATGCAACTGACAATACAGTTCTCCCATTCCAGCGCATTGCTACAGGGACAGGAGTGTTCGCAGGAAATACTTATGATTATAAACTAATTGTCGACGGTAGTGAATATACAGGGCAATTTACCACCGACGCAGGTAATACGATTACCGACGGCAGTTTAGAATCTTGGAAAAACACCCAACAATTCCCTGGTAGCGAATCGGGCTCTTTGACGAAAAGTTATACTTATAATTTTTGGGGTAGCGGTTATAACAGCTTTGCACCTAATTTATGTACTCGAGATGAGACAAAATCAGGGCGAAGCGGAACATACTGTGCAAAACTGACTGCAACCTACAATAGCTTAGCAAGTGTTCCTGCTCCTGGAAACCTATTTACGGGAGATTTTAGAATTTCATTGAGTCCGATGGGCGGATATGTTTCTTTCGGAAAACCATACACATATACAGCTCGTCCCAGCGCAGTTAAATTTAAATATCATGCAAAAATCGGGACAATCGACTATAATCTTCATAGTGGAAAAATTGCGGTGGGTGATATGGACAAAGCCAGAGTAATGGTATGTATTGTTGATTGGACGGCTCAACAACAAGTATATGCTGGAAAAAACGCTCCATCCGGAACATGGGATCCAGAGATACAAACATCGACTAACAACGGAGCAATCATTGGTTATGCTTCCAAATTCATCGAAGAATCCACCCAAGGTGATGAAATGGTGGAAGTCATAGTTCCGATAAATTATTATCAACAGACAGAACAAGCTCCGAAAAACTCGTACAATATCGTAATATCATGCTCAACAAGCGCATACGGAGATTACATGGATGCATGCACCTCCAACGAGATGTACGTCGACGATTTCGAATGGGTATACTAACCCACCGGAAATATCCGGAAGGCCAGAGGCCTTTATCCCCGACCTCCCTGCGATTGCAGGGAGGTTTTTTCTTGCGCGGGGTATTGCCGCGGCGGGCCGTCGTGCAACACGGACGGTCGGCACACAGCCCGCGGGCGGATGCATCCTGTGCCGAAAAAGTCAAAAAAAAGGTTCGAACAGGTTTGCCCGACAGGGTGTTCGTGATGAAAAACCAGGCATTCGTTGAATTTATTTCCAAGATACGCGCCGCATGTCTATTTTTGCACATTGCCAATAAAAAACTCGTACCCATGCGCATAAAATCCCGGACATCCGGCCTCATGCAAACGCCTCGGGAGATTTCACATACCGGTAATCCGACCGGCGGTGCTGGGGCACATTCCGCCGTCCTCCCGGCAGCGCACGAAGCAACCGACAATCCCGACAACATCTTTTACCGAACGATCCGGACTGCTATGAAAAAACAACTTGGCATCGGCGTGCCTGCTGGCCGCCGGATGCTCCACGGAAAACAAGACGGACGAGACGGGGTACGGCACCCTGGCCATCAATTGCACGGCCGACACGTCGATCGACACGGCTTCGGCCGAGGCTTCAGGCACGCCCGAAGCGCCCGCAGCCGGGGCTTTCTCGCTCACGGTAACGGGCGAAACGGGCACGCAGAAATGGGATACGCTCACCGAGTTCGAGCAGAGCCAAACCGTCTTCCGGATGGGCGCCTACACCGTCGCGATCGCCCACGGCGACCCCGATGCGGAAGGAGCCGGCAAACCTTACTATTATGCCGAACAAAAGATCGAAGTGCTGCCCCGGCGCACGGTAAATGCAGACCTGACCGCCACGGTGGCCAATTCGCAGGTGGTAATCCGCGCCACGGAGCAGTTCCTCGCCTATTTCCACGACGCCAGGTTCACCGTGACGACGGCCTCGGGCAATGAATTCGCCTTCACGCCCGGCAGCGACCCTGCCGACGAACCGGTGTTCGTCAAGGGCGGCACGCGGCTCACGGTGACCGGCACGGCACGCCGCCAGAGCCCGACGGGCACGGGGGAAGGCCCCGAAGTGACTTTCTCCGCCCAGACGCTCGACGCCACGACGCCGCGCACCTGCCACATCATCACCTACGATGCAAAAAACGCGGGCAGCGCCACGCTGACCATCACACTCGGCGACAGTTACACTGATACCCGGACGCTCGACTGCGAGGTCAACGAGGGAGCCATCGACGATACCGAAAAGAAATAAAAACAGGGAAAGATATGAAAACATTTACCAAATTTCTCACGATGTTAGCGGTTGCGGCACTCTTCGCAACCGGCTGTGTAAACGAAGAGCCCCCGTACAAGGAGGATCCGAACCCCGAGCCCGCCGGGATGACCGGCTATCTGTCGATCGGCAACCTCTCGATGACGGTCGTCTACGACGAAACCGAAATCCGTCCCGACGACACGTCGGATGAGACGCAGGCCGCACGCACCGCATCCGGGACGCGCGCCACGGCTCCCGACGTGGACAGCTTTATCGTGGAGATCCTCGACGCCGACAACGCGCAGGTACTCGAAATGACCTATGCCGAGCTCAAGGAGCAGCTCAAGACGCCGATGGAACTGAAGGTGGGCGTCTACCGCATGGAAGTCCGTTCGGAAGACACGATGCCCGGCGCGGACTGGGAACACCCCGTCTACGGTGCGACGAGCGACTTTACGATCACCAAGGCACAGACGACCTCGCCCGAAGAGGTGGTCTGCACCCTGCAGAACATCAAGGTCTCGGTGGAATATTCGCCCGAGCTGGCCGACATGCTTGCCGACACCAGCAAGGCCACCGTATCGCTGGGCGATACCAGCCTGGATTTCTCCAAAACCGAGACCCGGGCGGCCTATTTCAAACCGCTGGCCCTGGAAAACACCCTGAACTTCGCATTCGACGGCACCTTCGCCGACACCGGTGTCCCCGCTAAATTCAGCAAGCAGATCACCGGGGTCAAGGCCGGGCAGTGGCGCAAGGTTTCGGTCGTAATCGGCTACGCCGACAAGGGCAACATCCTCTTCTCGGTCAAAGTCGACAACAGCATCCTCCAGGACAACAAGTTCGTCGTCGACGGTACGGAAAACCTCGGGGAAGAGCTCCTCGAAGACCCCAACGCCCCGGCGCTCACCTGGCCCGGGCACGACATGACGCAGCCCTTCACGCTGACCGACGCCATGTTCGACGCGGAAGGGAACTGCATCGAACCGTTCGCATTCGACCTCTCCTCGCCCAACGGCATCGAATCGCTGCAAGTGACCGTCGGCTCCACCAACAGCCAGTTCCTGGCGTCGATGTCCGCCATCCAGTTGCCCCAAACATTCGACCTCTGCGCCCTCGACGCATCTTCGGCGGCAGGGATTATCCTCAAGGGCTTCGGCTACCCCGTAGGCAGCGAGCTCAAAGGACAGACGGCCAAGAGTTTCAACATCGCAGGGCAGATCAGGGCGCTCTATGAATTCGACGGTACGCACACCTTCGCCTTCACGATGACCGATGCAAAAGGCGTCTCGTCCGAAGCCGTACTGACGCTCGTAGTCGATAAAAGCTCGGGGCAGACGGGCCCCCGGATCACGTGGCGCGGCTACGACATCGACCAGCAATACGAAGTGCAGAAGGACATGGTGATCGACATCGACATCGAGGCCGACAAAGGCATCAAGTCGTTCTTCGTGACGATCGACTCCGAAACGCTGAGGCCGCTGCTGCCGGTGATCAACCTGCCGGAGAAATTCGACATCTGCGACATCCCCGACGAACTGGTCGAAGTCCTGCACGGCGAATTCGGGTTCCCGATCAACGAGCAGGTAAAGAACCGAACGTCGGTGACCTTCTCGATCACCAAATTCGTCGAGATACTGCTGGAAATCCCGGGCGAGCATAATTTCGTCCTCGACGTGACGGACAACGATAATGTACTGACACACAAGACTGTCAAACTCATCGTCCACTAAAGCCGACCGATAATGAAACGATATATCTCATATTTTGCCGTACTGCTCGCGGTGCTCCTCGGCGCGGCCTGCTCGAAAGACGACTCCGCCGCGGGCAGCGACAATCGCACGGGCGTCATGGCGATGACGGTCTCGACCCGGCAGACAGCCGACACCGGCGAATACGACCCGTTGCAGCACCAGACCGTCTACATCTACAACGACGAGGGCGGCCTGCTGCGCAAATACACCTCGAAAGAGGCCTGTCCCGAACGGCTGGAACTGTTGGCCGGCACTTATCGCGTAGCGGTCGAAGCCGGAGAGGAAGCCCCCGCCGATTTCACGAAACGGTTATACAAGGGCGAGGAGACGTTCACCGTCAAACCCGGCGAAACCACAAACGTTGCGGTCGTCTGCCAAATCGTGAACACCGTCGTAGAGGTGAAATTCGACGATTCGATCCTCCAGAACCTCGCCCCCGGCTATTCCGTATGGATCGCCGGCGGGGAAAAGGTCGACGAGCAAGCCGCCGAAGCGGGCAGTGTCCCGGCGCTCAGGTTCACGACCGAGGGGACGGGTTACTACACCCTGCCCGCAGGCATGACGTCGCTGGCCTGGCTCTTCCGCGGAACGCATGTCGAGGGTAAGAACGTGGAAATGGAAGATTACATCCCCAATGTCAAAGCCGGCGGCAAGTATACCCTCACGTTCAAATATTCGCCCGATCTGCCCGGTTATATCGACTGTGTGCTGATCAGCGTCGACCCCGGTACCGACGACAAGGACGACGAAATCATCTTCAGCCCCGATCCGGCCGTCATCAGCGAAGGGTTCGACATCACCGAAATCCAGAAGTACCGATCCGGAGAGAAGAAATACCGGATCATGGCCTTCTCGGAACTGACCCGGTTCACGGTTTCGGTAGGCGACAAGAGCTACGACGCGCTCAACGGCACGACCGAGGGCATCTCCCTCGAACCGGTCGACAAATACAACGTCCGGCTGACGCTCTCCGATGCGTTCTTCGCTTCGTGCCAGGCCGGCGACCAGAAAGTGACGCCCCGCATCGAGGACGCCAACGGCGGTTCCTCGGAGGTCGCTACGACCTACCGCCTGGAGGGGCTGGTTCCCGTAACGGCGGACGACTACGACCTGTGGGCCAATACGGTCACGCTGCGCGTGGTTTCTTTCACGCCCGGCACCACCGTGCAATTCGGCCTGCGCAGCAGCGGCGGCGAATGGCAGCCGATGGCCGGGACGTCGCAGGGCGACGATTTCATCACGGCGACCTATGCGCCCCAGTGGGTTCCGCAAACCGTAAAAGAGCAAACCGTATATACGCAGGCCGCCGGCACGGGAATCATCGCGACACACAGCTACGACTTCAGAGCCATTATCAACGGCACGGAAACTACCGGAACATTTACGGCCGGAGAGGTACAGCCAATCCCCAACGGCGACATGTCGGGCTGGAGCATGACCGGAGGCTTCGCTTTTCCCAACGCCGCGGGAGAATCGTTCTGGAGCAGCGGCAACAATACCATGACAAAAACGCTCTGCACCTCTACCGACGTGAAATTCGGGAAGTCTGCACCGGCTGCAAAACTAACCAGCACCAATATGCTGGTATTGGCCGCAGGCAACCTGTTCACAGGAGAATTCGCCTATAAAAGTTTCACAGGCACCGTCCAGTTCGGACAAACATACGCATTTACGGCACGTCCTTCGGCAATGAAGGTAAAATACCATGCCCACGTCGGCACGGTCGACAAAGTACGCACCTCGGGCGATATTTGTCCCTATATCAAAAAGGGCGATCCGGACATGGCTCGTATTTTCGTCGCGATCGTCGACTGGAACGCCCCGCATGAGGTCGTATCCGGCATGACGACCACCAAAGGTGCATGGGATCCGGAAAAAGGCATCGACAACGTATCGGAAGGCAAAATCCTGGGATACGGATCGCTCTGGATCACGCAATCGACGGATGGCGAGGATATGCAGGACGCCGAATTAGACATCGTATGGTACGACCACGAGACGCGCCCTGCCGAAGGGAAGTATTCGCTCGTGATCTCATGTGCCTGCAACGCTTACGGCGATTATTTCACCGGTTGCTCGAAAAACGTGATGTACGTCGACGATTTCGAATGGGTATATTAACGATTAAACGTAAACGCACAACAATGCGCAAGATAACCACCAGTACGCTCCTGGCACTCCTGCTCCTGGCAGGCACGGCGCCGGAGAGCCGTGCACAACAGACGAACGCCGCGGCGTCCCTCGCCCCGCAGGCCGACAGCACGAGCTGCATGCAGCACGAGGAACGTCCTCAGACCGTCAACGAAATGCGGCGCCAGCGCGGCCTTACCGAAAAACACAACCTCTTCGTCCCGCGCGGGCAATGGATCTTCGGAGGAACGGCCTCCTACTCGACCCACTCGAACGATACGTACAGGTTCCTGGTCGTCGAGGGCATCGAATCGAAGGGCTACACGTTCAAGGTCAGCCCGATGATCGCCTATGCCTTCCGCGACAACATGGCGCTCGGAGGCCGTTTCATCTATTCGCGCTCGCTGCTCAAGCTGGACAAGGCCGACCTCAACTTGGGCGGCGAGGATTCCGACCTGAACTTCGAGCTGAACGACTGCTATTCGCTGCAACAGAGCTATTCGGTGGCCATGATCTGGCGCCAGTACATCCCGCTGGGCCGCAACAAGCGTTTCGCGCTCTTCAACGAGATGCAGCTCTCGGGCGGCGGCACACAGGCACGCTTTGCCAAGGACTCCCCGGTGAAGGGCACCTACCAGACGGGCTATACCTTCTCGCTGGGTATCTCGCCGGGTATCATCGCCTTCGCCACGAACAACATGGCCGTCGAGGTCAACGTCGGCGTGATGGGCATCAGTTACAGCCACACCAAACAGGTACACAACCAGGTGACGGTCGGCAAGCGCGACGCCAGCATGATGAACTTCAAAGTCAATATCTTCTCGATAGGGCTCGGCATGGCATTCTATCTCTAAACACGGCACGCACATGAAACGAATCATACTTTCCATTTTATCGGTATTCATCACGCTCGGCGCCGCAGCGGAGACGGGACAAGCCCTCCCCGCGGTGCAGCGGGCCGCTACGGCCGCAGTCGAAGAAACCCCCTCCGGCAACGAGGACACCGTGCCCCCGGAAACTTCGGACACCCCCGGAACGGGCACCGAAGCCACGGCGGAAACAACTTCGGGACTCGCCGCAGAAACGGACACCGCAGCCGCAGCGGGTACCCTCGGTGCCCTGGCGGCCTCCCCGGCGACGATGCCCGCAGCCATGCCGGCCGAAAAGCACAAGCGCCCCCAGGTGGAGCGTTTCCTGCCCACGCGCCGCCGCATCGACCGCGAGATCAACAAACTCAAATTCGCCTACAAGGGAGAAGTGATGATGGGTCTTACGGCCTCCTACGGTACGGTTTCGAGCGACGACACCGACCTCATGCTCATCTTCGACAACATCGATGCGGATGCCACGATCGCAACGGTAAAACCCTTCGTCGGTTATTTCTACCGCGATAACAACTGTATCGGCATCCGTTTCGGATACAGCCACATGGGCGGCACGCTCGACAACACCTATTTCGATGCGGGCGAGGGCAACGACCTCTCGGGGCAGCTCCCCTACGTCGATCTTTCGAGCGACGAATACTCATTCGGCATTTTCCACCGTTCTTATGCGGGGCTCGACCCCAAAGGACGCTTCGGGCTCTTCGCCGAGTTCGAGCTGGCGCTCTCGACGGGACATTCGAGCTTCGCATACGACCCGGATCATAACGAAGGAGGCGCACCCAACCGCACCTACAACGACAAAACGCAGGTAAAGCTGGCGTTCAACCCGGGAGCTGCCGTATACATCTTCCCCAACGTCTGTGCGACGATTTCGTTCGGGCTGGGCGGCATACAGTATACGAGCATCACCCAGAAGGATGCCGACGGCAACAAGATCGGTTCGCGCAAGGCTTCGAACATGCGTTTCCGGCTCAATATCGCGGCCATCAACTTCGGTATGACGATACATTTGTGGGACAAGAAAAAGCAGTAAACTATGAAATACCTACGCATACTCTTTTCGGCGGCGGCGCTCCTGCTGGCAGCGTCGTGCATCGAGAACGACATACCGTACCCCACCATCGAGCTCAACATCCGCAGCATCGAGGGCGAGGGGTTCACGGTGGCCGGCATCAGCCTCGTGAACCGTACCGTGACGCTCACGCTGGACGAGAAGACCGATATCCGCAAGGTCACCATCGACAAGGCGGAATTCGACGTCGCCACATCCAACCCGATGATGACCGACAAAGAGAAATTCATCAGCCAGATCAGGACTTCGCAGCCGCTGAGCGGGGAGTTCGACCTGCGGGCGCCGCTCTATGTCACGCTCTCGCTCTACCAGGACTACGAGTGGACGATCGTGGCCGAGCAGCCCATAGCCCGGTCGTTCACCGTCGCCGGGCAGATCGGATCGACACTGATCGACACGCAGGCGCGTACGGCCACGGCCTATGTCGCCGAAGGCACCGACCTGAAGGCCGTCACGGTCACCAGCCTCAAGCTGGGGCCTGCCGACATCACCGCCTACTCGCCCACGGCCGAGGAACTTTCCGCCACGGGCTTCGAAACGGTTCGTCTGGTCGACGTCACCTGCCACGGCCGCACGGAGCGGTGGATGCTCCATGTCCAGCCCACCAACGTGAAGATCGGTGTCCGCGAGATCGACCTCTGGAACAACACGGCCGTCGTAACCACGATGGTTACGCCCGAAGATTACGCCACCGCCGAAATCCAGTACCGTCTGAAGGGTACCGCCGACTGGCAGACGACGCAGAAGGGCGCACAGGACGAAAGCGGCATCTTTACGAGCTCGATCGCACCCGAATGGACAAGCCTCACCAACGATGCGGGCATCCCCGTAAAACGCCTCGTCACGACCAAGGGCGTCTACGCCGGGCAAACGTATGAATTCCGGCTTCTCGTCGGCGGGCAGCAGACCGAAACCGCCGAATACACGGCACCCGCGGGCGACACGATTCCCGACGGGAACATGGAAAACCCGGGCTTGTCGTGCTTCACGAGCGAAAATACGAATGCGGAGTTCTGGGCCAGCGGTAACAACACATTTGCGGATAAGCTCTGTAGGCAGGGGACTTTCAACGGAATGGGCGGCAGCTATTGCGCGAAACTGGCCGCGGCAGCCCCTCCCCTCGTCAACATCGCAGCCGGCAACCTGATGTCCGGCATCTTCTACAAAGACGGCCTGTGGACGGGCGTAGTAGAATTCGGACAGCCCTACAACTGGACGGCGCGCCCTTCGGGCATGAAGGTGAAATACCACGCGACACTGGGCACGATCGACGCAAGCAAACATTCCGGGGCCCCGGTCGGCATAGGCGACCCGGACAAAGCCCGCATTTTCGTCGCCATCATCGACTGGAACGCCCGGCACCGGGTCGCTTCGGGCACCAAAGACCCCACGGGCATTTGGGATCCGGCGGAAACCACCCAGACCGCAGAAGGGAAACTCATCGCCTACGGGTCGCTGTTCGTCGACAAGTCGACCGAAGGCGAGCAAATGGTAGAGGCCACCCTGCCGCTCAACTTCTACGACCCGGCTGCGGGACGCCCCACCGGCAAGTACAGCATCATCATCTCCTGCTCCACGAGTGCCTACGGCGATTACATGGTGGGCTGCACGACGAATGTAATGTACGTCGACGATTTCCAGTGGGTCTATTGACCCGGCGCCGGACAAGTCCGCCGGCAACTCAGAAGATATAAAGAGAAAAGGCTGAACCCCTGGGTTCAGCCTTTTTGCTGTAGATTCAGACTTTTCAATTCCTGCCGGAGTTATCTCCGAGCAATCCGGCAGTATTTGTCATAGCGTCCTATCACGTCGTTCACGTAGGCCAGCGTCTGCCGGCTGCCGGTGAAACGTCCGCACTTGACCGCCTCGCTCTCGTAATACTCGGGCTGCGCCTTGAGTTGCAGGTAGCGGGCCACGACCTCCCACGAATTGGGATCCTCGCCGTTGAGCCGTGCCAGGCGCCTCGCATCGTTCACATGGCCGATCCCGCTGTTGTACGAGGCCAGGATGATGCTCATCCGATCCTTCTCGGGAGTCCCCTCGGGGAAACGGAGCGTGTTCATAATCTTCGACATCAGCTTGTTGGCCAACCATATGTTGGTCTCGGGATTGGAGACCTGCTCGGTCGGGACGTCGAACTGGCGTGCCACCGAGGGCATGATCTGCATCAGCCCGCGGGCCCCGCTGCGCGAGGTGATGTCGGGCGTGAACCGCGATTCATGGTAGGCGATGGCGCTCATCAGGCGCCAGTCGTGGCCCTCTTTTTCGCTGATGTTGCGAATGACATTGTCATAAGCCGAGATCACATAGTCGCCCTCACCGAGCAGCGAATTGCCGAAATCGGCCGCATCGTCGTTCAGCAGCATGTCGTCCGTCACGGGTGTGCTGAACTGGGCGTTAAAGCCGTAAAAAGTCGTCAGGATTGTTAAGAACGCAAAAGTTAAAACTGTCTTTTTTAACATAAAATGTTGTTTTGCGGGCAGTTCATACCGCGCAGAACAATACGCTAATCATAGAAACCCCATGAGATACCGATTTTAAACATGCCCGGATTGAGCGGGTAACCCGCCGCGGAGAAATACTCCCCGTTTCCGAACAGTCCCTTGTTCACATGCTGATATTTGAGGAATATCCGCATTCTCTTCCACTTTCCCATGACGAAGGCGTCCATGTAGGGGTAATTGCCTACTTCGACGTCCCGTTGGTTGTAATAGGCCGACAGCGCAGGGTTGTAACTGGGCGCATAATAACGCGTGTTATAGCGTCCGTCCAAACCGATCTGAAGGCGTAATACGTTGCGCACGACCCAGAACTCGTAATAATACGAAAGGAACGCGCTCAAAAGCGGAACGGGTGCAACTTCTTGATTCGTACTCCACTGCAACAATACCCTGTTGTCCAAATGAAGTCCGCCTAAGCGGAAATCTTTGCGAGCGTACACACTCGTGAGGCTTACGTTGTCACTGCTTTGGGCGATCTGGCTCTCCTTGTCGTAAAAGATCTTGTTGCCGACCACACCTTGCCATGCCCCCGCTTCAAACGCATAATCGGGGACTGAAAACTTCACCTCGAACCGAGTTTCATTCTCCTTATTCAAAGGAGTGGACCACACGTAGTGGTTCGAGAACAGATTCTCCTGCCAGTAGTTGGGCGAACGCCGATCCATCGTGAACCGGCCTTCGAGAATCAGGGGGTGTCCGCGGAGATATCCCGTCAGCGCCAGGTGGGCGCCGATGGTGAGGTCTCCGCCTCTGTATCCCGACGGGTAGAACTTGAGGTTCGCGTCCCAGTCGACATATTTCTTTATCTTTCCTCCGACGGAACCGTATGCGAAATAGCTGGTCTTGTTGACCTTCGTATACTTTCCCGTCTGGTAATCCCTCATTTCGAATTGCGAGTAGGTATGCATGTCGATACCGATGCCTGCATCAATCGTGCCTACCACGCCGTTACGATCCCAAGGCTGTGCCTGCACGAAGAAGCGGTTCGAAATCACACGCTCGTAGATCGAGTCGCGCGTCTGGTCGGGGTTGATATACCAGTTCTGGTAGTAGTCCAGCGTATCGGGCACGAAATTGCCCTGTTCGTCCCGGTGCGCCCTTTCGTCGATATACCGCGCATATTTGTCCGAATAGACCTTGCTCCACGAACTGTACTGGAACGAATGGCCGATATAGACCGCCGACAGGTCGGCGAGCGAAAAGTCGTTCTCCGTCACGCGTTGCAACGGCAGGGCGTAGGACTGCGTGATGAAAAAGGCGTTGTTGCGGTAAGTGTTCTGCGCCTCGGCATCCGACAGCTTCATCGGCACGCCCGAAGGCATCTGGAACGTCGTATCTGCGATAGCCCATGTCCCGACCACGCCGCCGTTCTCCTGCTGTTCGATGTGGTTGTTGTAATAGGCCGCATGCACCGAATAGCGCTTGCCCGTATGGCTGAAGGCGACCGACAGGTTGTGGTTCTTCGTCCGTGACCAGACATATTGTCCGCGCGTTCCCCGTGCCTTGTAGTCGACGTTGAACCCGGTCGTGGGCGAAATATTCTGCGCGTGCATGATATTGAAGTTCTCCTCCCGGAAACGCTTCTGCCCCGACTCGAGGTACGTCATGCGGATGATGGGCTTCTTCGTATTGTAGAACGGAACGTTCTCCATGTCGTACGTATACGCATAGTAGGGGCTCGCAAAACTGAAATCAAAGAACTGCGGCCGCCGGAAATAGTTCATCGGCAGCGATGTCTGCCCGAGGGCGCCCTGCGCGATGTCGCCCACCTCCTCGCGGAAGAAGGGGTAGTCGAT
>ENA-ORSG01001414-ORSG01001414.1-human-gut-metagenome-genome-assembly--contig:-NODE-1414-length-14641-cov-3.848211_pt1 | contig 14641 bp, 9 predicted proteins | sample MGYA00242189_ERZ509156 | MGnify/ENA primary metagenome ERZ509156 (study PRJEB26280, sample SAMEA2338666) | human gut metagenome | biome: human gut; feature: human-associated habitat; material: faeces...
GGAACAGAAGCTCGACCCGGACACCAAGGCCCCGGTGCTGGATGCCAACGGCAAGGGAGTGATGGAGGAAAAGGAAATTGAAATCCCCACGTTCCGGCCCATCAAAGTGTTTGACTACGCACAGACCGAGGGAAAGCCGCTGCCCCAGCTTGCCGCCGACCTGTTCGGGAATGTCCAGCATTACGAGGCTTTCATGGAGGCCCTGCGGCGCACTTCGCCAGTTCCCCTGACCATCGAGCCGATGCAGGACAACATGGACGGCTTTTTCAGTCCCACCGCCCAGCGCATCGCCATCCGACAAGGGATGAGCGAGGTCCAGACCGTATGCGCCTGCATCCATGAGATGACCCATGCCACCCTGCACAACTATGAAAAGCAGCGGATGGAGGCCGCTGCCGGGGACCCGTCCAAGGAGCCGCCAAAGCCCAAGCCCCACCAGATTGAGGAAATCGAGGCGGAAAGCACTTCTTATATGGTCTGCCAGTATTTCGGCATCGAAACCGGGGAGAACAGCTTCGGCTATGTGGCCTCCTACTGCAAAGACCGGGAGCTGTCGGAGCTTCGGGCCTGCCTGAATACCATCAATAAAACCGCTGGCAGCATGATCGCCGGTATCGAAAAGCACTTTGCCGAGGTCTGCAAGGAACAGGGCATTGACCTGTCCGAGCAGAAAAATGAGCCGGAGCAGACGGTCCCGGCTGCGGAAGAACCGGCAGCGGAGGAACCCGCTGCACCGGACGACAAGCCGCAGCTGCCGGAATGACATTCCCCTTGGCCCCCTCCCTCGCAGAGGGAGGCAAGGAGTTTACAAAAGGAGCTTATCTATGGAGATCATCCGTGCCAAAACCGCCGGCTTCTGCTTTGGTGTGGACCGCGCGGTCAAGCTGACTTATGATTTATTGGCGCAGGGACGCAAGGTTGCGACCCTCGGCCCATTGATCCACAATGCCCAGGTCGTGGCCGATCTGGAGGCGAAGGGCGCTGTGACCTGCCCGGATATTGACGCCGTGCCCGACGGGTATGAGGTCATCATCCGCAGCCATGGCGTGCCCAGAAGCGTCTATGATAAAATAAGCACACGCAGCCTGGCGTATCACGATGCCACCTGCCCGTTTGTTGCAAAAATCCATAAAATCGCGATGGAAGCGGACAAAAACGGTGCGCTTTTGCTTGTTGCAGGCGACGCCGACCACCCCGAAGTACAGGGAATCGTCGGCCATACAAGCGGCCCTGTGCAGGTTTTTGCCAATCTGGAGGAGCTGCAAAAATTGCTCCCCACGCTTTTGCAACAAGAATCCATCTACGTCGTCGCGCAAACGACATTTCGCGTGGAAAGTTGGGAAAATTGCAAAGCTTTTTTAAAAAAAGAGTGTACAAAAGCCAGAATTTTTGATACAATATGTAATGCAACGTGGGCGAGGCAACAGGAAGCGGAAGACCTCAGCCAAAAATGCGATCACATGGTCGTCATTGGTGGTCATCATTCTTCCAATACCCAAAAGCTGTTACAGGTCGCCGCGCGGCATACCAAGGCCATCAACGTCGAGACTGCTGATGAACTCGACCCTGCATGGCTTGCTGGTGCGGCGCGTGTGGGCGTGACAGCCGGGGCTTCAACGCCTTCGTCTATAATTGAGGAGGTACTTAACAGTATGAGTGAAGAGATCCGTGACGACATGAGCTTCGAGGAGATGCTCAAAGCTACCGAAGCCAATGCAAATGTTTACACCGGAAAGATCGTAAAAGCCAAGGTCATCAGCGTTTCCCCGACGGAGTGCATCGTCGGTGTCGACGGCTCCAAGCACACCGGCATTGTGCCCCTGCGCGAGATGAGCCATGACCCCAACGCCAAGATGGAAGACCTTGTTAAAGAGGGCGACGAGCTGGATCTGGTTGTTGTCAAGACCAACGATCAGGAGGGTGTTGACACCCTGTCCCGCGTCCGTTTTGAGGCCCAGAAGGGCATGAAGGACGTCTCCGAGGCTGCCGAGAACGGCACCGTTATGGAAGGCGACGTCATGGAGGCCAACAAGGGCGGCGTTGTTGTCAACGTCAAGGGCGTCCGCGTCTTTGTTCCCCGTTCTCAGGCCACCATGCGCCGTGACGAGGACTACACCAAGCTGGTTGGCCAGCACGTTCAGCTGGTCATTACCGAGTGCGCAGGCCGCAAGATCGTCGGCTCCATCAACAAGGTCACTGCCGAGGCCAACAAGGCCAAGCGTGAGGAGTTCTGGGCTAATGTTGAGGTCGGCAAGCAGTACAAGGGCGTTGTCAAGAGCCTGACCTCTTACGGCGCTTTCGTTGACGTGGGCGGTGTCGATGGCCTGTGCCACATCAGCGAGCTGAGCTGGAACAACATCAAGCATCCCTCCGAGGTCGTCAAGGTCGGCGACGAGATCGAGGTCTACGTCAAGAGCTACGATCCCGAGAACCAGAAGGTCTCCCTGGGCTACAAGAAGGAAGAGGACAACCCCTGGGTCAAGCTGGAGAATGAGGTTCCCGTCGGCACCGAGTTCACCGCTCCCGTTGTCTCCATCACCAAGTTCGGCGCTTTCGTCCGCATCATGCCGGGCATTGACGGTCTCGTTCATATCAGCGAGATCAGCAATGAGCGCGTGAACAAGGTCTCCGACGTGCTGAAGGTCGGTGACGAGGTCCGCGTTAAGCTGACCGCCGTTGACTTTGACCGCAAGCGCATCAGCCTGTCCATGAAGGCATGCCTCGACGAGAACGGCGAGGACGCTGAATAATTCTTAGTCATTGCGCAACCGTATGGGGCCTGCCTGTTGTAACAGGCAGGCCCCTTTTTGTACAAGTAACCTGTAGGGGGCGGCGTCCTCGACGCCCTGCGGGCGGGCAGTGCCCGCCCCTACAAACGTAAAACGGGTACATCATGCAAAAACTCAAAGACATCATCCAAAAATACTATGAGGGTCTGGCCTACCTGTTTTTCGGCGGGGGCGCAACGCTGCTGAACCTGGTCGTCTTTGCGGGCTTCCAGGCGGCGTTCGGTACAGACTTTGCCGCGGGCATCGGCAATATTCTGGACAACTGCATCTGCATCCTCTTTGCCTATTGGACAAATCGTACGTTCGTGTTCAAAAGCGCGAACAAGGGCAAGGCGGCCTGGGCGGAGTTCGGGCAGTTTGTCTCCTGCCGCATCGCCACGATGGTCATGGATCAGGTCATCATCTGGCTGGGCGTCAGCCTGCTGGGACCGCATGTCGCGTTTGCCGCGGCCAACGGCAAGCTGTGGGCCATGGGCGTCAAGCTGTTCAGCCAGGTCATCGTTATCGTGTCCAACTACGTTTTCAGCAAATTGTTTATCTTTAAAAAGAAGTAACGCATCATCCGGAAGGAGCATACCATGCTTATTTTTAAAGTGGCAAAATTTGTGCTCAAGCACCCGCTGCTGACCCATGGAGCCAGGCAGCTCGTGCACAAAAAACTACGTCCCCCAAAGGAGGCATCCCCTATGAAACAGAAAGTTCGCGGTCACGCATTCCGTCTGGTGGGGCTGATCCTGGGCATCATCGGTGCCACGGTCAGCATCACCTCCATCGTTTTCGCTGCCCTGGGCCTGCATCAAGCACGCCTGTGCAAGCATTGTGAGAAAGGGGAAAATTTCCGATGAAATACACGAAGGAAGAAATGCTGAGCAAGGTCGACCACACCCTGCTCAAGCCTGAGGCAACTTGGCCCCAGATCCGGACCCTCTGCGATGAGGCCATCGCCAACCACTGCGCGTCGGTCTGCATCAACACCTGCTACGTCAAGCAGGCCGTCGAGTATATGGCGGGCCGCGTGCCGGTCTGCTGTGTCGTTGGTTTCCCCCTCGGCGCTATGGACACCAAAAGCAAGGCATTTGAGGCTAAAACTGCCATCGAGAACGGCGCGTCCGAGGTCGATATGGTCATCAACATCGGCTGGCTGAAGAACAAGCAGTACGACGACGTCCGCAATGACATTGCCGCCGTCAAGGCTGCTGTGGGCGACAAGGTGCTGAAGGTCATCATCGAGACCTGCCTGCTGACCGACGACGAGAAGATCAAGATGTGCGACATCGTGCCCGAGGCCGGTGCCGACTTCATCAAGACATCTACCGGCTTCTCCACCGGTGGTGCGACCTTCCACGACATTGAGCTGTTCGCAAAGCACGTTGCGGGTCGCTGCAAGATCAAGGCTGCGGGCGGCATCTCCACCGTCGAGGACATCGAGAAGTTCCTCGACCTCGGCGCAGACCGCCTCGGCACCTCCCGTGCCGTCAAGCTGCTGACCTCCGGCGAGGCCGGCAGCGGGTATTAAGGGAATGCGGTGTTCCTTCTTTGCAAAGAAGGAACCGAAGAAATTCTAAACCAATAAATGCGGGAGACTGCTTTTCGTCAGCAGTCTCCCGCATTTTGTTTTGTGCAGCGGTAGAGGACGGCGTCCCCGACGTCCCGTCAGTTGGCAGTTGCCCTCCGGGCAGGGTGTAGGGCGGCCAGCCCTCTGGCCGCCGCAAGGGGCGTACTGCCTTGCGGTGCCAATCTGTTTTTAAAGGGGGCTATAGGCGGGAAAAAATGTGAGCATCCCCACAAGCTGGAAGTTACCTATTTCAAAACAAAGAGAGAATTTTCATAGTTCTTTACATAATACCGTATATTTTTACGCCCTTTTTGAATAATAGTGTGTCCCTCTGCTTCTAATTTTTCTTTCTGTGCTTCAATACCATTTGGATACTTAGCATTCAGTTCTCCGTTCGCTTTTAAAGTTCTCCAATAAGGCGTTTCATCTTCGGAACGCTGATAACTCGCCCATGCCACAATAGAAACAAAAACTCCTGCTGTAATCGGTTCTGTAAAATCTGCACCATTCAACTCCGCAAAGTATTCTCGTATTTTCCCAACAGTAATCACTTTACCATAAGGAATTTTTTTCATTACCTTATCATAGTCGATTGGCGGGGCAAAATACATTTTACTTCCACCATATTTTTCAATGCTTTTCTGGTCTGTAATAATTTGAATTTTAGGCATATCCTTTTTATCATGCAACATAGCATTAAAATCCTTTTTATCTTCGTTTGCCATTTCTACCACCTCCTACTTTAAGAATAGTCTGTTTGTCATTCCTATGCAATGAGACTGTTTAGAAAATTTGACAAACACCGATTTACCTTATTATACCTCACCCCGCCGCTGCGTGTCTATATCCCGCCGTGCCCGCATACCCTGTACCAAACCACAACAGAGGAGGGGCTTGCCATGCGGCGGGATGCAGACAGAGAGGAACGAAACGCAAGATTGCTGGCGGGCGTGGTGCTGGCGGCTATGTTGGTGCTGCTGTCCGGCATCATCCATCTGCTGTACCACCGGGAGTACGCCGAGACCGACACCCCCAACGACTGCTTTGCGGTGTCAGCGGCGACGGGGGAGACCGCAGTCCCGAAGCTCGTCTGCCTGACCTTTGACGACGGCCCCAGCAAAAACACCAGGCCAATTCTGGAAATTCTCGATAAGGAGCAGGTCCCGGCCACCTTCTTTGTCTGCGCGCAGGACGCCAACGAAAAATATCTGCCCCTTGTGGCGGACATCGCGGCGGCGGGGCATCAGATCGCGCTGCACAGCGCGACGCATCAATACTCCAAAATTTATGCGAGCACCGACGCATTCTGGCAGGACATCAGAACGCTGCGCCAGGCGTTGGAGCCGTATGTGGATGTGGCGGCCATCGACTGGCTGCGTTTCCCCGGCGGCAGCACAAACACAGTCAGCCACCGCTACGGCGGAAACGGCATCATGAAGGCCCTGAAGGCCCAGGCCGAGGACAAGGGCTACCACTGGATCGACTGGAACGTCTGTGCCGAGGACGCCACTGCCAGCCACCCGGATGCCGCGCAGATTTTGCGCAACATTCGCCGCGATGCTGATGGTCAGGACACCTGTGTCGTCCTGCTGCATGATACAAAAGCAACAGGTCAGACCGTCAAGGCCCTGCCCGATATGATCGCCTATTTCCGGGAGCATGGCTACAATTTTTGTACGGTTGCACAGATGGATGCCTTGCAATGTGAAACAAAATAGGGTATAATGTACAAGAATCGAAAAACGGTGGGAGGCGGAACGATGCGCAAAACGGAAAGCCAGAAGATAGCCCTCTGCGGTATGCTGGGGGCGCTTTCGGTGGTGCTTTTGCTGCTGGGCAGTGCACTGCAGATCGGCACCTATGCCGCGCCGATGCTGGCGGCGTTCCTGCTCATCCCGGTGCTGGAGGAATACGGCACGCGCTACGCGCTGACCCTCTACGTCTGCGTGGCAATTCTGGCCGTGCTCTTTGTGCCGGAGACCGAACTGGCGCTGTTTTACGTGCTGGTCATGGGGTATTACCCCGTGCTGCGCGTCAAGCTGAACGGCGTAAAAAGCACGCTCCTGCGCTGGATGCTGAAGTTCGCGGTGTTCAACGCGGGCACGGTGCTGGTGTATCTTTTGCTGTTTGCGCTGCTCGGGCCTGCCGTGCTGGACGAGCTGCTGGCCGATGGCATCGGGATGCTGGCAGCACTGCTGGCCGCGGGCAACCTGTCGTTCTGGCTGTGTGACCGCGCACTGGCGGCACTGACGCGGTATTACCACGTCATACTCAAGCCAAAACTGAAAAAGAAGTTTTAATTCGGGGAGGAAAACAACATGTGGTACGATGAGGCAGTAGTTTATCAGATCTACCCGCTGGGGCTTTGCGGCGCACCGCTGCAAAACGACGGTGACCCGGCGCAGGCGGGCGAGCACCGTATTCTGCGGGTGCTGGACTGGGTGGAGCACATCAAGCGCCTGGGCGCGACCTGCGTGCTGTTCAACCCGCTGTTCGAGAGCGACGCCCACGGCTATGACACCCGCGACTACAATAAGGTGGACTGCCGCCTGGGCACAAACGACGACCTCAGGCAGGTCTGCGCGGCGCTGCACGCGGCGGGCATAAAAATCCTGTTTGACGGCGTGTTCAACCATGTGGGCCGTGGTTTCTGGGCGTTCAAGGACGTGCAGGAGAAGCGCTGGGACAGCCCGTACAAGGACTGGTTCCACATCAGCTTTGACGGCAACACCAACTACAACGACGGCTTCTGGTATGAAGCGTGGGAGGGCTGCAACGAGCTGGTCAAGCTGAATCTGCAGAACCCGGCGGTGAAAAACTACCTGTTTGACGTTGTGCGCGGCTGGGTGCGGGACTACGACATCGACGGCCTGCGTTTGGATGTTGCCTACTGCCTCGACCTCGGCTTTCTGGCCGAGCTGCGCGGGTTGGCCGACAGCATCAAGCCGGAGTTCGCACTGGTGGGTGAGACGCTGCACGGCGACTACAACCGCTGGATGAACGACCACGCCTGCCACAGCGTAACGAACTATGAGTGCTACAAGGGCCTGTATTCGAGCTTCAACACGGGCAACATGCACGAGATCAGCTACAGCCTGAACCGCCAGTTCGGCTCCGAGCAGTGGTGCCTGTACACGGGCAAGCACCTGCTGAGCTTTGTGGATAACCACGATGTAACGCGCATTGCGACGATTTTGACGGACAAGGGCTGCCTACGCCCCATCTACGGTCTGCTGTTCGGTATGCCCGGTGTGCCGTCGGTCTACTACGGCAGTGAATGGGGCATGGAGGGCGACAAGCGCAACGGAGACCCGACGCTGCGCCCGGCGGTGGAGAAGCCCGAGGAAAACGACCTGACCGCCTGGATCGCGGCGCTGGCCCACGCCCACACGGGCAGCAAGGCGCTGTGCCGGGGCAGCTACCGCAATGTGCTGGTCCAGCCCAAGCAGCTGATTTTTGAGCGCTACGCCGACGGTGAGCGGGTGCTGGTGGCCATCAACGCGGACGGCAATCCGTTTGACGCCCACTTTGACGCGGGCTGCGGCCGCGCGGTGGACCTCATTACAGGCGCCGCCCACGACTTTGGCGGCGGCAGCAGGCTGGAGCCGTACAGCTGTCACTTCTGGAAGTGCGAGCGATAATACGATATAAAAAGGCACCTGTCCGTGTGGGCAGGTGCCTTTTTGTGCTATGCTGTATGTTGTAAAGGGGCGGCGTCCTCGACGCCCCGCAGGGCAGTATGTAGGGCGGTCTGCCCTCAGGCCGCCGCAGCGGGGTGAGGGTGCCCCGCCCTACAATGTATGGGTTAAAGGGGCAGCCCCTGTAAAGCCTGCGGGCCGGGCATGCCCGGCCCCTACGGGGCGGCCCATGTATGGGTTAAGGTTTTAAAGTTTCTTTGCCTACTTTCTTTTCAAAGAAAGTAGGTCACAGGTTCGTATACCCCATCAGCTTTTCATCCACGACGGCGGCGGTGTCGCGGCCCTCGCGCAGCGCCCAGACGACAAGGCTCTGGCCGCGGCGCATATCGCCGCAGGCGAACACCTTCGGGTCGGCAGTGGCGTACTTCACATCGGCCACGGTGCCGCGCTTCGTGCGCTCGACGCCGAACGCATCGGCCACATAGGGCTCGCAGCCCGTAAAGCCTGCCGCGATCAGCACCAGGTCGCAGTCCACGGTGAACTCCTCGCCGGTGGGCACCATCTGGCGGCGTCCGTCCACGACCTCGCTTTTCAGCTTGGAGATCAGCGCGCCGCAGACCTGCCCGGCCTCGTTCTTGTAGAACTCCTTGACCGTCGTCTGGTAGACGCGGGGGTCAAAGCCGAATTTGGCGATGGCTTCCTGCTGGCCGTAGTCGGTTTTCAGCACGCGGGGCCACTCGGGCCAATCGTTGCCGGGGGCGCGGGCCGCGGGCGGGCAGGGCATCATTTCCAGTTGCATGACGCTCTCGCAGCCCTGGCGGATGGCCGTGCCGACGCAGTCGTTGCCGGTGTCGCCGCCGCCGATGACCAGTACGCGCTTGCCCGCGGCGGAAACCGCCTTGCCGTCCGCAAAGTTGGAATCCAGCAGACTGCGGGTCACGCTGGTCAGGTAATCCACCGCAAAGAAGATGCCCTGCGCGTCGCGGCCCGGGGCCTGGATGTCGCGGGCCTGCTTCGCGCCGCAGCACAGCACTACGGCGTCATAGCGGGCCTTCAGTTCCTCGGCGCTGACCGTATTGCCGACGTCGGCGTTAAAAACAAACTCAATGCCCTCGTCCTGCAAAATTTTCACGCGGCGGTCAATGACCCACTTTTCCAGCTTCATGTTGGGGATGCCGTACATCAGCAGGCCGCCTGCGCGGTCCTCGCGCTCATAGATGGTCACGCGATGGCCGCGCTTGTTGAGCAGGTCGGCCACGGACAGGCCCGCGGGACCTGCGCCGATGACCGCCACGGTCTTGCCCGTGCGGGCCGGGGGCGGCACGGCATGAATGGCGCCGCTCTCGTAACCGTATTCCACGATGGCGCGCTCATTTTCCTTGACCGTGACCGGGTCACCCGTGACGTTGCCGCAGGTGCAGGCCGCCTCGCACAGGGCGGGGCAGACCCGGCTCGTGAACTCCGGGTATCGGTTCGTGGCGATCAGCCGGTGCACGGCCAGATCCCACTTGCCCTGATAGACCAGGTCGTTCCACTCGGGGATCAGGTTGTTCAGCGGGCAGCCGGAGGCCATGCCGCCGATCATCATGCCGGCCTGGCAGAAGGGCACGCCGCAGTCCATGCAGCGGGCGGCCTGCGTCTGCTGTTGCTCCCGCGAGAGCCAGATGTGGAACTCGTTAAAATTTTCAAGGCGCTCCAGCGGCGCAACGTCCGTGCTGGTTTTGCGCGCATAATCCATAAATCCTGTTGTCTTACCCATGCTGCTGCCCCTCCTTACTTATGCTTCTGCACTGCATAGAATGCTTCGATCTGTGCCTGCTCGCCGTCCAGACCACGCTCCTCTACCGAGGCGATGACCCGCAGCATGCGGTCGTAATCGTAAGGCAGCACCTTTTTGAATTTGGGCAGGAACGCACTGAAATTATCCAAGATCTCCTTGCCGCGCGGAGAGCCGGTGGCCTCCACATGGGCGCGGATCAGCTCCTTCAGGGTGGCAACATCGTACTTGTGCTCCACCGGCTCAAGGCTGACGGTCTCCTTGTTCACCCGCTGGTAGAAATCCCAGTTTTCGTCCAGCACATAGGCAATGCCGCCGGTCATACCGGCTGCAAAGTTCTTGCCGGTCTGGCCCAGCACCACCACGGTGCCGCCGGTCATGTACTCGCAGCCGTGGTCGCCCACGCCCTCCACAACGGCGGTCGCGCCGCTGTTGCGCACGCAGAAGCGCTCGCCGGCCACACCGGAGATGAACGCCTTGCCGCTGGTAGCGCCGTACAGCGCCACGTTGCCGGTGATGATGTTCTCCTCGGGCTTGAAGTCGATGCCTTGCGGCGGGCGCACGATGATCTTGCCGCCGGAAAGACCCTTGCCCATATAGTCGTTGCAGTCACCCACCAGTTCCAGCGTCAGGCCATTGGGGATAAAGGCACCAAAGCTCTGGCCGCCTGCACCGTTGCAGTGCACGGTGTACACATCATCCGGCAGATCGTTGCCGTATTTGCGGGTGATCTCGCTGCCAAAGATGGCACCAAAGGCGCGATCCACGTTGGAAACATTCAGGCTGACGCTCTGGGGAGCCTTGCTGCCCAGCTTGAACTTCTTCATCAGCACCTTCATGTCCAGCGTGTTTTCCAGATGGAAGTCGTAGCTGTCCTCCTTGATAAAGTGGACGTTGCTGTTTGCAATGGCGGGGTTGTGCAGGATGCAGTCCAGATCCAACTCCGCTGCGCGGCTGCCCGGGGCGGCGGGCTTGACCCGCAGTAGGTCGGTGCGGCCCACCAGCTCGTCCACGGTGCGCACGCCCAGCTTTGCCATGTACTCTCGCAGCTCCTCTGCCACAAAGGTGAGGTAGTTGATGATGTACTCCGGCTTGCCCTTGAAGTTCTTGCGCAGCTCGGGGTTCTGGGTGCAGATGCCCATGGGGCAGGTGTCCAGATTGCACACGCGCATCATCACGCAGCCCTCGGCCATCAGCAGGGTAGTGCCGAAGCCGAACTCCTCTGCGCCCAGCATGCAGCTGATGGCCACATCCCGGCCGGACAGCAGCTTGGAGTCGCTCTCAATGCGCACGCGGGTGCGCAGACCGTTCAGGATCAGGGTCTGGTGGGTCTCGGCGATGCCCAGCTCCCAAGGCAGACCTGCGTGCTTGATGGAGGTGCGGGGCGCAGCACCGGTGCCGCCGTCATAGCCGGACACCAGAATGACCTGTGCGCCGCCCTTGGCAACACCGGCGGCAATGGTGCCCACACCGGCTTCGCTGACCAGCTTGACGTTGATGTTGGCGCTGCGGTTGGCGTTTTTCAGATCGTAGATCAGCTCTGCCAGATCCTCGATGGAGTAGATATCGTGGTGGGGCGGGGGAGAGATCAGGCCCACGCCGGTGGTGCTGTGGCGGGTCTTGGCGATCCACGGATACACCTTGGCGCCGGGCAGGTTGCCGCCCTCGCCGGGTTTTGCGCCCTGTGCCAGCTTGATCTGGATCTCCTCGGCGCTGACCAGATACTTGCTGGTCACGCCAAAGCGGGCAGAGGCCACCTGCTTGATCTTGGAATTGCTCTCGCTGTGGTAGCGCTCCTCGGGCTCGCCGCCCTCGCCGGTATTGCTGCGCCCGCCCAGACGGTTCAGGGCGATGGCAATGGTCTCGTGTGCTTCGCTGCTCAGTGCGCCGTAACTCATGGCAGCGCCCTTGAACCGCTTGACGATGCTGGAGACCGGCTCTACCTCCTCCAGCGGGATGCCGCCGTCTGCGGCGTAGTTGAAGTCCAGCAGGCTGCGCAGGTGCACACCCTCGGCACCCATGTTGTCCACCGTCTGGGTGAACTGCTTGAAGGTGGCGTAATCGCCGGTGCGGCAGGCTTTCTGGAACAGGTGGATGGTCTGGGGATTGAAGAGGTGCTCTTCCTTGCCGCTGCGGAACTTGTGGGCACCGCTGTCGGCAAGCTCCATGTTGATATCCAGCCCCAGCGGGTCAAAGGCGGCGTTATGCAGCGCCTCCACATCGGCCTGAATGTCTGCCATGCTGATGCCGCCCACGCGGCTCACCGTGCCGGTAAAGTATTTATCAATGACCTCCTTCGAGATGCCCACAGCCTCAAAGATCTGGCTGCTCTGGTAGCTCTGGATGGTGGAAATGCCCATCTTGGAGGCGATCTTCACGATGCCGTTGAGGATGGCGTTGTCGTAGTCCTGCACAGCGGCGTAATAGTCCTTGTCCAGCAGACCCTCGTCGATCAGCTGCCCGATGGTCTCGTGTGCCAGATAGGGGTTGATGGCGCAGGCACCGTAGCCCAGCAGGGTGGCAAAGTGGTGCACCTCCCGGGGCTCGGCGCTTTCCAAAATCAGCGCCAGTGCGGTGCTCTTTTTGGTGCGGATGAGGTACTGGGACACTGCCGAAACAGCCAGCAGGCTGGGAATGGTCACATGGTATTCATCCACGTCCCGGTCGGACAGGATGATGATGTTTGCACCCTCCTTGTAGGCGCGATCCACTTCCAGAAATACCCGGTCGATGGCCTTTTCCAGACTGGTGTTCTTGTAGTAGTTGATGGATACCGTAGCCACCTTGAAGCCCGGCACATTCATGTACTTGATCTTCAACAGGTCGGTGTTGGTCAGGATGGGGTTGTGCACCTTGAGCACCTTGCAGTTCTCCGGCTTATCCTCCAGCAGGTTGCCGTGGGCACCGATGTAAACGCTGGTGGAGGTGACTACCTTTTCCCGGATGGCGTCAATGGGCGGGTTCGTCACCTGCGCGAAACGCTGCTTGAAGTAGTTGAACAGCGGGGGATGCTGGCTGCTGAGCACGGCAAGCGGGGTGTCGGTGCCCATGGCACCGGAGGGCTCTGCGCCCGCCCGCGCCATGGCAAGGATCATGGTGTTCACGTCCTCGTACTTGTAGCCGAACACTTTCTGCAGCCGGGTCAGCTGCTCGCCGGTGTAGCCTTCCACCTTCACGTTGGGGATCTTCAGCCCGCTCAGCTGCACCAGATTGCGGTCGATCCACTCGCCGTAGGGCTCGCGGCTGGCGTAAAGCTCCTTCAGCTTTTCGTCGTCCACCACCTCGCCCTTGACGGTATCCACCAGCAGCATCTTGCCGGGACGCAGGCGCTCCTTGACCAGAATGTTCTCCGGGTCGCATTCCAGTACACCCACCTCAGAGGACAGGATCATGCGGCCGTCCTTGGTGATGTAGTAGCGGCTGGGGCGCAGACCGTTGCGGTCCAGCACCGCGCCCATCACATCGCCGTCCGAGAACAGGATGGCGGCGGGGCCGTCCCACGGCTCCAGCATGGTGGCGTAGTACTGGTAGAAATCCCGCTTTTTCTGGCTGATGTTCTTGTTGTTCTCCCACGGCTCGGGAATGGTGATCATCACGGCCAGCGGCAGATCCATACCGTTCATCACCATAAACTCCAGAGTGTTATCCAGCATGGCGGAGTCCGAACCGGAGGTGTTGATGATGGGCAGGATCTTGTTCATATCGTCCTGCAGAATGGGGCTGGAGATGCTCTCCTCACGCGCCAGCATGGCGTCGGTGTTGCCCTTGATGGTGTTGATCTCGCCGTTGTGCAGGATAAAGCGGTTGGGGTGTGCACGCATCCAGCTGGGGTTGGTGTTGGTAGAAAAGCGGCTGTGCACCATGCCGATGGCGGATTCATAATCCGGGTCCTGCAGATCAGCGTAGAAGCGGCGCAGGTCGTGCACGAGGAACATACCCTTATACACGATAGTGCGGCTGGACAGGCTGGGCACATAGGTGCCGTTGCTGGCCTGCTCGAACACGCGGCGCACGATGTACAGGCGGCGGTCAAACTCGATGCCCTTGCTTACCTTGGCGGGCTTTTTGATGAAGCACTGCCAGATGGCGGGCATACAGTCCCGCGCCTTCTGCCCCACGGCATCGGGGTCTACGGGCACTTCGCGCCATGCCAGAAACTCCAGCCCCTCCTTGCGGGTGACCACCTCGAACAACTTCATGGCCTGTGCCCGCAGGTGCTCGTTCTGGGGGAAGAAAAACATACCCACGCCGTACTCCCGCTCATTGCCCAGCCGAATGTTCAGCTCCTCGGCAACCTTGGAGAAGAACTTGTGGCTGATCTGCAGCAGGATGCCCACGCCGTCGCCGGTCTTGCCCTCGGCGTCCTTGCCGGCGCGGTGCTCAAGGCGCTCCACGATGGACAGCGCGTCGCTGACGGTCTGGTGGCTCTTGCGGCCCTTGATGTCCACGACGGCACCGATGCCGCAGGCGTCGTGCTCGAACTGGGGGTCATAGAGGCCCAGAGGCCCTTTTTGCTCCGTGAAATTTTCCATAGACTTTCCCATCCTTTTTTCGATTTTCCGGAGAATATCCTGGCAATGCTGCGGCACATTCCGCAGAGTCCCTCTTAATGCCGGTAAAAAGAAAAGGCGTCCCAGATGGGTCGGCAAAGACTCATCTGGAACGCCCTTGTTCCGGATAACAAGAATATTATACAAAGGTGCTGAAAAAGATTCAAGTGACAGCTGCACCAAATGTGGGTACACGGCGACGGTTCTTCTTGTGAAAAACAGACACGCAGAGTAGGAAATAGTATGCCTTTTCCGGCTCAGTGCCGGCCCAGACAGGCGGCAAGATCGTCCTCCGGCGTGGTGATGGGCCGGAGGTCATACTTCTCCTGCAA